>Ga0137409_10001735_pt1 | contig 23609 bp, 19 predicted proteins | sample CZODoug1_16funga_FD_122059 | JGI IMG/M metagenome (GOLD analysis project Ga0137409, IMG submission 122059) | Vadose zone soil fungal communities from Angelo Coast Range Reserve, California, USA - CZODoug1_16fungal (Hybrid Assembly) | ecosystem: Environmental > Terrestrial > Soil > Vadose zone...
CCGGCGTTCACGACCCTCACCGGGAATGACGCGATCGCGGGCGTCACGCTGCCGTTCTCCGTGTCGATCGAGGGCACGAGCTACAGCACGGTCACGATCGGCACGAACGGGCTCATTCAATTCGGCACGACGACCGGCGCCAACCCGGCGACGAACGCCAGCCTGCCGAGCTCGAGTTTCCCGAACCCGACGCTCTTCTGGTACTGGGACGACCTGCAGACGTCGTCGCCTGGCGACATCCGCTACGGCACCGTCGGGACCAGTCCCAACCGCACGTTCATCGTGGATTTCCAGGGCAACACGGTGAGCGGCACCAATCCGGTCAACGCTCAGGTGCAGATCCACGAGACCTCCAACCTGCTGAACGTCAAGTACAGGAACCCGACGAACGCCAACGCCAACGGCCAGAGCGCGACGATCGGCTTCCAGGGCGCCGGTGGCGCGAGCGCCGCCGCCTACCCGCTCGTGTTCAACGGGAAGATCCTCGACGACAACCGGCACGAGACCGAAGGATTCAAGAAGAACGGTTCTACGTATACCAAACCGGACGGCACGCCGAACTATGAAGCAGCTTTCTTTGACTTTTTCTATGACGACATGATCACCGGCGTTCAGAAGTTGATGTCTGTCGGGGCGGTGCTCTCCACCCCTGTTGTGGCGGGGAACAACGTGTATGTTGGCAGCACCGACGGCAATGTCTATGCGCTGATGTAGTCGATGCGACGGCACTTCCAACTTGTTTTCGCGCGACCGAAATGCGCGGCGACGTAATCTCCATTTGAAACTGAAAATAGTTTCGTTGACAAGCGGGCCAGTTTCCTTTACTTTCATATTTCGCAATGAATGGCACACGTACAGCCCGGGCGCACCATCATCACGGCCATACGCCGCGCCCGCTGAGGTGTGCATAGCGATTAGCTAAAAAAACACTCTTCAGCCCGCTGGCGCGACAAGCCCCAGCGGGATTTTTGTTTTCGGGGGACTTTTTTGAGGAATTGAGGAGAGGACACCGTGGAGATCGACTTTCAGAAAAGCGGCGGGCTGCTGCCGGCCATCATCCAGGATGAACGCACGGGCGACGTTTTGATGCTCGGTTTCATGAATCCGGAATCTCTGGCGCTGACGCAACGAACGGGAGAAGTGGTGTTCTTCAGCCGCTCGCGAAATAAGCTCTGGAAGAAGGGCGAATCCAGCGGCCACGTGCTGCGGGTTCGCGAGATGCGCGTGGATTGCGACGCGGATGCGCTGCTCGTGCGCGTTGAGGCGGTCGGGCCGGGAGTCTGTCACGAAGGGTACCGGAGTTGTTTCTTCAGGAGATTCGAGTCTGACGGCAGCGCTGCGGTCATCGCCGAGCGCACGTTTGCGCCAGAGAAGGTTTACAGGTCGGAGAAAACCCGATGAACAGGCTGAAGCTGGGAATCCCCAAAGGGAGCCTGCAAGAAGCTACGCTCGACCTTTTTTCGCGCGCCGGGTGGAAGATCACAGTGGGCTCGCGAAGTTACGTTCCCGCGATTGACGACGCGGAAATCGAGTGCTTGCTGGTGCGCGCGCAGGAGATGGCGCGCTACGTCGAGTCTGGCGCGCTGGACGCGGGGATTACCGGTCACGACTGGGTGGTGGAAACAAGCGCGAAGGTCGATGAACTATCCGAGTTGGTGTATGCGAAACAACGGCTGGCCCGTGTTCGCTGGGTACTGGCGGTACCCGAAGACTCCGCGATTCGGGAACCGCGAGACTTGGAAGGAAAAGTGATCGCGACAGAGGTCGTGCACATCACGGAAAGCTACCTTGCCAAACACGGCGTTAAAGCTCGCGTGGAGTTTTCCTGGGGCGCCACGGAAGTGAAAGTGCCGCAACTGGCGGACGCGATAGTGGAAGTGACGGAGACGGGCTCGTCGCTGCGCGCCAATCGCCTGCGCATTGTCGACACTGTGCTGGAGTCCGCGACGGTGTTCATCATGAACCGCACGGCTGCCGCGGACGCTTGGAAGCGCGAAAAAGCGGAAAATCTCATTCTGATGCTACAGGGCGCAATCGCCGCGGCGAGCAAGGTTGGTCTGCTCCTCAACGTCCACCGCGATGACTTGCAAGCGGTTCTCGGAGTTCTTCCCGCGCTCAAGAAGCCGACGATTTCCGCGTTGAGCGATCCCAATTGGGTCGCGATCAACACGATTGTCGAAGAAGCAGTCGTCCGGCAGATTTTGCCAAAGCTGAAAGCCGCCAAGGCCCAAGGGATCGTCGAATATCCCTTGAACAAGATCGTGCTCTGATGCGCATCGTCAAACTCACGCCTCGAATCGAAAAGTGGCTGCATGCCCGCCGTGCCCGGCAAGATGAAAAAGCCCAATCCGTGGCCGCCGAGATTGTCGCCGACGTTCGCAAACGCGGAGATGCCGCGCTCTTTGCCTGGACAAAAAAACTCGACCATTTCGATCCGGCGCGCGTGGGCGTGTGGATTTCCAGGAAGGAGATTCGTTCAGCGGAACGACACGTGAGCCCCACCTTCCTGAACGCGATCAGGAGAGCGGCGAGAAATGTGCGAGGCGTCTCCGAAAAACAGCTGCCCCGCCCATGGTCATTCGAATCCGAGCCGGGAGTACGAATCAGCCAGCGCGTTTCTCCGATCGAATCGATCGGCTGCTACATCCCCGGTGGGCATTTTTCGCTGGTCTCAACTTTAATCATGACCGCCGTTCCCGCCCAAGTCGCCGGCGTTTCGCGCATCGTTGCCGTTTGTCCCGGACCGAATCCCGAATTGCTTGCAGCCGCAGAATTGCTCGGCATTGAGGAAATTGCCCATATCGGTGGCGCTCAGGCGATTGCTGCCCTGGCCTACGGCACGCGCTCAATTCCCCGGGTGGAAAAAATATTTGGGCCTGGCAATAAATATGTCACCGCCGCCAAACAACTGGTCAGCGGCGATTGCGCGATCGATCTGCCAGCCGGGCCAACTGAGGCGATTGTGCTGGCGGCCGAAGGCAATGCGCGCTGGATCGCCGCCGATTTGCTGGCCCAGGCCGAACACGCCAAGGATGCCGCCAGTTTTTTTGTGACCACTTCGCGTTCCTTAGCCCGGGAAGTCCAGCGTGAAATCGGCTGGCAGCTCGGAGAATTGCCTTTCGGTATGGCGCGCGTCTCCATCGAACATGCCGGCGCCATTCTCGTTGCCGATTCTCTCGACCAAGCTTGCGAATTTGTCGATCGCTTTGCACCCGAGCATCTCAGCCTCCCGGAGAACGCGGAGAAACTATTGAAGAAAATCAAATCTGCCGGGACGGTGTTCATCGGACCCTGGGGAGCGCAGCCGCTGGGGGACTATGCCACAGGCAGCAACCACGTCCTACCGACGGGAGGCTGGGCACGCAAGCGCGGCGGCCTTTCCGCCGCCGACTTTGTAAAATGCATCAGCGTGCAAACCATCTCGCGCAAGGGTTTTCTTCATCTGGCCGATACCGTGGAAACTTTGGCAGAATCCGAGGGTTTGATGGCCCACCGCACTGCCGTGAGGGTCCGTCGATGAGAGTGAAATTGCCAGTGCGTGAAGCGATTCTAAATCGCCGCACCTATGAGGCCCCCGCTGAAGGCCGGTCGGATAAATTGCGCCTCGACTTCAACGAAAACACTACCGGCTGCTCTCCGGCGGTGCGGCGCGCGCTCGCCAAGCTGACGACCAAACAACTGGCCATGTACCCCGAGTATCAAGCACCCACGCGGCGGATTGCTCATTACTTCGGTGTCCGCCCGCAAGAATTGCTGCTCACCAACGGCGGTGACGACGCCTTGCGCGTTTTCTTCGATACTTTCGTCGAACCAGGAAGCAGCATCCTGATTTGCGAGCCCACTTTCCCGATGTACCGCTATTACGCGGAGATTTACGCCGCGCGCATTTCCGTCCTGCGCTACGGCAGCGAAATGGAATTCCCGCTCGCGGACGTTGTCGCCGCGTTGCGGAAAAAGCCGCGCGTCGTATTCATCGCCAATCCCAATAATCCAACAGGGACACTGGTTCAGAAAGAAGAGTTGCGACAAATCTTGAAAGCCGCAACGCACACGGCAGTGGTTATGGACGAGGCTTACGGGGAGTTCTCCGGGTTCTCGGCGATGCCGTGGATTTACAAAAACCCTCAGTTGTTTGTGGCCAAAACGTTTTCGAAAGTCGCCGGGCTTGCAGCTTTGCGCCTCGGCGCCGTGATCGCTTGTGACGAGTCCCTCGCACTCGTGCGCCGCGCTATGCCTCCCTTCCCCGTGAATCTAGCAGCGCTCGTTGCGGGGGATGCTGCGGTAGGTGATCGAGCCACAATGCGAGACTACGTGAACGGGGTGAAGGTCCGGCGTGCTTGGTTCGCGAAAGAACTGGCGGAACTAGGGGTGAAGACTTTCTCCAGCGCCGGAAATTTCATTTTGGCGAATTTCGGCCCGCGCGGACCGGTATTGTTTCAGAAACTCGAGAAACAGGGAATTCTGCTCCGCGAACGCAGCAAGGATATCGGCCCCGGGTTTGTGCGCATCACCATTGGAACGCACTCCGAAATGCGTCGATTGCTTAAAACGATTCGCAAAGAATGGAAAAAGCCGGACTGAACACCAAGGCCAGAGAGAAACTCACTATGCCACGCAGAGCAACCATCCATCGGAAGACCAACGAGACGAACATCCGTCTGAAACTGAATTTGGACGGCCGCGGAAAGGCGCGCATCGCCACGGGAATCCGCTTCTTCGATCACATGCTCGATCTGGTCGCTCGGCACGGCGCGTTTGATCTGGAAGTGGACGCTCGCGGCGATCTCGACGTGGACCAGCATCACACCGTCGAAGACGTCGGCATTACTCTTGGCGAAGCGGTACAGAAAGCTCTCGGCTCCAAGCGCGGCATCTTGCGTGCCGGCTACTTCCTGATGCCCATGGACGAAACGCTGGCCGCCGCCGCGGTGGATCTTGGCGGCAGGCCATACTGCGTCGTGAAAGCGAAGATGGCGGCCAAGCGCGTCGGCGATTTTCAAGTCGAGCTGATGGAAGATTTTTTTCAAGGCTTCGCGCAATCTGCTAAGGCCAACGTTCATCTTCGCTCCCTTTACGGCCGCTCGTCGCATCATCAAGTCGAAGCCATTTTCAAAGCGTTTGCCCGCGCACTCCGTTTTGCCGTCTCGCGTGACAGGCGCCTCCGCCAGGTCTTGCCCAGCACTAAGGGGCTTCTGTGAAAGTCACCATCCTCGACTACGGCGCCGGCAATGTGCCCTCCGTCGAACGCGCCCTCCAACGGCTAGGCGCTGACTCGCAACGAACCGACTCGCCCGAATGTATTTCCAAAGCAGAGGCCCTGCTCCTCCCAGGTGTCGGACATTACGCCGCCCTTGTTCGCGCCCTCGACGAAAAACATCTTCGCGCACCATTGGTCGACGCCATTCACCGCGGCGTGCCATTTCTGGGCATCTGTCTCGGCCTGCAAGTTTTGTTCAAGTCCAGCGAAGAAGCCTCGCAACTTCACGGCTTGAATCTTCTTCCTGGATCTGTTTCCGCGCTGCCGCGGAACGTAAAGCTCCCGCACATGGGCTGGAACCAGCTTGAAAAGAAGCGCAGCTCTTCCCTGCTCGCAGGCATTGGCGCAGGAGCGTATTTTTATTTCGCTCACTCCTACGCCGCACTCGCTTCGAATGGCTCAACTGCCGCGACCTGCTGTCATGGCGCGGAATTCAGCGCGGTTATCGAGCAGCGAAATATCTTCGCCGTGCAGTTCCATCCTGAAAAAAGCGGCGACTCCGGCGCCCGCGTCCTTCGGAATTTTCTGGAGCTCGCGGCATGAGCCTCGCGCATCGCATCATTCCCTGCCTGGACACCGACGGCGAACGAGTCGTTAAAGGTGTCAATTTCGTCGGACTGCGCGATGCGGGAGATCCCGTCGCGCTCGCCGCGCGTTATAACGCCGAAGGCGCCGACGAACTGGTGGTCCTGGACATTGCGGCTTCCCGCGATCGGCGTCCCACGTTCCTTGAAACCATCCGACGCGTCGCCGCGGAATTGGCTATCCCTCTCACCGCTGGTGGCGGCATTCGCGCGCTCGAAGACGGCCGCGCCGTAATCCGCGCCGGCGCGGACAAAGTCACCGTAAACACCGCTGCCGTGGAACGGCCCGAACTCATTTCCGAATTGTCGCGAGAGTTTGGCGCACAAGCCGTCGTCCTCGCGATTGATGCCAAGCTTGCCGGGGATCATTGGGATGTGATGGTTCGTGGCGGTCGAGAATCGGCTTCTCTGGACGCCGTCGAGTGGGCACGCATGGGAGTCGCGGCCGGCGCCGGCGAAATTCTGCTTACTTCGGTCGATCGGGATGGCACCCAGAGCGGTTTCGATGTGGAGCTTACCGCGGCCATTTCGAAGGCCGTAACCGTCCCCGTGATCGCTTCCGGCGGCGCCAAATCGCCTGAGCATTTCGTCGAGATATTTCAGGAAGGCGCGGCGGATGCTGCCTTGGCAGCGTCAATCTTTCACGATGCGGTGCAATCCATTCGAACGCTGAAAGAATTTCTATCCAAACGTAGCGTCGAGGTACGCTTGCCGTGCTGATTCCCTGCATCGACCTGCAAGGCGGGCAAGCAGTCCAGTTGATTCATGGTCGAAAACGCGAACTCGCCGTTGCTGACGTCTTCGGCCTCCTCAAGAAATTCAAAGAATATCCCTGGTTGCACATCGTCGACCTTGATGCCGCCATGGGAAAAGGCCAGAACGACGACCTTGCGCGCGAACTCTGCAGAAGAGCGCGAAAAGTGTTCGAGATGAAAGTACGCGTCGGAGGCGGCATTCGAACTGTTTCTCGGGCTGAACAAATTGCCGCCTGGGGCGCGAACCAGATCATAGTCGGGAGCGCGGCTTTTCGCGGCGGCAAGGTGGATATCAGATTCCTTGGTCAACTCAAAAAGAAAGTCCGCCGAAAACAAATCATCATTGCTCTAGACACTGCCCATGGACAGATCACCATCCACGGTTGGCGCAAGCGCATCGCCCTTCAAGCCGAAAGAGTGATGGCCCAGCTTGAACCATTCTGTGCCGGGTTCTTATGCACGGATGTAGATCGCGAAGGCACCATGACTGGCGCAAATCTCCAATGGTTTGGAAAGCTGCGCGAGGCGACATCCCATCCAATTATCGCCGCGGGAGGCATTAAAACGCGCCGCGAAATTTCCGCGCTGGAAAAAATGGAAATGGATGCTGCCGTCGGCATGGCCATGTACAAGAACCGGCTTCGCTGATTCAGCGAATCGGAGTGCGGCCTTCGGCGAATTGTCGAGGGGGTGAAAAATTAACGCAAATACGCATCCGTAATGTATTGCTGCACCATCCGCTGCGTATTGAAGAACGATCCGTTGATCGCAATCGCGTGCTGCATGACTTCCAGAAATTTAGCGCGATCGTTGTAGTACATCGGCAGAATCACGCCTTCCAGCTTGTTATAAAGCGATTCGGCTTCCGCCGTATTGTCGGCCGGAGTGTTGCCGGCAGCGGTGCGCCGGGATTCGCCGATGCACCAGCCCGTGACTCCCTCGATGTGCCCTTCCACCCACCAGCCGTCAAGGATGCTCAAGCTTGGGACGCCATTCAGAGCCGCCTTCATTCCGCTGGTTCCGGAAGCCTCGAGCGGAAACTGCGGCGTATTCAGCCACAGGTCCACGCCGGAAGTGACTTTCCCGCCCAGATCGAGATTGTAGTCGTCGAGGAACACCACCGGCACAGTTTTCCGTAGTGCCTTTTTCGCATGAAAAATCCGTCGAATAATATCCTTTCCTCCGCCATCATTCGGATGTGCCTTGCCGGCATAAATAATCTGGAAGTGACCTGCGTTCTTGGCAATCTGACGGAGACGATCGAGATCGGCAAGAATCAGGTCAGCGCGCTTGTATCCGGTTGCGCGGCGCGCAAAACCGATGGTGAAAACTTCGGGATCAAATTTGAGGCCAGTCTTCTCGCGCACCGTCTCGAGCAAGTCGTGTTTGGCAAGCAGATGAGCCGCCCAGACTTCCTCCGCGGGCAATCCTAGCGCGCTCCGCAGGGTGTAGTTGTCCTCACGCCACGAAGGAATGTAGCGGTCAAAAAGTTGCTGAAACGGAGCCGAAGTCCACGTCCCGGCATGCACACCATTGGTGATGGCCTCGATGTCCGCCCCCGGAAACATCTGGCGCGAAGTCTCCCCGTGCTGCTTCGCGACGCCGTTCACATAAGTGCTCAACCCCAGCGCGAGCTGCGTCATGTTCAGCGAAGCGCCCTGCCGCGCGGCTTCCTGCAAACCCGGAAAATTCTGCTCCGCTTGCAGAGCACGCTTCATCAAATCGGCTACCAAAGGATCCTTCAAGTCCAGGAAGTCCGTGCTCCCGGGAAATGCCCGCGTGAGGAACTCCATGGGAAAACGGTCATGCCCCGCCGGAACCGGCGTGTGTGTTGTGAACACACACTTGTTGCGGACCTTTTCGATGTCCGCCCCGCGGATCGAAGTGTGCCCCGCCTTCTGTGCTTCTGCGCCAAGCAACTCTAGCGTCAGCAGTGCCGCGTGTCCTTCATTCATGTGGTAGCGCGTGAGGTCGTTGTAACCGAGTTGGCGCAGGATGCGCACGCCGCCGATCCCCAGCAGCACTTCTTGCCGCAACCGGTAGTACGAATCGCCGCCGTACAGTGTGCCCGTTAGCGCGCGGTCTGCTTCCGCGTTCGATGGCAGGTCGGCGTCCAGAAAATATACGGGCACCTCAAAGCCGCGCACACCCTTCACCGGGTAATGCCAGCACCTCAATTCCACGCGGCGGTCTTCGAGCGGGACGGTGATTCGTGCCGGTTCCTCAGTCAGGAAATCTTCGACGCGCCACTCGACCGGCTCTTCCGTCTGCGTGCCATCTTCCGCGAGACGCTGCGTGAAAAATCCTCTGCGGTAAAGCAGGGAGACGGCCACCATTGGCAATCGTAGATCCGCGGCCGCGCGAATCGTGTCGCCCGCAAGAACGCCCAATCCGCCGCTGTAGCTCGGCATGGCGTTCTCCAACGCAATCTCCATCGAAAAGTACGCCACCAGCCGTTTTATGGAATTCGCCTGACTTGCCATTTCACTCGCTTCTTTTTTGCGTGCGGCACACCGCACCGTGCGGAAAAACACGCATCTGTAAACTTTAGATTGTCAGGGATTCTCGCCGTGCAAGCAAGTGCCGAGAAAGAGGCGTGTGTCTATCCACCCCATCCCGGTATTCCACGTTGGCCTCGAAAAACAAAAGGGGCGCCGAAGCGCCCCCATGAATAGCTGTTATGCGTAGCGTGTGCCCTTAGCTAGAACTCAAGACGCACAGCCAACTGCGCCTGTCTTGGATCGCCGACGCCCTGCCGGAGGAACCCGTCAAAGTTGAAGAGGGCTGGAGTGCTCAAGGGGTTGACGTTGTTCTTGTTATTGAAGGTGTTGAACATTTCGATCCTCGGGATGAGCCGGAAGCGCTCGCCGAGACGGATTGGGCGATCGACTCCGAAGTCGAAAGTGAAGAAGGCGTTGTCCTTCAGCAGCGTATTGCGGCCGAGATCCTTGCCACCCTGAAAACGCGGGGATGGTGTAATCGGCTGGGCCGAATGGGCCTGCATGCGGATGTTGCCGTTGAATCCCCAAGGCAGATTGGCAACCGTATACGCATTGAACTTGTGCGTTTCGTTGCGGTCGGAGAGTGAATATTCCGATGCCAGATTGAACAGATTTGCGTATCGGAAAGTGAACGGATCACGTTCGTTGGAATCGTCGTCGCGATCGCTGGAGTACGTGTAGTTCGCGTCAAACAGGAATCTGTGACTCATGCGCTTGCGCATGCCGATGGTGAACCCGCGATAAAGCGACTTCGACGAACTGACGGTATCGGTGATACTGCCAAGGTCCGTGAAGGGTGCTGCGACACCAGAACCGAATACATCGCTGGGGTAGATCACCACTGAGCCATTGTTTGGCTGGCAGACGCCGGGAGCAATGTTTGTGTAGGTAACGCCATTGCCATTCTGGGAAGCGCAATTAAAAGCAGTGCTCACACCCTTATTGGGATCGATAAAGCGAGTAAGGTGCACGCCTTTCGACCAGGTAAAGTCGGCATATGCTGCATAGTCGCCAATGATTTGTTGCTCGTAGCCCACGTTGGTCGTGTAGATGCGCGGATTTTGGTAATCCTTGCTGAAAACCGTTACGCTGGCGCCAGGAGGCGGGGGTGTTCCTGCCGGGGGAAGATTCGTATTGTTAAATACGGATGCGTTGGTTCCGTAAGCTGGCGGTGCGCCAAACGCTGAACCGGCTGCAAAAGACTGCTGCTGCACGCCGTTTGTGGTGATAGCACCAACCTGCGTGAGCATATTCTGTCGAGCATAGAACATGCCCCAGCTGCCTCGCAGCGCGGACTTGCCGTTGCCGAAAACATCCCATGCGAAGCCAACGCGCGGCTGAAATTCCTTGTTCTGGTTGGGAATGTAGCCGGTCGAAGGAAACTTGGCATTGCTCAGATCGGCGCCGTAGGAGGTTTTTGAGGGCGCCACGGTGGGGTTGGGAAAATGCTGAGCATCCCAGCGCAGGCCATAGTTCAAAGTAAGATTTCGGAAGAGCTTCCATGAATCTTGAGCGAACAGTGAGAAATCTTCATTCTTGATATCAGAAGCGCCGGATTGGTCGAATGATTCTCCCTGCGTCGCCGGGCCGTGTTGCAGGTAAAGGAGAAGGGGGCCTCCAGTGAACGTGGTTCCCGCCGGGCAGGCGCCCACAACAAACGCGCCGTTCGAACACTCCTTCACTGTAGGGCCTTGCGAGACGTAGTGCATGAAGCCGCTGACGCTGTCGAAGATATAGCGTCCGGTGAAAAAGCCCCGGAAAATCTGGGCATTGTCGCTGTGAATCCACTCGCCGCCGACCTTCCAGGTGTGCTTGCCCTTGACGATCGAGAAATTATCTCGAATGTCGGTGCGCCAAAAGGTTTCATCCACGCTGGGCTCCAGGAAGAAAGGCTGGCCGAAGCGGAAGGTGGTGCCAAATCCCATGGCCGTGTCAGGCACGCTGGAAGGGTCGCTGGTGTTGCGTGGGCGCTTTTCTCTTGCGTAAGTGAAGTGCGCCTCGTTCAGCATGGTGTTGGAGAGTGTGCTGAACCAGTTGCCGTTGACAGCTTGGATTTTCGAGGGACCTTCGATGCCGTTGGCACTCGTTCCGTATGTTGGAACGTCAAAAGTCTGATTGGGATTCTTCGACCAATCATAACTGTAAGAGCCAAAAACCTGGTTCTTCGAGTTCAGGTTATAGTCCACGCGGCCGAATATGGAGGCATTCCGCTGCTGGTGGAATACAGGGAGTCCTTCATTGGTATTCTTAATGGGCGCCGGAAAGGCCGTCGACTTAAAGAAATTGATCAAGGCAACACGCTGGCAATCGGGGCTGGAATTGATCACCGCATCTGTACCGGCAGTTCCATTGTAAACAGGGCTGGAACCGCAAGCAGCTCCGATGGGCGTGCTGAGATTTGCCCGCGTCAGGTTCTCCCGAATTCCTTCCCCTGCTGCGAAGAAGAAGAGCTTGTCCTTGATTAGCGGACCACCGACGCTGCCACCGAACTGATTACGGCGAAAATCCTGCAGTGGCTTGCCGTCCGAGGTCGCCGCGGTCAAAGATTCCGTGCGGAAGTATTCAAATCCAGAACCGTGAATGGCATTCGTGCCGGACTTCGTGACCACGTTGATGATGCCGCCGGCGCTTCGCCCGAACTCCGCGTTCGCGCCGCTAGCCGTGATCTGGAATTCCTTTACCGCTTCCAGCGTGATGTCAATCGCCGCTCGCTGGCCGCCCATTTGCTCGCCGAAAAATCCGTTGTTGTAGTCGCCGCCATCCAGGCTGATGTTATTGAAAATGCCGCGCTGGCCGTTGATATTGATTTCGTCGCCGTCCGGCCCCTGCGTGATACTCACTCCGGGCGTCAGTGTCAGCAAATCTTCAAACTTGCGGCCGAGCACCGGCGTCGTCGCCACGGAAATCTCGTCCAGCGTGGAAGACGAGGTCGTTTTTGTGACTTCCACGACCGGCACGTCAGTAACCACGATCTGTTGCGCCACCGAAGAAACTTTCATCGTCACCGGAATCGTGATCGTCTGTCCGACGGTCAGGTTCACGTTCTCCTGAACGATAGTGGCAAAGCCGGTTTTGCTGATAGTCAGTGTGTAGCGCCCTGGCGCAAGGCTCAGGAAGGCGAAATGTCCGTCGGTACCGCTGGTCTCTGTCTGCACGAAATTGGTTGCCAGATTCTTTGCTTCGACGGTTGCGCCCGCAACGCTTCCGCCCTTCTCATCAAGTACATTTCCCTCGACGCTTCCCGCGGTGATCTGCGATTGTGCCCAACCCGGTGAGGCAAGCCCCAGCGCGAATGTTAGGACAAATACGGCACACAGCAATTTTCTCATCATCTTTCCCCCGTACATCACAACCCCCGTTCGAACGAGCCTGGAATTCCTCAAAAGGTAGAGGCGGCCCGCAGAAACAATTGCTGCGAAGAAGTTTATGCTGAGATCATGCAAAAGCACAAGACTCCTGCCTGTGGAAACCTTTCGCGATTCAAATCAACTTTTGGATGTCATTAATCAGTTTGCGGAAATGTCCCATCGGTGTTGATGTATCAGTGCACTCCATGTCAGCTATAATCCCGGCCCGTGGAAACAATTCTCGATTCGATTCGCATCGTCGAAATGACGGAGGCGCTTGCCGGACCTTATTGCGCCATGCTACTCGGCGATTTCGGTGCTGACGTCATTAAAGTGGAGCGGCCAGGAGCCGGTGACCAGTCCCGCGGCTGGGGCCCGCCCTTTGTCGGCACCGAATCCGCTTACTATCTCGCCGCCAATCGCAATAAGCGTTCGATCACCCTCAATTGCAATCATCCGCGCGGCACGGAAGCCTTACAAAAACTGCTCGCCACTGCGGATATTTTTATCGTTAACCAGCCCTCGCTAGCCTCGCTGCAAAAGCGCTCCATCGATCCGGATTCCCTCTGCGCAAAATACCCTCGCCTGATTTATTGCAGCATCACCGGATACGGCTTTACGGGCCCGAATGCAGGGATGCCCGGTTACGACATCCTCGCTCAAGCGGAAACCGGCGTGATGAGCTTCACGGGGGAGCCGGGCGGGGGGCCGATGCGTTATCCGATCGCCATTGCGGACATGACCTGCGGGATGTACGCCGCGATGGGAATTCTTGCCGCTCTGTATGGGCGCGAAAAAACCGGCCGCGGACAATTCATTGACATGGCGCTATTCGATTCGCAACTTACCTGGCTGGCGAACGCTGGGAGCAGCTACCTGAATGCCGGCGTTTCCCCAGAACGCTGGGGCAACGCTCATCCGAACATCGTCCCCTACGAAGTGTTTCGCGGCAGCGATGAAAAGTATTTTGTCGTTGGCGTGGGAACAGAATCTCTATGGAAGCGCTTCCTGGAGGTGATCAACATTCAAGACGAAATCCGCAGGGACGAAAGATTCTCCACTAACGCGCTCAGAATCAAGAACCGTCAGTTGCTAGTGCCGCTACTGCAAACTACTTTCCAGCAAGAGCCGGCCGCAACTTGGCTGGAAAAATTTGCCGCTGCCGAAATTCCCGCCGGCCCAATCAACACAGTCGCCGAGGCTCTCAATGACAAGCAAACTAGCGGGCGCGGCCTGATAGTTCAACTCGAACATCCAACGCTCGGCGCAGCCAAGAGCATCGCCAATCCCATCCGGTTTTCAAGAACGCCCGTCAGTTACCGCCTGCCCCCTCCGCTGCTCGGCGAACACACCGCCGAAATCCTTCAGCGCCTGGGCTACTCTGCCAAGGACGTGCGCGCAATAGCAGCCAATTCTGCTGCGTGAACCTCTCTGCGTAACAGGAGTAGTGGGGTAGGAGCGCAAATCGTATCACCGCCTTCGGACTCCCGTCCACGAAAGCAGGGGTACACTTAATTCCCAAGCATGTCGTCTGCCACAGCGACACCTCAAAGCCTTCGACGCAATCGCGAGGAAACAGTTTCTTCCCCGACGCCTCCGCCGCTCTCGGGCTACTCTTACGATCGCGATGCCGCCGCGTTTTGTGCTCGGTGGCTCAGGATTTCCTTGGCGCGCTGGAGTAAAAGTTCAAACTCACAGGCTTCGATTTTCGTAGAGTCACGTCTTTGCTCGGATTGCGCAAGTGAAAGTCCATTTACTCGATTCATGGTTGCTTCGACTACTTCGTTGACGGTCATGGCAGTTGGTTCTCCGGGGACAGCAGTCCACTCAGACATGGTGATTCGCACCGCGAATTCGTTTCATCCGGCACGACTACCCCAACTATCCTGCTATTCCACCTTGTGCTTGTGACCGTGCCGCTTTTCGACTACGACCCGGCGTAGAGCTGGAAAGGAGCCCAATAGAAGGGCTTCTTGAAGACGGTATTCTGACGGGTGGAATGGAGGAGCGCGAGCTTGGCCGAGCGCAGCGCGGAGGCCGGATCCTTGCCCAATCTCAATTCACGGTAAAGCACATCCATCAGTTCCGGAGTAGTTGGGGCATCGGCCACTTCCCACAATGCGCCAATGACGTTGTGCGCCCCAGCCCGCACGAAGGCCCAGGAGAGCCCCACCAATCCTTCACCCGAATATGTGCGTCGGCCCGACCCGTAGCAAGCCGAAATCGTCACCAGTTCCGCCCGCAAGTGCCGGGTGACAATGTCCCGCGCGTAAAGTTTGTAGGTATCCCCGCCAGGTTCTTTGCTCAAGACCACCGCGGATTCCAACGGCCGGGTGCGGCTAGCCGTGCCGTGTGTCGCAAAATGCACATAAGAAAATCGTTCCGGATTGCTGGTCAGATAAGCGCTCGGTGTGGCGCCCTCCCCCTCCAATAATGACCGGCGCGGCTCACCGAAGTGTTGCTCGACTTTCTTCATTTCGTTCGGCGCCTGCAACAGCGGCGGAAATTCGGGGTTCACTTCTTTCGGATTTCCGACAAGTAAAAGGTTCTTGTCCTTCGTCGCGGGTCGGTTGGCGCGGGAAGTCAGAAGGGTCAGCGAACTCCCCGTCGTCAAAGTCACATCTTCAATCCAATAGTGTGGTTGAAGTCCGGGCGCAATAAGCGTCTCGAAGTTCAATCCGTAGAGGCTCCCATCCGGCAACAGAATCACCCGCGAGTTCGCCGGGATTAGCTTCTGGGCCGGTGCGATGAGCGTGGCATATAGTTTTTCGCCGGTCTGTCTGTCACCGGTAGTAAGAATATCCTTGGAGTCAACAATCGCTTGAGTGTAAACCTTCACCTGCGCATCGATTTCCGAGGAAGAAGGCAGGGTGAAGTAAGTCGTTTTCGCTGGCGTGACGGCCCACAGGTAGGAGTGCTTTTCGCCCAGCCAATACACGAAAATGGTAGCCCGCAGGCGCTGGGCAATTTGCTGGAATCGCGCGTTCGGTATAGGCCGAGCAGCCAAGACGGGGCCGGAGGACAATCCTTCGGCCAAAGTGCGCGCGCGGCTGAGTTCCGCCTCGTTCAGGGCGTCGATGGGCCTGCCATGTCGCATCAGGAAATCGATATACTCACCGTAGATCGCGATTCCACTGGAAAGAAAACTCAATCGCAACTCTTCATGATTAATAGACTGTCTTGCTTGCTCGATCGTACTGATGGCTTTGAGATATTGCTTCTCGGCTTCAACAATTCTTCCTTGGCCATCCCATACCTGTGCGAGGTCAGCCTCGGTTTCCCATTGGACCCCTGCCTCAATGTGGGGCTGAGCAAGAACTTGGTTCAAAAGCTCTTCAGCTTCTTTGAACTGCTTTTTGGCAACGGCGATATGGCCGGCCAAGAGTAAAGAATCGAGACTGCCAAACTTGTCCTGACCTTCTTCTTCCATTTTCAGTGTATCTCGGTTGTATTGCTCAGCCTCGCCGAGGCGCCCTGTTTTCAGCATGATTTCCGTGAGCGTGTTTAGACACTCTGCAGTGGTCTGCGCATTCTTTAGGTCTGCCGCTCGTTTGAGAGTACCGCGTGCGAGATCCTCTGCTGCTGCGTAGTTCCTAAGAGCTACGTAAGAATTTGCTACGCCGGAGAACCAGTAAGCGGAAGACTCCGAAAGCCCGCTCCTGGCAGAGGCCTGCGCGCCCTGACTATAGAAATCAAGCGAGCGCTCGAAATCACCCAATTCAAAGTAGCTCCACCCGAGGTTGCCTAAGACTGTGGCCGTCAATGGTTTCAGACCCAGGGAACGTGAAAACTCCAAAGCGGTATGTGCTCGGTCTACTGCCTCGTCAAAATGCTGCTGGCTCATAGCCACCCTGGCAAGATTGTTGAGCACGCTCGCTTCCATGTCGCTATCTCGCCCCTGGCGTGCAAGCGTCAGCGCTTGCTCGAAAGTCATTTGGCTATCACGAAATTTCGATTCGTCGACTTCGAGCGCGCCGCGAGCGTTTAGGGCCTCCCCTAGGAGTTCGGGATGGGCTACTCTGGCAAGTCGCTCGGCCTCACTCATATCCTTCTCAGATTCGGCGAACTGTTGACCTTGCCGGTGGGCGATCCCCTCCATTATTGCTTTCCGCGCCGCAATATCTGTGGCTTCGAGGGAGGTGGGAAGAGGTTCTTTCAAGATCCAAAGAGCATCTCCATAATTCGACTTATAAAGAAGTATTTGTGCTTTCAGTACCCTGAGGCGCCACGTCCACTCCAGGTTTTTCGGATCTAGTCGCGCCAAAGCGCCATCAACGTCCTTGAGCGCCTTGTCAGCGTTTTCGTGACGTAACGTCCAGAGAATCTGATCGTGAATTGCTTGGTGATGCGCCGGCGACTGGGGTCCGCGCGAACACGACCCCGAGATGAGGAAGAGGACCAGCGCTACGACCTGCCTCAGGGAGGCGACGGTCGGCCGTTGGTGCGGGTTTCGGCTGCTGTGATGTCCGCAACGTGGGGCGAGCCGAGTTCGAGGCGAAGCATGGTCAAGGTTCGGGTTCCTGGCTCGGCATAAATTTCGGCTAAGAAGATTTTTCCAAAATTGGGTACTTCGATGAGGTGGCGCTTCACATCCACGCCCTTCAACTTCGTCTCGATTTTCTCCACCAGAGAGCAAATGGCCACCCCGTCATTGGTCTCTGCTATTTTCCCGGATTTGGCGTCACTTGCAATGCCTTTCGCCAAGTCGTCAAACGTTTTGCATTTGACCAACAGGTCATGGCGCAGAATCACTTTCACATCTTCTCCGCTGATGCGTAGTCCGTCAAAGCGGCTGTCCTCGGCGATGATATGCCCCTCCTTCTCTTTGTGGTTGTGGATCGAAGTGAGACGGCAGACGATGCGTTCAGCCCTGACAACCCCTAAAATATCAAGACCTTCGATCACCGTGCTGGCGTGCGTCACAAATGTTTCGTCGCGTCGGCGCTTGCCCGAGATATGCGTGTGGGCGGATTTAAAACTGACGAAATCCTGATGATGGAAATCCTCCACCTGCGCGGTCGCGTTGCCTCCGATCTGAGAAAGCGATGCCGATGCTTGAGCCGGAATCACGGACCATAATGGATGCCGAAACTCTCCGCTAATGGCGTGACCTTCTGCATGATAATGAAAGGGGATGCGGTGCAACATAGCCATCGGGGACACCTCAGGTGCTAGGATGGGGCCCAATACTTATTCATTCAGGGACGAAATTCAACTGTAAAAGGTAGCCGGCCGGCGTCATTCTGACGATTGGCCTCGCCGCTGGCACCAGGGTCACCATAGAACGCCAAAATATACTTTCCAGGGTGAAGCATTCCAGCAGGAATGGGAAGATGCGCCTCTTGGTTGGCGTTCCCGCCTGCGATCTTCGACCGCAAGAGCACATGTCCTTCGGCGTCTTCGAGTTGACAAATGTAATTGTCATAGCTTCGCGTGGGTACAAAGTCAAAATCAACAGAAAAGGCCTCCGCCGCACGGATAGAGAGCTTGCGACCCTCATCGCCGGCTGTGTTGACGCCGCGCAGAGGGTACGCACTAAACGCGATTTGCGCCGCCCCAGAGCCACCTTCTTGCTTCGCCTGCGGAATCGTAACTGTATTCTGGTACGCGATAATTAACAGCAGCGCCGCCATGGCCGGTACCGCCACAACTGGTTGCAGCCAACTCAGCCAACCACCGCGCGCCGGAGCGAGCTCCGCCGCCCGCTGCGTCTCCCTCTCGCGCCGCAACAATTCCCGCGTGGTGTCGGCAAACGTCGCCAGCGCCTTGATGTCCATCGCGCATTCCGCGCAATCGAAATAATGCTCCTCGTACTCCTCCCGTTGGGCCGGAGTGAGTTCGCCGAGTACATACTTTACTGCCGCCTGCAGCTGTATTGTCTCGTTATGGTCCATTTGTGCCATCCGAAGAGTAGTGCGCGGGGAAGGAATATCGTTTCACTGGTTCCCCAAACCAGTAGCCTTCCGCGCCACCCCCATCTGCCCTTTCTCATAGAGCGCCTTGAACTTATCCTTCGCCCGGTGGACCAATACCCTAAGGTACTCCCGGTCAACTCCCAGCTCCTTGCACACCGTGTCTTTTTCCTTCTCTTCCAGGAAAATGGCGCGCAGAAGTTCGCGGTCCTTTTTTGGCATTCCGTCAAGGATGCGTCGCACCTGCTGCGCCGCTTGCTTGGTGACCAGCATGCCCTCCAGATCCAATACTTTGTCGGGTATCTCCACGTGGTCGTCCTCCAGGGGCTGGTTCTTGGCGTTAATTCGGTAGAACTCCTGTAAAACATGGTTGCAGATAGAGTTAACGAAGGCTCCAAAGCGCTCCGGCTGTCGTACCCCGCCATCCTTGCGCACATTGGCAATCACTCGAATGAAGGTTTCCTGCTGCAAGTCCTCCACTTGGTCGGAACTCAGTCTCCTCGACCGCAGCTTGATCCTCAGAAGTTGTTCAAAATAGGCGACAAAGTGCTGCTCGGTCGAGGGGTCCCCCGTCCGCAGCCGTTCCACATATGCTCCGTCAAAAGTGTAGAACTCCACGCCAGCCTCTGTTTCTTGGGGCAGGAGTATAGCCTCGCCCGCCCTCCAGGTGCAATGGAGCTACCATTTCATTTCGATTGTCCTGAAACGGAACGCACCCTTGCCGCACTACTCGTTTGTAGAGACCCCCAGCATTCTTCGGGAGTCCTTATCCGTGGGGAACCTTCCCCGGTCCCCATGTGCCCCAGTGGGCGCATCCTGGCCTGCCCTGAACGGGCCCGGATGCGCCTCCCTTCTCCCAAGGGTGGGCCAATTCATTGGAGGAACCTTGGCAAGTCCAGCGCGTTATTCAGGCATGACAAATAGTGTCATTTATCCCTTTTTGTATAACTCCACGCCCAACGAGCACCTCGCAGCGAATGGAGCTGTCGGACTTCCCCCTGTGACAGCTCTCAGCGTTGAATTTGTGGCCAAACCCCAGGAAGCCCACCGCGTCCAAGCCGCCATTCCCGCCGCCTTCGCCGGTGCGCTCAAGGATCTCAACGGATTCGCCGGCTGCCTGGTCATGATTTCCGATCAGGAAGCGCGCCTGGTCACCGTCATCACCCTCTGGGCCGGAAGCGATCGCGCGAAATGTTGCCGCCAAAACGTCCGCTGGGTCCATGCACTCCTCAAGCCTTATCTCGACCGCTGCCTGCGCGTGCAAACCATGGTCGCGCATTTGCCTGTTCTGCCAATGATCGATTTTCTGCCAGCGGCTCCTCCGGAAACAAGGACCGCCGTGGCGTGTTCAATGATGCAACGTGGAATTTCCGAAGATGAAAACGTTTGCGTTGCATAGCGCATCTTATCTACAGGGGGAAGGTCGGAGTAAAATCAGACTGGTAGTCGGGTTAAACCAATGGGCCTGGGTGGAATGGATGCATTGCTTGGGAAGCGAAACTGCAAGGTGGGTTCTTGTGGCAGCGCCCCGGTTACATCACTGGATCGCAAAGCTCTCTGCCTGAACCACTTCTTGCAGCGCTGCTATGAACGGCTCGAGGGCCTCGATCCCCGCGGCCGCAAATTCACCGCCGAACCCGTCGACTTGGCCGCCATGCGCGCCTTCATCGAAGAATGCTCCCGAAAAGCCCTCGACGTCAGCCTCCAATCTCAAAACCTGAGCAACCTGCAGCGCGGCCGCTTGCTCGACATTTTGCTTTGGGCCGGCGAACTCTTCCTTCTCTTACGCATCCCGCGCCTCACTCTCGCCCAATCCATAGCCTCTTCCGAAGATCGCTTCGCCGCTCGCGCCGCTTCCTAAGCGCCAAGTTGAGTACCATCCCTCGCAAACGCGAATACACCTGTCCCTAATCTGAGCCTCAGTACAGATGCCAGCGTATCCCCCGGAGAGTAGCCTCCCGGGCAGGGGGCTGTACCAGATCGGTACAGCGAACATACTATGCGTACCATGAAAATTTTGCTGCTTGCGCTGGCCTTCATTGCGTGGCCTTTGCCCGCCACCGCCCAGCAACAAACCACCATGAGCCAAGTGGTAGACAAGATCGTCTCTCAAGAGCAGGTCGAAATGCAGATGCTCCGCCAATACTCGCCGCTCGTGGAGACCTATATCCAGAATCTTCGCCCGGATAAGCAGCTGGGCTCGGTGCCTGAAGGTGACAAGTATTTCCTGGGCCGCGCCGAGCTTGCCAAAGGCGTCGAGCTTGAGCCGCTAACCAGCGGCACGGGCAACGCCAAGCACAACAAGCTATTTGGCGGCCTGGGGAATTTCTTCTCCACGGAATTTCTCCCCCAGGGCTTCCTGCAAATGATCTACGTGGACATGTATGGCTTCGATCGCCAGCACTACACGTTTGACTACATCCGCCGCGAGTTTCTCGGCGAAGTTCGCTGTTTGGTATTCGACGTCAATCCTGCGAGGAAGAACGACAGAGGTCGCTTCGTCGGCCGCATCTGGGTCGAGGAGCAGGATTATCACATCGTTCGTTTCAATGGCGCCTACGGCGGCTCATCTTTGATCAGCAACTATTTCAATTTCGATAGCTGGCGCACCAACACCGGAAAAAACCAATGGCTCCCGGCCTTCATCTACAGCGAAGAGGGCAACGTCCTGGACAAACAGACGAAGCGCATCGGCTTCAAGCCGTTCCGGGCGCAAACGCGTCTGTGGGGCTACGATCTCGGCCACGTTTGGGAAGAACAAGAGCTGAACAAAGTTGTGGTGGAGGCGCCAACGGCCGTGAAGGATGAATCCGACGCCGCCAACGACTATTCCCCGCTTCAGGCACAGCGCACCTGGGCCCGTCAGGCCGAAAACAACGTCGTGGACAGTATGGAGCGCCTGGGCTTGATGGCTCCCTACGGCGATGTCGACAAGGTCCTGGAGACCGTCGTCAACAACCTCGAAGTCTCCAATGACCTCGACATCCAGCCGGAAGTACGCTGCCGCGTGCTGATGATCTCCACCCTTGAGTCTTTCACCATCGGCCACACTATCGTCTTGAGCCGCGGCTTAGTGGACGTCCTTCCCGACGAGGCCAGCCTCGCCACCATCCTCGCGCACGAACTCGGTCACGTCGTTCTCGGCCATCGCATGGACTCCCAATATGCGTTCCTTAATCGCGTGCGCTTCGACGAGAAGGAAACTTTCCGCCACTTTGGATTTGCTCGCTCGCCGGATGAGGAACTAGCCGCCAACCAGAAAGGCATCGAACTGCTGAAAAAGTCACCCTACAACGAACAGTCCGGAACGCCCCGGCTTTTTCTCCAAGCGCTCAAGGACCGCTCCAAGGAAATCCCCAACCTCATCAGTCCGCACCTCGGAAATCGCGTCCCGACTGGATGGGCCGTCGTCGCCGCGGTGTTCTCCGCGCAGCCGGCTGATGAAAAACCCGCCGCCAACGTGATCGCCGCCCTGCCGCTCGGCGGCCGCATCAAAATCGAACCGTGGAACGATCATCTACAAATGCTCAAGTCCAAGCCGGTAGGCGCAGTGGCCGAGGCGGAGAAAATGCCTTTCGAGGTCACACCTTTCGTCCTTTACCTCACGCGCCAAAAAACTCCACCACCGCCCGAAGCTGCCAGCGCCGTAGCATCTATCGCGGATTCAGAAACTAAACCGTAGTCGATTGAGAGAGACCGCAAGGGGCGCGCCAAACTGTTTGGCGCTCCTCAGGGCATTTGAAATCGAAAGCCCTTGAATCATAGTTTTAGCAATCGCTTGAGAGGCAGCCAGGGACCTTCCGAAAGATTCGTCCCGGAACTGCCGAATGCCCCGCGCTCGACGCAAGCCCGCAGCGTGGGCAAAGGGAGCGCGGAAATCCCCGCTTCTTCTTCACTTGTCTTCTTCTCATCTCGCAGCTCGCACCGGATCAGCGCCAGCTCTGCGAACTGCCGTAGCACAACGGTTTCGGCAGAGTCTGCCGGAATAGCCCCGTCCATGCCGTCCGGCTGCACGACAACAATGATGCCGTCAGGGCGCTCTCCCCGGGACAGATAGACTGGGGCCACGCTCACCAGAAACGACTCTTGCTGCCCACGCAGTTTCATTCTGCGGCGCAACAATTTGGGCGCGCTCGAGTACAGCGCCAGCGTATCCACCGCTTCCGCCCAGCATGCCGAAGCGGGGTCCACCAAGTCGCCGGAGGTAAGCCCCACAAGCTCTTCTGGTTCCTTGTTCCACAGGCGGGAAGCTGCCGCATTGGCCAGCGCGATTCGTCCTTGGGTGTCTTTCAAAATGGCAGGCTGCGGTATGGCATCGAGCAGCGCTCGAAACCTTCGAAACTGCGCCAGGGGACAGGAGTCGCTCTGGGCCATTAGCTACCGCCTTGTAAGTTTGAATTCCGGACTTGGCTCTTATCCTCTCCCTGTTCCAACACGCCCGTCCATAGTGCATCCGTACCAGACCACAAGTAACGTCCAGGCCACCCCCCGTCCCACCCATCCCGCCTTGGCTCTTGTAGGGGCGGCCTTCCGAGGCCGGCCGCCGTGGTCCCATCTTTGGCTAGTCGGTCGGGGCGCTTGTCCCGCCCTCTTTCCTGCTCCCCGTTCCTACTTATTTCTGATTTCCACTTTCTATTTTCTGCCTTCTAGTTTCTAGTTTTCCCCCTCCCCCACCCTTCCAGACACCTGTCCGTTTTCTGTCCTTCTCACCAGTTCCGTCCCTGGAAGCCGCGTTGTAAATTAAACCTGCCCCAGTCCAAAAGGTGAGGCCATGAACGATTTCACCGCTTGGATGCAAAACAATTGGTACACGCTGGGAAACCTCCTCAGCCAATTTGCCTTCCTGGCCGCAGGTGTCTGGTTCGCCCGGAAAATCCTGAAAACCATGCGCGCGTCCCAGGAACAAGTCGGAGCGCTGCTAAAGCTCTCCGTCACCGGCGCGATCACCGACCGCCACTCATCGAGTGCCGTCGCCGACCGCCCGTTCGCCAGCGCGAGCCCCTATTGGCTCACGCCCACCGAGATCCCGCCAGTTGCTCCGCTCGAGCTCCCAGAAACCGGCCCAAGCCGCTGGGCCATCGCCCGCCACAGCGTGGCAGCTGCTCACCACCGCCTGATGGTGTGGTTGCAGACACCCATGAGCAGCGGCGGAGACGCCGCCCCCTGGCGCAAAGCCCTCCGCTGGCTCCAATCCCCAGCCCGCAGCTGACCGCAGCACGGCTTAAATATTTCTTGTCGGTGGAGCACGCTCAA
>Ga0137409_10001737_pt1 | contig 23582 bp, 18 predicted proteins | sample CZODoug1_16funga_FD_122059 | JGI IMG/M metagenome (GOLD analysis project Ga0137409, IMG submission 122059) | Vadose zone soil fungal communities from Angelo Coast Range Reserve, California, USA - CZODoug1_16fungal (Hybrid Assembly) | ecosystem: Environmental > Terrestrial > Soil > Vadose zone...
CCGAGGCGGTAGCTCAGTTGGTAGAGCAACGGACTTTTAATCCGTAGGTCCTGGGTTCGATCCCCAGCCGCCTCATGAAGGGCGCAAAAAAAGGGACGGCCGGTTACCCGGCCGTCCCTTTTCGTCCTATCCCTGCCTACCGCGCCGCTAGAATAACCACCGAATCCCGGCCTGGAGCTGGCGTGGATCCCCCAACCCGCTGCGGATCGTCCCGTCGAAGTTGAACACCAGGTTGCCGTAGGAGGGATCGTGGAAGTTGTCGTTGCCGGTCACGTTGAAGACCTCAACCAGCGCTTCGACCTGATTCCGAGTACCGACCCGGAACGGCCGTGAGAAGCGCAGGTCCCACGAGAAGTACGCGTTGTCCTTGCGAAGCGTGTTGCGCTTCAGGACGGAGTTGTCCGCGCAGACCCGGTCCGTTGCCACCGAGGCGGGCTGGCCGGCGGGCGGCACGAATGCATTGCGCCCACAGCTCGCTGAAATCGGCTGCGCCGAGTAGTAGCTCACCCGGTTGTTCATGTACAACCCTGCCGGCAGCCGAACCAGCGCCCAGGCATTCACTCGATGCCGCTGGTCGCGATCGCTCCAGTTGTACTCGGGCGCGAGATCGTTCGCATGCGCATACCGGAATGTGAAGGGGTCGCGCTCGTTGTCGTCGTCCGACTTGTCGAACGACAACGTGTAGTTGATCTGGAACTGGAAATTGGGATCGAGCACACGCTTCAGCCCGATCGTGAAGCCGTGGTACCGGGACTTGGCGCTCGACTCGACTGTCGTGAGCGTACTGATCCCGTTGATGCCAGCCGGTGGAAGCCCGGAGGACCAGGGGCTGGCGAACGACGAGTCGTTGCGGTTGATGAACCGCGTGAGATGATCGGTGCGGGCGTGCGTGTAGCTCAGCAACAGACCCAAATCGCTGCTCAGCTGCCGTTCATAAGCCAAAGTGATGTTCAACGTGCGCGGATTCTGGAAGTTCTTGTCGAACACGAAGACGTCGGGGAAGAACACGGAGTTCTGCGGCACAGAGTCGGGCAGCAGATTGCCGAATCCAGGGACCGGCCCCAGCACACCCGTGAGCGCGCTGTTCCGGAAATAGGTAAGTCCGTTCGACCCGTTGGTACTGCGCGTGGAGGCCAGGTTCAGGCCCGGGATCCGCGCGTAGTACACGCCCGCGTTCGCGCGGAAGACCTGCCGGCCGTCGGCCTGCGGATCGTAGGCGATCCCGAGCCGCGGCTGCCACATCTTCTTGTCGGACGGGATCGTGCCGTCCGACGGAAACGCGAATTTCCCCCGCGCGTTCGTCACCGACTGACCGATGAATGGCGAGAAGAACACAGTACTCGGCGGCGTAATCGGATCCGGCTCGATCTGCGCTTCCCAGCGCAGCCCGTAGTTGAGCGTCAAGCGGGGATTCGGCTTCCAGCTGTCCTGGATGTAGAAGGCCAGCTCGTCCTGCGGAATCTGCTGCGTCCCCGAACGGCGCACGTTCTGATCGACGCCCGCCTGCTGCAGGTACAGCAGCACCGGACCCGACACCGTCTCGGCTCCGGGACAGGTGTACGCGGTGCCGGTGCTCCCACCGGAACATTCGACATACGTCGAGTCGGCGACATAATTCAGGAATCCGTTGACCGAGCCGAAGATGTAGCGGCTATTCGCGAACCCGATGAACGTCTGCACCGAGTTCACCCGGTTGTACTCGCCGCCCAGCTTGAAGAAGTGATTTCCTTTGGCGAACGACACGTTATCGACCAGCTGCACCCGCGTGTCGTAATAGGCGATCGGGATGAAGAACGGCATCCCGAAGCGCAGGTGATTCGCGAAGTCCATGGCGACGTCCGGGAACGGACGGGCCAGCGGCGGATCGGCCGGGTTGGTCCCGAGCCCAGCGGAGCGTGGCCCAGTGTATGGACGCGGCCGGTCTTCCCGCGAGTACTGGAAGCGGAACTCGTTGGAGGTATTGGACGACAGGTATGAGACCAAACTGCCGTTCACCGCGTTGGAATGGTCGCGCTCCAGCGCGTTCGAGCTGCGCGCCCAGGTATCCACGTCGAACGTGCCGTTCTTCTGTTCGGACCAGGTGTAGTTGTACTTGAGCGACAGGGTGTGCCGATCCGAGAGGTGGAAATCAAACTTGGCGAGCAGCGCGCGCGCATCGTTCGTGCGCCCGATCGAGCCGAAGTCCGTCGCCAGGACGCCGCCGTACGCCGACCCCATCCATGCCTTTAACGAATCGAGCGAGGTGCTCGTCGGCCGGGTTCGCTGTTTCGTGTCGCTGTAGACTTGCTGATCATAGGCGACAAAGAAAAAGGCGCGATCGCGTTTGATCGGTCCGCCCAGCGTGAAGCCCACCTGGCTTTGTCCGAAGTCCGGATCGTAACTATACCCGGCGTGGACCGGCGTCCCTGAAATGGCGGACGACTTCCCGAAGTAGTGCACCGAGCCGTGCAGCTGGTTGGTACCGGACTTGGTGATGACGTTGACGAAGCCCCCCGAGGAACGCCCGAATTCCGCGGTCGCGCCGCCTGCCACGACCACGATCTCCTGTACCGCATCGAGGTTGAAGGTGAACGCGGGCCGCTGGCCGCCGCGCTGCTCGCCGAAGAACGGATTGTTGAAGTCGGCGCCGTCGACCGCCACGTTGTTGTGGATGCCCTTCTGTCCGGCAATGGAGAGCTCGTCACCGTCGGGCCCCTGCACGACCGCCACGCCCGGGGTCAGCAAGGTGAGGTTCAGGAAATTTCGCCCGTTGTTGGGCAACCCCGAAACCGCGCCGGTGGGAAGCCGTGACGCCGCCTCGACCTGATCCGCGTCCACGACTTGTTGCTGACCCTCGACGACGACTGCCTGCAGCGTCACCGCCGCGAGCGCGAGGGTCACGTCCACCGTGCTGCCGACGCGGACTTGAATGCCGTTGCGGCGGCTCTCGCTGTAACCCACCGCGCGTGCCGTCACATCGTAGACGCCGAGCGGCAGCAGTGAGGCGACGAAGACGCCGCGCTCGTTGCTGGTGAGCTGGCGTTGGAATCCGGTTTGCGCCTCGCGCAGCGTGACGTTTGCGCCCGCCACGGGCGTGCCGGAGGGATCGGTCACGACCCCGCGGATGATGCCGGTCGTAGCCTGCGATTGTGCCGCGACGATGATTGGGAACGCGAGGGCCAACATCACGAGCCCGAGAAGCTTGCGCGCCATGCTTCAGCCTCCGACGGGTTGGGAATGAGTGTTTCGGGACGGCTAGCGTATCACTCGAAACGAAGGATGGCAAGAAGGCCTCGGACCGTCGATTTTCCTTCGCATGCAGAACGCCGACATCGCCCGCCTGCTCAGTGACGTCGCCGATCTCCTGGAGATCTCCGCGGGCAATCCGTTCAAAGTGCGGGCGTATCGCAACGCGGCGCGCACCGTGGCCGACCATCCCGATCCCATCGGCGAGCTGGTCGCCGGCGGGGACTTCGACCTCACCGACCTGCCGGGGATCGGGGACGGCATCGCCAAGGAGATCAAGGCCCTGGTCGCGACCGGCACCCTGCCCCAACGCCAGCAACTCGTCGCCACCATCCCGCCGGGTTTGCTCGAGCTGCTGCGGATTCCCGGCCTCGGCCCCAAGCGGGTCAAGCTGTTCCACGAGCAGCTGCAGGTGAACGGCGTGGCGGATCTCAAGGATGCGCTGGAAAAGGGAAAAATCGCCAAGCTACCGGGATTCGGCCCCAAGCTGCTCGAAAAAATCCGCGAGGGTGTCTCCGGCGCCGCCGGCAGCGCGCAGAACCGGATCGTACTGCACGAGGCCGAACAATACGCGCGCGCGATCGTGGACTATCTCAAGGCGGGCGGCGGCATCGACGCCATCGACGTCGCCGGCAGCTTCCGCCGCCGCAAGGAAACCATCGGCGACCTCGACATCGTCGTCAGCTGCACGAATCCCGCCGCGGTCATCACGCGATTTGGAAAATTCAGCGACGTCACGCACGTCGCGTCGCAGGGAGACACCCGATCGACGGTGCGCCTCTCCGGCGGCCTCCAGGTGGACCTGCGCGTCGTCGAACCGGCGGCGTTCGGTGCGGCGATGCAGTACTTCACCGGCTCGCAAGCCCACAACATCGAGCTGCGCAAAGTCGCGCAGGCCAAGAAACTGAAACTGAACGAGTACGGGCTGTATCGCGGATCGAAGTGTATCGCGGGGCGCACCGAGACAGAGGTCTACGCGGCGCTGGGCCTCGACTGGATCCCGCCCGAGCTGCGCGAAGGACGGAACGAGATCGCCCTGGCCAGGGAGCACAAGCTTCCGGCGCTCGTCACGCTCGAGGACATTCGCGGCGACCTGCAGATGCACACCGATGCCAGCGACGGCAAGGCGACCGTGGGTGAGATGGTCGAGGCGGCGCAGTCGCTCGGCTACGCCTACATCGCCATCACCGATCATTCCCCGCGCATGTCGATGGCCGGACAGAGTCCCGCTGAGCTACGTGCGCAGTGGAAAGCGATCGACCGCCTCAACACACGGCTGCGTGGCATACGGGTGCTGAAGAGCGTCGAAATGGACATTCTGGAAAGCGGCAAGCTCGATCTGCCCGATGACCTGCTTGCCGAAGCGGATTACGTCGTGGCCACGATTCATTACGGGCTGAAACAGAGCGAGAAACAACTCACGGATCGATTGCTCCGGGCGATCGAGAATCCATGGGTGGACGCGATCGGCCATCCCACGGGACGGATCGTGCCCGTACGTCCTTCTTATCCGCTCGACTTCGACGTGGTGGCGAAAGCGGCGGCCAACGCGAAGTGCCTGCTCGAGATCAATGGCAGCGAGCGCCTGGATCTGCCCGATACGCTGGCGGCGGCCGCGAAAGCGCACGGCGTGCGCTTCGTGCTGTCGACGGACGCGCACAACCAGCGGGAGCTGGGGTTCATGCGCTTTGCGGTCGCGGTGGCGCGGCGCGCGGGGTTGAGCGCGGCCGACATCGTCAACACGCGGCCGCTGGCGGAATTCCTGAAAGGATTACGTCGCAGCCGAAATCGTTAACAGCTCGATCTGGGCGACCGGCTCGAAGCTGTAGCGGTGGTGCCGGGTGGGACCGAGGCGCTGAATCGCATCGAGGTGCTCGGGCGTCGCGTAGCCTTTGTTCGTTTCCCAACAGTAGCCGGGGTGTCGCGCCGCGAGCCGGTCCATCAGATAATCACGCAGCACCTTCGCAATCACCGAGGCCGCCGCGATCGAGTGGCAGCGGGCATCGCCATCGATGATGGCTTCGTGCTCGCGGCCCAACTCGGGGCATGGCAGGCCATCGATCAGCACGTGGGCCGGAACGAAGCCGAGGCGCCGCAGCGCCCGCTCCATCGCGAGAATCGAGGCGCGGCGGATGTTGAGCCGGTCGATCTCGCGGACGCTCGCGGCACCCACCGCCACGGCGAACGCGCGCTCGCGGATCTTGACGGCGAACTTCTGGCGCTGGATGGCGGTCAGCACCTTGGAGTCGTCCAACCCGCGGATCGGCTTGGCCCCCATCGGAAACACCACGGCCGCGGCGACCACTGGACCAGCCAGGGGGCCGCGGCCGACTTCATCGATTCCGGCGACGATACTCCGACCTTCGCACCACAACGCCGCCTCGCGCTTCAGCGATGGGCGGCGGTGCCTCACGTCTGCGTCGGCTCCTGTTCGGCGGTGCCGCCGGTCGGGACGGTGATCCCGCGCTTCTCGCGGATCCGGGCCGCTTTCCCCGCCAGGCGGCGCAGGAAGTACAGCTTCGCACGCCGGACGCGACCTTTGCGCAGCAATCCGATTTCGGCGATCAGGGGTGCGTGCAGCGGGAAGATGCGCTCCACGCCCACACCTGCCGAGATCTTCCGGACGGTGAACGTCTCGTTGATGCCGCCGCCGCGCCGGGCGATGCAGATGCCCTCGAACGCCTGGAGGCGCTCTTTCTCACCCTCGCGCACGCGCACCATGACTCGCACCGTATCGCCGGGCGCGAATGCCGGAATGTCCGTCTTGAGGCCTTCGCGCTCGACCGCTCTCAGCTTTTCCATAACTATTCCCCGTGTTTCAACCAAAGATCTGGTCTGCGTTCTTTCGTGAGACGCTCGGCTTGCGCCGCCCGCCATGCCGCAATCTTGTCGTGGTCGCCACTCAACAATACGTCCGGGACATCGAGCCCGCGATAGCTGGGCGGCCGCGTGTAGCTGGGCGGCGCCAACAATCCTTCATAATGCGAGTCGCTCGACGCTGATTCGTGATCGCCGAGCGCGCCGGGCAGCAGCCGGACGACGGCGTCCACCACACACAGCGCCGCCGGCTCTCCACCCGACAGCACGAAGTCGCCGATCGACACTTCTTCCGCGTCCAGTCCTACGACGATGCGCTGATCGACGTCCTTGTAATGCCCGCACAGCAACGTCAGCTCGCTACCCACTGCAAACCGTACCGCCGTGTCATGCGTAAAGGGCCGGCCTCGCGCCGACAGCAACACAATCGGCGGCTTCGCCTTCAGATCTTCCACCGCTTCGAAAAACGGCTCCGGCTTCAGCACCATTCCGGCCCCGCCGCCATACGGCGAGTCGTCCACCGTGTGGTGCTTGTCGTGCGTGTAATCGCGCAGCTGCACAACCCGATACTGCACCAGTCCCGCAGCCGCGGCTCGTCCCAGAATGCTCGACGCCAGCGGTGCGGCGAACCAATCGGGGAAGAGCGTGACGACATGGATGCGCAACATCGCTACTCTTCCACCGCGACGAGCTGATCGCGCCAGGCTTCGACAGCCGCCCGGGACGTGATGCCCTCAAACGCAAGCAGCATGGCGCGGTGGTACCCGCGGCGGCGGGACACGACCAGCGGCCCCGCGAGCACCTCGCGCTCCTCACTCAGCACGTACAGCCGCATTTTGGGGACGAACACGGCCCCAGGCTTCTCGACGAGGGGAATCACCGCGACTTCCCCCTGCTGGCCGTGCGGCTTGCGCAGCCGCCCGACTACGCGGTGGCTGGCCGTTTGCCCAGTACGCCGGCCTTCTTGAGGAGCGAACGCACCGTATCGGTCGGCATCGCGCCCTTCTCGAGCCAGGCCCGCGCCTCCTCGGCGTTGACGTTGATCACTGCCGGATTTGCGCGAGGGTTGTAGTTGCCGATCGCCGCCACGAACCGCCCATCGCGGGGCGACTTCGAGTCCGCGATCACAATGCGGAAGTACGACTGACCCTTCCGTCCCACCCGGCGCAGCCGAATTCGAGTTGCCATTGCACTACATCCTTTTGATGAGCTTGCTCATTTTTTTCATCTGCTGGAACTGTTCCAGCAGGCGATTCACTTCCTGCACGGTCCGTCCGGACCCTTTCGCGATCCGCTGCTTGCGCGATCCACTCAACACGCTGGGATCGGCGCGCTCCTGCGGGGTCATCGAGAGCACGATGGCTTCGACATGCTTCAGGCGCTTGTCGTCCATCGAGACGCCCTGCAACGCCTTGGCATTGATTCCCGGCAACAGACCGAGCACCTGCTTCAGCGGACCCATGCTCTGCATCTGCTTCAACGCGATCAGAAAATCCTGCAGGTCCATGCCCTTCTTGGACCGGACCTTCTGCTCGAGGCGCTGGGCGGCCTCGGCGTCGACATGCGCCGCTGCTTTTTCGACCAACGCGACCACATCGCCCTGGCCGAGAATCCGGCCCGCCATGCGGACGGGATCGAACGGCTCCAGCGCGTCCGTCTTTTCGCCGACGCCGACATACTTGATCGGGACGCCGGTCACGCCGTGAATCGAGAGCGCCGCACCGCCGCGCGCGTCGCCGTCGAGCTTCGTCAGGATCACGCCGGTGAGTCCCACGCCCTCGTGGAACCCGCGGGCGATCTTCACCGCGTCCTGCCCCGTCATGCCATCCGCCACCAGCAACACTTCCTTGGGCGGCACGGCGGCCTTCAGCGCCTTCAGCTCATCCATCATCTCGGCGTCGATCTGCAGGCGACCCGCGGTATCGACGATCACCGTCCGTGCCCGAGCCGACTCGGCCTGGAGTAGCGCCTTTTTCACGAGCGCCGGCACGTCCTGCTCCGTGCTCCCTGCTCCGGCGCCGAACACCGGAACATCGACCTGCGCGCCGAGCTGCCGCAGCTGCTCCGCCGCGGCAGGCCGATAGATGTCGGCCGCCACGAGCGCCGGTGCCTTTTGCTCGAGCTTCAGCCGTCGCGCGAGCTTTGCTGCGGTGGTGGTCTTCCCCGATCCCTGTAACCCGACGAGGAAAACTACCGTCGGACCTACGGAGGCGTATTCGAGGCCGGCCCTGGTACCGCCAAGCAGCGTGGCGATTTCATCGTGCACCAGCTTGACGACCTGCTGGCCGGGACTGACGGCCTTCACCTGGAGCGTCCCAATGGCCCGCTCGCGCACTCGCTCGACGAACCCGCGCGTCACCTCGAAGCTCACGTCCGCCTCCAGCAGGTGGCGGCGGATCTCGCGCAACGCGTCAGTTACATCGCTTTCCGACAGCACCCCGCGACCTCTGAGCCGGTTCAATACCCCGGTCAGCTGCTCGGAAAGGGCCGTAAACATAAGCGTAGCAAGCTAAATGGCGAGTACCGTGAATCCAAGTGGGGGTCTTATCTTGGCAGCTATGGCAGTTATGCCGCAGTGGTCCCGTCCCGATGATGCGGAGCGGCAGGCGAGGCTCGACGCCATGAAGCGGCGCGCGACCGGCCTGCTGGCGGTCGCGCTGCTGGTCTTCGTTGGTGCCAGCCTCTACGAAGCGCAATTCCCCTGGCTCGGCTACGTCCGCGCCACGGCCGAAGCGTCCCTGGTCGGTGGCCTGGCGGACTGGTTCGCCGTCACGGCGCTGTTCCGGCATCCGCTCGGCCTGCCGATTCCTCATACCGCGATCGTCGCGACCCGCAAAGAGCGCATCGGGCAGATCCTGGGCAACTTCGTCCAGAATCACTTCCTGTCGCGCGACGTCATCGCCGCGAACCTGCGGCAGGTGCATCCCGCGGAACGCGCGGCGCAGTGGCTCGCCGATCGGGAGCACGCCCGCCAATTCAGCCGGCAATTCGCCAGCGGTCTCGCGAAAACACTCGAAAACCTGCCCACCAACGAGCTGCAGGACCTGGTCAGCCAGGTCGTCCGCAACCGCGTCCGCACGTTCCGCGTCGCGCCGGCGCTCGGCAAGACGCTGGCGCTGGCGCTCGCGGACAACCGCCAGGAAGAGCTGCTCAATGCGACCGTGAAGCTGGCGGCGGACGCGGTCCGGAACAATCGGGAGCTGATCCGCGAGCGCGTTCGCGCGGAGACACCGTGGTGGGTGCCGCCGGTGTTGGACGACAAGATCTACCAGAAGATCATCGCGGCCGTCGAACGGCTGCTGCACGACATGGTGATGGACCCGGCGCACCCGCTGCGCGGCGCGTTCGACGAAGCGATTCGCGATTTCATCGAACGCCTGCAGCACTCTCCCGAAGTCATCGAACGCGCGGAGGCGTTGAAGGAAGAGTGGCTCATGGGTGCGGCGACGGACGACCTGTCACGCAAGTTGTGGGAGGGGATCCGGCAGGCGGTCAACAACTACGCAGCCGGTGGCGGCGACGGGCCTCCGACTCCGCTGGACAGCGGTCTCAGCGAATTCGGGACCGCGTTGCTCTCCAACCCGACGCTGCTCGCGGAAATCGACGACCTGCTGATCGACGTCACGGCGAGCGTGGTGGAGAAGTACCGCCACGAGATTGGAGACCTGATCGCCAAGACCGTGGCCGGGTGGGATCCCCAGGCGACGTCGCAGCGATTCGAGCTGGCGGTGGGTCGAGACCTGCAGTTTGTCCGGATCAACGGCACGCTCGTCGGCGGGCTCGTCGGCCTAGCGATCTACACGATCACCCACCTGTTGCGCTGAGGCGCACGGTCGGAATCGCGCGCCAGCCTTTCCAAGCGGCGGGCGCATCGACCAAGCGGACACACGGCCGGCCCTGAATCGTCAGTTGTTTGATTTCTGCCCGCCGGCCCCCCCCCGTCGGCCCGCCGGCCCGTCGTATCGCCCAGGCACGCTGCAGCCCTGCCGCAAACCGGCTCGCCGCTGCCGCGTCGTCCCACACACTGTACCAGATCAGCGCGTCACTCTTCGGCCCCAGGACCTGATAGCGGTCGCCGTCCCAACCCGTGGCGAGCGTCACGGCTTCGGCTTCGTTGCCGAGGTGCTGCTGGAACAGGAGTCGCGTTTCGAACTCACCGAGACCGTCTTCGTACTGCACCGTGTCCGGCTCGCCTGACGAGAAGGCGAGATCGGTCGGCTCGTCGTGCGCCGCGTAGCGCTCGGGATGCAGGATTTGCTCCGTGGACTGGGGCATCGAATCAAGCACCGAGACGCCGAAGTATTTGTGCCGGAACCAGACGATGAAGTCGGCGCCACCCAGGTAGGGGAAGATGAGTCCTTCGCGCAGCCACAGTGGCGCGCGGGCGAATTCCTTCATCTGTGCCTGTTGGGCGGCCATGACCGCCCGCTGTCTCCAGAACCATCCCAGCGCGAAGGTGTCGGGCTTCTGCTCGGGCATGAGGACAGGGATCTGCGCGACGGTGGCCTGACCCTCGAGAATCGCCTGCGCCGCGGCGCGCCGGTCGTTGGCGTGACGCTGCGTGATGATCGAGTCCAGGTGGACGTATTGATCCTGCAAGGCGTGCACCAGCTCGTGCGATACCACGACGCGCAGCTGGAACGGCTCGATGTCGGCGGGGATGAACAGTGCGTTGGAATCGGGATCGTAATAGCCGGCGATCTGCTCGGTCAGCAGATCGATCATCGTCGGGCGCAGCTCGAGCGAATCGGGAATCAGGCCGAACAGTCTCAGGGCTGACTGCACGCCCGCCAGGTCCGCCGGCGGCAGATCCGCGTCGAACTTGTGGATCACGTAGTCCCGCACTTGCGTGCGCGAGCGGCGCAGGACCAGCGGTTCGCGTTTGAAGGGGAGGCCGGTGGCCTGGGCGACGACGGGCATCATGCGGTGCACCATGTCCTTCAAATCCGCCTCGCCCTGCACCGCCTGGGCACGCTCGCGGCATGCGACGGAGAGCACCACGACCACGACGCCGGCCGTCAGCCGGGTCAGCCTGCCCACTCGATCCCTTTCCCGACGGCCGATGCGACCACGCGGGCGACTTCTTTGCCCGACACGACGAGGCCCTGGCGCTCGAGCTCGGCGCGCAGCTTTTGATCCAGCTCCGCACGCTGCTGCTCGAGCGACGGCGGTCGAGAGCTATCGAGGGCGGACGAAGGTGGTGCCTCCGTGCGCCCGCCGTCGTCCGCCTTTGACCGCCTTCGCCCGCCCAAGAGTTCTTCGATCTCCTCACCGAACCGCTGCAGCACCGTCGCGAGATCGGGCATCGGCTCTTCCGGCGCCGACCCTTCTTCCTCGGTCAGCCCGCGGCGAATCAACGCTTCGACTTTCTTGCGGTCGCGGATGAGCTTGTCGAGCTCCGGCGACACATGCGCCGTCGCCTGCGCGTGAGCGCAGGCCTCGTCGAGCACGTCGATCGCCTTGTCGGGGCGCGCCCGCTCGGGCACGAAGCGATCGGTCAGCACGATGGCGGCCTTGAGCGCATCGTCCGAGATCGCGACCGCGTGGTGGCGCTCCAGCCGCGGCCGCCGCGCGACGAGCACTTCCCACGTCTGGATCGCGTCCAACTCCTCGATCGTGACCGGCTGGAAGCGGCGCTCGAGGGCCGGGTCGGCGCGGATCCATTTGTCGTATTCCTCGCCCGTCGTCGCGCCGATCACGCGCATGTCCCCGCGAACGAGCGCCGGTTTCAGCATGTTGGCGGCATCCATCGCCGCGCCCATCGCCGTTCCCTGCCCCATCAGGTTGTGCAGCTCGTCCACGAACAGGATCAGATTGCGATCGGTCTCGAGTGCTTTCACCAGGCGACGGATGCGCTCCTCGTACTGGCCGCGAAACGACGTGCCGGCGAGCATCGACACATGGTCCAGCTGCAGAATCCGAGCGTCCTTGAGCGCGGGCGGCACCTCACCCGCGGCAATGCGCTGCGCCAGGCCTTCGACCACCGCGGTCTTGCCCACGCCCGCCTTGCCCACCAGCGCGGCGTTGTTTTTTCCCTGCCGCAGCAGGATGTCCACCACCCGCGAGATCTCGGCATCGCGGCAGCGGACGGGCTCGAGACCGCCGCGGCGCGCCTGCGCCGTGATATCGATGCCGACGCGCTCCAGCACGTCGCCCGAATCGAACAGCCCTTCGAAGGGATTACTCATGGATTGCTAATCGCCTTTGAGGAAGTGCCCGTACCATGCGATGATCGCGTCGCCGAATACGAACGCGACGACGGCGCCCACCGCGAGAAATACCCCGAACGGCACGAGTCGCTTCTTCTTGATGGATAACGGAATGAAGATCAGTGAGCCCAGCGCGGCGCCGGCAAAGACCGTGAGCAGCACGCCGCGCCAGCCGACGAAGCTCCCCACCATCGCCATCATTTTCACATCGCCACCGCCCATCGCTTCTTCTTTGAACACCCACGTGCCCGCCATCCCGACGAGCCACAGCAGCACGAAACCGACCGCGGCGCCGAGCAGCGCCTGGACAAAGCCCTGGACGCCGCCGCCGAGCGCGAGCAGGAGCCCGATGACGAGACCGCCCCAGGTGAACTCGTCGGGGATGATGTAGTGGCGCGCGTCGGTGATCGCGATGCCGAGCAGCAGCGTCCCGAACAGGGCGGCGGCGACGGCGTGCAACGTCATGCCGTACACCAGCAGCGAGACGCCGAACAGCACTCCCACCAACGCTTCGATGAGCGGGTATTGCTTCGAAATCGGCTTGTGGCACCAGCGGCACTTGCCGCGCAGCCACAGCCAGGAGAAGAGCGGAATGTTGTCGCGCCACGCGATGGGCTGCTTGCAGTTCGGGCACGTCGAGCGCGGTCGCAGCAGCGATTGATCGCGCGGCAGCCGCAGAATGCAGACGTTGAGGAAGCTGCCGACGCAGAGGCCCACCAGCACCGCCGCGACGACGATCACGGGATCAGCGCCCACGCAGCACCTCGTAGAGCAGGATGCCCGCGGCAACGGCGACGTTCAACGACTCGGCGCCGCGCGCGAGCGGAATCGCGACGCGCTGTGCCGCGATCGCGTTGAGCTGCGGCCGGATTCCCGCTCCCTCGTTTCCCACGATCACTGCAATGAGCTCCTTGCCGGATGTCTCGGTATCGAGCGCGCGCGCGAGCGGCACACCGTCGGCCGCGGCGGCCCACAGCGTGATGCCGTGGTCGCGCGCCCACGCAATGAACGGCCCATCGTCGAGCTGCACAACGGGGTGCCGGAACGTCGCGCCCATCGCCGCCCGCAACGCCTTCGGGTTCATCGGGTCCGCGCTGCCGCGCAGCAGCAGGCTGGCGGAGGCACCCAGCGCGTGCGCGGTCCGAATCAGCGTGCCGACGTTCCCCGGGTCCTGCACACCGTCCACGACCAGCAGCGGCCCGCCGGTCACGTCTTTCAGGGCCCAGGTACGGGGCTGCACGATCGCGAGGATTCCTTGGGGCGTGTCGGTCCCCGCGAGATCGCTGAAGGCGCGCGACCCGACTTCCTCGACGGTCACCGCATGGCTGGTGAGCTCGGCGGTGAGCGCCTGACCGCGGGTGGTGCGCGCCAGCTCCGGCGCTACCAGCGCGCCCTTGAACTCGAGGCCCGCGGCCAGCGCCTCCTCAACCAGGCGCACCCCTTCCAGGACCGCGAGGCCGCGGCGTCCCCGCGCTTTGCGACGTTGAAGATCGCGGACGGTCGACTGCAGATTACTGCGGATGCGCGTCCCCATGCCGGTCACAGGTGCCCCTAAGATTGCGTGTGCCGTTGCTTTCGCCAAGGCACGGCCTCCGAAATCATGAGAATCGCCCTCACGATCGCGGGCTCCGATTCGGGCGGCGCGGCGGGTATTCAGGCCGATCTCAAGACGTTTCATCAGTTCGGCGTGTTCGGGACCACCGCAATCACGGCCGTCACGGCGCAGAACACGACCGGCGTGCGCGCCTGGCAGGCGCTGCCCGCCAAACTCGTGGCGCAGCAGATCGATGCCGTCGCCGACGACTTGTTCCCCGCCGCGGTAAAGAGCGGGATGCTCGGCGCCGCGGACATCGTCGAAACCGTTGCGGAACGAATCGCGAACCGCCGGCTGCCGAATTACGTGCTCGATCCCGTGATGGTCGCGACGTCCGGCGACCGCCTGCTCGATCGGGACGCGGAGCGGCTCATCGCGCGCCGGCTCGCGCCGCTCGCACTGCTGGTGACGCCGAATCTCAACGAGGCGGAGATTCTCGTCGAGGAAGAGGTGCGGACCCCGGATCAGATGGAAGCGGCGGGTCGCGCGCTGGTCGCCATGGGGGCTCGTGCCGCGCTCGTGAAAGGGGGACATCTCGCCGACCCGACAACGCTGGTCGACGTGTTGGTGCACGGAAAATCGGCGCGCCGCTTCACGCACGCGCGCATCGATACGACGTCGACGCACGGCACGGGGTGCACGCTGTCAGCCGCAATTACGGCGGGGCTCGCGCTCGGCCGGCCACTCGAGCAGGCCGTTGCCGATGCGCTCGACTTCGTGCATCGCGCTATTGCAGCGGCGCCCGGGCTTGGAAACAGCAAGGGGCACGGGCCACTCAATCACTTCGTGCCCGCGCCCCCCCGACCTCCCAGCGAAGGTCTTTAGTCTACGGATTCCACCAGTACGTAGCCTTGATCATGAAGATGTTGTCGGCCGGCGCCCGCAGCATCCGTCCCATCGAGGAGCCGAAGTTGAAGTTGCCGACGGTTTCATAATCCTGCCGGCTTTGTGTCCACACGAAGTACAGCGTCGAGCCGGGCATGTACTCCCAGCGCAACACCGCGTTGCCGCGCAGCGACTTGTAATTGAAGTCCGGCCGGCCAAAGGAAAACGGCTTGAGCGGCCCCGAGCGGTCCAGATCGACCTCATACGAATTGGTCGAGTCGACGTACGTGATGCGGGAGCCGTAGATCGACCCGTAGCGCGTGAACTCGGCGCTGCGCGGCCGGGCCAGCTCGTGGAAGTAGTCGTAGTGACCGGCAGAAATCAGCGGTTGCGCGTAGAGCTGGAGCGACAGCGTGGGGCTGTACGTCCAGTTCAGGCGGATCGCCGCCGACAATTCCGTCTGTTTCAGCAGCCCAAAGATGTAATGGGTGCCGTACGTGTTCCGGGCGCCACCGGCCGTGTCGACGACGGCATCGACGTACTGCAGCGGATTGCTCTGCTTGTACAGGTTTGGACCGACGCTCACCAGCACGTTCGGCGCGGGCCGGTACTGCACGTTGGCATATACCGACCCCTCGATGTCCTGCGACGACCGGAAGTAAGTGAAGAACCCCGTGCCGAGCGTCACCGATTTCCGGCTATCCGATCCGAGATCGATCCCGAGCTGATACGCCGGCGGCAGCAACATCAGCGGGCCGCCCCGCGTGCGACGGTTGTCCACCGTCCAGGGATTGTAGGCGACGTTCCAGTTGATCCAGGAGTAGTTGAGGAACTGGACGTAGCCAAAGTTGAAGCCGCCCGACCAGTTGATGTTGCCGTCCCAGTCGTAGTTCCGAAACAGCGCGCCGCCCGTCTCGGCGTAGCGGAACACCTTGCCGGGTTTGGTCCAGTTGCGGCCGCCCCCCACGTGCATGTTGATGTAGCCGACACGTGACAGGAAACCGACGTCGTTCACGTCGAATCCGGGCGAGATCACCCCGAAGGCGGCGTTCACGAAGGTGTTGCCGCGCTGTTTGGCCAGCGTGAATCGCGCCGCTGTGCCGGTGAGGGACGTCGCGTTGGGATCCACGCCGACGCTCGGCGCATCGGGCCGCTGGAAGTAGTGCACCGAATTGCGCTGCACTGCGGTGATGCGCGCCGGAGTCCCGGTGATCCGCGAGGCGGCGACCCACGCGGTCGACACCCAGGTCTTGGAGGAATCGAGGAAGACCCAGCCGTCCGTCCCGAACGTCATGGAGTTCCCGTTGCGGGCGTCGCGCAGCCGGGGATCGTCGAACGCGCGGCCCGCGACCGTGGAGATGAATCCGAGCCCCTGCCGCCCCTTGTCGAACTCTTTTTGCGCGCGATACACCCCGTACACCGTCAGGGGCTCCATTTCCTCACCCCGGCGCGCGCCGGCGCTGTCCTGCAGCGTGGCGCGCTCGCGCCCGGTGACCGCGGTCAGGCCACCGACGTTCCAGCTGCCCGCGACTTTCCCCGTGAGCTTCATGGCGCCGAGGATGTGCGCCCCATCAGGTCCGCCGGCATATCCCTTCGCCGGTGCGCCCGGGAGTGACAGCGAGCGCCCGACACGCCGGCTGTAGAAGAAGCTCGGTCCCGACCAGTTGAAGCCCCAGAAGTTGCTCTGGCCGCCGTATCCGAATTCGAAAATGGACGAGCCTTCGACAAAGAACGGCCGTCGCTCGTTGAGGAACGTCTCGCGGTCGCTCAAGTTCACGACGGCTGGATCGACCTCGACCTGGCCAAAATCAGGATTGACCGTGGCGTTGAGCGTCAGATTCGAGCCGAGCCCGATCCGCGCGTCGGCCCCGAAGCCGGGGTCGAATTTCGAGCCGTCGTTGAACGGGTTGCCGGCCGCCTGGCGGGTGAATGCAGCGCGGCTCGTCGCATAGGGCAGGATTTCGAGACGCCGCGGCGGCTCGATGCGCTCGATCCCTACGAGATCGGGAAAGCGCGACACGAAGCCTCTGGCCTCTTTCGGCGTGTAGGCGATGAAATCGAATTCATTCTTGCGCGCGATGTCGCGGCGGAAATTGATGCCCCACACGTACTGGCTCCGCTTGACGAACCGCAGCTGCGAGTATGGGATGCGCATCTCCGCGGTCCAGCCCTGCGAATCGCGCGTGACCTTCCCTTCCCACACCCCGTCCCACGTGTCGTCGTCCCAGTCGTCGTTGAAGAGCGTGCCGTCGTACAGCGTGCCGGCGGCGCTGATCCCGAAGTAGTAACCGCTGCGCTTGTCGTGGTAGGAGTCGACGAATACCTGAAAGCGGTCAGAATTCGTGCCCTGATCGCGGCGCGCGAGCCGCGCAACGATCGAGTCGGGATGCGAGTCGTACAGCCGGGCCGCGATGTAGAGCGCCGCATCGTCGTACGTGATGTAGACGACGGTGCTCTCGCTCGGGGCCGTGCCCTCATTTGGATCGCGCTGCGTAAACCCCGTCACCCGTTCGGCAGTTTGCCAGAGCGGTTCCCGCAGCAGCCCGTCGATGGTGACGGACTGCCCACCGCCGAGGCGCACGGCACGGACTTCCTTGGGAGCGGGAAGAGCCGGCAAAGCCGGCGGGGGTGAATCGACTGCGACGATAGGCGGCTGAGTGCCCGCCAGAGCGAGTAGCAAGTGGAGCGTCGTCGTCATGATTCGTCCGGAGCTGAAGTGAGGGTGAACCCCGGTCGCGAACGCTGACGGCGAGCGCGCGGCGGCTATCGATTCATATGACAGAGGCGGGAGCGAAAAGGTTGCATAACGAACGAGGGATGGTGTTAGGCCATTGTCAGGCGCCGCAGCACTCCTTTCACGACCACGGAGAGACGCCGCGCCACCTGCTCGCTCACCGCGAGTACGTCCTGGTGCGATAGCGCCTCGCCCGTAATGCCTGCCCCGGGATTGGTAATAGAGGAAAAGCCCAGGCAGCGCACGCCGCGCGATCGCGCGACCAGCACCTCCGGCACGGTCGACATCCCCACGGCATCGGCACCCAGGCGCTCGAGCATGCGCACCTCGGCCGGTGTCTCATACGACGGGCCGAGCAGACCGACGTAAACCCCTTCTTCGAGCGGCACGCGCTCTTCGCGCGCGACCTCGCGCGCGAGCGCTCGCAGCTCGTTGTCATACGACTCGTGCATGATGGGAAACCGTTGCTCGCCTGGCTCCGGCTGCCCGATGAGAGGATTGCGCCACATGAGATTGATGTGATCGGCGATGAGCATCAGGGTTCCACGCGGAAACGTGCGACGCACTCCGCCGGCGGCATTCGTGACGATCAGAATCTCGACGCCCAGCTCCGCGAACACTCTGGCTGGGAGCCCCGCGACGGCGGCGGGATGCCCCTCATACAGATGAAAGCGGCCCGCCTGCACGATGACGGGCACGCCCTCGAGCTTTCCCGCGACCAGCTCGCCCTTGTGGCCGGCAACACCGGGTTCGGGAAAACCGGGGATGGTGTTGTACGGGATACGAATGGGATCGGTGACTTCGTCGGCGAGAAAGCCCAGTCCGGAGCCGAGGACGATTGCGATACGAGGTTGGAGTTTTCCCAGGCGTCGCTTCACTGCCTCTGTTGCCGCTGTTACAGCACCCGTCCCGCTGCCCCCGTCCCCCTTCCCCGTCACAACAGCATGCCCGCCAGCGTCGCGGAGAGAAAGTTGGCGAGCGTCCCGGCGATCATCGCCCGGAAGCCGAGGCGCGCGAGATCGTGCTTGCGATCGGGCGCGAGCGCGCCGATGCCGCCGATCTGAATTCCCACGGAGCTGAGATTCGCGAAGCCACAGAGCGCAAACGTGGCGATCGTAAACGAGACGGGGTCGAGGCTGGCCTTCAATGGCCCGAGATGCGCGTAGGCGATGAACTCGTTGATCACCATCCGCTCGCCGAGCAGGCCGCCGATCGTGCCGGCGTCGTGCCACGGCACACCCATCACCCAGGCGATCGGCCGGAAGATCCAGCCCAGCACGGTCTGCAGGCTGGCCGGGAACCAGGGCGCAAAGCCGTGCACCGCGCCGAACAGGCCGTTTACGAGCGCGATGAGCGCGATGAACGAGATCAGCATCGCGATCACGTTGAGCATGAGGTGCAGCCCTTCGCTCGTCCCGCGAGCCGCTGCATCGAGCACGTTCACGTCGGTGCGCGGGATGTCCACCTTCACACCGCCGAGCGTTTCGGGGACCTCGGTCTCGGGCTCCATAATCTTCGCCATCATGATCGTACCGGGCGCCGTCATGATGACCGCGGTGAGCAGGTGGCGCGCCTCGATACCGAACGCGATGTACGCTGCCATGATCGAGCCCGACACGTGCGCCATGCCGGCCGTCATCACCGTCATCAGCTCGGAGCGCGTCATGCGAGGCAGGAACGGCCGGATCGTCAGCGGCGCCTCGGTCTGCCCCATGAAGATCGACGCCGCGACGTTGAGGCTCTCCGCCCCGCTCGCGCCCATGATCTTGTTCATGGCCACCGCGAACGCTTTCACCACGATCTGCATGATGCCGAGGTAGTACATGATCGCGAACAGCGCCGACACGAAGATGATCGCAGGCATGATCTGAAACGCGAACACGACGCCGATGCTCGAGTGCTGCTTGCCGATCTCGCCGAAGACGAACTCGGAGCCCGCATAGGAAAAGCTGAGGATCTTCGTCACCGTGGCACCCAACCAGCTGAAAATCCTCGTGCCGATCGGGACACGGAGCACGAAGATCGCGAACAGCAGCTGCAGGCCGACACCCCAGGCAACCACGCGCCAGCTGATCGCCCGTCGATTGCGCGACAAGGCGATGCCGATGCCGAGGATCAGGATCAGCCCGAAGATCCCCGTGAGCCGCGAGCCGAGTGAGCGGGGAGCGGACGTCGCGGTTTCCGCGGGCGCGACCACCCGAGCTTTGGTGGTGTCCTGGGCGGGCGTCTGAACGGTCGCGCCGCGCACCGTGTTGAACACGAAGCGCGGCAGCGTGAAGACGACGAGTGCACAGACGAATGTAACGGCGAACGCGAACACGACCCGGCGCCAGGATGTCACAGAGTCTCCAGTTCGTTTTGAACCCGGGATACGAGAGCGACCTTTTCGTATTCCGGGAGAAACGCGCTCTCGCAGCCGTTCAACACGACGCGCGCCAGCTCGTCGGGCGAGAGACCCAGGACGGCGTGTGCCTGGAAGTATTCGTCGGTCAGCGTGATCCCGTCGGTCAGCGGGCCGTCGGTGTTCAACGTGACCACGACGCCCTGCTGGAAATAGCGCTTAAAGGGGTGTTCCGCCACCGATCCCACGACGTGAGTGTGGACGTTGCTGGTGAGACACATCTCGAGCGGAATCTTGCGCGCCACCACTTCCTCGAGCAGCGCCGGGTCCTCCGCAAGCCGCGTCCCGTGACCGATGCGTTGCGCGCCGAGCTCGTGCAGTGCCTGGTGGATCGACTGCGCCCCGTCGCCTTCGCCCGCGTGGCAGGTGCACGCCATCCCGTGCGCCGCCGCGTATTCGAATGCGGCGCGGTGATCGCGCGCCGGGAAGCCGCGCTCGGCGCCGGCGAGATCGAACGCCGTCACTCCCGCCGAGTGATACTCCGCCGCCACCCGCGCCAGCTCGAGCGATTCGGCCGGCGGCTTGGTGCGCATGGCGCACACGATGAGCCCGACTTTGGTCCCGGTTTCGGCCGAGGCGCGCCCGATGCCCGCGAGCGGCGCCTCGATCGCCTGCGCCAGTGTCAGCGCGGGCCGATGCAGCAGCGGCGAGTACCGCACCTCGACGTAGCGCACGTTCTCCGCGGCCTTGTCGAGCACGAATTCGTACGCCACACGCTCCAGCGCCGCGGCGGTCTGCAGCACCGAGAGCGTGATCGTGTATTTCTCGAGGTACTCCTCGAGGTTTTTGGCATCGCGCACCAGCATCGCCTTAGCGAGCGCCTCGGGCGTATCCGCGGGGAGGCGGATGCCCTGGGCGCGCGCCAGCTCCAACATCGTGGCCGGCCGCAGGGCGCCATCGAGATGCACGTGCAGCTCGGCCTTGGGCCAGCGCCGCAGCGCGTCTTTGGTGAGCCGCGGCTTCCCCTGACGCGCGGACACGACCACGCGGAACACGGCGCCGGCCTCGCCCACCGCGTCGCCGGCATCGATCGGGCGGCCCGCGGCATCGGTGACGTAGGCCGCGGAGTCGAGCTGGCGCGCGAGTGCTTCATCGGCCTGGGCCACGGCGTCGCGGACGCGGGCGCCGCGCGGGACATCGACTGCTTTGTCGTTGACGAAAACCCGCATTAATGGTCGGTCCGGTGGAAGCGCGCCTCTCCCGGCGCCTCCACGGGAGTGCGCAGGACGCCCAGATAGCGGACCAGGGCATCGACGTCGATCACATCGAGGTCCTGCTTCGGCGCGCCCGCCAACATGGCGAAACCCGAACCGCCGGTCGCCATGAAGTCGCTGACCACGAGTGTATAGCTGCGGCTCTTCTCGAGGTCTTTGCCGGTGTCGAGACGCACCCGTGTGATGCGTTTCCCCGGCTCCTTGCGGCCGTCGTACCACACCTCCACGCCCGCGACGTGACAGTCGGGGGGATGGTCCCGGCTCGCCACGCACTGCTCCAGCGCGTCTTGAAGGACGGATCCCGTGACCGTGAGTCGCAGCAGGCGGTTTTGGAACGGCTGCACCTGATAGACGTTGCCCCACGTGACCGCCCCTTCGGGCAGATCGGACCGGATGCCGCCGTTGTTCATGATCGCCGCGTCGGCGCGGCCGGCGGCGCGTTGCGCTTCCGCGATCAGCCGGCCCAGACCGTACTCGTCCCCCTCACGCTTCAACGGGAACTTGAGTCGAGCGACGACACGATCGGTGATGTTGCGCACCGCCTGCTGCTGGCGTCCCAACGCCTCGGTCAGGGTGACGTCGGGCTTCACCTGGTCGACATATGGCGTGACGAGCTGCACGCGCACCTCGCGTCGCCCGCCCGCGCGCAGGAAGTCGACCACGCCGATCGTGCGGGCACTCGATTGTGCTTCCACGATGGGAATGCCGTTGACGACGGTGTTGACGCGTTGATGGGAGTGGCCGGCGACGATGAGGTCCACCGATCCCGAGTCGAGCTGCCGCGCGACGTCGAGGATCTCACCGTGACATGCCGCGCCGGCTCCGGAGTCGCACACCGCGCCGGCGTGCGCGACCACGATGACGAAGTCGGCGGCCGCGCGTGCGGCGGGCAGATACTGCTTGATCGCCCGCGCACCGTCGCCGAAGGCGAGGCCCTGGACGTTGCGGGGCGCCGTGCTGGTCGGCGTTTCCGTCGTCGTCAAACCGATCACGGCGATTTTCGCGCCGCCCTTGGTCACGAGCGTCCAGGGAGTGGCCCAGTCCGGCCGCGCCGTCCCCGCGGTGTTGGTGATGTTCGCGGACAGGAACGGATACTTTGCGTCGCGCATGCGCGAGCGCAGCGTATCGACCGACCAGTCGAACTCATGATTGCCGATCGCCGCGGCGTCGATGCCGAGCGCATTCATCGCGTCGATCGTGCCCCGTCCATACGTCGCATTCGACAGCGCCGTCCCCTGCATCTCATCGCCCGCATCGAGCCGCACGCTGGTGCAACCGCACGCGCGGCCGAGACTGTCGAGCCACGGCTTCAGCGCCGCAACACCGCCGACCTGGCGCCCTTGCGACCAATCCCACACGCGCGGCTCGAGCTGACCGTGCAGATCGCTGAGGGCGAGGACACGCAGCAGCGTGCTGTCGGCGACGCGGACGGTCACTTGAGCGGGTGCAAACGCGGCGCGTGCGGCGGCGCGCGCTTCATCGGGGATGATGGCCCAGCTGGGGCGTAGATAGGCCGCGGCCTGGAGGGTGCGCGCGCGACGGATCTCGTCCACCAGCAGCTCACGAATGTCTTCCCCCTTGTCATACACGACGCGCGCGTTCTTCAGCATCGTGTAGCCACCGCCCCCGGCCTGCCGATAGCTGTTGACCGCCATCGTGAAGCTGTCGCTGGGCTGCACGATCTTGCCTTCGTACGCGAGACCGCGGATACGCTGCCCTGCCGGCCGGGAGAGATCGATGTTGTAGACCACGCCGCTCACGACGTCGAAGTTGTAGCCCGCGACGCTGTCGTTGATGATCGGGCTGCCGGGCTGATAGGTGCGGAAGTAGCGAGCCGAATGCTCGAGAAACTCGCGCAGCTGCTGGCCGGAGATCTTCACCGCGCGCAGCGTATTCTCGTAGGCGTAGATCCCCGCCACCTCTCGTAAATGCACCTCGCCTTCCGGTAAGCTGGGTTGCACGTCGAACGCCGCCGCGGCCGACAGCTGCGAGCCCGAGCGGCGGCGCTGCACCTCGTTGATGAAATCGAGCAGCGGCGTGTCCTGCACACGCGCATAGCGCGCCTCGAACCCCGGCGCCACCGTGCCGATGGGGGTGGCCGCCCAGAGTCGCGCGGCCTCGTTCGCGGCGTCGAAGCGACGCGTGAAGCGCGGCAATTCGGCGACGTTCGCCAACGGAATCAGATCGCTGCGGACGTTGGTCACACTCCATCTGCTCCCTGGTCCCTGCTCCCTGCTCAACCACACGTGCACGACGGCAATGCTCTGCGCCCAGTTCTTCGGCTGCACGAAGTGCACGCCGTTGACCACCGTGTCGCGGATCTCCCGATGCGTGTGGCCCACAATCACGATGTCGGGTTTGGACTTCACGGCGGCCAGTGCGGCGGCGTCATTCTCCGGCCCGATGCCGGTCGTGTCGTAGCTCGACTCGCCGAAGCCGCTGTGAATCAGCACGACCTTCAGGTCGGCGCCCTGTTGGTCGAGCCGCGCCAACGCCCCCGGCGCCATTTCGGCGATGCGGCGCACCCGGGCGCGGCCCGCCAGCTGGCTGCGGTCCCACAGCA
>Ga0137409_10001738_pt1 | contig 23580 bp, 20 predicted proteins | sample CZODoug1_16funga_FD_122059 | JGI IMG/M metagenome (GOLD analysis project Ga0137409, IMG submission 122059) | Vadose zone soil fungal communities from Angelo Coast Range Reserve, California, USA - CZODoug1_16fungal (Hybrid Assembly) | ecosystem: Environmental > Terrestrial > Soil > Vadose zone...
TCGATGGCGAGGTCGGAAGAAAACAGACTGAACACCGACCTCATGTTGTAACCGTTCTTATTCATCCCTACATCCCCCTGCGGAGAAAGACTCTCCGCTGTCCGGCCGGCAATCGCGCTAGCCTCGCTGCGGCCAGCCCCAGCATCTATTGTCTCCGGACACCACGACCAGCGCAAAGGCGCTTGGGTCTTTACTTCGGAACTCTTATTTCGGAACCACGATGGACACCTGCTTCATCGCCGTTCCGCCCCGGCGATTCGAACCGATGATCGAAATCGTGTGTTGGCCCGGAGCAAGCTGCTCGGTGAAGTGCCGGAAATTGCCATCCGGCGCTATGTTCGGCACGGATTGGCCGTTCACAATCAGGGCCGCGCCGGGCTCCGTATGGCCCACGATCTCCGCCGAATGTCCCACCACCTGCGTGCTGGTTATCTCAAGGACCATTTCCTGCGACTTTCCTTGCGCGACGAGCGTAAATTTGAAAATTTCGCTGACTTCGCTGGTTTGCTTCTTTCCGTCCGTCGCCGTGACATTCCAGAAGTAGTCGCCGGGATCGAGCCCGGTGATTTCCACCGCTGTTCCCCCGACCTTCGCTTCCTTCACGGTCTTGGTAAACATCGCCGTGGTGCTGATCCGCAGCGTATAGGATACGGCATCCTGAATGGGTTTCCATTCGAATCGAACCGGCGACGTCTTTGGGTTTTCCACGATGATCGGCGCGAGGTTCAGCGGCTCGACGAGATCGGGAGGAGCCAGCACGTTTGATTTCTGAATCGGCCCGCCGTTGGGAATTGTGATTTTCTCCCATGGTGCGAGGTCGATCTTTTCTCCGCCACGCCGCACCTGCGCACTACCGCTCGAGACCATGATCTCGCTCGACTTTGTTTCCGGATCCGATTTCACGGCCGCGCGGCTGTTCGAATGCAATTGCGCGGTAGCGTCCTCGACGCTCACCGCGGCTTTGGAATCCGGCTGAGACCAGTTGGGCGTCGCCAAATCCACCGCGCCGTGATTGATCTGCACGGCGACGCTGCTCGGTTTGTTGCTCTCCGTCGAGTTCTCCTCGACCGTTACCAGCGTATCCGGCTTGACCGTGTACGTCGTGCCCTCGCCGAAGGTGATGCGCGCGTTAGCGTCAGGGCCCGTCTGCACCAGATCGCCCTTGTCGAGCACAGTACGGTAGTCCGCTTCCACCCACTGGACGGAGTTGACTTTTTTCACTTGCACTTTGCCGTCAAGGTTGACGAATTTTGCATGCTTCTGGTCGGTCCCCACCGGATCTGCGTCACTATTACTATTGCTCACCGCGTTGTTCACGGCGTTCGTGAATTTCTTGTAGACGAAGGTGTACCAATCGGGCTTGGCCAGATACATTCCCCCGAATAGAATCGCCACGCCCAAAAAGCTGTAGCCCACCACTGTCTTGTAGGTAACCGCCCTCCAATACACTTCGACATGCGGGACTTTTTGCTGGCCTCGCGTGAGCCTTGGGTCGATGGGTGTTTGCGTCGTCATAGGTGCAACCGGTGTGAAAGCTCCAATTTCCCAATCTAACATAGTGGTTTGCGCGCGCCTAAATTGCGGGGCGGCGCGTATTCAAATTGCAAATAGCGCAGTCGCACCCGGCTTAATTGCCCTTCGCCTGTCCATTGGTGTAGGTCTCTCAGCGAACTTGTCGCTGCTCTATTTTCCGGATGAAAAAGTGCGGCTTGTCTACCCCCGCCGGTACCGCGACGTCGAAAAAGCCCACCATCATTTCGTCGTAAGTCTGCTCGCCCCAGCGCACCTCCGCCTGCGCATCCGGATTGTGCGCATTTGCCTTCGAATTGTCGTACCAGGCCACCGCTTGAAGTTCCGTTCCCGCTCTTAGGAACCGCGGCTCCGCTAGCCGGTAGCTCATCTGCCAGTGGAAGTGATAGTTGACGCGGAGCAGCGGCTCGATTTCATAATCCGGTTTGCCGTCGGCGCTCGTTTTCCTGCGAATCAGGTTGTATTCGAACCGCTTTCCACGCAGGTGCATGTGCGGGAAAAAACTGAGCAGCGTGGCGTCATTGGGAAACGTGCCGCGCGCCTCGACCCGGTAGTCCGGCGCGCCCGGCGGTATCACGAAATGGTCGTTCGTGAGTTGCAGCGTCAGCACGCGCTGCTCCGGCGCATTTTTCAAAAAAATCAGTCCGATGCTTGATTGATCGGAGGCCGCGCGGCCATTGGCAGTGTAATGCATCTGAAAAACAAGGTCGGAGCCCGCAGGGATAAATTTCGCCATCTTTTCGGGCCATGCATCCGGGGAACTCCCCGGCGCATAAACGAGCAGGACGTCGCTGTCCGTCCAATGAGCGCCGCGTCGGTCTTCCGGATCAGTCAGCGTTGAAGCGGTGAAGGGAACACCAACAGGTGCGTGCCGCAGCCAATTCGAATCCGGCGGGCGAACGTACACAACCGCATGATGCACGTTCGAACGCAGCGACGGCAGAACCTCCGCCATTTGCACCCAGCGATCCTCCTCGAAATTCGTGGGAACAATTTCATAGGTGTACTCGATGTCCCCGCTCGCAGGAAGCGCCACAGCTTGCGGCATCTTCAAAACCAAATCCGCCTTGGGGATACTCCAGCTTTCCGCCCAGCGCCCTGACGGCGGCGCGTCCTTTATCTCCCCGGCAGGCGATTTTGCTTCGGCCCACGCCGCGAGCGTGGCAATCTCCGCCGGCCTCAGCGATGGATCATTCGAAAACTGTCCTACATTCGAATCGGCGAACCATGGCGGCATGGATTTTTCCTGCGTTGCGCGGCGAATCACGCCGGCGAATGGCCGGGTCTCTTCGTACGTTTCGAACGGCATCGGCGCGAGGCCACCCGCCCGGTGGCAACTTTGACAGTGCTGTTCCAGGATCGGCAGCACATCGCGATAAAAGGTCGGTGGTTTCGTTGCAGGAGAGTCCTGCGCAAGCGATCCGCTCATCCAAAAAAGAAGCGACGCGAGCACGTCACCGAAAACAAGGAACACCCGAAGTTTTTGAGTGGCGTGAATCGGCATGCGATTACGATGCGCGGCCTCCGTCGGCGGTGGCTCGCTTCCGCTAGTCCACTATTTCATGCCTTCCATCGTTGGGCCGAGCCGCGGGAATCTCCAATGGATGCCCCTGAAAAAGCCACTGACCTGCCGGCCGCGGACAGTAGTGCCTCAGTTTTTGATTACCCGGCTTCTCAGGACGTCTCAACCAGCGGCGGCTTCCGCCGATGTCTTTGCCTGCGTCTCCGTTGGCGTGCCGACAGGCTTGGCCGTAATTTCGAGTCCATTCTTGTTCATATCGAATCTCTGTTTCCGGTCCAAGCCTTTGACAAACTCACGTACCGCCTTACCAACGGCTCCAGGAAGACTCGACGCATCCACTTTGACCGTCGATTCCACCGTTCCTTCATTTCGATCACGATAGCGGAATTGCACCTCAAACGTTTTCATGCACCTAACCTCCCTTTTCTGACGATGTTATAGAAACTGGTTCGCGCAATCCAAATCACGTGCAGGTGTTAAAACTGCCGGGAGCTTTACCTCCGGTGACGCTTACGACTCGCAGCTTTCGTTCCGGAGCGTTTCGTTTTCCGGGCCTTAATCTCTGCCTTAAGCGCCTCGTTCTCTTTCGTCAACTCATCGCGGGCAGCTGTAATTGTTTCCAGATTGTTTCCCAATTGGCCGTTCTCTTTCTGAAGTTCCGCCACATGGGCCTTCAACTGCTCGTTCTCTTGCAGGGTTTTTGTGTCCTTGCAGGCAGTCATGGGCAAACTCAGTACTACCGCCACAGTAAGTCGCGCCCAAGTGTTTTTGCGCGTCATGCGTCATCCTTCCTTCACAAGGATTTGAATCGCAAGTGGAGCACCGGTAGCGGGTGAGGGGGAAGACCGCGCTGGCAACTGGCCCAGCGTAATGGAGTTTCTTTGATGACGCAAGCCTGATAAACGTCACTTGTCAAGCCGCAGCAACCCGGCATTCCTTCCGTCGTGGGACAAACCGGAAACTGACCACTACCCGGCGGACGATTGTGTTTGAGACGCGCGCCTATATCTCCTATAATCTTAAGTTTGTCTGCTGACGCGGGAGATTCATCGGATGGCTGGCGCAAAAGATAAAAGCAAACTTGGGTACCGCATCCTTCTGGGGGCCGTCGTTCTGGTCCTGGGAGGCAGCATGCTGCTGTACCTCGTTCCTCAGTCGCCGGTCAGTGGCGAGATCTCCACGGACACCGTCGCCAAGATCGGAGATGAGTCGGTCAGCGTGCAAGACGTCCGCCAGCAGCTCAACCAGATCGAGCAGCGCAATCCCAATATGAAGCCTCTCGAGGCCCTCTACGCCCAGCAGATCCTGAAGCAGCTGGTGTTTGAAAAAGAGATCGAATACGAGTCCAAGCGCCTCGGAATTACCGTGTCCGATCAGGAGCGCGCTGATCGCATTCGCCAATTCGTTCCAACGGCATTCAGTGGCGGCACGTTTGTCGGCATGGACCGCTACGCCGCCGAAGTCCAGACACGCTACCAGATGACCGTGCCTGTGTTCGAAGAGCTGGTCCGTCAAGGCTTGCTTGAGGAAAAATTCCGCAAGCTCTTGACCGACGGGATCAGTGTCGGACCCGCCGAGCTTCAGGATGAGTTCCGCTATAAGAATGAAAAGGTGAAGCTGGACTACGCGATGATCAAGCCGGAAGACCTGGAAAGCAAGATTACTCCTGACGAAGCGGAAATCCGCGCGGCCTACGAAAAGAACAAATCGAAATACCAGGTGCCCGAACGCCGCGTGGTGCGCTATGCCCTTGTGGACGTAAACCAGATCCGCCAGAACGTGCAAGTCTCCGACGACATGCTCAAGCTGCAATATCAGGCCAACATTCAGCAGTATCAAGTGCCGAACCGCGTGCACGTCGAGCACATTCTCTTTATGACCGTCGGAAAGCCGGACGCCGAAGTCGAGGAGATCAAGAAAAAAGCCGAGGACGTCCTAAAGCAGGTCAAGAAGGGCGGAAAGTTCGAAGAGCTGGCGAAAAAGTACTCCGAGGACCCGGGATCGAAGGCCAAGGGCGGCGACTTGGGCTGGATCACTCAAGGACAGACCGTCCCGGAATTCGAAAAGACGGCTTTTAGCCTCAGCCCGGGCCAGGTCTCGGATCTCGTCAAGACGCAGTACGGCTTCCACATTATCAAGGTCCTGGAAAAGGAAGCGGCTCACACCAAGCCGTTCGATGAAGTGAAGGATTCGCTGCGCGCCCCCCTCTTGCTCTCCCAGGCGGATAAGCTGGCAAGCGACACGGCCGACCAGTTGTCCGCGGCCATCCGCCAGTCCAACAAAATCTCTCTGGATGATCTGGCGAAACAATATCACCTCAACGTGAACGAAACGCGCCCGATCAGCGCGACGGACCCCTTGCTGGAGCTTGCCGACTCGAAAGATGCGAAGAATGCAATTTTCCAGTTGCGGATGGGTGAGCTGAACCCGCCGATTCGAACCGATCGCGGCTACGTCGTTCTGTCCGTGAAGTCGATCCAGCCGGCACACCAGGGTTCGCTCGAAGAGGTCCGCGACCGTGTCATTGGCGATCTAAAGCGTGAAAAGTCCACGGAATTGGCAAAGAACAACGCGGAAGAACTAATCAAGCGCGTCAAGGCCGGTGAGAAATTCGATGCTGCCGCCCGCGCCCTCGGTCTGGAGCCGAAAACGAGTGATCCCATCGCTCGCGATGGTTCCATCCCCGGAGCGGCCAGCGGCAAGCAAGTCAGCGCGGCCTTCAATCTGAAGACTGGCGACGTGGCTGCTCCCTTGAGCCTGGGTCAAAACTGGCTGGTCTATCGCATGGCCGAGAAAACGGAACCCAACCCTGCCGATTTCGAGAAACAAAAGAAGCAGTTGACCGAAGAGCTCCTCCAATCCAAGCGAAACCTGGCGTTTGAGGCCTTCCGGACGTCCTTGGACACCCGCTTGAAACAGGAAGGCAAACTGAAGCTCATGCCGGAGAAACTGAAGAGTTTCGGCACCTTCGGCTAGTCTAAGTAGCACAAAACAAACGATTTATAGATTTTTACGGGCGCGCTTGTCTTTCCCCTCGCGTCTCGATACCCTATTGGTGTCTTCCTTGAAACCGAATTCTACCCGCAACGCCGTTGTTTGGCGCATTCGGGTTCCGGGGCCAGCGCCCGGATTTCGGAGCAGAAACACTCATGGCCGCCCAGCGCCACGACTCCACGGATCGGTGATACCAACATGGCAACTCGCACTCTCGCCGCTCGCAATGACTATCGCTGCAGCATCGACCGAAACCAGTCGGGGAAATACTGTGTGCGCGTCCAGGTCCACTACCCCCGGCATGCGTGGACGCTGAGCATCTTTTTCCTCGCTTCCTCCTTCGACCGGGCCATGAAAAAGCTCGAAGAGGCTCTGGATTTCCTCCAGCGCCAGGAAGAGAAGCTGTGGTTTTGGGGTGTGGATCGCGCCGAAGACATGGGTTTTTCGGCAGAGTTTCTGAAAGAAGCGGGGTTGCGGCTGGACCGCCGCACAGAATTCCCGCGCAAAGCTACGAACGTGTCGTTGACTCCGGAGCGCGAAGTGCCCGCTTTCGTCCTTGGATCGATGCGCCGCGGCCTGGCCGAATCCGTCGAAATGTCTCGAAGCGCGACCGCCGGCAGCTGATCCTAAACCCTCTATTTTGAATGGGTTTTCTGCCGCGACACTCTTGCCCGGTAGATTTCAGTGCCCGGCTTTGCTCGGCGCCGCCGGCACGGCTTCGCGAATCAGCAGGGGAAACCGCGGGAAGGAAAAACTTCCCGCCACATCGTCAATCACGTTCACCTGGCACAGGTACAGCCCCGGCTTCAAAGCCTGCAGCGGCAAATCCATCTGGAAAATCACCGCCTTGCGGTCCGGCGCCGTCACTTCGTTGGCTACCACCGGCTTGGATTCGTAAATCTTTGCAGCGCCTTGCAAGAACTCGATGCTTGTGAAAACTCGGATGCTGTCCTTCGGCGGCTTGGCCGCCGGCGCATCCTTGGCTATCCCATTCTGAGTAGTGGCCGCCGCGGGCGCCGGATTCCTTCCCTTTGCGGCATCGTACACTTCGTATTGCAAATAGAGGTGCTGGTCGGGCGAGAAAACATGCGAAATGTTCGGAACCAGCTCCATCTGGTCCCGCACGAGCGGATTCGCTCCGTTTTTCTTGTTCGTGACGGGGGCGCGCAGGCTGCTCAGTACCACCGAGCTCATTTTCACCGGCGTCTTGCGGAGGTCCGGGATCTGCACATCCGTCTCGAAGGAGCCCATCCGGCCTGTCCGATTCTCGCGGATGACAAACTTCAGGTGGTAGCTGCCCGGAGCGAGCACGAAGCCCGTGTTGTACTGCACGTTCTTGCGGCGGACCTGCTGCGCGGTCTCGACGGCCAGCTTCACGGTGTCGCGCAATTGCCCAACACGCAGCTTCCCGCCCCCCAGTGCCTCCCCGATGATGTCGATCGTCGCGTTATCCTTTTCCTTCTCCATCACAAACGGTATCTGCGATCCCGGAATCACCAGCGACACCGCCAGATAATAGTGGGCATCGTCCTGCCGGAAATACGCCGCTCCCGCGTAAAGGGGCACGTCGACCCGCGGCAGTTGCGCGTCCAGCTCGTCCTCGAGCTGCTGCTCGCGGTCGGCGCGGTTCAGGTGCTCGAAATCCCGTCCCGCGTAATAACCCGCGCGAAAATCCGTCTTCAGGTCGGCGCGGCTGACCTGCACTTTCAATCGCCGGAATTTTCCGTCCTTCAGGGGATTGTTGCTCGTGAAGCCTAAAACGTAGTACGCCGAACTGTCTTTCTGAACCTGGGAAAATACGCCGCCGAAATCATTCGAATCAAAAAACGCCTTGCCGCCCGTGTCCGACGAAAGCGTCGCCAGCGTTTCCTGCGAACCGGCGTTCCCATTCAGATCGTTCAGCACGGCGGCGCCCGAATAGGCCGTTTGCCCGTGCAAGCTCGCCGATTGCGCCTCTCCTCCCGGCGGAAACGCTTGCAGCCCGCGGATATCCAGCGAATAGATGGATACGTTTGCCTTCACCGCCGCCGCGGTCGTGGCGCGCAGGGCCGACTGGTTGTCCGTGCCCGACTGGCTGATTCCATTGCTGAAATAGATGAGGCTCTTTTTTTGCGGGAGTTTGCCAACCGCCTGCATCAGCGACTGCAGCGCCAGGAGCTTGCGGTCGGCGCTAAACGTGTTGAAATCCGTATCGTCCGCCGAGAAGGCTCCGCTCGTTTCCGCGGCGCCCTCCGCGCTTCCCGCGCTGCCGTTTTCGAAACCCTGGCCTTGTCCGGAATTGTAGGCGGTCAGCGCCGCCAGCAATTTGGTCTTGTCGTCCGTGAAATCCAGGTCCACGCGCATGTTCGCGGCCAGCGACACCAGCGCGATCAAATCGGCGGGCTGCATCTTTGTGCCAACGAATTTCTTCGCGGCATCGACGGATCGTTCGATCTGTTCCGGCTCCATCGCCGAAAAATCAAAAAAGAGCAAAATCAATCGCCGGTCGCGCGCGTCCAGCGACGGCGCCGCTTGCTTTCCGGAACGCAGCAGCGTGCCCGGTCCGGCCGCACCCGAGACGGTCGCTTCCGCCGCGCCGGCGGTTGCCGGCTCGTCCGCATTTTCGAAATCGAAAGTGGAAATCTCCTGCTTCTTCCCATCCTCCAGGAGCGTGAAGTCTCCTTTTTTCAAATCCCGAACGAGGTTCCCCTTCTTGTCGTGTGCGACCACATTCACCAGCACGAGCTCGCTCGTAACCTGAATGCGCGCCTCATTCCTTCCGGTTTGCCCGCTCTGCTGGGCCATGGCCGGCGCCGCCGCTTGTAAGAGCAGCCCTGCTGCGGTGAAGATCGAAAATATTTTTCTCGGAAGCTGCATGTTCATCTTTCTTCAGAACCGGAAGCGCGCCAGCAATGTCACCCGCCGCATGCCGCCCGTCCCCGTAACCTCCCCGAATGTAAATGAATTCACCACCGTATTGATGGACGTGAAATGCACGGTATTGAAAACATTGTTCGCGGAGGCGCGCAGCTCGAGCGCGCGGGATTCTTTGATCTGGATCGTCTTGTTGAGCGACATGCTCAGCGAAACTTGCCCCGGCCCCTCGATGATATTTCGTCCGGCGTCGCCAAAACGGGAACCGTTCGGGTTGGCGCAGGCGGCGCTCGGCGAGCAAAACGCCGCCGTATTGAACCATTTGAGCGCGGTTGGGTCGCTTACCGAAATGGATTGCCCCGCGATGACGTTTGCGCGAAGCGATCCGCTCACACCTCGGCTGATGTCCAGCCCTCCTCCTAGCACGCGCGGTGTGAAGTACAGTCCGGATCCGACCATGAAGTCACCGCTCCATTGCCATCCCCCCAGAATGTGGCTCAATGCACCCTTGGTAACAAACCGCCGGCTTTCGCCGAATGGCAGATCCAGAATCCAGTTTCCCGTGAATTTGTGCCGCTGGTCGAAGCTGGAAAGTCCGCGGTCGGCGGAGATAAAAAATGGATCTTGCGCCACAACGCTCCCCCCGCCGCCGATCGATGACGCGTCATCGATGGACTTCGAAAACACGTACTGCGCACTTAGCCCCAGCCCTTTCGTCATGCGCTTGCGCACCCGCACCGAGGCCGCATGTAAGATCGAATTTCCTTCCGAAGATTCGTAGATAAATGGCTGGCCACCGGAGACCGCCAGCGCGCGCTCCGTATCCAGCCGCGTTCCCTTCGCACCGTTATAGCCTGCGTTCATCACCATCCCACCCGGAAGCTCGTGCTGTATATCGAGATTCCAGACCTGCACGTAGCCCAGGCGATAGTTCGGGTTGACGGCGAAGTTGTTGGTCACCGTGTTTCCGGTGGCGGGGAAACCATTTGTGAGTTTCAGCGGGCTCGCGCCTATGAGACCGTTAACATCCGTGGCATTCGTCGCGGTGTTCGCAAAAGGCGGTTGAAACGCGAAGTTCTGGATCATGGTGCCGTACTGCGCCAGGTTGTAGTTGATTCCGTAACCCGTCCTCACCACCGTTTGCTTCTGCGGTTTCCAGGCAATCCCGATGCGTGGCGCGAGATTGTTGCGGTCCGGCCGGACGAGTGACCCCGGAAATGTTCCGTCGAAGGGCCCGGCATGGCCGGGCAGCACAGGCACGGCAGCTGTAAATCCAGGCGCCACGTCAAGATTGGCGATTTGATTCTCCGCCTCGGTATAAGGTCCGTTGTATTCGTAGCGCAGCCCTAAATTGAATGACAGATTCGAACGAAACCTCCAATCGTCTTGCGCGAAGAAATCAAACGCATTGGCGCGGAAGTTGTAGGAATTCGCGCCGGACTGCAGCGAGGTTTGCTGCGGGAAACCCAGCAGGAAGTCCGCAAAATCGTACCCCGTGCCGGTTACCGGTTGCGTGCTCCCGGTGGTGTACTGTGACGTCGCGAAGCCGGTAAACACAAAACCACCCTCCGCATTTCTTGCCGAGCGGAAACTCTGCAGAATGCGGCGGTAGTCTCCGCCGAAACGCCAGTTGTGTTTTCCGCGATTCCAGGCAACTGTCTCCGAGATGGAGTAAGTCTGGTCAAGCTCACGGCGGGGCGTCGGGTCGCTAAGCCCGCCGAACGACGTGAAACTGATTCCGGGTAGCCCCCAGTTAAACGGATCGTTCGAAATCCCGCCGATCCCCGCCCCACCTGGTCCGGAAACGTCAATGGTGTTCGAATAGAGATTGGTCGTGGAAACATGATTGTGGTTGTAGTTCACGCGAAAAATGTTTGTGACGCGGCCTTTTCCATAAGTCCACCCCGCGCTGCCGTTAAGCCCTTGTGTTCCCGTTCCGCCCGCGAGCGAGGGGAAGGGATTTACGATGTTGCTCGTGCTGCGCGACCAGTTCAGTCCAAAATTGATATTGTTCTGCGAACGCCGGCCTCCGCCGCTTCCACCGCCCCCTCCGCCGAACAGACCGAATCCGGGGCCGCTGCTTGCGCCGAGGTTGTGGATCAGCCTGAGGTTCACCGAATCGGAATTGCCCTCCGCGGACGTCACGTAGTGAAAGTTCTGGCCGGAAGCCGTCTTCGCAATATTCGGCAACGGCATGTACTTCAGGAGCGCCGTCGCTGCCGGACTGATCAAGGACGGATCGAGCTCATTCTGCACGCCGTTGAATTGATATTGCTGCCCGGTCCGCGGATCGAAAATTTGAACGGGCTTGCCGTCGTTGTAGGTCGCCGCGGAAAAATTGCCGCCGCGCCCATCCTGCGTGGGCACGGTGGAAAAGGCATCGTATGGCGTGCTCCCGCGCGATCCATTCCACCCGGCAAAAAAGAACCATTTATTGCCACCGTTAAATATCTTGGGGATACTCAGCGGCCCGCCGATGTTGACGCCGAAACGGGCCTGGTTGTAATCCGCTTTCGGTGATTCAATTCCCGTCAGCGAATACGATCGAGCATCCAATCCCGCGTTATCGTCGGAGAAATACAACATGCCGTGCGGCTGATTGATGTTGAAGCCTTTCGGCATCCTGCCCAGGACAATCATCCCGCCGCCGGGTCCGCCGAAGCCTCCGCCCCCGAAACCACCGCCGCCTTCCCTTTGCGCGCGATCGCGAAACTCTTGAATCCGCTGCTGCAGATCTTCTTCGCTCCCTCCGCCAAAGTCCTGCGTCCGCCCTTGCGCTCCGCTAACGCTCACCGACTCCGTCGGTCCCTCCGCTCCGGCTCCGTTCATGGGAAGGCTTGAAAGATCGCTGTTGCCTTGGCCCCCGCCGCCTGCTCCGCCGAAGCCGGAGCTTGCACCGGAGAGCGAAGAGAGTGCGCTGTCCATCGCCAGGCTTTGAAACCCACGGCCTGCCGCCGCAATTGACGCATTGTTGTTGTTTGACTGTTCTTGTTGGCGTGAAGCCAGGATCAGTTCGGCGTCCACTTTCGCGGATGGATTCTCCGGATTCAGCACCACTTCCTGTGTGAAAGCGGCGAATCCCATGAACTCGACGCGTACGACATATCTCCCGCGCGGGATGCCTTGCAATCCAAATTTGCCTTCGGAGCTTGTTGCCGTCGCGTACTTTTTCCCCGTCAGCGTGTTGGCGGCTGTAACCGTCACTCCCGGCAGCGGAGTCTTCCCGCTTCGTGCTGAACCATTGATTTCATACGCTGGAGCTGCGGCGGGAATTGTCGTGGACTGCGGCGTCGGCGTCGGCGAAGGCGGTGGCGCCTCCTGCGCGCGCAAGCTGGACACAAAAAGAATCGCGACGAAGTGGAGTATGAAGATGCCGCGAACGATCGACTTCAAATCTTGGTCTCCCTGAGCGATCTATGGCTGCGGTGGATTGCTTTTTGGTGCGGTTACAGGCTGGCTTCCATCTGGCGCATTCCCGGCAGGACCCATTCCGCTCATCCTCCGCATTTCCTCCAGCTGCTTCCATTGCTCAGGAGAAAGAACCATCACGTTCTTCGGCACAAACGCATTATTTTGCACGGCGCCCCGCACCACCACGTGATCGCCTGGTTGGATGTCTGCCATCGTGATACTCTCGCGTCCTCTGCGCAGCGATGTTTCCTCGTTCAGCTCCAGAGTTTGCGTGACGTTGTCCGGGCGCAGCACTGTGAGTTTCGGCGCGTCGACGGATTTTACTTCACCCACGACGAAGTCTTTCCCAAGCTCGCCGAATCCAGCGCCACCGCCAATACCTCTGCCGCCCTCCGGTCCGCCCCCTGAGCGTCCGCCGATCATCTGCGCTGTCACGCTATGATCCGCATTCTCTTCCCCGCGCACGAACACCATGTCGCCGACCTTGAAATCTTCCAGCTTCGCGCCTTGCCGGTCCTTGCGGTATTCCGTCTTATCCGTAAGCTTTACTGCCACCGTTGTGCCGTCCGGCTTGGCCAACTCCAACGATCCTTTGTTTATGGCCGTAATCTTTCCAAGCAACGGCCGGCCCCGGCCGTCATTCGGTCCAGGTCTCTGGCCTGCTGCCGGTGGTGTTCCCTGTTCCTGATCCGCTGCGGCAGGCGCGGACGCCAGCGCTCGGCCGGCCGTTGCCGCAAGCAAGAACAGCAAACTGAAGCGCAAGAATTTTTTCCCGTACATCATCATGACGATCACCATAGCAAACCCTCTCATCTAAGACGTATGCCCAAGCGTTAAAGTGACGCCACGCAATCTTCTGGCCGCCGGTAATTACACCACTTCCTAGTTTCCCCGAAAACCATATTAAAGTTCCCGCGCGAATTCGCTGCAAACACACTCACTTGCGCACGGTGCATTCGAGCTCAATGGTTTTTCTTCTTTGTTGACTTCCCGCTCGTGCTCCGACATTATTCGCCCATTCCACCCAGGAAGACCCGCGACGCGTACCTGAAAGTCATCTGCCGCCCAACGCCCTCGATTCGAATGCGCCCGGTAGATGAATCAGCCGCCTCGGGCGAAGGGATAACTTCAAGATGAAAACGATGAAGAGTATGCACATTGCCTTGTTCGGGGCCTTGCTGCTCGTCGCCGGTAGCGTCTCGGTTTGGGCGCAAGCCCCGCAGCAGACCCGCGATCAGAGCCAGAGCGATTCCAGCACCCCCAACAAGAGCAAGAAAACGAAGAAGACGAATGCGGACGGTTCGAATTCGCAGGGGCCCCCGCGCCGGGGTCAGCCGCGACTTCGCCAGCTTCCACGGCCCCGGCCGCCGGCAAATCTGCTGCGGCCCCAGCAACTCCAGCAAGCACGCTAGGCAGGAGCGCTCCTGCCTCAAAGACAGCGACTACTCAGCAGCCGCCTCCAGCGAACAGCGGCGGCATGGTCTGGGTGAACACCGATTCCGGCGTATATCACAAGCCCGGCACGCGCTGGTATGGAAAGACGAAACAGGGTAAGTACATGGCCGAAGCGGATGCCCCAAAGGCCGGCTATCGCGCGGCTGCGAAACATTAAACAGTACAGTTCCCGGAAAACTAAAAAAAGGAGAGCACCACATGAAGAGGCAAATCAGGCGAGTATTGCTTGCTGCATTGGTTTTGGCGTTGGGCGTCACCATGGCGAATAGCCAGACCGCCACGAAGACTGCTCCCGCGAAGTCCACTTCGAAAATGGCGGCGGCGCCGGCCGCTAAGGATCTTGTCGACCTGAACTCGGCGACGTTGGATCAGTTGAAGGCGCTGCCGGGTATCGGCGACGTCTATGCGCAGAAAATCATCGACGCCCGTCCGTACAAAATGAAGACCGATCTAACGCGTAATAAAGTCATCCCGGCGGCGACGTATAAAAAGATATCCGCTATGGTGATCGCGAAGCAGTCCGGCGCGGCCGCGGCGGCTGCACCGAAAAAGAAGTCGAAGTAGCCGCAGCACGCGGGACGGCTTTGCGGCCGCCCCCGCGTTTTGGTTTCTGCCGGCTTATTTTTCCCGGAGAATCACTTCGCCGTGGCCCACGAGCTGGTCGTTCAGCCACAGGCGGTACTTGTACGTGGCTGCTTTGCTTCCGGGGCGGGGCGGGCCGCTGAGCAGCCGCATACCGGCGGGTGCCTGAAAAACGTTCGACGAGAACGGACACCGGTTCACATCAAACTCGACGCGCAAATTGCCGGCGTCGGAGATCCAGGATACCTGGTCGCCTTCGTCGATCACGACGACCTGCGGGATGAGTCCAACGAGTACGGGTCGTTCAGCCATTTTTCTGTGTGGCCGCGAGGCAATTCCGGGGCCGTTGCTCCTAAGTTGATGAGTGCACAGGGACGATAGCATATTCGCTGGAAAGAATTCATGCGAGCTTGCGCCCAATGCCGGCAAAGCCCATGTTAACGAAGCTTAATCTGCGATAGCTCACAACGAACCCGTACCTTTGGGCATCTGACTTAGCGCAACCTGTACTTCGCTGCGCTTGACCGCTCCTCAGCGCAACCGTACACTGAAATTGTAGATTCGTGGCGCGAAGCTCCGGCTGGATCTCTTGCGCTCGCGGAAAATGCAGTAATAAGCGTCTGAAACTGGGCGCGGAGGATTTTTCCGGATGGCTTCAGCTTCTCGATATTTGTCTATACCGCTGCCGAACGGCTCGCGGATTTCGCTCCTTCTTTCTTTGCCTTTTGCGCTCATTCACATCGCATCGCTGCTGATTTTCTTCATGCCGTTTCACTGGTATTACGTGGTCACTTGCCTGGTGCTGCTGGTTGTGCGGATGTTCTTCGTCACCGCCGGCTATCACCGTTATTTTTCGCACCGCTCGTTCAAGACCAGCCGCGTGTTCCAGTTTGTGATCGCTTTCATGGCCATGACCTCTTCGCAGAAGGGCGTGCTGTGGTGGGCGGCGCATCATCGCCACCATCACCGGCATTCGGACCAGGAACTGGATTTGCATTCGCCCACGCTTTTCGGGTTTTTCTGGTCGCACGTTGGCTGGATCATCTCCGATAAATACAACGACACGCGGACCGAATACATCGCCGACTTTGCAAAGTTTCCCGAGCTGCGCTGGCTGAACAAGTATCACCTGGTGCCTCCCGTCGCACTCGCCGTGGTGCTGTGGCTGATTGGCGGATGGCCGCTGTTCGTCTGGGGCTTCTGCCTGAGCACCGTGCTGTTGTGGCACGACACGTTTACCATCAATTCGCTCTCGCACCTTTTCGGCTCGCGGCGCTATGAAACCAGTGACACCAGCAAGAACAACTGGCTGCTCGCCCTGCTGACGCTCGGCGAAGGCTGGCACAACAACCATCATCACTTCATGGCCTCGGCGCGCCAGGGCTTCTTCTGGTGGGAGATCGACATCACCTACTACACGCTGAAGGTCCTCTCCTGGTTCGGCATCGTCTGGGACTTGCGCAAGGTGCCCGTCCATCTGCTCACCCAAGACCGGCTCGCAGCGTAGCGCAAAACTCACCGATATATCCGGGGACAGACAGGAATGTCTGTCCCACTTTTTTTTCAGACCTGACGTTGCTGTGGGCCGATTTTTGGTTAGCCATAACAGGCCCCCCTTTGATGAACCAAAACCCAAAGGGATGAGGTACCCAGGCCCCAACTTTCGCGCCGCGCGAAAAATGGGCCAGCCGAATTCTTCTCGGTGCATGATGGGGCGGCCACCCGGCACTCTCCATTCGAACTGCCCACCCCAGGCCACTTTTCTCCTCCAATCGGCGTCAGAGTTTCCAGTAAGATTGGTCTCTGAGAGCCATCCTATGCCGAGAAGGTTGCTGGTCGTGATGCTGGCTGCTTGCTCCATACTTGTCCAAGCCCAGCAATCGTCCACGCAGGAGACTTCACCCACCCAAACGCGGGCGCAACAAAACGCCGCTCAGCAAAGCGAGGCGAGAGCCAAAATCAGCGTCAATTCCGCCCTCGTCGTCCTCCCTGTCACCGTCAAAGATCGCTACGGCAATCTCGTCCCCGATCTGCAAAGGGAAGAGTTCCGCATTTTCGACGACAACGTCGAGCAGTCCATTGAAGTTTTCACGGCCGAGGCCTTTCCGCTCTCGCTGGTTGTGCTCATAGACGATGATTTGAAATCCAATGACTCGGAACAGATGGCCGCAAGCCTGCGCGCCGTTGCAGCGGGAATCAGCGCCAGCGACGAGACCCTTATCTGCCGCTTCGACCTGAAGTTTCATCCAGGCGAGTGGGTTGCGGGAGATGCGGACCGCTTGCTGGCGGATTTAAAGAAAGCGCAAGATGCCAGCGGGCCTTCCACAGCCGGACCTGTCCCCTTTGTTGACGGTCCGTCGTCGCATGCGCCAGGAGTTGGCGAGCCTCTTAGTTTGCCGCCAACGAACGCTGGGAGCAGGCCGACCATAGCTCTCGACGACGCCATCCATTCCGCCGCCGGGTTACTTCATGATCGTGGAACAAGTCGCCGCAAAGTCATCCTCCTGATCTCCGATGGCGTGAATGGTCCCCAGTTCAACCGCTACAGCTACGCCGACTCCCTCGATGCCCTCCTTCACGACAACATCTCCGTCTACAGCCTGGCCGTCGGCGGCGGCCTTTCCACGCGCAAGTTTTCCCGCCTTATCAATTACGCGAGGGACTCCGGCGGCGACATCTACTACGCCTCCCGAAGCCCTGCCATGGAAAGGCTCTATTCCCAAATCACGGAACAGGCCCGCCACGAGTACACCCTGGCCTACGTGCCCCGAGGCAACAACCGCAACTCTGCTTACCACAGGGTAGAAGTTCGCACCACACGAGGAGCCGTTACCATCAAGACCCGCCGGGGCTACTACACAGGTCCTCTCGTCGATCTCCCTGAGCTTTGACTCTGTCAAACCATGCGGCACCCGCGTCATGCCGACTCACTGAGGGTCGCCCACCGGCCCTGGCGTTCTTTTGACGGTGAGGTCTTCAACCGGCTCCGCGTCTCCTCTCCGCGATATACTTTCGCGCATGCCTTTTCGCAATCAGTTCCACAGAATTTCTTTATGCTGCGTTTTTTGCGTCTTTTCTGCGGCAGCGGCGGCGCAATCCACTCGCTACTCCGTGAAACTGGCGCCGGATTTCGACCGGAAACTCTTGCGGGGCGACGAGACGATCGAATTTCAGGCCGATGCGGGTGTAGTCGAATGGGAGAAGCAAGCGGGCTTGCGCGTTGAAAGCGCGGACGTTGCAGATGGAGAGGTAACGGTGGCCGAGCAAGCGGTGCGCGTGCGCTTGCGTTCGGGTGGCAGGCACAGGTTGAAGCTCAAATACACGGCGGCTGCGGGGCGAGGCATTGTGTGGTTTGCGGACAACGCGGGGCTGGCGACGGCATTTTACTGCGAGGCTTGGATGGTCTGCGGCAATTCACCAGGCAAGCGCGCCACGCTTCGACTCGAGATTGCAGTTCCTTTCAGGCCGCTGACCCACGGTACGAGTGGATTCCGGGCGGTGGGACCCGGGCGCCGGGGAAAGGAGTGGAGCAGCCGCGATGGCGACCACTTTGTCTTTGAGCAGAGCGATCCGGTGCAAACGTATTTGTTCAGCTTTGGCGTTGCGCGGCTTGCCGTTGGGGTCGATGGCATGTTTTCGATCTACGCGCAGAAAATGGACGCAAATAAGGCGGCATTTGCCAAAACGGCAGATGCCTATGCGTTTCTGCGAGCTGCAGCTTCGGTCGATCCGATGAATGCGCACTATACACAAGCGTTTTTGCCGGGCCCCAGGATGGGACAAGAGGCCGCGGGCATGACGCTCATGTCGCAGGACGACCTTGCCAATCTCGCGGCCAAGGATAACGTGCAGTTGATGGCCCATGAGTTGGCTCATCAATGGTGGGGCGTGACGCTGGGGATCCGCTCCTGGTCTGATTTCTGGCTGAACGAAGGGTTTGCGGAATTCATGTCCGATGTCTATATCGAAAAGCACCAGGGGCGCGCCGCGTACGACAAGCAAATCGCGGAATTGCGGGACCGGCTGAAGAAATTGCGCGAAGAAGGGAAGGATCGCCCGCTGCATTGGGAAAAGTGGAAGGACGCACATGAGGCGCTGGGGCCAATCCCGTACGTAAAAGGGGCGTTATTTTTGGCCCGGCTGAGGACGGAGCTGGGCGACGAGATTTTCTGGCGGGGGATCGGTTTGTACACGTCCGGCAACGCGCGCCGGCTGGTGGACTCCGGAGATTTCGAGCGGGCGATGGAAAAGGCGAGCGGCCGCGATCTGAAAGCGCTATTCGATGAAGCGGTCTATCGCTGAAATCAGGCTGGTTAGATGAAGTCGCTGGCTTCAAACGCCCATTTTCAGGCTTTGGTTAACACTTCCGGGCCGCTTGGCGTCTTGGCTGGATGTAACGGAACACCGAACGCGGACGGTGTCAGGAAGGCCAGCCATGCCACGAAAGCCATTGCTCTTACCGGTCTACGGTCTGCTCGCTTGCTGCTTTGCCATCTCGCCTCCTGCGCTGGGCGGGTCTGAAGACCCGCCACTACACAATGCGCAGCGCCATAAGTTGGGTGCGGAAGCCCGCCCGGTCTATTCGAGTCTCACGGTCCATGAGTGGGGCACCTTTACCTCGATCGCTGGCAGCGACGGCAGTGCCGTTGAATGGTCCCCGCTCACAGGGAGCACGGACCTGCCCAGTTTCGTGGAGCACTTTCGGAACGCCGGCTTCAAACGCGGGCTGCGCGGCACTGTGCGCATGGAAACTCCGGTCATCTATCTCTATGACTCGCGGGAAGAGACCGTCTCGGTCAAGGTGGCTTTCTCCAAGGGTGTCATCACGGAGTGGTATCCTCGCGCCAGCCGCGTCGAGCCTGCCGCCAACATTTTTGATGGCACTCTCTACCAGCGGCACCCCGACGGGAGCATTGCGTGGGACTCTGTAACCCTCTCGCCACTTGTGCGAGCGGAGTTCCCGCTCGAAAATCGCGACAACCACTATTACGCTGCCCGTATGACTTCCTCGACGCCCCTTCGCGTGAAGACGCCTGCAGGCGAGCAACAAGAGAAGTTTCTTTTCTATCGCGGCGTCTCCACCTTTCCCGTCCCCATTTCAGCGAAGCTGACAACCGCGGGTAAATTGCTCGTCGAAAATGGCAGCGAGGAAGAGATTCCCCATACCATTCTTTTCGAGCGCCGCGGCGAGAAGGTGGGCTATCGCATCGGCGGAGCGGTGCAGAAGGAAGCGATTTTGGATGCGCCAGAGTTGACCGGCACAATCGATGATCTGGGCAGAGATTTGGAGGGGATGCTCGTCGCTCAGGGTCTCTACCAGGATGAAGCGCGCGCCATGGTGGAAACCTGGCGAGGCTCTTGGTTCGAGGAGGGCAGCCGGTTGCTGTATATCGTACCTCCGGCGTTTGTCGACGGCGTGCTGCCACTCACAATCAACCCTGATCCTGCACAAACTGTGCGCGTCTTTGTCGGACGGCTCGAAATCGTTACGCCCGCGACGGAAAGGTCAGTGGAGAGGGCAGTGGTCACGCACGATAGCGAGACACTGAAGATATACGGCAGATTCCTGGAGCCCATCTTGGAATCCATGATCCAAAAAGAATCAAATCCAGCCAGAATCGAGCGGTTCCACCAGGCGCTGAATTCCTATTACAGTTCGGAGATTGCGCAAAATAGGCGCCGAGACTGAATTCTTGAAACGCCATGCCCGCGCATAATGCTGCGGACCCAACCCATCGTGCGGCGGTTAAAAAGCTTCAAGGACGCCGCGTCAGCAACCGCAGCTACTTGCTGCTAGTCAGGCTCAACTGACTGGCGACGCACAACCACTGGCCGTCTTTCTTGATCCAGGTGTCCGTGAAGCGGCCTTGATGGGCATAGGGTTTCCCCTTCTCCGTGCCCTTTTCGCGGGTCGCGCCGGTGACGACCACGGTATCCCCGTGGCGGTGCAGCTTCATGTCATCGGAAACTTCGACCGTGAGCTGGTTGGACTTGTCGCGGATGGAGGCCAGGAATTGGGCCTTGGACATCACGCTGCCATCGTAGTCGGTGAGCACAAAATCGCTGTCCAGCATTGACCCCATGGCGTCCGCATCATGGTTGATCTGCATCTGGTTCCAGAGATTTTCCAGCGCAATGATCTTCGTTTCATCGCCTTGTGCCCTGGAAATGTTTTGTGCAAAGGGCCAGGACGAAAGAGCAAGCAAGAGAATTAGTGGGCGTAACATCGCAGTAGCTCCTTTGGGCGTCGTGTTCTTTTCCGAGGATGCCACGAATCAAACGGTTTGTAGCCGCGGAAATTCCGAATCCGCCCGTTTCAGATAATAGGGTGCAGACAAGCAGGCCCAGCCAAATTGTCGGTTGCGTGGGTGTGGGGATTGCGCGAAAATTAAGGTTCCCGCCGTAGCAGGAAAAGTCCCCGAGAGCGCATTCGCGGGCGGTTCGAGATTCGAAGGCGAGAATCAAGCGCAAAAATGAAGAAGGGCAAAACGTCATGACGCAACACGTTGGCGAACTCCATCCCCCGGTGCGGTTGATGCTGACCCCCGGGCCGTCTTCCATCGATCCGCGCGTATACCGCGCGATGGCCACGCCGCTGGTGGGGCACATGGACCCGTGGTTCAAGGGATGCATGGAAGAGACGCAAATTCTAATGCGGCAGATTTTTCAGACGGAAAACCGGATCACCATGCCGCTCTCGGCGTCGGGATCGGGCGGGATTGAAGCGTCGGTGCTGAATTCGCTGGAAGAAGGCGATGAAGGCATCGTGGCGGTCAACGGCGTTTTTTCCGAACGCATGTACGAGATTGCGACGCGGGCGTCGTCGAAAACCATAAAGGTGGAAGCGCCATACGGGAAGCCGGTGGATGCGGAGGATGTGCGCCGCGCGGGCAAGGGCAAGAAGATCAAGATTGTAGGCTTCGCGCACGGAGAGACGTCGACCGGAGTGATCACCGGCATCGATGCCTACCGAAAGGTCGCGGACGAATTGGGCGCGCTGCTGATTGTGGACACCGTGGCGTCGCTTGCGGCGGTGCCGGTCGATGTGGACAAGCAGCGGATTGATATTTGCTTCAGCGGATCGCAAAAGGCCATCAGCGCGCCGCCGGGAATGTCGCCGATTACAGTTAGCCCGGCCGCCGAGGAAGTGTTTCGAAAGCGGAAGACGAAAGTGCAGAGCTGGTATTTCGACCTGACGACGGCGATGAACTATTGGGGCAAAGACCGGCTGTATCATCACACGCCGCCGATTTCGCTGATTTTCGCGCTGCGAGAGGCGATGCGGCTGGTCGTGGAAGAGGGGCTGGAGGCGCGCTGGGAGCGGCATCGCGTGAATCAACTCGCGCTGATCGCGGGCCTTGAGGCGATGGGACTGGATCTGCTGGTAAAAAACCCGGCGGACCGTTTGCCGACGGTTACGGCGGTGATGATTCCCAGCGGCATTGACGATGCGAAGGCGCGGAATCAGTTGCTCGACGAGTTCAACATCGAGATCGCCGGGGGATTCGGGCTGGTGAAGGGCAAAATCTGGCGCGTCGGGTTGATGGGGTATTGCAGCCAGAAGCCGTTTGTGCTGCTGTTCCTGGCGGCGCTGGAAAAGTGCTTGCTCGACCAGGGCTTCCGCGTGCCGAGCGGCGCGGGCGTGGGAGCGGCGATTCGGAGTTACTCGCAGGTGGAGACCGCCGCCGCTGTCAGCAGGTAAGAAGGAATGAAACGCGGAAGCAAGGAAGTAAGGAAGCGAAGAATTAAGGGATAACGGAAATAGGGAACAAGATATCCCTTCGAATTTCTTTTCCTTACTGAAAACTTAATGCTGATAACTGAGAACGGTTCCAGAGGAGCGCGCGTGACAACACGCCCAGTACTTGCAAATTCCGGCGCGATGAGCCAATTCATCGGCGCATTCGAAGTGACTTCCAAATTGACTGGGCAAGCGTATCAATGCCGCTTCTCGCACATGTGGAACGGGATTGCGACGCGGCATGCGGACACGATTGATACGAAGTTTTTTGTCGATGGCGCGGCGCATGTTGTGGGGCTGGCACACACCGCGTTTGTGAAGTTCCGCGAGAAGGCAGGGCGCGACTTGACGGACCGCGAAGCGAGCTTTGTAGCCGCGGAGTATTTGCGCGAGCAGCTCGAAGAAGAAGACGTGCGGCCGCTGTACGACGTGGCGCACGACGATGTGCTGCGACTGATCGCGCAGGTCGGCATCAAGTAGAAATCATCAACAATTGATTGGGAACAGGCGGGCTTCGGCCCGCCTCTTTTTTGTGTGCCGAGCATGTTTGACAGCTAGGAGGTGTAAATCCTCTTCACAACGTGATGGACGTGAAGTGCTAGCGAAGCGCAAGGGTGAAATAACACTCGCCGCGAGGCGGGGCCTGAAAGAAGCGCGGAGCAAAGGCGCGAGCCGATGTACAAGAACCGAATCTGAGGCCTACGGTGGCGGGCGAGCGGGCAAATGATCGCGAAGCCCATATCCATCAAACTCACCGGTGGTAAATCCGGCGGTTGCGCGTCGAAGGCGGTCGAACTTACCTACCGGCGGCTCAAGGGTGCGCTGTGCAGGAATCGTCCCGTCCGGTCAGATTATTTGGACAAATTCGTGTGGGACCAAATCGTCTGCTTGCTGGAAGATGGAACGCTGATGCAAGCCGAAATTGACCGGCGCAAAGAAACCGCTCGAAATACAGATCCGCGACGGCAACGCAACGAAGCATTGCGCAATGAACAAGCGCGGTTGGGAAAGAACGTGGAGCGACTCGTCACCGCTTATCAAGAGGGCCTTCTCAATCTGGAACAACTGCGCCAAAGGATGCCGGAATTGAATAAGAAATCGCAGGCTGTCGAATCCGAACTGCGATCACTCGAGATGGCTGCGATGGACCAAACCAGATACTTGCAACTTGCTGAGAGCCTGGAAGGATTTCGAACAAAGCTCCGCGTGCGAGCAAAAACTTTAGAGGTAGGGGAACGCCAGCAGATCTTGCGGCTGTTGGTCAAAGAAATTCTTGTCGACGCCAACAGCCTTACGATCCGCCACTCGATCCCAATTCCGCAAATCAGTTCTGGTTCCAGCAATGCGCAGCCGCCGAACTCTATCCCTTCTGGAACCTCCCAGAAGCCACATTACCTTTTGCGTTCGGGGAGTAATTAGCCCAATTTTGGCGAACATTTTTCTCCACTATGCGTTCGATCTCTGGATGGTGCGGACACACCCGGATCTCCCG
>Ga0137409_10001739_pt1 | contig 23579 bp, 19 predicted proteins | sample CZODoug1_16funga_FD_122059 | JGI IMG/M metagenome (GOLD analysis project Ga0137409, IMG submission 122059) | Vadose zone soil fungal communities from Angelo Coast Range Reserve, California, USA - CZODoug1_16fungal (Hybrid Assembly) | ecosystem: Environmental > Terrestrial > Soil > Vadose zone...
CGACAGACCGCTGCCGGTGATAGAGCTCCAATCCCAGATAAGTTAGCGCGAGAAGCCAGCCGAACAGCGACATCGAGCCATACAAATCATGGTAAGGAACCGTATGCAAACCCCGGGACCGCTCCCACAGCGCAAAATAGTGAGTAATCAGGCCCAGCCCCAGGAACAGCGTGCCCAATCTACCCGTAAGTTTGTTTCCAGCGCCAAGAAAGCGAACGTATATGCCAAAACTCAAGAGATAGGCAAGCGCCGTCAAGATTGGGAATAGATGATTCATTTTTCGTACCTGAGTCCCAGGTGGATCATCGTTCAAACATCGCCCAAGGGTCAGTCTGCGCCGAACCTACCTGCTTCTCCAACATTTCGAGTATAGCCCACACTCGCAGGTGCTCGCACAGCTTGATGCCGCGCGTCCTCGCATCAGCAAGACCGGCTAGGATTTGCTATCCTTTATCCACTGGCGAAACATGACTTTGCAAGCAGCGTCGATCAATCGAAAAGAGTTATTTCTTCGCGCCTGCCGCGGAGAGGCGCTTCCGCGAGTTCCCGTATGGATGATGCGCCAGGCGGGCCGATATCTTCCGGAATACCGTGAAATCCGCGCAAAGCACGCATTCCTTGAGGTTTGCAAGACGCCCCAACTGGCGGTCGAAGTCTCCATCCAGCCATTTCGCAGGCTCGGGGTCGATGCAGTCATCGTTTTTTCGGACATTTTGATCCCGGCTGAAGCCATGGGCCTACAGTTGGAACTCGGCGACGCTGGCCCAAACTTGCCGAATCCAGTCCGCTCCAAGTTGGATGTCGAGCGCCTCAAGATATTCGACCCCGAGGCGGAAACCGGCTTCCTTCCCGAGGCCATTCGGCGAATCGTGAAATCCCTCGGCACCGAAGTCCCCGTTTTAGGTTTTGCGGGAGCTCCCTGGACTCTGGCCTGCTACATGGTCGAGGGCAAGACCAAGGAAGGATTTGCTACCGCCAAAAGTTTTCTCTATCACGAACCCAAAACCTTCCGCGAACTGCTCCATCGCATCGCCCAGGCAACAATTCTTTATCTGAAAGCGCAGATTGCCGCTGGAGCAACCGCTGTGCAATTGTTCGATACCTGGTGCGGCGAGCTGAATTTGCAAGACTACGAGGACTTCGCGCTCCCTGCAGTTCAGGAAATCATTTCGGGCCTCCGCGGCTCGGTCCCGGTAATCTATTACACGAAAGCTTCGCAACATTTGCTTCCCGCCGTGGCCCGCTCCGGCGCGAATGTGCTGAGCGTCGATTGGCGGATGGATTTGACGGATGTTCGCCACGCCGTGGGCCCAAAGATCGCGCTGCAAGGAAACGTAGATCCCGCGGTCTTGCTCGGCCCTCCCGAGAAAATTCGCGAAGCGACTCTGGGCGCCATTAGTTCTCTTCACGGCCAAGGTCACATCCTCAACCTTGGCCACGGCATTTTGCAGAATACGCTGGTCGAAAACGCCCAGTTATTTATCGAGACCGGCCAGCGAGCGCTGATTCACCATGTACGGCCGGCTGCGCAGGTGCGGTAGGAGATGCCCGGCATGACACTCGCACATCCAAGCCTCCAGCACATGCGCGGTGAGCTCCATGTCGGCGAAGAATTTCTCGCAAAATACAATCGTCCCGGACCGCGCTATACGAGCTATCCCACGGCTCCGGTCTGGAACGATTCCTTCGGCCCTGCCGATCTCGAGCGCGTACACGAAGAAGCCGAACGTGGCAAAACTCCCGTTTCGCTCTACATGCATATTCCCTTCTGCGAAAGCCTCTGCCTCTTTTGCGCCTGCAACGTCGTCATTCAGAAAAACAAGGGCGTCGCACCGCCCTATCTCGACGTGCTGAAGCAGGAGATGAGGCGCATCAGCCGCAGCGTTTCGAAAAATCGCCCTGTGGTCCAGTTCCATTGGGGTGGCGGCACGCCAACCTACCTGACGCCCGAGCAAATCGAGGATCTGTTCACTTTCACGAAAGAGCATTTTCATTTCGATCCCGGCAGTGAGATTGGCATCGAGGTTGACCCCCGCGTGACTTCTCGCGCACATCTTGAAACTCTTCGCAAGCTGGGCTTCAATCGTCTCAGCATGGGCATTCAGGATTTCCAGGCAGATGTCCAGCAGGCGGTCCACCGCATTCAGCCGTACGAATTGACGCGCGACCTGCTTTTCGCCGCCCGCGATCTCGGCTTCGACAGCATCAACGTCGATTTGATTTACGGCCTTCCCTATCAGACCGCCGGCACGTTTGCTCACACCGTGGATCAGATCATTGGCCTCACGCCGGACCGCATCGCCCTTTTCAGCTACGCGCATGTGCCATGGCTAAAAAAGCAGCAGGGCTCCTTCGCCGCGCATCTCCCGGAAGGCATGGAGAAATTCGAGATCTTTCGAACGGGCCTGCTCAAGTTTCTCGAAGCTGGCTATCTCTACATTGGCATGGACCATTTCGCCAAGCCCGGTGACGAACTCGCCGTCTCGCAGCAAAACCGCACCCTGCACCGAAATTTTCAGGGCTATACCACCAAAGCCGGCGCCGACCTCTACGGTATGGGCATCACCGCCATTAGCGGCATTCAAGATGCCTACGCGCAAAACTATCGTGACATCCCTTCCTGGGAAAAAGCCGTCGCCGAACGCGGCCTCGCGACGATGCGTGGTTATCAACTTTCGAACGAGGATCGCTTGCGTCGCGCCGTCATCAGCCGCCTGCTCTGCCACACCATCGTCATCAAGGACGAGATTTCTCGCGAATTCGGTATCGACTTTGACGGGCACTTCGCCGAAGAGCTGCGCCGCCTCGAGCCCTCCCGCCAGGATGGCCTTGTGCTCCTCGACGGCCGCGAAATCCGCGCCACCTGGCTTGGCCGCATCTTCATTCGCAATCTCGCCATGGTTTTCGATCCGTATCTCGAAAAACAGCAGCTCATCGCCAAGCCGCTTTTTTCGAAAACTCTTTGATCCTGCGAGGATGCTCACATCTCCGTGACCCGTCACGTCCCAGCACTGGTGGTCGGCGGTGGCATCTCCGGCCTCGTCTGCGCTTGCACCCTGCGCAAAGCCGGCATCGACGCACAATTAGTCGAGGCCTCTGCCCGTTGTGGCGGTGTCATCCATTCCGTCACGCGCGACGGCTTCCTGTTGGAATTAGGACCGCAAAGTTTCGGCGGCACGCCTGCGCTTCGCGAACTTTGCGCGGAATTAGGCATTTCGAACGAACTGCTTCAAGCTCCGCCGCGCGCCCCGCGCTATGTCCTGATCGGCGGCAAACTCCGGCCCGTGCCACTCAGTCCGCCCGCCTTTTTTATAAGTTCGTTGATCGACGGCTCGACCAAATGGGCCCTCCTGCGCGATATCTTCGGGAAAAGCATTCCTCCAGATGCCGACGAATCCGTCGCCGCGTTCACTCGCAGAAAACTCTCAACGCAATTACTCGATCGCTTGGTGGGTCCGTTCGTGTCCGGCATTCATGCGGGAGATCCCGAGCGTCTCAGCGTTCGGAGCGCCTTCCCTCAACTCTACGAGGCCGAAAAAGCTGCCGGCAGCATCATTCGTGGCATGCTGCGCCTCGCCAAATCCAAGAAGGGCCCGCGCGACCGTCCGACGCTGCAATCTTTTTGCGAAGGCAACGAGACGCTAGTCCGCGCGTTGGCGAATAAACTTGGCGCGGCGCTTTTTACCGAAACAAGTGTTTCACAAATTTCCCGCCAAAATGGCGGTTCGTTCGATGTCCATCTGGAAAGTAAACACGGAGACGAATCCGTTTCCGCTCAATCTTTAGTCCTGGCAACGCCCACGGACGTCACCGGGAAGCTTCTCTCCGGACTGGATTCGTCATTCGAGACAGCGCTAAGGTCCATCGAATACGCCGCCGTGGCGGTAGTCTCTCTGGGCTATCGCAAAAAAGATATCGGGCACTCTCTGAATGGCTTTGGCTTCCTTGTGCCTCGCTCCGCCGGCCTCCGCGTCCTCGGCTCTGTCTGGAATTCATCGCTCTTCCCTGGCCGCGCCCCGGAAGGTCATGCCCTGCTGACTAGCTTCGTTGGCGGAATAACCGACCCCGCGGCAGCAAAGTTGAAACCCGAAGAACTCGCAAGTCTCGTGCACCGCGAGATCTCCGCTCTCCTCTCCATGAAAAACGAACCCGTCTTTTCGAATGTCACGATTTGGCCGCGTGCTTTGCCGCAGTACAATCTCGGTCACGGCGACCGGCTAGCAACAGTCGCAAAAGCTTGCTCGCGCTTCCCTAGCCTCTGGCTGACCGGCAATTATCTGCGCGGGTCTGCCATCGGGTCATGCATAGATCAGGCCATCGCCGTCGCGGAAGCAGTCCGCGAGAAGCTCGCTGCATAAGGCTGTTGCCTCACCTCCGCGATGCGCCACCGATGGCGATCCAAACGCCGTAGGCGACAAAGGCTAGGCAGAAAACAAACATAAACCATCGGTCGCTAGCGCTTGGCTTGTACTGTGACCTATCGCGCGGCCGCGATAGTGCTCCGGCTCGGAAAAACCGTGCGGTGAGGGCACCGCCCATTCCAATGAGTCCTACAACTATGAGAACCAAACCAAAAAGAAGTCTAGCCGGGTTCATGTTCGTTCTCAGATCACTCAAATTTAAGATGTAAAACACAAGACTCAACGCCAAAACCAAACAAATAACTACTTTCCGTACCGCAGCGCCAAACGCGTCTTGCGCCGCTCCGCCGCCTCGCGGAATCGCCGTCGCTCCCCCGATGTCTTCAAGATCAGCGGCGGAACCAGTTTCGGCTTCTTCGTATGCTCGTCAATCGCCACAAACGTCACGTAAGCCGTCGTCGTGTGTTTCCGCTCGCCGGTCATCGCGTTCTCCGAATACACCTCAACCCCCACTTCCATCGAAGTATGAAACACTCGATTGACTTGCGACTTGAAGTTCACAATTTCACCCAGATTTACCGGATTGCGGAAATCGATGTAATCCACCGACGCCGTGACCACATAGCTGTTCGAATGTCGGTGTGCCGCCAATGCCCCTGCCATGTCAACAAGGTGCATCACCTGTCCGCCAAGAAGTTTCCCCAGGGGATTCGTCTGTGCCGGCAGCACAATTTCCGTCATCTCTGAACGTGATACGCTGACTGGTTTCCCTCGCAGTTCCGTCTCGGGCTCCCGCTTACTTCCGTTTTTCCGCTTCATTTGAGCCTCTCGCCCGCGCGAAGTTGGACGCCGCTGGCGGCACACGTATAATACGGGACGACCCAATGACAGAACAAAAGAAAACCCGCCGCCAGATGCTGGAAGAGTTCGTTGCCACGAAGCCTGATGACGCCTTTTCGCGTTACGGCCTGGCCATGGAATGCATGAACAGCGGCGATGCCGCGGCCGCCGACACCCATTTTCGCGCGCTCCTCGAACGCAACGCCGATTACATCCCCGCCTATCTGATGTACGGCCAACTGCTCGCTCGCGAGTCCCGCACCAGTGAAGCCAGGCAGATACTTTCAAGCGGCATCGCCGCCGCCGCAAAAAAAGGCGACCAGCACGCCCGCTCCGAAATGGAAGCCCTCTTCAACGAACTCAACTGATATTTTTAGAAAATATTTTCAGCAAGCAACGCCCCGAGTGCTCGCTGAAAAGCTGAAAAAGTGTCGCCTAATCAGCAGGCTTGATCCCTACCGCCGCGTAAACCGCGTCACTCTTGAAGAGAACCCCATTCTTGACCACCAGCCGGCACCGCCGGATGTCACTAATCCTCTCCGCCGGATTTCCTTCCACCAGCACGAGGTCGGCAAGCTTTCCCGGCCCAATCGATCCAAGGTCTTTCCCCTGCTTCAACAGGCCAGCGGCATTGAAAGTCGCGATTTGCAGGGCCTTCGCCGGTGGGATTCCCGCTTTCACTTCCAGTTCCAATTCTCGGTGCAGCATCAGCCCTGCCAGTGCATCCGTCCCCGCCAAAATCGGAATCCCCGCGTCGTACATCCGCTTGGTCATCCGCAGCATCGCTGCATAGGAATCCTTGTACAGCTGACCATTTTCACTGGTGACCGGTAGCCCACCGGAATACGCCCCGCGTTGCACTTGCGCCGGAAGCCGGCTTAGCACCGGGGCAAAATCCGGTGACGCCACTCCCGGTCGGCCAGTAAACATCCCCTCAAACGTCGCCAGCGTCACGTCCACCGTGGTGTGATGCGTCTGAAGAAGCTCGATGAACTCTTTTACGGGCTTCGAGTCCAAATCCAGTTTCGCTGCATTCGCTCCCACGGCCGTGAACCGCTCCGGCGTGCGCGTATCTTTCACCTGCGACGCCAGAAAATTCAAAAAGACGAAATTGATGTGCTGGAGCTCATCGGCGCCCGCTTCAATAAACTGGCTTGCGATCATGCCATTGGGAACGTGCCCGCTCAGCCGCATTCCGCGTTCATGAGCCGTTTTCGCAATCCCGGGAACGAACTCCGGCTTCAGCGAGCTATAAAGCTTGATCTGAATGTAACCAAGGTCCGCGTAGCGATTTACCGCCGCCTGCGCTTCTTCAGCGGTGTCTGCATACAACCCGGTCGGCGCCTGGAACGGTCCGTGCCCATCGATGAACCCGGATTTCCAGACACGCGGCCCGATCGCCGCGCCGCTCTGCCACTGCTTTTCCAATCGCTGCAAATCGTCGATGCTGTTTCCCATGTCGCGCACGCTGGTCACGCCGCTCGCGATGTTCAGCAGACCATCCAGAGGTTGCGCGTGTACATGCATGTCGAACAAACCGGGCAGCAATGTTTTACCTCTGCCGTCGATGTGCTCCGCATCTTTGGGCGATTGGATCGAAGCCGCCGCCCCAGCCTGCACGATGCGCTCGCCCTCGATGACAACTGTCTGATCCTCTCTTGTCGTCGCTTGTTCCGAATCAAAGACGCGCACATGCTCGACAGCAACGGGATGACTCGGGCGCCGTGTCAACTCCTGCGCCAAACGCTCGTACCGCGCGTTCTGGGCCTTGAGTTGGAGGTCGTAGAGCTGCTGGTTCGCGCCCTCCCAGCCCTCCCTGAGGATCGCAAACCAGGGTCCAGGCGACGCGAAAAACCGTTGATTGTCGTCCAGCCAGATGGTCTGTGGCTCAAACGAAAGCCCCGTGATCGCGTATTCTGTCACGTGCAGCTTCTGCCCGTGATCTTGAATCGTCACGTCCATCAACCGCTCCAGTCGCGCTTCGCCGGCAGGAAGAAGCCTCAGCGAACCATTTTTTGCCTTCAGCAGGGCCGCAACCAGGAGCGCCGATTCCGCTGCCGGACCGTTGTTGCTGATGTAGAAGCCGTCTGCTTTAGTCGTCCCGTCTTCAGACGTGCTTTTCCAATGAGCATTTCCCTTCTCGACGGCAAAATGCTCATCCACTGGCGCTTTCAGGTAATCGTTTCCCGTGATGTCCGTGCGCGATGGCATGCCGCTGGCGCCGATCACGTAATGCGCCGATATCTTTGGCCCCCGGCCGCGATCGTTAAACTCAAACGAACTGTCGATCCGGCCGTCCAAACCGAAGACATCCACCTCGCTTCCCTGAGTCTTTCCGTTGGACACGATCGCGTAGCGCACCGTTTCTTGCGCGGCGGCCGAAGAAGTCCAAAGTGGCGCAGCGGTACAAACGAGAAACAGCAAAACTGGCAGGCGTTTTGTGGTCATGATGCGCGCATTCTCCCACCAATCGATTTTCCAGGCCAGCCTCAATTTCCCGCCTCGGATCACTGGCGCGCCCGTCCGAAATGAGGAGTTCTTTCCCTTGACAGACTGCTGCTTCTCTGGTATTGTCGACGTTAGGTACAGCTGCCGTTAATCCCGTAGGTCAGACGCTTGCACAATTTTGGTGCAATGTAAGCCCCTTTAGAATCAACACGTCAACACGTATAGAAAGACCCGCAAGTGTTGATTCTAAACCACTTACATAAACTTTAAGTCCTTTAGATGCAACACTTACAAAAAACAGGGGGAGGGGCGGTCCGAAGTCTGGTCTACCGCTTGATTAGCCATGTTCCGAGGACTCCGGGATTCGCCCCTCAATCTTCGAGCGTAGGCAGGGTTTTCAAAACCTCCGAGGCTTTCGGCCGACTCAGCACCGCCTCGTCCTTGCGAATTTTTCCATCGCGGAACACCATCACCCGTTTCGCGAATTGCGCGACGTCATGCTCGTGTGTAACCAGCACGATCGTCAAACCTTTATCGTTCAAATCCTGGAACACTTCCATGATCTCGACCGACGTGCGGCTGTCAAGGTTTCCCGTCGGCTCATCCGCCAGCAGAATAGACGGACGATTCACCAGCGCCCGCGCCACCGCGACTCTTTGTTGCTGTCCACCGGACATTTGCGAAGGAAAATGTTCCATCCGGTCTGCCAGACCGACGAGTGTCAGCGCCTCAACCGCGCGCCTCTGACGTTCCTCGTTGGCGATCTTGGTGTACAGCGTTGGCAGCTCCGTGTTTTCCAGCGCGGTGGTTCGCGCCAGCAGGTTGAATCCCTGGAAGACAAATCCAATCTTCTGATTCCGGATCTGTGCCAGCGCCCTCTTCTCATGCTTCGACACGTCAATTCCTTCGAGCAGGTATCGCCCCGAGCTGGGCCGGTCCAGGCATCCCAGCATATTCATAAACGTGGATTTGCCGCTGCCGCTTGCTCCCATGATGGCCACGAACTCTCCACGCCGTATCTCAACGCTCACACCACGTAACGCGTGCACCCGCGTTTCGCCCAATTCGTAATATTTGTGGACGTCTTCCACGCGGATGACTGCGCCTGCGGCAAGATCGGTCGTGTTCACTTCGGTCTGGTCAGCGGTCTGCATGGAATGCAATTAGGAGATCGGCTTCTTATTGCGTCACAAAAACTCAGCGCCGTATCCCCGGCCCTCCCGGCGCCGTTGATTTCGGCACCACGGATCGGACGATCAATTCATCTCCTTCTTTCAATTCGCCTTTCACGAATCCTGCAATTTCCGTGTACGCATGATCCGTGATTCCCAGCGTTACCTTCACCGGCTCCATGCTGTTGTCCGCGCGAAGTTTCCATACCACGGCGCTGTCGGATCGCGGTGCGCGAGGCGGATTTTGCGGAGTTCCAGCGGGTGGCGCGCCCCGTTCCGCCGCGGCGGCCTCGTCGCTCGCCGTTTTCCTTCCTCCAGGCTCAATTCCGTATTGCCTGTACAACGCGAGAATTTCCTCGGGGGACATCGGTGGCTTGTACCGCAGCGCCGTATTGGGGAGCTTCAGAACATTCTGAACCGTGGCCACCGGAATCGTTACGTACGCCGTCATCCCCGGAAATAATTTCAGCTCGGGATTGGCGAACTCCACGATTGTGTCGTAGGTGACCACATTTTGCACCGTGGTCGCATTCATGCGTACTTGGCTCACCACCCCATGAAACGTTTCTTTAGGAAAGGCGTCCACCTTGAACGTCACCGGCTTCCCCACCTTAATGTTGCCGACGTCAGACTCGTCCGTCTTGGCGTACACCAGCATCTTCGTCAAGTCTTGCGCAATGGTAAAAATTGTTGGTGCTTGCAGCGACGCCGCGACCGTTTGCCCCACGTCCACGTTTCGCGCCACCACCGTTCCATCAATCGGCGACCGGATCACCGTGTAGTTGAGATTCGTCTGCGACACCGTCACTGCCGCTTCTTTCTGGCTCACCTGCGCCTCCGCTTGCGTGACGTTTGCCGCGGCTGCCCCCACCGTCGCATTAGCCGAATCATAGTTCGCTTTGGCGAGATCCAGTTGCTGCTGGCTCAAGATGCCGCTCTTGAACAACCCAGCGGTGCGCTCATGGTCGGCTTTCGTCTGAACCAGCCCCGCTTTCGCTTTCTCCAGATTCGCGCGCGCCGCCACCAGATTTGCTTTCGCGTTTTCCAAATCCGCCGTAGCTTGCAGAAGCGCACCCTTGAATAGCGCTGGATCGATCAATGCAACAATGTCGCCCTTGTGCACCCGCGAGTTGAAATCCACGTAGAGCTTCGAAATTGTCCCAGACACCTGCGAACCGACTTGCACCGTGATGACCGCATTGATCATTCCGGTAGCTTCCACGACGTCGTGGATCTCGCCCTTATCCACCTTGGCCGTAAAGTGTTGCGGCGCGTTATTGTGGTTCAGGCTGAACGCCACAAATAGTCCGGCGACGACAACCGCGCCTGCCAAGATGAGCCATTTGCTCTTTATTCTCATTTCCCGTCCTGGAACCTAGGTCCCGGATGTCTCATTCGTATCGCAGCGCCTCGATGGGATCGAGCAGAGAGGCTTTTCGCGCCGGGTAATATCCAAAAAAAACTCCCACCGCTACAGAAAACAGCGCCGCCACAATCACCGCTTCAATGGACATCTGCATCGGCCACTGCAACGTCCGGCCAACCAGGTAAGAGCCAACAATTCCAAAAAGGACTCCCGCGGCGCCCCCTACCAGGCTGAGCATCACTGACTCCCCAAGGAACTGCAGTTGAATCGCTTCTTCGGTGGCGCCAACGGCGACGCGCACTCCAATCTCTCGCGTTCGCTCCGTCACCGAAACGAGCATGACGTTCATGATTCCAATTCCGCCGACGATAAGCGAAATCGAAGCGATAGCGATGAGAAGAGCAGTGAGAGTCTTGCTGGCTTCTAGCTGCGCTTGAATGATGTCTTCCGGATTCCGAATGTTAAAGTCATCTTCCTCTTCCGGACGGAGATGATGACGATCCCGCAGCAGCGCTGCTGCTTCCTGGCCGGCAATCTTGACCGCGTCCTGCGAAACGGCCGAACACAGAATGTCGTCCAGCCAGGTTATCCCTTTGATCTTTTTCTGCGCGGTCGTGTACGGAAGGATGATCGTGTCGTCCTGGTCTTGGCCGGAAACGGACAGTCCCTTGGGCAGAAGAGTTCCGACGACTTTGCAAGGCAGATCCTTTACGCGAATCACCTTCCCAATCGGGTCCTCAACGCCAAAAAGTTGATCGCGCACGGTGCGCCCAACGACGCAGACGTCTGCGGCACGATCGGTGTCGTCCTGCGAAAACGCGGCGCCTTGATCGATGTACCACCGCTTGATGTCAAAGTATTCCGGTGAAACGCCGCGGTAGCTTGTAAACCAGTTTTGATTGCCATAGATGATTTGAACCGAAGAATCGACGTTGGGTGAAATGCTCTTGATCAACGAGATTTGATTCTTGATGGCGACGGCGTCGGCCAACACCAGCGATTTCGTGCCATGTGTGCCAGTTCGAACGCCATTGACTGCGCGCCCGCCCGCCTCAATCCACACAAAGTTGTCGCCCAAATTGTTCAGCTGTTGCTCGACCCGCGCCTGCCCCGCTTTTCCGATGGCCACGACACAAATCACCGCCGCGATCCCAATGGTAATTCCCAGAACCGTCAGGATGCTTCGCATCTTGTTTCTGAGCAACGCCACGAGGGCGGAGCGCAGCAGCGCCGCGTAATTCAAATCCTCTCCTTCTCTTCGCAACCCATAATTCTGGACAATCCAAGATAAACGGAGGATAAACCAGCGCCATTCGAGCTGGCCATCTCCCTAATCTTTCCATGAATCAGGATTCATAACCAGTGGGCGTGGATACTGGATATCTTCCCGATGTTCCGTCTTCACGGGATGCGGCCTCTGTCTTTAACCTGGAGGATTATCTGAGAGCGATTTTCTTAGCTCTCAGAAGTTTGGTTGCCGATTATGGCGCTCCAGACTAGCCTTTGAGCAGCTTCGTGACGTATGCGGAGGTCAGTGGAATTCTGCGTGGATGTGCACCGGTAGCGTCGAAGAACGCGGCCGCGACGGCGGGCGGACAAAGCGCATTGGCAGCCTCTGAGCCGCCGCCGAAACCTTGGTCGTCGCGGGAGACCTGGACGACCTTGATCTCGGGCGTCTCTTCCATGGTGAGGATCTTGTAGCGGCTCCAATTCGTGCTGGTCACTTTTTCCTTATCGAAGGTGACTTCTTCCTTGAGCGCTTCGCTCAGGCCCATGACCACCCCGCTCTTCATGCAGCGGTCGAGCTGCCGCGGGTTGATGACCTTGCCCGGATCGACACCGATCGTGAACTTCGTCACCCGTACTGCTCCCGTCGCCGGAACAACCGCAACTTCGGCGATTCCTACCCAGTAGGCGTTCTGGCGGACAATGATGCTCACGCCGCGACCGGTGACCGGAGTGGTTCCGGTCTTACGCGCGCCGCGATGGGGTGAGGGACGCGATTCCCATTCGGCGGCCTTGGCAGTGGTGTTGAGGATGTCGATCAGACGCTGGTCGGTGGTATGGTCAATCCGAAATTGGACAGGATCGGCCTTCGCCGATGCGGCTGCTTCGTTGATCAAGCATTCGAGCGCGAAATTCTGCTGACGTTGTCCAGGTGTGCGCATAATGTTACCGCGCAACCCGCCTGATGCCGATTCCGATCCAAGGTTTGGCATTCCATACGCTTCTTCTAACCTATTTTGAATTTTGTCGTAGGGCCATTCCGTGGCAACCCACCCGCCCGGCTTTGACGTGCTGCAAGGCATCCCGGCGAGTAGGGCGCCAAGAGGCCGCGGATCGAACATGTGGGGAGAGTAAAAAGCGCTGTGCACCACTGTCAAATGGCCATTCGCGTCGGCCCCGGCTTTGAGATCGGATACCCATCCGGGAGAAACGCTCGACCAGGCCAAGTCTTCCTGTAACGTCCACTGCACGCGCACGGGCTTGCCGGTCAATTGCGAGAGGATCGCGGCATCGCTTTCGGCGCCATCGCCACCGAGGGTCGTGCGTCCGTACTGGCCGGAGTGTTCGAGCCACCGGACCACCACTTTCTCCACCGGCGTGCCTAGCGCGTACGCGATACGCGCGCGCAGTCCCTGCGACTGCGCCGAATGCGTCCAGACCGTTACACTGCCATCAGTCCGTACGTCCGCGAACGCCACGAACGGGCCGATCGGAGCGTGCCTGACGTACGGCTGCTCGTAGCTCGCGGAGATCGTTTTGGAGGCACTCGCCAGGGCCGCAATCACATCGACGGACTTCCCCTTGCTTTCCGATGGCGCGCCCCACTCGTGCGCTCGCAGCGCTTTCGTTAGATTGTCGCTGCCGGGGAGCCCGGACCATTCGGTCCATTTCGTGCCGGAAGCAACCGACAGCGCCGCGTTAATCGCTTCCCACTCATTGGGAGAGACCACCGCAACCAGATTGCCTTTCCTCACCACTTCCGTCGTTGGGAAGTGCTTCTTGTCGACATCGCCAGCGGAAATTAACGTCGAGCCCAAGGTCGCCGGTCACACCATGCGTGCATGCAGCATCCCCAGCAACGTGACGTCGCAACTCCATTGCGTCTTGCCGGTGACTTTGTCGGGAATGCTGGGAACGGGATAGGACGTCCCGATGACCTTGTACTGGCTCACGGGCTTGAGTGGCGGGTCTCCCGTTACTGTGAAGCCGTCGAGCGACGTAATGCCGACCCACGCGACCGGATCGGCCTTCGCGGGTTGGCCTGTAACCGGAATCTTCAAGTCCAGATGCTGGCCCTGAACGAGTTGTCCGTAACTGATACTTTTTCCACCGCCCGAAACGATTCCCTCCGTGACTGTAAGACCAGAAACGGGAACGCCGAGTTGCGTCGCGGCCAGCCCTAGCAGGGTCTGGTAGGTGTAAGCGGCCACCTTGCGAACGTTGCTCATTCCGGTTAGGAAACCAGCAGAATAGCCGCCGTCCGGGGTCTTGTCTGTGTCGCCCATGAGAAGCGAGATCGCTTCCGGCCGGACGTTCAATTCCTCCGCGATCGCCTGCGCATAATACCCGCTCATCCCGGTACCGGTCTCAGTCCGGCCCGTGCGGACGAGAATGGTATTGTCGCTTCGGACTTCGAGCCACGACGCAGGCAGGGTCGGATCGAGCGAGGTCTGGCTTTCGGCGGCCTTGACGGAAAATCCCGCCGGAAAGGCGAGCGAGACAAAAAGAGCGCCGCCGATTTTGACGAAGCCGCGTCGTGTGAGCGTCGATGTGATTGGGGAATCGTTGGACTCGGTTGTTTTCGCGCTCATGACATTCTCTCTCTCGAAGCTTTCATGGCCTTGGCGGCGCGCTGCACTGCATCGATGATCGCGGTGTAGGTGCCGCAGCGGCACAGATGTGGGGATGGCGGCTTGTTGGTGAACGCGTCCTTGATTTGCGCCACGGTCGGATTCGGATTCTTGGCGAGCAATTCTGCGGCCGCAATCATCATTCCACTTTGGCAGTAGCCACACTGCGGCACCTGCTCGTCAATCCACGCCTGCTGGACCGGGTGCAGCGTCTTCGCCGCGTCGTCCGCGCTCAAACCTTTCTCCTCTGCCCAAACGTACGGCAGCCCTTCGATGGTGGTCACTCGCTTGCCCACGGCGTAAGAGACCGGGGTAATGCACGCGCGGACTTCTTCGCCATCAAGCAGCACGGCGCACGCGCCGCACTGCGCCATCCCGCAACCGAGCCGTGGGCCGGTTAATCTCAGTTCGTTGCGCAGCACGAACAGCAAAGGGGTATCCGGCGCTGAGGCCACAACGTGCTTCGACCCGTTCACGGATAGCGTAAGTTCATTCGCCATGACTTTGCCTCCCGAGCAAGCCGGATTTCATAAGTCACTCTAGAGGACGTGACCGCAGCGTGTTCGTTAGCCAACTGTACTACTCCGAGCGGTCGAGTATATCAGGCAGGTCCCTTCTAGAAGGCCGTCGAAAAACGGCAAAATAGCATTGAAATTTCGAGGCGCAATGCCATCTTCGCCATTTTGCCTTTAGTCGCCAGACGTCAGTTCACGCGGCCATGCGCTCTGGTATGATTTAGTTTGGGACTCATGCGGCCTGAACGCATTCCTCTGTTTCCGCTAAACGTCGTCCTTCTTCCCGGCGTGGAACTGCCCCTGCATATTTTCGAGCCGCGTTACCGCCAGATGGTGAAAGACTGCCTGAAAGAAAAGTCGGAGTTCGGCATGCTGCTCGCTCTAGACAAGGGAGTCGCGCGCGTAGGGTGCACGGCCGAAATTGTTCAGGTCACGAAACGCTACGATGACGGCCGAATGGACATCCTCACTGCGGGCCGCGCTCCATTCCGTGTGGTCGAACTATTCGCCGAAGACCCGCTTCTGGAGGGTCACGTCGATTATCTGGAGGACCGGGAAGCTCCCGGCAATCCACGCATCCAGCGTGAACTCGTGGAACTTTTCGAAGCCTGCCATACGCTGATCTTCGACGACTATCCAAAAAATCTGGACGGGGCCGCGAGCGAGGCTCTCTCTTATCTCGTTGCCGCCGCGCTGCCGATGGACCTATTGTGGAAGCAGCAGGTCCTCGAGCTTCGGTCAGAAGCGGACCGCCAGGAGCGACTCGTAGCGTACCTTCGCGAGTGGGCGCCGCATCTACAGAAGAAAGAGGCTATGCGCCAGCGTGCTGGCGGAAACGGACACGGATTGAATTAGCTTTTGGCGAGCCGGCCCGGTGGCTCGCGGAACGGGAACCCATGACGGTAAGCACATCGATGCACTCCTCGGGACATTCGAAACCGCGTACTCTTGGCGAGCTGAAGCGGATTCCTGATTTTGATCCCGGTGGCGCTTCCCGCTCCGTCAAAAACGAGCTCCGCCGCAACCTGCTGCGCGCCATCGAAAAAGATGAGACCCTTTTCCCCGGCGTGCACGGCTATGAAGACACGGTCATCCCGCAAATCGTGAATGCGCTGCTCTCTCGCCACAACTTCATTCTTCTCGGCCTGCGCGGCCAGGCCAAGAGCCGGATTCTTCGCGGCCTCATCAATCTGCTCGATCCGGAAATGCCCGTCGTTGCCGGCTGCGAAATCAACGACGATCCTTTCAAGCCCATCTGCCGCGCGTGCCGCGAAAAAATCGGCAGCGAAGGCGACGATACTCCCATTGCCTGGATGCCGCGCGAGAATCGCTTTGTGGAAAAACTTGCTACACCAGACGTGACCATGGCTGACATCATCGGCGATGTTGATCCTATCCGCGCTGCCCGCGGCGGCCGCGATCTCTCCGACGAACTCACCATCCACTACGGCCTTCTCCCGCGCGCCAATCGCGGAATCTTTGCCATCAACGAACTCCCCGATCTCGCGGGAAAAATTCAGGTCGGCCTCTTCAACATCATGCAGGAAGGCGACATTCAGATTAAGGGCTACCCGCTGCGCCTTCCGCTTGATGTGCTGCTTGTCTTCACCGCGAATCCAGAGGACTACACGGCGCGCGGAAAAATCATCACTCCGCTCAAGGACCGCATCGGAGCCGAGATTCGAACGCACTATCCCGCGAGCGTCGAAGAAGGAATGATCATCACGGCGCAGGAAGCCTGGGTAGGCCGCGATTCCGGCAAAAAGGTTGAGGTGCCGCCCTACCTCCGCCAGGTCGTGGAAGAAATCGCTTTCCAGGCCCGCGAAGACAAGCGCGTTGATCGTCGCTCCGGCGTAAGCCAGCGCCTGCCTATCACCACTCTGGAAAGCCTCGTCAGCAGCGCGGAGCAGCGAGCCGCGCGCAACGGCGAGAAATCCGTCGTCGCCCGCGTTGCCGACGTTTACGCCGCCCTCCCCGCCATTACTGGCAAGATGGAACTCGAATACGAAGGAGAACTCAAGGGCGCGGACACCATCGCGCGCGAACTGATTCGGGCCGCCGTCGGGCGCGTTTTCAGCAAACATTTCACCGATATCAACTTCCAGCCGGTCATCCAATGGTTCGAATTGGGCGGCGAGCTGAAACTTCCTGACCTGGCAACCACCAGCGAGCGTTTTCAGCAGCTTTCGAAAATTCAAGGTCTCATGGAGCACATCGGCAGACTCGGCGTTTCCGATCGCAAGGATGCCGGCGCCGCTGCGGCCGCCGCGGAAATGATTCTCGAAGGCCTATGGGCTCATCGCCGCATTGGCCGCAGCGAAGAGCGCGGCTTCTACGCCGAAAAACCGCGCCAGCCCGACCAGCGTGAGCGCGAAGGACCGCCTCGCCCTCCGCGCCGGCAGTTCAATTAGTTTGAGTTCTAGGTTTTGAGAGTGATAAAGATAACGCAGAGGCGCAGAGAACACGGAGGAACGCAGAGCCGGAGGTTTTTGCCTCTCGTCAGGAGAAGAATCGGGATATGAAATTCGTGCGCTACGGCAAATACGTGGGCGAACCCGCCGGCGCCGTCGACCTCGAAGAACTCATCAAGCGCCTCGGCGATTTCTTTCTTCAGAGCGGCTTCGAATCGCAATTTTACGGCGTCTCCCAAATGGATCCCGAGCGTTCCATGGAAGCCTTGCGCGAAGCTATCCTCCGCGCGCTCCAGGAAGGAGATCTTCTCCCGGAAGATGCCATGAGCGAAGAGCTCCGCAAGATGCTTCAGGATCCTGCCGCCATGAACAGCCAGGCGGTGAAGGATTTCCTCGATAAGCTCACCGAGCGCCTGGCCAACGAAGGATTTATCAATCCGCTGCAGCCGCCGCAGGTCACGCCACCGCCGAACACTTCTGCGCGCGGCCAGCTCGGCCAACCGCACGAACGCCAGCCCGAGGCGCGCTTCGAAATCACGGATAAGACGATCGATTTTCTGGGCTTCAAAACTCTTCAGGATTTGCTCGGCTCGCTCGGGCGCAGCAGCTTTGGCCGCCACGACACACGCGATCTGGCCACCGGCGTCGAATCGGGCGGCGTTTCACGCCCTTACGAGTTTGGCGACACGCTCAACATGGACATCAGCGCCACGCTCTTCAACGCCGTGCGGCGCGAAGGCGCGAAAGTCCCCATTGAGATGACTTATTCCGACCTCATGGTCCACCAGTGCGAGTATCACAGCTCCTGCGCCACGGTGGTCCTTCTGGATTGCAGCCACAGCATGATTCTCTACGGGGAAGACCGCTTCACGCCCGCCAAGCGCGTGGCCATGGCACTCTCGCATCTCATTCGCACGCAATATCCCGGCGACACGCTGAGTCTTGTCCTCTTTCACGACTCCGCCGAAGAAGTTCCCCTTGGCGAACTCGCCCGCATCCAGGTCGGTCCGTATTACACGAACACGCGCGAAGGCCTGCGCATGGCGCAGCGCATCCTGCTCCGTCAGAAAAAGGACATGCGGCAAATCATTATGATCACCGACGGCAAGCCCTCCGCGCTTACGCTCGAAGACGGCCGCATCTACAAGAACGCATTTGGCCTCGATCCCTTCGTCGTCGGCCAGACTCTCGAAGAAGTCAACAAATGCAAGCGCGCCGGCATTATGATCAACACCTTCATGCTGGCCAGCGACTATTCCCTGGTTCACTTCGTCCAGAAAATCACCGAAATGTGCCGTGGCAAGGCCTACTTCACTACGCCCTATACGCTCGGCCAGTATCTCCTCATGGACTACATGTCCCGCAAAACCAAACAGATTCACTAGAACTCGCGTCCTCGTGTAACACCGATGTCCTTGTGGGCCTCTCAGTTCAGCGGCGTGGCTTGTATCTTGTAAATTCGATATTTAGGAGTGTCGGCTACCAGCCGGAATTCGCTGGCATTATTCGCGAGCAGCGCGGCAAAGCAATCCTCTTCCGGGGGCAGAAAGTAGCTCTGTTTGCGCCGAATCAAGATGACATAGTTCACGTTGTACTTCCGGATCCCCTCCATCAGGATTTGCCCATTCGAACTCGGTGGAAACCACACCATCGTTCTTTCAGAGTAGTGATACGTGATAGGAACTTGCCTGGCCATAACGACTGCATGCGGTTCCGTATGCTCGCGCACCCAAAATGCCGCCTCAAGATCCGCCGGGGCCTGATGCTGCGCAGAGTTCAAATCTAGATTGCTTCGCCGCATGTTCAGTTGCTCTCCGACCCCGACGAAAATGAGGCCGGCGATAACGGCCGCCCCGAAAACTTTTGCCAGGCTTTCTGGATTCAACCTAAACAGCCCAATTAAGCGGGAAAGCCGATTTCCGAGGAGACCGAACGAGTCCATCCAAGCCGGCCCCTTCCAAACCATCCACAGGGCCAAAATCCCCGAGAGCGTCCATACTGCGAATGACGATTCATCCTGCAATCCAGCGTGGCTGATTGGCCCGGATGCCGCGATTCCATGCATCCAGCGCCAACTGGTATTGGCGAGAGCAGCCGCGATGGGCAGCCAAACCGCTCCCAACGCTCGCGCGTGGTATTTCGCGAGAAAACCAAGCCCAAGCGCGCCCCGCCAAACGTACAGGCAGGCAAGCGGCGCCAGTGGCAAGAAGGATCGTTCATCCAGTCTCCATGGCCATAGGAACAAGATGAATTCGCTTCCGGCGAAATACCATTCCTCAAGCCCACCTCCCGTCTTCCATACCGAGTAACCCCATCCCGCCACGATCAGAAGGAAAGGACCGGCGATCAGTACTGACGCCCAGGAAGGATCAATCCACCGCCGAAAGAGGACGTTCGCCACGATCAGGGACTGGTCGAACGCTTTCTTGCCAACGCGGGCGGGAATATCGCCGAGCGTGGCCTTGCCTAGTTCTGGGTTGTGTCCGTCTTTCAGGATTAACTGTTGGAAGTAGGGACCAGGAAAGCCGGGCACTCGCGGCCATTCATCAAAAGGCGCGCGGCTCATCCAAATGACTTCAACCGCGATTCCCGCGAGAAGCACTGCGGCAAATATCTTCAATCGCTTCAAGCCGACCCGGCGATCTTGAACGGCACTGACACCGATCCAGACAGCAATGCCTCCCAGCAGGGCAATCGCAGTCGAACCGAACATCAGTGAGGCTGCGAGCAGCACGGACAGACAGCACGCCCACGCTATTCGAGGCGCGAAGTTGGCCGCTTTGTCCAGCTTTCGAGCCGCCAGCAGAGCGGTCATGGTCGCAAACAGGAACGGAAAACAGGTGGAAATCCACTGAGTAGCCAGCGCGAAATAAAGCGAAGAAGACATCAGCAACAGACATGTCGCGCCAGCCACCGCTCGCGGTGCATGGCGCCGAAGCAATTCATAACAGGCCAGGAACCCCAGCATCTCGAAAACCGCCATCGCTCCAAGGAAAACGGCGCGCGTGCAACCTCCGGCGAGGCACAACAAAGCGAGGATTGCCGATACTCCTGGCGGCTGGGTGGTTTCCGGGCGGCCGGCAATGCCGTAAAATCCGCGCTCCAGCAGAGACCTGGCGCAATCGGCATAGTAGACATCGTCGTACAAGAAACCGCTGGCTCTATCGCGCGAGAAAAATGCCAGCGCCCCCAACGCCAGAATGCAGACTATGAAAACGTAATCGGCCAAGCGGTAGGACGCGTCTAGCTCGTTCGGTTCCACATGGAAATCACCAGTGTCAACAGCTTGCACCATGGGGCTTGGGCTCCTTGGGTTTCATCCTGAACTTTCGCTTTCAACTTGATCTCTAAGAGTAGAACCTTACGTATCCCCGCTTCTTCCTTAAACGTCAAGTCACCATAGCCGATGAACGTGCCGCGCTCGTCAAGGAAAGCTGCCATCCCCCTTCTCGACACACATGCCAAATCTGAGGTATGAATTGAATAGGCCTCTCAGCCCTCGGACAGGTGAGCATGAGACATTACTCGTTCGTCTATTTTTCGGCCGCACTGTGTTTTTTCCTCGGCTCCTTTCCCGGCTCAGCGCAAGACTCCAAGGATGCGGCGTCAGCTTCGCAGTCTGCCCCCTGGTATAATCCCAAAAAATACAATCCGGCCAAATTGTTCAAGCGCGACCCAAAATCGGCCAACGACCAGCTCGCTTCGAACGGCGACCTGGAAGCCAAGCTGACGCATCAGCTGCAGGTTCAGGAAATTTTGCCGCAAGATAAAAACTTGCAGGACGCGTGTTCCGTATTTAAGTACCTGGACGATTGCATCGCATCCCTCCGCGTCAGCCACAGTTTGCAGATCGACTTTTCTTGCTTGAAATGGGATGTGACTGGCGTGAAGCCCAAGCCCGTCGCCGACACCTGCGCCGGCCCCTCAGGCGGCAAAGCCATGGGCCTCGCGAGGTCCATTGATCTTCTGAAGCCGGATTCCGACGCCAAGACCGAGGCAAAAGAAGCTCTGCGCAGAGCCCGTCAGGATATTAAGGACGCCAGCGAGTAGACTCTTCTCGCGCTACACTCAGGAATGGGAATTCTGCGGCGGCTTTCACGCTGGATGGGAAAACAGGACCACATGACGCATATCGTTGCTGGGAACACGGCTCCCGGATTTTCGCTCAAATCTCTCGACAACAAGGAATACTCGCTCAACGCCCTCTTGGAACGCGGCCCCGTCGTCGCCGCCTTCTTCAAAGTTTCCTGTCCTGTTTGCCAGTTCACGTTTCCTTTTCTCGAGCGCCTCTACAAACGCTACGGCGGCGACGGCGCAACTTTTCTCGCGATCTCCCAGGACGACGCGAAATCGACAACGAAATTCGCGAAGGAATACGGGATCACTTTTCCGATTCTTCTCGACGACGAAAACGGCTACGTGGTCTCCAACGCTTACGGACTGACCAACGTGCCCACGATTTTTCTGATCGACTCGGGCGGAACAGTGAAGATCAGTTCCATGGGCTTTGACAAAAAGGATTTAGAGGCTATCGCCGCGCATCTTGCGGAGCGCAAGAAAATATCTTTGGCGCCGCTTTTCCGTCCCGACGAAGTAGTCCCGGCCAACAAACCGGGATGAAGTTCGAAGAATTAGGTCCGGTCGGGCCTGAAATATTTGCGGTGTGGGCAGCGAAAGTGGCGGTGAGTATGGGACGAGGAAACTACAGTAAACGAAGAAGCTGCCACAGAACTCGGATCAAGCCAAGTCGCGCTCTGTTTCCATCAATTGTTTTTTGTGCTTCGGAGGCCGTCTCCGTTTGTCGGGAATGACGCGCGTGACGGCTGGCGCGATTCCGGATTTGCGCGCCGCCCGCCGGGCTTCGGTTCCCTTGTCCAAAATCTTTTTCCGTTTCCTCATTCCGGCCTCAGGCCGGATTCTACCGGATTTAGAAATTGAACGAAACTTGCAAATCGATGCGCCGATTGGCAGTCGAAGAAGAAAACGGCCCGCCGGCAAGCCCATTGGATTCGCCAAAGATGGGTGAGCTAAGATTCCCGACTGGATTTGAAACGTTGACGTTATTGAAAATGTTTCGCGCGTTCACACTGAACGTCAAATTATAACGATAGTTGGAGGGCGCTCCGCCAAACATGCCGCCGCCGCGGTCGCCACCTCCTCCGCCACTCCCGCCCCGAGGTCCACCACCGCCGGGTCCGCGGCCAAACGTGCCGCCGCCAGGGCCACCTGGACCGCCCGCCGCTTCTTTCTTCGCGCCGAACCCAAATGTTTTGCTGAAGCGCACATTCAATGTGAAGCGGCCGGGTCCCGTGGCGTCATCGATTGGAATGACAGGCACTCCTGGGAGAGTAACCAAGTTGAAGCAGCCATACGGGGTTTGTTTCACGCCGGTCGTGCCGACGGAACAGTTGCCCACGGTTGCGCGAGTGTTGAAAACGGCGTCTCCGTATAAATCCTGCCCGGTCGTGATATTAAAGGGCGACCCGGAGCTTGCAATCATGAAAGGGCTGAAGCGAAAGTCATGCGGCAAACCGATCGAGCCGCCGACAAAAATGCGATGGCGAACATCGAAGGATGACCGGCCATAGTCTTGCTGGAGATCGAAGGGATTCGAAGGGATGCTCGATGCGCCCGACGTATCGCTATTCGCGTAGTTCAGAGTGTAATACCCGAAGAGCGAAAGTTTCGCGCCCATGCGAATGCTACTGTTCACAATCAATTGGTTTTGCTTGAAGACCCCTTCGGATTGAAATTGGTAGAGAATCTGGCTGGGTGGTGGCGCGGCGAGAGCGCCAGGCGGGATTTGGTTGGCGTTGGTGAAATTTGTGAAGAACTGATGGTTGCCACGGGAACTAAGATAAGTGACGGACAGATTGGCTGATTTTGTCAGTTGGCGCTCGAGGGTCACTCCGGTCTGCATGGTGTAGGGCGTACGCAAGTTGGGATTCGGCTGGTAAACGGTCTGGGGAGTGGCTGGCGATGCCTGAAAATTCGGATCGGTGGGCAGCACAGCCTGATTTGGATCAAAGAAGGCCGGTTTCTGGACAAGAAACTGCTGCTGGATGACGCCATTCTGAAGTTGCTGCTGCAGGACCAGGTCCGACGTGAAGCGATCGTAGAAGATGCCGTATCCCAGGCGGAGAACGGTTTTGGGTGATTTGTTTTTTCCGTTGGCGTCAATTCCCCAAGCCAGCCCGACTCGCGGCGCGAAATCGGAATGATCGCCGAGATTGTTTTGCGTTTCGTAGCGCAAGCCATAACTGAGAGTCACGTTTGTCCTGATGCGCCAGTCATCCTGCAAGAAGAGCGCCCCATCCGCCCAAGTCTCATTAGCGGCGGCCCTCCCCGTCGCGTTGAAGTTCAGCGCATAGAAGCTGGCTCCGCCTCCGTTCGCTATGATGGTGGCCATGGATTCGCCCTGGGCCAAACAGTTCAAAGTAATCTGGTAAGCCAGAATCCCAGAAATTTGGCTAGTGCCGGGCAGAATGAACGCCGCCGCACAAGCGGCTGTTCCACCCGGGTTGGTCCGCGAGCCAAAAGAATACAAACCGTTGAACCTGGAATCGGATGCGTTGTCTTCCTTTGTGACACGGGCGCGGCCACCGTATT
>Ga0137409_10001741_pt1 | contig 23563 bp, 24 predicted proteins | sample CZODoug1_16funga_FD_122059 | JGI IMG/M metagenome (GOLD analysis project Ga0137409, IMG submission 122059) | Vadose zone soil fungal communities from Angelo Coast Range Reserve, California, USA - CZODoug1_16fungal (Hybrid Assembly) | ecosystem: Environmental > Terrestrial > Soil > Vadose zone...
CGAGATTGCCCTCGAAGCGATGCGCATCGCCGGTGACATCTGCATCTACAGCAACTCGAACATCGTCGTCGAAGAGTTATGATCGCCAACGATTGAAGGTTGTTTCGAAGGAGTTGGCCGTCGACACTTCCAAAGTATCTTATCTGTAGAGGTTCCTGGTTTAGAGAATGGTTATCTATTTGGCAGGCGATACCGAAGAGCAAGAGGCTCGTCTTGATGAGATGACGCCGCGGCAAATCGTGGCGGAGCTCGACAAGCACGTTGTCGGACAGAACGCCGCGAAGCGCGCTGTCGCGATCGCGCTGCGAAACCGCGTCCGCCGCAAGAAGCTCCCGGCCGACCTCGCTGCGGATGTCATCCCCAAGAACATCATCATGATTGGCTCGACTGGCGTGGGCAAAACCGAAATCGCCCGCCGGCTGGCTCGGATGTCGAACTCGCCATTCCTGAAGGTAGAAGCTTCGAAATTCACCGAGGTTGGTTATGTTGGGCGCGACGTCGAAAGCATGATTCGCGACTTAACGGAAATCGCCGTTGAGATGACGCGGCAGGAAAAGATTGAAGAGATCGCCGACAAGGCCGAGTTGAACGTCGAGGAACGTATTCTGGATATCCTGCTGCCGCCGCCAAAGTCTGCTTCAGGCGGTCCCCTTTTCGATTTCGACTCAGGCGAAACGACTGTTCCGGTCCTCGTCCCTGAATCCGAGCCGAAGGACGAAAACTTTGCGCGCACGCGCGAAAAGCTGAGAACTCAACTTCGTTCGGGAAAGCTCGACAACCGTTTGGTCGAGATGGAAGTGCGCGAGAAGAACTTTCCCACGATCGAATTTGCCGGGCCCATGGGCGTCGAAGAAATGGGCATCAACATGAAGGACATGCTCGGCAATATGTTCCAGGGCCGCAGCAAACGCCGCAAGATGCGTGTCGACGAAGCGATGGAATACCTGATGCAGGAAGAGGAAGAGCGCCTAATCGACATGGATGCGGTGGCCCGCGCCGCGCTGGAACGCGTGGAATCATCGGGGATTATTTTTCTGGATGAGATTGATAAGATCGCCGGCCGCGAATCGGGACACGGTCCGGACGTCTCGCGTGAGGGTGTCCAACGCGACATCCTTCCGATCGTCGAAGGGACAACGGTCAATACGCGCTATGGCATGGTGCGGACTGATCACATTCTGTTCGTGGCCGCGGGAGCGTTTCATGTTTCGAAGCCGTCCGACCTTATTCCTGAGTTGCAGGGACGATTTCCCATTCGCGTCGAGCTGGAATCGCTGACCATCGAGGATTTCAAACGCATTCTGGTCGAGCCAAAGAATTCTCTGGTGAAGCAATATCTCGCGTTGATGGAAACCGAAGGCGTGAAGCTTGATTTCACCAAAGACGCCATCGATGCCGTCGCCAACTTTGCGGCACGCGTCAATCAGAACACGGAAGACATCGGCGCCCGGCGTCTGCACACAATCATGGAGAGGCTGCTCGACGAAATCAGTTTCGAAGGGCCGGACCTGGAGCCAAAAGAAAAGACCATCGATGCCGCATACGTCGAGCTAATGCTCGCCGATACCGTGAAGGATCAGGATTTAAGTCGTTATATTCTATAGACGTTTCCCAAAACTATTCTCCAGTGCCCGCACCTCTACAAAACATCGGATCAAAGCGTCAACTACTCGCGCGTCATCTTCTGCTGGTACTTGCCCTTTGTGCGCTGTCAATGGCGCCCACGTGCGGAAAGCGCAGACCGCCGCTTCCCCCGATCGAGCGGGTTCCGCAGCGCACTGAATTGTTATCCGGCGCACAGCGCGGCAATCAAGTGATACTCAGTTGGCCCGCTCCTCTGCGCAATGCCGTTGAAGGCAGCGTGCAGAGCATTCGCCGCGTTGATGTTTATCGGGTGGCTGAGCGGCCCAATTCGCCTTTGCCGTTAACGGAAGAGGAATTCGCTGCGCGGGCTACGCTGATAGGCTCGGTTACCTATGACGAGATAAAGAAAGCCGGCAACAACCTTAGCTACATTGACACGCTCGAGTTGGGTGGAGAGCCGGCGCGGCTGCGCTATGCGGTTCGTTATGTTAATTCGGCTGGACAGAGCGCGGCCTTCTCAAACTTCTTTCTGATGGAACCTGCCGCGAAGGTCGCTGAGCCACCCAGGATTATCAAGACCGGGAACGAATATTCAGAAGAGGCGAATACCATTACCTGGGAAGCTCCGAAGGCGAACACCGATGGTTCAACTCCGGTAAACTTGCTCGGCTATAACATGTACCGGACGACTGCCTCTCAGCCACAGACCGCGCAGAGCCCGCTCAACCCGCAGCCGATTACCGCTACCCAGTATCAGGACCGCAACTTCAAGTTCGGCGAGCGGCCGGTGCCAATGGAACTCGATCGCGTATCGGCGTCAGAATCGACGATCTCGGGCGGGCCCGCTGCTTGCTACTCCCGAACACGCCGCATGCGACCCGTGGGTGCTGGGTGCGGGCCGCCGCGATGAGCCCTTCGAACAAGCGCCTCCCCAATTCCGGTGAAGCCGCCGTGGAAAATCCCGGCCGCAGTCCGTGGCGGGTGTCCGCAGCGAGGGTAAATTGCGGCACGAGGAGAAGATCTCCGTCGATCTGGCTGAGACTGAGGTTCATCTTGCCATGTTCGTCGGCGAAAACACGATATTTCAACACTCTGTCGAGGAGTTTTTGGGTCGCCGTGAGATCATCGTCAGGCCGGACACCGACAAACACCAGGAGCCCGCGCTGGATGGATGTGACGACGGCCCCCTCGATCCGGACTTCGGCCGCGAGGACCCGTTGCAGGAGTGCGATCATGCCGCGAATGGTAAGGTCTTGAAGCCTGAGTTGCGCCAGGAATTATCCGGCCTCGACTTGTGAAGGAGATTGCGCTGGCAAACCCGTTCCGCGATTTTACCTGGACCGGCCACGACAACCTGCCGTTGTACGCCCGGATATACGAATCGCCGGCCGCTGCGGCTCCCACGGTGCTTTGTGTGCACGGGTTGATGCGCAACTGCCGGGATTTCGAGGAACTCGCACCGCACCTGCAGAAGAATTACCGCGTCATCGCGCCGGACCTGCGCGGTCGCGGCCTGTCGGCGCGCGACCCCAACATGCAAAACTACCAGCCGGGAATCTACCTCCAGGACCTCCTGGCCCTGCTGGCGGCGATCGGCGCCGCGCGAGTCGCCGTGATCGGCACCTCGTTGGGGGGCATCCTCGCCATGACGTTGGGCCACGCCGCCCGGTCTCTGACCGCGGGAATCGTGTTGAACGACATCGGACCGGAAATCGACGCGTCGGGAATCGAACGCATCAAGCAGTACGCCGGCCGCACCCCGCCGGTGCGCGACTGGGATGAAGCCCGGTTGCAGGCGCAGGCCGTATACGGCGACGCGTGGCCGGATCTGTCATCCGAACGCTGGGCCATTCTGACGCGGCGCGGTTATCGCGAAGACGGCAACGGACGTCCCCAGGTGGACGCCGATCCCCTGATCGGTCAAGCCCTGCGCGCCGCTCCGGGCGCGCCCGTCGATCCATGGCCGGCGTGGAGGGCGCTGCGAGACTTGCCCACATTGGCCATCCGCGGCGCTCGCTCCGACATCTTGAGCCCGGGGACATTCGCGCGGATGAAGGCCGAGATGCCGACCTTGCTGCAGGTCTCGGTACGCAATCGTGGACATGCACCCTTGCTCGACGAACCCGAATGCCTGGATGCGATCGACGGGTTCTTGTCCGCACTGGATCTGTAGGCGACGGATTCGCCGTAGCGCTGCGGTTTTCCGCAAGGCGCCGAGAGCAAACCTTCCCCATGCCGTCGTACCGCTCGACGCTGGCGTTTCCAGACGTTTATGTTGAGGACGGAACGTCAGGCGTTGGAGTTGACGGGTCTCGCCGGCGGCAATGAGACCGGCTCCCCATCCGGCTGTGGCCAAGACGTGACGCGCCGAAATGTGGCCACAGCCCCCACTTTACCAAGCGCTAATAAAAAGTGGTAAAAACAGCATCAAAAAAGCGCTATTTTCGCCACAAAGTGGGCGTAAACAATACCAAAATCGTGAAAACCTCCAGCCGGCCGAGCAGCATGGCCGCAGAGCACACCCAAGTTTGGAAGTCGGTCAATATTCCGTAGTTGCTTCCGGGACCCACCAGCCCCAAACCCGGTCCCGCGTTGTTGATGCAGGCAAGGATCGACGACAGCGACGTCAGGAAATCCAACCCGCTCACCAGCTGCACGAAAATCAGCGTGACGATGCTCATGAAGTACAGAGACAAGAACGCCAGGACGGCGAATACCACCCGATTTGCGATGACCGTACCGCCCACCTTGAGGGGCCGCACCATGTTCGGATGCACCAGCATCTTGAGTTCCCGGTGCGCCTGCTTTGCCAGCACCAGCGTGCGGATCATTTTTATCCCGCCGCCGGTGGACCCGGAACTCGCCACGAAGCAGCTCAAGAACATCATCCATATCGGCGCGAAAATCGGCCACCGCGAGAAGTCCTCGGTGTGCAGGCCGCTGTCGACCGCGATCGACACCACATTGAAAAAACTGTGCCGCAGGGCGGTCGGGAAGTCCGGGAAAGCGCCCCTCAAAAACAGGAACAGCGCGATGCCGGCGCAACTCGCGGCCAGAACCCCGAGGACCGCCTTCGCTTCGGCGTCGCGAAAGTAAGCCAGCACGCCGCGCTGGCTCCAGGCCAGATAGTGCGTCGCGAAATTCAACCCCGCCAGGATCTGAAATACCGTCAGCACCAACTCGATCGGCAGGGAATTGAAGTGCCCTATGCTGGCGTCGTAGGTGGAGAAACCCCCGAGGGCCAGTGCCGAAAATCCGTGGCACACGGCATCGAACCAATCCATGCCGGCGAATCGCAGGGAAATGATGCACGCCGCCGTGAGCCCCGCGTACACCGCCCACAGCAATTTGGCGGTCTGCCCGATGCGCGGCGTCAACTTGCTGTCCTTCATGGGGCCTGGCATCTCGGCGCGATAGATCTGCATGCCGCCCACGCCGAGCATTGGCAGGACGGCAACCGCAAGCACGATGATTCCCATGCCGCCGAGCCACGAGAGCAGATGCCGCCAGAGATTGATGGACCGCGGCAGATATTCGAGGCCCGACAGCACCGTGCCGCCCGTCGTGGTCAGGCCGGACGCCGCCTCGAAATACGCGTCCGTGAAATTGATGGGCAGGTATTTCCAGAGGGGAAATCCGGCGACCGCCGGCAGCGCAATCCAGGTGAGCGCGACCAGCATCAGGCCGTCGCGGGTCTTCAATTCCCGCTTGAAACGCCGCGTCGCCAGCCATAGCAGCGCCCCCAGCACGAAGGTCGCCACCGCCGACAGCACGAATGACCATAGCGCGGGGTCGAGGCCCCAGATCGCCATGATCAAGGGGGCGAGCATGGTCATCGCGAATACCATCATCACCATGGCAAACACGTGGGCGACCGGCGCGAGAATGTCTTTCACAGAAACGACGCGGAGCCTTGGAACAACTTCTCTACGGCGTCGATGTGGCGCCGGTCCGTCAGGAACAGGATGAGGTGATCGTCCGGCTGCACGGTGGTGTCGTGGTGCGCGATGATGACGTCATCACCCCGCACCACGGCTCCCAAGGTGGTGCCTTCCGGCAGGGTGATGTCCTCGATGCGGCGGCCGATGACCTTGGAGCTGTCCGCATCGCCGTGCACCACCACCTCGAGGGCTTCCGCGGCGCCGCGCCGCAGCGAGTGGACCCGCACCACGTCGCCGCGCCGCACGTGCGCGAGCAAGGAGCCGATGGTGACGGTCTGCGGCGAGATCGCCACGTCGATGGAGCCGCTTTCGATGAGCTCCGCATAGGACGGCTTGTTGATCAATGCCATGACCTTGTGCGCGCCGAGACGCTTGGCCAGCATGGCGGACAAAATGTTCGACTCTTCGGAATTGGTCAGCGCCGCGAAGACATCCGTGCTGTCGATGTTCTCCTCGAGCAGCAATTCCTCGTCGGCGGCGTCGCCGTGCAGGACGATGGTCCGGTTCAGCTGTTCGGACACCCGGCGCGCGCGCCTGCCATCGCGCTCGATCAGCTTCACCTGATTGTTGTCTTCGAGTTCGCTGGCCAGCCGGAATCCGATGTTGCCGCCGCCGGCGATGACGACACGGCGCGCCGGAGCCTCCTCGCGGCGCAACTCCTTCATGACGACGCGGATGTTGTCGCTGGCCGCCAGGAAAAAGACTTCGTCGCCGTCCTCGATGACGGTCTCGCCTTCCGGTTTGATGCTCTTGCCGGCGCGATAGATTGCCGCAACCCGGGCATCGGCCGCGGGAATGTGTTCGCGCAAGGTCCGCAGCGCCTGGCCAACCAACGGTCCGCCCTTCAGCGCGCGGATGCCGACCAGCCGCACACGGCCGTCGGCGAAGTCCAGCACTTGAAGCGCTCCCGGATAGCGGATCAGGCGCGCGACGTATTCAGTGACCAGCTGCTCGGGGCTGATCCAGACATCCACTGCGACGCCGCTTTCGCCGAACAGCCTGTCCCGGTCGGTGTAGTCGGCCGACCGCACGCGCGCGATTTTTTTTGGAGTGCGATAGAGCGTCCAGGCGATCTGACACGCGAGCATGTTGACTTCGTCGCTGTTGGTGAGAGCGACCAGAATGTCGGTGCTCGCAATGCCCGCGGCCTCCAGAATGCGCGGACTGGCGGCATTGCCGTTGACGGTGCGTATGTCGAGGCGATCCTGCAGGTCGCGCAGAATCTCCTCGTTCACGTCGATGACCGTGACGTCGTTCGCCTCTTCACGGGAGAGGTGAAATGCAGCCGTCCGGCCGACCTGTCCAGCACCCAAGATGATGATTTTCACGGCAATTACTCTACACGACCTCGAGGTTGGCGTATGACAGCATCAACCACTTGGTACCCTGGCCCTCGAAATTCACCTGGATCCGGGCCTGAGGGCCGTTGCCCTCGAAATTGAGCACAACGCCGTCGCCGAACTTGGCGTGCCGGACCCGGCTCCCCATGCGCATGTCATGAGAGGGCGCCTCGTCCAGGGAGGTCGAACGTCTGACGAATACCGGCCTCGAGACTTGCAACCGGGGCCGGATTTCCTCGATCAAGTCGGCGGGCAGTTCGCTGATGAAGCGCGACGGCTGGCCGTACTGATCCACGCCATACAGGCGGCGCTGTTCGGCGTACGTGATATAGAGCTGCCGCATGGCCCGCGTTGCACCGACGTAGCACAGGCGCCGCTCCTCTTCCAAACTGGCGAGATCGGCAATCGAGCGCTGATGCGGGAACACGCCGTCCTCCATGCCCGTCATGAAGACGACGGGAAATTCCAATCCCTTGGCCGTATGCAGCGTCATCATTTGCACGCAATCGGCATACGGATCCGCCTGTCCCTCTCCCGATTCCAGTACGGCGTGCGCAAGGAAGGATTCGAGCGGCTGCATATCGGTTTCGCCGTCGGGCGAAAAGCCCTTCGCGGCACTGACGAGTTCGAGCAGGTTCTCGACGCGGCCTTCGCCCCGTTCGCCGCGCTCCTTCTTGAAGTGTTCGATCAGTCCGCTGTTCTGAATGACGTGGTCCACCTGCTCGTCGAGTTCCAGCCCGGCAACTTCCCGCCCAAGTTTCTCGATCAGCTGCAGGAAACTCTGCAACGCCTGCGTTGCGCGTTGCGCCAGCCCGCTTTGCACGGCCGCAACTGCCGCGCGCCAGAGAGACGTACCGCCCGCTCGGGCCATGTCGCGCAAGGTGTCCAGCGTCTTTGCGCCGATGCCGCGCGTGGGCAGGTTGACGACTCGCTCGAAGGAGGTGTCGTCGGCGCGGCTCGCGACCAGGCGAAGATACGCGAGCGCGTCCTTGATCTCGGCCCGCTCGAAGAATCGGAGTCCCCCGTAGACGCGGTATGGCATGCGCGCATTCAAGAAGGCTTCTTCGAAGACCCGCGATTGGGCGTTGGAGCGATACAGCACGGCCACTTCGCGGCGCGCGCCGCCGCGGTCCACCCATTCGCGGATGCGGTTCACCACGAAGTCGGCTTCATCGCGCTCGTTGAAAGCGGCGTAAAGCTTCACCCGGTCGCCGTCTGCGCCGCTGGTCCACAGGTTCTTGCCGAGGCGGCCGGCATTGTTGGCGATGAGCGCGTTGGCGGCCTTGAGAATGGTCCCGGTCGACCGATAGTTCTGTTCGAGCTTGTAGAGCGTCGCCCGGGGGTAGTCGCGCCGGAATTGATTCAAGTTCTCGACGCGGGCGCCCCGCCAGCGATAGATTGACTGGTCGTCGTCGCCCACGACGAACGGCAGGCCGTCGGGTCCCGCCAGCAGCATCAGCCACTTGTATTGAATGGCATTGGTGTCCTGAAATTCGTCGACCAGCACGTGACGGAAGCGCGTCCGGTAGTGCTCGAGAAGCGCCGGGTTGTCGCGCCACAACTCGTAGGCGCGCAGCAGCAGCTCCGCGAAATCGACCACTCCCGCACGCTGGCAGGCCTCTTCGTAGGCCTGGTATATCCTGATCAATTGCCGGCGCGTCGGATCGCCGTTGTCCTTGATGTGCTTGGCCCGGAACCCTTCATCCTTCTGCGCGTTGATGAACCACAGGATTTCGCGCGGCACCCAACGGGTCTCGTCGAGATCCAATGCTTTGAGCACCTTGCGCAGCACTCTCGACTGATCCTCGGAATCCAGTATCTGGAACGTCTGAGGCAGTCCGGCCTCGCGCCAGTGACGGCGCAGCAGGCGGTGCGCGAGGCCGTGAAATGTTCCGATCCACAAGGCCCCGCCGGGAATCCCCAGCAAGGTCTCGATGCGCCCGCGCATCTCCGCCGCCGCCTTGTTGGTGAAAGTGACGGCGAGGATGCTGTTCGGAGACGCGCCTTCGACCTGGATCAGCCAGGCAACCCGGTGAACCAGCACACGGGTCTTGCCGCTGCCGGCGCCGGCAAGCACCAGCGCTGCGCCGAGCGGCGATCCAACGGCCTGCCGCTGGGCGTCGTTGAGCCCGTCGAGGAGATGCGATACGTCCATAAGGCCGCGGATTGTACTGCAGGCTCCTGGACCCCGGGACGTGGCGTGTCGGTTACGCCCGTCCCCTGCGGGTTTCCTCGGCGAACTCCACCAACGCAAGGGCCAGTGAGAGCACCACCGGACCCGCGATGACGCCGATGGCGCCGAACGCGGGAATGCCGCCCAACACTCCGACGAACACCGCCAACGCCGAAATCCGCGCGCGGCCCGAAATCAGCAGCGGCCGCAGCACGTTGTCCAGCCCTCCGAGAATCAGTCCCCAGACGAGCATGAATATGCCGTACCCCCAGTGCTTGTCGATGAACAGCCAGATGGCCGCCGGCGCCCAGACGAAGGCCGCACCGCCGATGGGAAGCAACGACAGCAGCGCCGCGAGCACGCCGAACACCACCGGCGAGGGCAGGCCGGCAATGGCAAAGCCCACCCCGACCAGAAAACCCTGCGCCAGCGCAGTCACGCTGGTGCCGAACATGATCGCCCGGGTCACGTTGCTGAGCTGATCGAAAAGCCGGTCCTTGCGGTCATCGTCCAAGGGGATGAGTGCGCGCGCGCGGACCATCATCTCATCGCCGTCGCGCAGGAAAAAGAACAATAGAAACAACATGATCGCGAAACCGAGCAGCGAATCCAGCGCCCCCAGGAAGAACGAGCCGCTGAAGCCGGCGGCGCGTTGCAGGACTTGCTGAGTGCCTGAAACCAGCCACGACTGCACTTGCGCGGCGGAAATTCCCGCGTGCGCTTGCAGCCAGTCGTTGGCATGCGCGATCCACGGGAACCGCCGCAGGTCCGCGAAGGTTTTGATGTCCCACTGCTTTGCCGCCTTCTGCAGCTCCTGCAGCAGCGCGGATATCTGAGTCACGAATACGATCGACAGGGCGGAGAGCGGCAGCAGGATGGTGATGGGCGCCAAGAACGTGAGGACGCCCGCGGCCATCCCCTTGCCGCGCAGGTGACGGCGCCAGCGGACATTCAACGGGAACAGCAGAAACGCGAGGAACGCGGCCCAGGTCATCGAGCCGAGGAACGGCCTGAAGATCAGGAGCAGCGCGTAGCCGAGCACGAGGGCCACCACGAGCGCAAAAACGCGCGGATAAAAGGTCGAGGTCGCCGGCATGACGCGATGCTAGCATTGCGGCCGTTACAGGTCGCCACCGGAATCGCCGCATGACAAAGCTCACTGTCAATGATCGGCTCATGGACACGGACGCAGCGCCGGACACTCCCGTGTTGTGGGTGCTGCGCGACCACCTCGGCATGACGGGCACGAAGTTCGGTTGCGGCATGGCGCTCTGCGGCGCCTGCACGGTGCACTTGGACGGCGCGGCCGTTCGCTCCTGCGTGCTGCCCCTCAGTGCGGTGGCAGGCCGGGAGATCACGACCATCGAAGGTTTATCTGCGGATCGCAGCCACGCGGTCCAGAAAGCGTGGCTGGAAATCGACGTTCCGCAGTGTGGCTACTGCCAGTCGGGACAAATCATGTCCGCCGCGGCTCTGCTCCATCGCAACCCGAATCCCAGCGACGCCGAGATCGATGCGGCGATGTCCGGAAACCTCTGTCGATGCGGGACGTATGCGCGCATCCGCAAGGCCATTCATCGCGCGGCGGAACTGCAGGGCGCGGGCGGCGCGCAGGGCACCGGCGCAGTGCGGGGCGCGGGCGGCAGCGGCGAGGGTGTACGGAAATGAGCCGCCACTCCGGCGGGCTGACGCGCCGCCGATTCCTGGGAACCGCCGCCGGGGCGGGAGGAACCGCGCTGCTGGCATTGACGCTCCCAGGCTTCGGCAGCGGACAAAAGCCGGGCGCGCGCTCCGCGATGAGCCAGCTGAACGCATGGCTCACCATCGGGGCGGACAACTCGTTCACGATCGTCGTGGACCGCTCCGAAATGGGCCAGGGCGTTTACACGGCGCTGCCCATGCTGCTGGCCGAGGAACTCGAGATTTCGCTGGACTCCGTCAAGATCGTTGCCGCCCCGGTGGGCGACGCGTACGTCAATGCCGCGAATGGAGGACAGATCACGGGCACCAGCAACAGCGTGCCGGATGCGTGGGAAAAATTGCGCCTCGCGGGGGCGCAGGCCCGCACGATGCTGGTGGCGGCGGCTGCCGCGCGCTGGCGCGTCGACCCCGGCCTCTGCCAGGTTCGGAACGGTTCCATCTTGGGGCCCGCCGGAAAGACCGTGACCTATGGCGACGTTGCGGCCGCGGCCGCGAAAGTGCCGGTACCGAAAGACGTCAAACTCAAATCCAGGGCCAACTTTCAAATCATCGGCAAGCCGCGGTTGCGAACAGACTCGGCGGGCAAGGTGGACGGGAGCGCTGAGTTCGGGATCGACGTCAAACTGCCCGGGCTGTTGTACGCGGCGCTGGCGCAGAGCCCGGTGCTCGGCGGCAAGGTGATTGCGCTCGATGCAGCCGCCGCCGAAGCGTCCCCGGGGGTCCGCAAGGTCATCCGGACCGACGGCGGCGTCGTGATCGTCGCGGAGCATTTCTGGCAGGCGCTCACCGCACGCAATGCCTTGAATATCACCTGGGATCCCGGCAGCAACGCGCACCTCGATAATGCCGCGATCCGCGCCATGCTGGAAAAGGCCGCGAACTCAGGGCCGGGATTGAGTGCGCGGGCGGACGGCGATGCCGCGAACGTGCTCAAGTCCGCCAAACGCTCGCTGCACTCGGTGTACGAGGTGCCGCTGCTGGCGCATGCTCCGATGGAGCCGATGAACTGCACGGCCGACGTCAAACCCGGTGGATGCGATCTCTACGTGGGAACTCAGGTGCAGCAGGCGGCGCAGCTCGCCGCCGCCACCGCCGCGGGTTTGGATCCTGGGAAAGTCAGGGTTTTCACCACTCTGCTCGGCGGCGGCTTCGGGCGGCGTCTGGAGGTGGACTTTATTCCCGCCGCGGTGCTTGCCTCCAAGGCGGTCGGCGCTCCCGTCAAGCTCATATGGACGCGTGAAGACGACATGACCCGCTGCATGTTAAGACCGCCGGCCCGGGAAGATGTCAGCGGTGCGCTTGATGCCGAGGGCCGGCTGACCGCGTGGTCGCTGCACATCACCAGCCCATCGATCACCGCGCGCGCGTCTCCCTCGACCACGGACCCGTTCGATTCCGTGGTCGAGGCGGCCCTCAACTGTCCCTACGCCGTGCCGAATTTCGCGCTCACCTACACGCGCCGGGAGATCGGCATCGATGTGGCCTACATGCGCTCCGTGAGCCATGCCCCCAACTGTTTCGTGATCGAAAGCTTCATGGACGAAGTCGCGGCTGCCGCGGGCCGGGATCCGGTCGAGTTTCGCCTGGGGTTGCTCGCTGCAAAACCGCGCCACGCGCATGTGTTGCAGACGGTTGCGGAGCGCGCGGGGTGGGGCCGGCCTGCGCCGGGCCGGCATCAAGGCGTCGCGTTCATGGAGGGCTACAGCACTCAGATTGCGCAGGTCGCCGAGATCTCGGTGGAGGCCGGTGAACTCAAGGTGCACAAGATCACCTGCGTCGTGGACTGCGGCCAGATGGTCAATCCGCGCATCGTCGAGTCGCAGATGGAAAGCGGAATGGTTTTCGGACTTACGGCCGCGCTCTGGGGCGACGTGACGCTGACGGGGGGCCGGGTGCAGCAGGCCAACTTCAATTCCTATCGGCTGCTGCGCGGGAATGAAATGCCGGAACTCGACGTTCATCTCGTGGACAGCGACGCGGCGCCCGGCGGTATCGGCGAAGTGGCCGTGCCGCCGGTGGCGCCGGCAATCTGCAATGCGATATTCGCGGCGACGGGAAAGCGGCTGCGCAGTCTCCCCATCGCTCGGCTCCTAAGGCTAGGCAGAGGCTGACCTAAGCGGCGCGGCGCCTGGCGTGGCGGCGAAATCGCGCGCCCGATCGAAGCGTCAGGACGACGCGACCCGGCGGCCTGAGCACCGGTTACTTGTTGAGCGAGACTATGTAGTCAACGGCCATCCGCATGGTCGCGTCGGGCCAGGTCGTCCCGGCGCGCGGCGGCATGGCGCCCTTCCCCTCAATGGCATGCGAGTAAAGTGCTTCCTTGCCTTGGGCGATTCGTGGTCCCCATGCCGCATGATCGCCGATTTTCGGCGCGCCGTTGATACCCTGCGCATGGCAGGCCGAGCAGACTTTGGTATACGCCTGTTCGCCGGTGGTCGGCACGTCCGCCGCAACAGGGTTGCCCTTGGGCACGGCCAGCGCGGAATTGTCGTGACCCGCCACGGCGACATGACCGAACGGCGCAATGTTTTGGCGAACCTCTTTGAGGCGCATCGGCTCCAGCAGCACTTCCTGCCCCTGAGTGGCCCTGCCGATCATCCGGGAAAACACGAACAGGATGATCGCGAACGCGATGAGAAAACCGAGTACCAAGCTGAATGAATTGAAGAAATGCTTATCTGAGGATTCGATATTGGCCACAATAACTCGCTGAAAACCGGGGATAAAATCACAAAGAGGGGTGCGCAGTATAGCGCCGGACGGCGCATCGCGGAATAGCTAATGCGGTGGTGCCGCGTCCCGATTCGGCGCGCGCACGATTCGCCGCGGCCTGCGCGCCGGCGCAATGAGACGCGTCAGCGCAATCGTATGGCAGCGAACAGGAGCAATATGGTGAGCGCCTGAAACCCCACGCGCGTCCACATGAGCGGGGTGCTCAGGTGCTTGTCGGTCGAACCGCCTGCGGACATCGTCAGCAAGCCCAAAAACACCGTGGCCACGGTAAAGAGCATCGCCGCGATGATGACAACTACAAATAGGTCCATTGTTCGTCTCCCCGAACAGTTTTTGCCAGCGCCCGCTTGATATTAGCACGCCTCGTTTCGAGCGCCGTTCGGCGAAATTGCATGCCGCAGTGCATACAAAAGCGGCTGTTCGGTGCCGATTCAGCGGAAAAGCCCATTTGTTGCATTGCGATTTCTCCCGGGCACCGGCTTGATGCACATCTTCCAACGCAACAGTGCTTGTGCCACACTCAATACGGCTGTGGCACTGCGCAATAAATTAAGGCGGTGCCGGAAAGATGTTTGGTGAAGAGAATTCGTTCATAGGCCGCCGTAAAAAACGTCGCGGGGGAAGCCATGAAATGCATTTATTTTCTCACTCCCACCATAGCAACGACCGATCAGGTGTCGGCCGATCTGCATGCGGTCGGCGTCAACGATTTCTACCTGCACGTCATTTGCCGTGACCACGCCGGTCTCAAACGGCATCAGATCCATTCCAGCAACTACTTCGAAACCCTGGATGTCGTGCGCGACGGCTTCATCGGCGCCGCGCTCGGATTTCTGATCGGACTGACGGGGGTCGGATTGCTCCTGTACATAAAGCCCTTCGGCGTTCATGTGGTGCCGACCTTCGTTTACGCCATCTTGGTCGGAGCGGCCACGTTGTTTGGCGCCTGGGAAGGCGGTCTCGTGGGAGTCGACAGCGAGAATAAGAAGCTCGCCAAGTTTCACGACGACCTGGTGGCCGGCAAGTTTCTGATATTGGTCTATGTCCGCAAGCATCGAGAACAGGTTGTGCTGGAGATGATGCGCGACAAGCATCCGGACGCCGAATTGGTGGCGATCGATTCGCACTTCGTCAATCCCTTCAGTACCGTGACGAGAGTTTCTGCGACTCCGACACAAGGGGCTTGATCGACTCGGGTTGGGCGTATTCGCGGGGGGTGTCGATGATACTTGCATGGGCAGTGATCGTTTTGGTCATCGGCACCGTCCTGTTTCATTTCTTGAGTCCCTGGTGGTTCACGCCGATCGCCTCCAATTGGACGACGATGGACGATACCGTGAACCTCACATTCTGGGTTACGGGCGCCGTGTTCATCGCGGTCAACCTTTTCATGGCGTACTGCATCGTGCGCTACCTGCATCGCAAAGGCATCAAGGCGCACTACGAGCCTGAGAACAAGAAACTCGAATGGTGGCTCACGATCGTGACCTCGGTCGGCATTGCCGCCATGCTCGCGCCGGGCTTGCTGGTGTGGGCCAAGTTCGTCAACGTGCCGAGCGGTGCGTCCGAGGTCGAGGTGGTCGGGCAGCAATGGAATTTCAGCTATCGTTTCCCCGGCAAAGACGGCGTGTTCGGCACCACCAATGTCCGGCTCGCGAGTCCGGAGAATCCGTTCGCGATCGACCCCAACGACCCCAAGGGTGAGGACGATGTGGTGGTGTCGGGTCCCGAAGTGCATTTGCCGGTCGGCAAGCCGGTGAAGGTTCTGGGGCGCGCCAAGGACGTCCTGCACCAATTCGCGGTACCGGCGTTTCGGGTCAAGATGGACATGGTGCCCGGCATGGTGACCTACTTCTGGCTGGTCCCCACCCGCACCGGAAAATTCGATGCGCTCTGCGAACAGTTATGCGGAACGGCGCATTTCACCATGCGCGGGCGCGTGATCGTCGACGATGAGAAGGACTATCAAGCGTGGCTCGCCGCGCAACCGACTTATGCGCAAACGCGCGCCGTTGCCGCCGGCGATGTCGCGGCGGGCCAGGCGTCCTATGCCGTGTGCAGCACCTGCCATGGCCCGCAAGGGGAAGGAAATCCGCAATTGAACGCGCCGAAGCTCGCCGGTCAGGCGGGTTGGTACCTGGCGCGGCAATTGCAGGATTTCAAGCTCGGCATACGCGGAGGGGCCGAGAAGGATACCTACGGAAAGCAAATGGTCGCGTTTGCCGCGATGCTCGCCGACGACACCGCGATCAAGAACGTGGTTGCGTACATCAGCTCCCTGCCCGACGCGCATCCGCAAGGGACGGTGTCTGGGAATCCCTTGAAGGGCAGAGAGCGCTACGAAACTTGCGCGTACTGTCACGGAGACGGCGGCCAGGGGGTCTGGTCGACGAACGCGCCGAGGCTGTCGCACATGAGCGACTGGTACATGAAGCGACAGCTGCAGAATTTCCAGCAGGGCGTGCGCGGGGGCCATCCGCAAGACTTCAACGGGGCGCAAATGGCGGCCATGGCGAAGACGCTGACGGATGACCACGCGATCGATGACGTCCTCAAACATATCGATTCGCTGTGAGGTGAACTTCCTATGGCTTATGCTGCAATTGCCGACCGCGATCACGCTCATGCGCTTCATGATCCGCAGAGCTTTCTGACCAAGTACATCTGGTCTCAGGACCATAAGGTCATTGCGATTCAATACACGATCACGGCGATCGCCATCGGCTTGGTCGCGCTCACGCTGTCGGTGCTGATGCGGCTGCAACTGGGTTTTCCGCACAGCTTTTCGCTGATCGCGCCGCAGAACTACTACCAGTTCATCACCCTGCACGGGATGATCATGGTCATCTACCTGCTCACCGCCTTGTTTCTCGGCGGCTTCGGCAACTACCTCATTCCCTTGATGTGCGGTGCGCGCGACATGGTGTTCCCGTACCTGAACATGGTGAGCTATTGGGTGTACCTGCTCGCGGTACTGATTCTGGTGGCCGGTTTCTTCGTGCCCGGGGGGGCGACCGGCGCCGGTTGGACCCTGTATCCGCCGCAAGCCATTCTCTCCGGCTCGCCCGGCGCGCGGTGGGGAATCGTCTGCATGCTCGCATCGCTCGCCACTTTCATCGTGGCATTCACGATGGGCGGCCTGAACTACGTGACGACCGTGCTGCAGGCGCGCTGCCGCGGCATGACCATGATGCGCATGCCGCTGTCGGTCTGGGGCATTTTCATGGCGACCGTATTGGGCCTTCTGGCCTTTCCGGCCTTGTTCGTATCCGCCATCATGATGACCCTGGATGCCCTGCTCGGCACCAGCTTCTTCATGCCGGCGGTTTCTTCGATGGGGCAACCAATGGTGTACAACGGCGGCAGCCCGCTGTTGTTCCAGCACCTGTTTTGGTTTTTCGGTCACCCGGAGGTCTACATCGTCGCGCTGCCGGCATTCGGCATTGTGTCCGATCTGCTCAGCACGCATGCGAGGCGGCATATATTCGGCTATCGCATGATGGTGTGGGCGATTCTGGCGATCGGCTGTCTCAGCTTCGTGGTGTGGGCGCACCATATGTACGTGAGCGGCATGAATCCGTACTTCGGCTTCTTCTTCGCCACCACCACGCTCATCATTGCCGTGCCCACCGCGATCAAGGTCTATAACTGGGTGCTGACGCTCTGGCGCGGCGACATCCATCTCACCGTGCCGATGCTGTTCGCCATCGGGTTCATCTTCACCTTCATCAACGGCGGCCTGACCGGACTGTTTCTCGGCAACGTGCCGGTGGACGTGCCGCTATCCGCCACTTATTTCGTGGTCGCGCACTTCCATTTGGTGATGGGCGTGTCTCCGATCCTGGTCGTGTTCGGCGCGCTCTACCATTGGTATCCGAAGATGACGGGACGAATGCTGGACGACACCCTGGGCAGGATCCATTTCTGGATCACGTTCGTCGGAACGTACATGATCTACATGCCGATGTACTACCTGGGCATCCTCGGATTGCCGCGCCGCTACTACGCGTGGGACGAATCCATCCAGTTCATTCCGCCGTCGGCTCATACCATGAACAAGTGGATCACCATCACCGCTCTGTTCGTCGCGGCCGTGCAATTGCTGTTCTTGTTCAACCTGGTCTGGTCGTTTTTCAAAGGCAAGCCCGCGGGCGGCAACCCCTGGCGGGCCACGACGCTCGAATGGCAAACACCCGATACGCCGCCCCGGCATGGCAACTGGGGCGAGAGGCTGCCGGTCGTGTACCGCTGGGCCTACGACTACAGCGTGCCCGGCGCGAAAGAAGATTTCATCCCGCAAAACGTTCCGCCCGACAAGCTGGCGCCGATCGTGCACACGCACTAGGCCGGCGGACCGCGCTCATGAATATCTGGGTTGCATTCGGCGCGCTCACCACCGGCGTGATCGTCTGGTTGTGGCTGATCAGACGCCTGAGCACGCGATCATGGGAGCGCCACGGATCGAGCGTGCACCTGCGCCACGCGCGCGGCGATGTCGGTGAAGTGGGGGTACCGCCGGCGCGCATCGCCTTGTGGGTATTCCTTGCGGTGATCACCTCGCTATTCGGATTATTCATCTCGGCGTACTTCATCCGCATGGGCCATGGGCATGGCGCCGGACATGGCATCTCGGATTGGCATCCGGTCAGCAAACCCTCAATCCTGTGGTTCAACAGCGCGATGCTCGTTTTGAGCAGCGCCGCCATGCAGGCGGCCCGGCGCGCGGTGAGACTGAATGATCGCGCGCGCGTCCGAGGATATCTCTTCGCGGGTGGAACGTTCGCCGTATTGTTCATCACCGGCCAGCTGGTCGCGTGGCAGCAGCTCCGCGATGCGGGGTATGGATTGACCAGCGGGCCCGCGGGCGCCTTTTTCTATGTGCTCACCGGCGTGCACGGGTTGCATTTGCTGGGCGGACTGGTCGTATGGCTGAAGACGGTGCTCCGCATGCGCACACGCGCGGTGGAGCTGATCGAGATGCGGTTGAGCATCGAGCTGTGCACGGTCTACTGGCACTATTTGCTGCTCGTTTGGCTGGTGATGTTCGTTTTGTTGTTGTCTACCTAGGCAAGGATCTCTCGCATGGCACAAGACGCATCGATCGCGGGACAACCGGCACCGCTTGAAGGCCTGAGCGGTGTCGCCGCGGATTGGTCGGGCGACAAGCAGGCGTTCCCAGTGCACTGGGGCAAGGCGATGATGTGGATCTTCTTGCTCAGCGACACGTTCATCTTCACGTGTTTTCTCACCTCCTACATGAATGTCCGGATTTCCACCACCGCGACCTGGCCGGATCCGAGCAAGGTGTTCGCGCTGCATATCGCCGGTCAAGAGATTCCGCTGCTGCTGATTGCCATCATGACCATGGTGCTGATCACCAGCAGCGGCACCATGGCACTGGCGGTGAACTATGGCTACCGGCGCGACCGCGCCAAAACCATGGCCTTGATGCTCGCCACCGCGGCCTTGGGCGCAAGTTTCGTCGGAATGCAAGCCTTCGAGTGGACCAATCTCATCGTCAATGAAGGCGTGCGGCCTTGGGGCAATCCCATGGGCGCTGCGCAGTTCGGCTCGGCGTTTTTCATGATCACGGGCTTTCACGGCTTGCACGTGTCGGCCGGCGTGGTCTATCTGTGCGTCATTGCGCGCAGGGTCTGGACCGGGTTTTATGATCGCAAGGGCAGCTACGCGACCGTGGAAGTGACCGGGCTTTACTGGCATTTCGTCGATCTCGTCTGGGTGTTTATCTTCGCGTTCTTCTATTTGTGGTAGGGGAAGTATGAACGACGTCGCCGCATCCGAAACCGTCCATGAGCAAAAGGCGCATGAGAGTGCCGATCAAGGGCATACCGAAGGGCAGCAACACCCGCTGGGCATTTACCTGTGGATCTGGGCACTGCTGTTCGTCTTCAGCACCTTCTCCTATCTGGTCGATTATTTTCAGCTGCATGGCTTGCTGCGGTGGTCGCTGATCATTCTGTTCATGCTGGTGAAGGCGGGCTTGATCGTCGCCATCTTCATGCACATGAGATGGGAGCGGCTCGCGCTGAAGTTCGCCATCCTGATCCCGCCGCTGGCCCTCCTCATTCTGATCGGCCTGATGGCGATCGAGGGCACGCATACCTTCATCACCCGCTGGGCGGCGTTCGTCCGGTGAACGGCGTGCTGATCACCGTCTGGCTGTGCGCCGGGATCGGCGTCGCGGTATTTGCCGCGATGATCGTTTCCATCGTCTCGTTTCGCAGTTCGCTGCGCGACTGCCCGCCGAGTTCCGCTTCGGCCCGAGCGACCGAGATTCTCTGGGCGCTGATTCCGATCGCGATCGTAGTGGCGACCGCAATACCGGCCATGAGGACGATCAAGCCTTGAACAAAAAATAATGATCGAGAATCAGCGCCGCGAACAGCAGCATCAGATAGGTGATGGAAAATCTGAAGGTGCGCATCGGCAGCTCAGGCCGTAGTCCCCGGTGTAATGTCAGCGCGTAGTAAAGAAACCGACCGTTGAGAACGGCCGCAGCGCCGAGGTAAATGAACCCGCTCATACCGGTGAGGTAGGGCAGCAGCGTGCTCAAAACCAGCAGGATGGTGTAAAGCACAATTTGGAGGCGGGTGTACGGGATGCCGTGAGTCACGGGCAACATGGGAATCCCGACCTTCGCGTAATCTTCGCGCCGCGCGATCGCCAGGGCCCAAAAATGCGGCGGAGTCCACGTGAAAATGATCAGGAACAACAGCAGCGCATGCGGGTCGACCGTGTTGGTGACGGCGGCCCAGCCGAGCACGGGCGGTGCCGCGCCGGCTGCTCCGCCGATCACGATGTTTTGCGGTGTGGCGTGTTTGAGCCACATCGTATAAACCATCGCGTAACCGATCAACGAGCAGAATGTCAGCGCAGCCGTGAGTCCGTTGACCCGCAGCCACAACACCAGCATGGACGCGAGCCCGAGCAGCGCGGCGAACAACACCGCCTGACGTTTCTCCAAATGCCCCTTGGGCAGCGGCCGGAGGCGGGTACGCGACATGTGCTCGTCGATGCGCCGGTCCAGCACATGATTGAAGGCGGCAGCGGACCCGGATGCCAAGGCGATGCCCAGCGTGCCGAAAATCAGGGCGGGCAGCGGCACCAACCCCGGCGACGCCAGAACCATGCCGACGACGGCGGTGAAGACGATCAACAGGCTCACCTTGGGCTTGGTGAGCTCCAGGAAATCCCGCCATCCGCTAACGCGGACGACGGCAATGGGCGGGTTATCGGGAATGGTCGACACGGTGCAAGGGTAACATGCCGTTCGCCGGGGCCGGCCCACCGGATGCCGGCCACAGCGCCCGCAACAGCCACACCATGCTCATGACCAGAAGAGCGGCGCCGGCATTGTGCAGGGTGGCTACGCTCAAGGGCACGCCAAAATGCACGGTCGCCACCCCGAGCGAAATCTGCAGCAGGACCGCCAGCACCAAGAGGCCCCCGGCGGCCGCCAAACGCCGGCTGGCGGCTCTGGTGGCGACCAAAACCCCAACGCTTACCAGGATCGAGCCCGCAACCAGGGCGCCGAGTCGATGCGTAAAGTGGATGGCCATACGGGCGGGATTCGCCAGCACGCCGCCTTCGTAGTCGATGTCGAGTCCGCGCCACAGTACGAAGGCGTCGCGAAAGTCCATCTGCGGCCACCAAGAGCGTTGGCAGGTGGGGAAATCCGGGCACGCCACCGCGGCGTAGTTGCTGCTGGTCCATCCTCCGAGACCGATTTGCACGATCAGCGCGGCGAGACCCACGAGGGCATACTTTCGCAAGCCCGCCTCTCGCGCAGATGGTTGCCGCCGTTCGGGGTGCAGCGACAGCCACCACAACAATCCTAACGTGGTGAGTCCGCCGAACAGATGTGCCGTGACAATCAAAGGTTTCAGCAGCAGCGTCACCGTCAAGGCGCCGAGAACACCCTGCAAGCATACGACGACGAATAGCAGCGCCGGAGGAATCAGCGGTTGGTCGCGATCTCTGCGGTAACGCACCGCCCAAACGAGCAATATCGTGATGACCAGCACGAGGGTGCCGGCGAAATAGCGATGAATCATTTCGTGCAGCGCTTTGCCGAACCGAAAGCCGGTCTGCGGATCACCATGGCCGGCGTTCGGATAAATATGCCCATAACAGCCCGGCCAATCCGGGCAACCCAGACCGGCATTGGTAAGCCGCACCCACGCACCCAGCACGACCACCGCCGCCGCGAGCATCGCGCCCGCCAATGCCAGCCGCCTGAACCAGAACAAACGCCGTTGTGGATGCATGCGCTAGCCTATGTGGGAAAGGCGCAATAAGCGCTTCATGTCTTCGAGCATGCCTTTGGGCTTGGCGTCGGGCGCATAGAACATCATGAGATTGCCCAAGGGATCAATCAAATAAATGGGTTGAGCAATTGCGTCGCTGCCGGCGCTCGCGCTGCCGGGGTCGCGGTGCGGCAGAAGCGCGAGCATGGGTGCGGCAGCCGGATTCATGCGAATCGCGATCAAGTCCGGATGCTGCTCGCGCAGAAACTGAAAATCGCAGCAGTCGCCGTCGGCGATGAATACGCGTTGCACCCGATCCATGTCCCGGTCCAGCGCCAACCGCACCTGCCGCGTCTGGTACAGGCTGGTGCGGCAGGGCTCGGCGCACGGACCCTGCTGCACGTATAGCAGGGTCCACTTGCGCCGGAGGAATTCCGAATCGGTTTCTCCGGAACTCTGGAGGGGCAGCGCCAGGGACGGCAAGGGACGCGGCGGCACGATCAAATCGCCCGCGTTGACGCGGCCGCCCGGGCGCCAGGAGCCGTGACCATAGTACAAATAAAAAGATACGCCCAAGGGCCCAAAAAATATCAGCGCTAAACCGACCAATAGCCGCCCTTGACGGCGATCATGGACGCTGCGCGGGGTCACGTCGTCACGTCCGCGTCCCGACGCAGGTTGGTGACGACATATATGACGAACAAGGTCAGCGCCAGGGCGAACCATTGCACCGCATAGCCGAAGTGGCGCATCGGCGGAAATCCGGGCGCCGCCCAATTACGCACGTAGCCGTCAGGCTCGGCGGGGTCGAGCAGCACCAGATCCGCGGCCTTTGTCCAAGAGGATTCTCCGAGCAGCTGCGCCAGCTCGGCATGATTCGGAAAGGCTGCGACCACCGGATAGGGTGGCGCGAGCCTTGCCCTGGTGCCCAGCTGAATGCCGGGACTCGGCAGATTATCGCTCCGTCCTCGTAATCGTCTCGTATCGCCCGTTACCGGGATGGTTGGCAGCACTGCGCGGCTCGCTCCCAAGGGCACCCAGCCTCGATTGACCAATACCCAACCGCCGTCCGTCAGGGCGAACGGCGTTATCACGAAATAGCCGGCGCGGTCGGCATTGACCATGTTGTCGATCAAGATTTGCCGCGCCTGATCGTAGTGTCCCCTGGCCTCGATGTGCTGATACCGAGGCAGGCGGGGTGTTCCGAGATCGACCAGTCGAGTGGCATCGGTCCCCGCCGCGAACGAGTCGAACAACACGCGTTTCTCGTCGGCACGGCGCAATTGCCATCGTCCAAGCGATATCAGCATCGCGATCAGGACAAGGGTGAGCAGCGTCGTGAACAGCCGTGGCGCGAAGATGCGGGAACCCACTTTGATTGACACGGTATACTGCCTGCCCCCTGTTCAATATCCATGGGTGGCTGTGGAATTCAAATATCTCGTTCTGGCCATGCTGGCGCTGGTTTTGATCAGTTTGGCCAAGGCTCTGTTTCACTTGACGAGTGCCAGACCGCAGGACGGTGCCAAGATGGTCAAGGCGCTGGCCTGGCGCATCGGCCTGTCATTTGCGCTGTTCGTGCTGCTGATCGTCGCCTACTACAGCGGCTGGATCGATCCGCAGCGCGTGGTGCCGGGCTACAGCCAATAGACGAAAATAAACAGCCCAAGCCAAACCACGTCGACGAAGTGCCAGTACCAACTGACGGCCTCGAACCCAAAATTGCGCTGCGGCGTGAAATGACCGCTCATCACTCGGAACCAAATGACCGTCAGCATGATGGCGCCCAAGGTGACGTGCAGGCCGTGAAACCCGGTGAGCATG
>Ga0137409_10001742_pt1 | contig 23562 bp, 31 predicted proteins | sample CZODoug1_16funga_FD_122059 | JGI IMG/M metagenome (GOLD analysis project Ga0137409, IMG submission 122059) | Vadose zone soil fungal communities from Angelo Coast Range Reserve, California, USA - CZODoug1_16fungal (Hybrid Assembly) | ecosystem: Environmental > Terrestrial > Soil > Vadose zone...
GCTCGCGATTGCTCCCTTCACATCGTCCAGGTTCAGCGGCAAGGGATTTCCAGAGAGCGCAATCGAACTCGCTGCTAGGATCATGAGGGATTGCGATCAACTTCTCGCTGTTAGTATCCCGTCTGGGCTCCTCTAACATCGCTGTAAAGCCAACGGAATCAATCAAGAAAGGGTCAGCACCCGCTACAAAAATCTGCTACCACAACGTGGTCCCGTCGCCATGACCCCACATAATTAGCATGGTGTGCTCACGATGAGACACCTCAGTGCCCCAACGGACAAAATCTTCAAGTGTGCTTCGGTCCCCCATGTTTGTAGCGTTCACGACTGTCGCATCCACGCTATCAACTGGCATGCCGTGTTTGATTACAAATCGTCGAATGCCATCCCATCGAGCGACGCCATCGCAGGGCGACCCTATGCGTGCGAGTTGAACCAGAACTGTGGTATTGGCAGAATCGGGTGGCGCTGTGAGTTGATTGAATACGTTTAACGCTTCGCATTCGAGCGTATTGTCTCCGCGAATATAAAACATAACGGTCCAGCCTGGCAGAACTCGGGCGGGACGAGTGTTTGAGTTGTCCTTTGTCCCATAGCCCACTGGATTGGCGCAAGAAGTAAAAGCACAGCGATGCTTCTCAGCTTTCGGCGCATTGCGGATGTGGTTGTTCGCATGCCAGGGCTCAATCGGGAGTTCATGCTCAGGGCTTAATCACATTGACTGCCATGCAGTTCCGAGGGTGGCCTCCCTGTATTAGACCAGCTGCCTTTAGTCGTAATTCGGAGGTCGAGTACAATTCGAGATTCGCAACGACCGGTTCGCTCGATTGTGGAGGAGGAAGGGGCTTGCTGATCTTGGAATTTATGCGTAGATCGAGAGGTGGATCAAAGAGGGTGTTGAGCATCGAGAACGCTTTGTTCGGGTGCATGCTAGTCGTTACATCATTCTCAAACGCCGGCTCGGAGACAATGTGGGCGTGGGCGACGCCGGTGGTGTCGAAGTCGATCTTCACTCCGGCAAGGGCCACGTTGTTGTTGCTGACGTGGGTATACGTAAGAACATAGATCATAGGGACGCTAGTCACCTTGTCAAGAGAGTGGTCGGTTACCGTGCTTCCTGGGAGAAAGAACGGTACGCCAGGCTGATATTCTCGCAACTTGATGAAGCAATCTGGCCATGGTAGTTGGAAGACGCAATACGGTGCATCGCCGTAACCCGAAATACTCTTGCTCCAGCTGATGACGACATGATCGCTTGAATTCGGGGCGGGTCCACCAAAACTGCCGGCCGTAACATTGTTTAGGAGGTACGGGTTAGCTAGAGTGTTCGGTTCAAGAGGTTGCTCATGACCAAAATTCCCGGCTGCAAAAGAATGGCCGGGCACATTCGGAACAAGGATGTTGAGTTTTTTGTTGGTCTGATCGAAAACTAGAGCTTGCATACCGTGGAGAACGATGTTCACATGCGGAAACACACCCGCGCACGACGATGCCGCCTGAGCCGCTAAGGGCCCTAAAGTAGATGCAGCCGACAGCGCGGCCAGACTCTTTAGCACATCTCTGCGGTTAAGTTTCTTCACGATCTGTTTCCTCCATTGATTGATTCTGCCTCTAGTACCACTACGCACTTCCGAACACAGCAAACGCAGCCCAGTAATAGGGATGGGAGGTGGCTGGGCTGCTGCTTATCTGCAGAGACGCCTGCTTCAGTGAACGAGGGGGGCATTTGTTCCCCAGTCGCTCATTGATTCCGTGCAACTTGCTGGTTCTATGATGGTCCGGAATGCCAAGAAAGGCCACAAGGGCAACTCCTTCATTCAGTCTTCATTCAGCTTTCCCACAGGAGTCCAAGTCCGCGAACCGAAATAATTCTGCGAACGCGCGACACGCTGGGCGATGCCCTAGTTGCGCTCATGCATGAGGAGCGGATCGTCGTCTTCGGTGAAAGTCCGCGGGGTGAATCCGTAATTGGCCGGGTAATAGACTGCTTTCGGATACGACCACTAGGAGAGACTCCGACGATTAATGCCAGAGTAGTAGTATCCACCGGGATCTCAGGGTATCGTGAAATCAGGCCCCATCACGAAATTCTCGTCACCACAAAAGCCGAGCTTAACTGACTGCGTTGTATCAATCAATGTTCTCCTTCGCGTAGTATACGGCGTATGCGTCAAAGCTCAATCGCGCTTCTTCAACCAGAGTTTCTGCTGTGGTTAAGAGCGATTCAAAATCCGAATGCTTCCGCAACTCGCTTAGCCAGGGGTCTGAATTCAGGGTATTTGGTGCGCAGACAAAGCCTGATCGCGCTGCCTGCCTCAGTGCACTCACAGCCGAATCTGCCAGCTTCATCCGGGCGTAGTGACGTGCGAAATACACCAGGATTTCGGGTTCGTGAGTTGTATCCGTCGCTTCCATCAGACGGACGGCCTCATCACATCTGCCTTCGAGAAGGGCCAACAAGGAACTCATAAGAGCGGTCATTAGCTTGGATAAGGACATCGCGCCCAGCCGCTCGCGCAAAAGGGCAATCGCTCGCTCTCGATTGCCCAGAGCTGCCCAAGCCGCCGCGTCCAGGTAGTAGGCAGCGCGTCCGCCATAGGTTTCTATGGTAGACGCATACTCTGCAGCAAGGAACAGAGTGTGTGCAACGCTTGTGATGATGGCCGGATCCAAGTCGGCCGCCCGTCTGTGGGCTTCAACAGACTCTTGAAGCAGTCCGCGGAAGCGGAATACGTGTACGAGACTCGTGAAAGATTCAGGCTCACCAGGGTGACGCTGAAGCCGCTCAAGTAGCCGGCACATAGCCTTATTGGCATGTCCGGTGTCTACCTCTACAAATGTATAGAACTGGTGTGCACAGGCAAGATCGGGATCGATTGCGAATGCTCGCTGAAATGCGGCACGTGCCAACTCCGGACTCGCCGGAGAGCTGCCACTGAATTTGCCAAGGAACCAACAGCATCTACCCAGCCAAGCCCAAGCAGGCGCAAAGAGGGGATCTTCGGCCAGGCAGGTCCAATATAGATCCCGCGCGAGGCCCATCGACTCCAAAGAACGTTGAGCGGTTAGCTCTTTGGCGCGTGCAAACTTTTCGTAGGTCGCTCGCGCAACGCCCGGTTCGCCCGCAACAGGCAGATCGAATCGGTACCCGTGTTTCGAAACGGTGCGAATCGTATCGCGACCAACAATCTTTCTTAGGCCCACGATGGTGTTGGTAAGGTTCGATTCACTCACATGCACAGACGGCCAAAGCACACGGATCAATTCTTGTTTGCTAACCAGATGTTCGGCCCTCCGCACCAGGCAAAGGAGAGCATCAAAAGCTTTGGGCTGGAGCGGGATTGGGACGCCGGTTCTTTTCAACAATCGATCGCGAGGATAAAGCTCAAAATCGCCAAACCGATAGGCAGATTCGACCGGACTTTGATTTTTCTTTGAAAATCCGTGTGCCATAAGTGGGAGGCGATGCTGGGAAACAAGCTTACACTGCTGGCATGACGGAGACCAAAACACCGACGACTGACTCTGTTCCAGCATTCATATGCCAGACGAAAACCCCGAAGGGGCCGCGGTCCAGGCGACCCATAGACAAACAGCGCATCATGAACCCGCGCAGGCTGGCTGCCATTTCTCTTCTGGTGGGCGTGCTCGGCTGGTGCCCGGATCTGTCATTCCCGCTAGCTGCCCAGACCGCATCCGGCACACGATCGCAGCAGGCTGGCACGGAGCGAGATGGGAGCCACGATTTTGACTTCAATCTTGGCACTTGGAAGACCCACATATCGCGCCTCCAACAGCCACTAACGGGGTCTACGACGTGGACCACGATGGAGGGCACTGTGGTGGTCCGGAAAGTTTGGGATGGGCGCGCCCAGCTGGAGGAGATAGAGGCCGACGGTTCTGCGGGTCACTTCGAAGGTCTGACCTTGTTTCTATACAATCCCCAATCACGCCAATGGAGCTTAAATTTTTCCAACAGCAATGACGGCAGCCTGGGACAACCCTCAGTCGGCGAATTCAAGAATGGGCGCGGCGAATTCTTCGATCAGGAGCCATTCAATGGCAGAGCCATCCTCGTCCGAATTGTTTGGTCGGACATCACGCCGGATTCGCATCGTTTTGAGCAGGCGTTCTCCGACGACGGAGGCAAGACGTGGGAGCCAAACTTTGTTGCAATGTTGACACGAGAAAAGCAAGTCGCAACCGAAACAGGAGCGCAACCCGCCAGCGCGGAGCGCGATGGACGGCACGATTTTGACTTCAACCTCGGCACTTGGAAAGAACACACATCGCGGCTCCAGCATCCCTTAACTGGCTCCACAACCTGGATCGAAATGGACGGCACCTCGGTTTTCCGCAAGATATGGAACGGCCGCGCCCAGTTGGTGGAGCTCGAGTCTGACGGCCCCAACGGCCACCTTGACCTTCTGTCCCTGCGTCTCTACAATCCCCGAGCCCACCAGTGGAGCCTCACTTTTGCCACCAGCAATGTCGGTATTCTGGGCACCCCGCCAACGATCGGTGAGTTCAAAAATGGGCGCGGCGAGTTTTACGATCAGGAGCTATTCAATGGCAGAGCCATCTGGGTCCGTTTCACGATCTTCGAGATCACTCCCGATTCGGCCCAATCCGAGCAGGCATTTTCAAATGATGGAGGCAAGACCTGGGAAACAAACTGGATCAACAAATACACAAGGGTGAAAGATGAATCTCACGGAGCACACTGAATTCCGCTTATCAGGAAAAAGATTGCGCGACTATATTCGCACTCATCTTCTGGTGTGCAGCTTAGCTGTCATCTTGCAGCCCCACCAGGGACTGGCGCAACAAAATTCAGGCACAGCAAAAACGAGCGTTCAACACACTCCCATCCCGCGGGATGGGCGACACGATTTTGACTTCGAGATTGGTACTTGGAGAACTCACCTAAAGCGCCTTCTGCACCCGCTAACTGGCTCGACTACCTGGGTCGAATATGACGGCGCGACCGTCGTCCGCGCGGTTTGGAATCGCCGGGCCAATTTGTTGGAGCTTGAGGCCGATGGCCCCGGAGGTCATTTCGAAGGTCTGAGCCTGCGTCTATACAATCCGCAATTCCATCAGTGGAGTCTCAATTTTTCAAACAGCAACGACGGTACTCTGAGCCAACCCACGATTGGCGACTTCAAAGATGGCCGCGGCGAGTTTTTTCGACCAGGAAACATTTAATGGCCGAGCCATCTATGTTCGGTTTGTCATCTCGGACATCACTCCGGATTCGTGCCGTTTCGAACAGGCCTTCTCTGACGACGGCGGCAAGACTTGGGAAGTGAACTGGATTGCGACAGACATACGGGTGAAAGATGAGTCTGGCCAAGCTCACTGAACTCCGCCTCCCACCGTGTGGGAGCATGTGACGAGAAAAGTCCAGAAGTAAGCAGAGAACAGTGCGGCGCTATCCAGCAGTCCCTTGTGCCGCAGGAAATTCATGCATCGGTTGTGGGCGAAGCGGAAAAAACCAGGGTGACACCGGGCGGGTATCGTCGAATTGGTCGATCTTCCGATAAACCTCGAATAACGCGTCTTGAACAAGGTCCTCGCCGTCAAAACCGAACCGGTCACACGCTCACGGCAATGGTGCAGCTTCAGGCGAGTGTTCGCCACGGTTTCGAGAAAAACCAGGCACCGTCAAAATGCCCTTTGTATATGCCATTCTCATCTTTAGTACGGCTCCGACACGAGACGAGATACGCGTACCCACAGAAGCTCTCAGGAAGGATTAGCCACAACAACGGATGTCGCTATCGGAATCATCCATGGGCAATGCGCGTAATCCACGATCCGGTCAATCTGTTGGGCTGTCACGTTTAGGCGTACGGCGGCGCAAGGAGTCCATGTGTCTACGTCACGTCGCAGAACGATCACGAGGGTTTCACCATCCACCTCACCCAAAGCTAGCTTCCACGGCATCGACCATCGCTCGTAATTGCTAAAGTATGGCGAGTCTGCCAGCCGCCCCGCGAATGCGTCAGCTACCCTGAGCTGGGCGTCGGCACTTATCAATTCGCGGAGGCCGTCCCAATCTCGGCGATTGAAGCGCTCGACATAGAGTTGCAATACCCGGATCTCCTCTGGATTTCTGGTTCGAGAAATCCTGGGTGGATCTGGGGCTGTGGCCAGTTTTGTGCGACCGCGGTTGAGGGCTGCCTTCACTCCTCCTACGCTTGATCCGACGAGTTCCGCGATTTCCTCCAGAGAGTAGTCGAACACTTCCTTGAGGAGCACAGATGCGCGCTCTTTTGGAGGCAGGATGAGGACAAGCCGCTCAATCGCCGACCGGATTCCAAGGGAAGCAGGGACAGCGGCTGGGACCGAGTCGGGCACGGCAGCATTTTCCTCAGCCACGTCGCGCGCTCCCCGGCGTCGTAAGAAATCAATGCACCGGTTATGTGCGATACGGAAAAGCCAAGGCGCGAGAGGTCGACTGTCGTCAAATTGGTCGAGCTTTCGATAAGCCTCAAACATCGCATCTTGAACCAGGTCCTCTCCGTCCAACACCGAACCCGTCATTCGGGAACAATAGCGATGCAGGCGTGGACGAAGTTGAGCGATGGTTTCGAGAAATGCGAGGTACCGCGCCTCAAACGGACCAGTTGAATTGAGGTTTCGCTCCATACTGAAATTACGCAAACCGCGGCTTCCGGGATTCGCGCCTCCGAGGCCCTTCCTTTCGGGGTTCTACTTGCCGCTCCACGGGCGGTTGTTCTACAGTCGTTTGCCCCTCTGGTGCGTCAAGCGTAAGGAGATATCGGAAATCCAATATCTCCCCAACAAATACCTACCGGGGCCGCTAGTCGCCGTGACTTTGTAGCTTTATCGCCTGCGACTCAGCGTATTCTTTGACTCGATTCAATTGATCGCGCCAGAATTCTACAAGCGTCAGACTTACTCCGTGACTGGCAGGCCCCGTTTTGGTCTCTCGATCGCACTGGTCTCTGTCCTCGCAAATTCGCATTTGTGGTTTCTCCTATACGCCGAGCGCCGGATTGGAGTCCTTCTTGCCGGAAGGAACAGGCCAGAAGCCCAATCCGGCGAACGTCGGGGAGGGCCGTTTCATGCCCGCATTCGTATTAGGCTTCGCGCCGGCGAAAAGATACGTCGACTCGTCGTAATAAACTGCGGCGCTTTTCATTCGCGTTTCCTTGTCATCAGAACAGCCTTCCACTCGCGTCTCGGGCGCCGCCGCAGGGGGAGGAGCCAGCGATCCATCAGCGGCTAAACACCGGGCGGTTATCTGAGATGAAGGTCTCGAGCGATTTCGGGGGCGCTCCCCCGATTTTCTGAACGACGTCGGTCTCCGCGTCGAACTCGCCGCATTGGTGAGCCTCCGCCACGCGGGAGAGATGTTCGATCAAGTACGGCGGCAGCTGAAACTGCGCCAGGGTCTGGGCCCAGCGCTCGACCGGCAAATCGACGTACTCCACCCGCTTGTCGAGTACCCGGCCGAAGATCGCCGTCATCTCGTTCATCGAGAGCGATTGTGGACCTGTGGGAATGTACGTCTTGCCCCGGTGCGGTTTGGGAGCAACGAGCACGCCGACGATGACACGCGCTAGATCTTCGCCACACACTGGCGCATGCTTGCCCTGACCGTAGGGCAAGAGGATCTTCGATTCGGCGTAGACCGTTTTCGCCGTTAAAGTGAGAAAGTTCTCGAGAAAGAACGGCGGTCGCAGATGGGTGACGCCGATGCCGGACCAATCGAGGACGCGCTCTGCCAGCCAATGCTGGCGCGCGGCGGGGCTTGGATGATCCTCTCGCGCTAGCCGCAGCCGCGAAGATGGTGGTGGCTTCGAGCAGCCTTTCCGCGATCGGATACGTGAAGTATGCGCGAGCGACGCCGCGCATGGCACCGCGCACTGCCGTGATATCGTGCAGATCTCCGACGACGATTTCGGCGCCAAGCGCCGCGAGGTGCTCGGAGCGCTCATCGGCGTGGAAGACGAAGGCCCGCACCGGCAGCTTTCTAGCGAGCAGTTGTCGGACGGCGAGGTTGCCGGTCGCTCCATGTTTCCCGCCCGCGCCCGCGATTAGAAATTTTGCAATGGCGTCTGCCATGAGTGCCTCCGTAAAGTGGTTGTGGAATGCAAGTTGCTCAAGAGCCCAGGGTGAAGTGGCGCTGGATGTGTCGGCGCCACTCGATCTCGTCGACGATCGCAGCGCACAGCGTCTTCGGCGACCGCTGCGAGGGGCATGGTGACGGCGGTGCGCCTAAATAGCACCACTATTCCATAGATCACTGCATTCTTGTTCTTGAGCATCATGTTCGTTTCCTATCTATTGTTGGCTGTTGTGTTGGCTGTTGACCAAGTACTACCTCCCTGCTGTAACCCACGCCATGAAAGTTAAGTCTGGCCAGTCCAAAATTTCGGCTTGAGCATGCGTTCTTAGCGTGGTTATGGCCTTGCCTTTATGGCGAGTTTGTCGTCCACAGGGATGGTCCCGACGGCAAACGGTGTTCCCTCATCGTCTCCGATGGCGGGAAGAGGGTTTTGGGGGTGGTTGGTGCCTAGCAGGGTCGCGTAGTAGGGAAGGTAAACCATTATGTGTGGATGCCAATGGCCCACCGGTCCAAGCACTTGGTCTGCCGACCACATGTAGGCAAAACACACTTCAGGGCGCTTTGGGATCTGGCCTTTGGCGTAAGCAGCTTGTACGCCCTCGGCAATTTGCTCGGCTATCTTGCCTTCCAATCCCAGTTTTGTCCGAAGCTCGTAATAAGGGAGTAAGGTTCGCGCGGCTAGTGGGTCCAGACAAATGGGAGCCCGGGTTTTTGCGTCGTAGTTGATATAGGCCCGGACTTGGACCGGAGTGAACGTCGGAGCTCCCGTGAACCCGCGCATGACCATGCACACGAAACCGTTGTCCCCCTCGAGCGCGGTTTGAAATCCGGACGACGTGAAGACCTTTATCGTCGCGTGGTCGGAAACGAAGTCCGGAGCTGCGCTCTTCGCCAACGCAATTTCAGCGTCTCGAGCCATCATGTACTCACTGAGCGGAGGGTACTTGACCTCTTGAGACTTCGCACTTATCGCAGCCAAGCCAATCAGTATGAACAATAGATACTGATATCTTTTGAATTCCACGAGATTCCCTTTCTGGAGGCACTAAATTTGAACGAACACTCTGTATTACGATCCAACGGCCGCCCAGGATACGTGGCGATAATCCATCCTGCGGCCATCACGTGTTCTGGTCCTTCCGATCAAATTCGCGAGGTGGCCTCCTGAGCGGCCGTAGAAGCCACGCGAGCCAGTCGGGTCACGTCGGGTCCGATGGAGCACTGTTCTTTTAAATACCCGGTGAAGCGCAGAAAGAATGGTTTCTTCTGGAGATCCGGAAGAACCTCCTCCACGACCTCACCAATGTGAATAAACCGCAAAGGATCGGACGGATGTTGAAACGAGGTGTAGCGGTGTTCTGGGTGATGGGACGAGACGTCAGGACGTTGATCTGAATGCGCAGATGCAGGCGATGCAACTGTCTAAAGGACGACACCGAGACCGTTCTGGCTCTTTCCGTTTTTCATTAGCAATCATCGACCCAACAATCAACAATTCCACGCGTCATTTCGCAGTGATGTCCACCGAGGCGCGGGTAGTTTCCCAGTCCATTCCCAGAGTGCAGCCGCTTCCGGACTTGTCATAGCCGATGGTGAAGTTCTCCACCAGAGCGGGCAGCTTCGACACCTTCATGTCCACGCGTGCCAGTTCGTCGCTCTCATACTTGTAAGGGATACCCCATTCCCCAGTCTTCTTGTTGATGATAAGAGTCCACTTGTCGGCTGCGGGTATGGTGAAGATTGTGTAGCTTCCGGCTGGCACCGCCTTGCCGCCAACTACCACATCCCTACTGGGAACAAACGTGGTTGCTTCGTTCGCACCGGCCCGCCAGACTTGGCCAAACGGTACGAGGTCTCCATAGATATTGCGACCCTTCATGCGCGGGCTGGAATACTTCGTTTTGATGGTCGTGCCGCCGCCGAGATCACATGTTGCGGAAGCGGCTGGACTCGGCCTTTTCTGACAGGCAGTTAAAAGGCTGACGGTAAAAATCATGCCAATGACAAGGGCAATTCGTTTCTGCATGGTCTCTCCTTAAAGTAGCTGGTCATCCTAAAAGGATGCTCGCCGCTCGCCAACATCACCGGATCATCTAGTTCGCTCGCACCCACAAACACCTCCGAGCGCCGTGCCCAGTGTCAACTGTAGATGACGGGCATCTGCCCGTCGTAATCGTCCTTGACCACTTGTTCGACCAGAAACGCCGCGACGTCTGCGCGCGCGATCCTTAAGCGCAGCCGGACTGTGAGGCTCATGTCGGTGACGACCGAGACATTGCCTGTCTTCGCGCGGTTGGTGAACGACATCGGACGCACGATCACCCAGTCGCAGCCGCTCTTCTCGATGAGAGCGTCAGCCACTGCGGCATCTTCGTACATGTTGTCGAGAAGGAGAGGGATGATGATCCTCCCGAAAAAGAACGACGAGCGCTGCACGAATTCCTTGCTGGAACCGACGCCTGCGGCGTCGAGCCAGACCAGTTTGCGAACGCCGTGCCTCTTCATGCCGGCGGCTAGGTTCCTGGCGACGTCGGCGCGGAGGGTGGTCTTCTTATTCGTGCGAGCGCCGAGAGTGCTAACCACCAGCTCTTGTCCTCCGAGGACATCCTCTAGGTCGGCCACATTCGTCGGATTGCCCTGCACGACGGTGAGCCGCCGATGCTTCCTCTGCATCGCGGACGCGTTGCGCACCAGAGCCTTGACATCGTGATTCGCCTGCAATAGCTCATCGAGCACGAGTTTCCCAACGGCACCATTGGCTCCCAGGATCAATATCTTCATACGCGGGCCTCAGTTGCCAAGAGCCTGGCTCTGATCGCAGGTACGAGCATGGTTCGGGAGAATTCAGCGAGCGTAGTAGGGGTGGTTGTGTCGGGCGTGCGCGGCTCGGCCGGATCCATGCGGCCGTCGCGGTATGCGCCGTACATTTCGAGAATGATCTGGACGAGGAAGTCAGGCATGCCCATGCCCGTCATAGCGCCGCGGGCCTGCTCGGGCGTGGCCTCGACCAACTTCACCGGCTTGCCCAGTTCCGAAGAGATGATCGCGACTGCCTCTTCGGCCGAGAGGTCTTTAGGGCCGTGGACACCGACCCGGTGATGTCCGCTCCAGCCGCGATCGAGCAGCCATCCGGCAGCTTTGTCGGCGATATCGGCGGTTGCCACCACAGGCCACCTCTTGCCCCCAGGGATAGGCAAGAACACCTGGCCGGCCTTCGCGATCATGTCCGCGGACTGGAGGAAGTTCTCCATGAAGATGCCGGGGCGCAGTGAGACGACCGCGGGAAGGGCAGCCTCGAATTCGTTCTCCATCTCACGGGCGGGACCTACCGGCCCGGTGCCGGGGCCGCTGTGAGCGCCCGCGCTCGAGAGGACAACTGCCCGGCGCACACCAGCCTTCTTCGCCGCCCCAGCGGCCTGCTTCGCGCACTTGACTGCCCAAACGTAGTAGTCCGGCCGTGCGGGCGGCGGGGTCAGCCAGAAGAGCGACTCGGCGCCCTCGATCGCCTCTGCGAGGAGGGCTGGGTCTTCGAAAGAGCCCTCGATGACGCGCGCACCGCGACGGCGTAGCTCCTCGACCTTCTTCTTGTCGCGGCTCAGGACAGTGATGTGCTCGCCGGCATCGACGAGCCGGATCGCGAGCGCGCGACCGATATTGGAAGTGGGCGTGTTGATGAAGATAGACATGAATCACTCTCCTTTTCGGTTGGTATTTTGTTCGAGGGGGTGGGACTCGTTACACCTGCAGTTTCGCAGGTTGAGGCACGACCCTTCAGCGACGGTTGCTTCGGCTCTGGTCCTCGGCGACAACGCGGATTTTTGATCTAGCGTGGTTCATTACGAGTGAAATATATCGTTACTAATAACTTTGTGTCAAGCAGAATCGTAGGTTATTATTGTTTCGTTCGTATGGAACAGGAAATCACAATCGCTGCGGGTGGGGTTTCTGGCCAACGGGGACCGGCGGACCACAAGCGCCGTCAACAGATATTACAGGCCGCCGATGAGCACTTTCGGCTCTACGGCTATAGGAAGACGACGCTCGCGGATATCGCAAAATCCATTCACCTTTCGACGCCCTACATTTACAAGTTTTTCGATTCCAAGCAGGCGATCGGAGAGGCAATGTGCTGGCACTGTCTCAGCGCCGTTCTTTCTCAGATCGAGGAATCTATCGCGAAAACAAATTCTCCGGTCGAGAGACTACGCCGCATTTTCATTGGGTTACACCGTATCGCCTGGCAACTATTGTGCCAACAGCCAAAGATTCACGAATTGGTGTCAGTATCCTTTGAGGAGAACTGGGAGTCAGTCGGTCGCTTCAGAGAAGGCCTCGTCCAAATGATTCGCAACGTCGTAATTCAGGGACGCAAATCCGGCGAGTTCGAGCGCAAAACGCCATTAGAGGAAACCTCCAGAGCGATCGCTCGAATGACGGAGTTGTTCTACCATCCTAGTTTCCTGAAGCTGGCCGGCAAAAGCCAGGACGAAGAAGCTCTCGCCGTAGCAAACGTTGCCATTCGCTCTCTGACCGCTTAAACCAAGCAATAAAAATCCATCGTGATTACTTGTTGACATATTCGTCACTCGTAAGTTAGAGTCGATTCCTGTCGCTTCCGGGAGTCAAATCAATGTACGCGTCGAATTCTCTCAGCCCAATCCTGATTGCTAGGCTGCGCGCACCAAGGCAATCAAACGCGCTGCTTAACCTAAACAGAATTAACCCTTGCATGGCGGCTATCAGTGACGCCAGTCAGGTCGGCCCGGGCTGCGAGCCCGCGGCAGCGTCATTTCCATAAGAAGCGCCTATCTAACGAGTACCGCAAGACAGTTCACAAAAAAAGGTCATTTGGATTATGAGAAATCGCATCGCTTGCTCGATCGCACTTGCCATCACACTCTTCGCCGGCCCTTGGGCTGTGGCCCAGCTGCCAGGGATGCCGCAGCCGAAACATTATCCGTGGTCCGACACAAGCCTCTCGCCAGACCAACGCGCCGATCTTGTGATCAGCGAGATGACTCTGGATGAAAAAATATCGCTGCTCCATGGCCAAGGCTGGCACATGTTCGGTCCGCCCGAGTCGTGTTGTGGCACAGATGGCACGAACTCCCTTCCCCGATTAGGCATTCCCGCAATCCAGATGGTGGACTCATCTTACGGGGTGACGCGCAGCGCCGCCACAGGACGCTATTCCACGGCACTGCCCAACAATCTGGCGGCGGCATCCTCATGGGATCCTGATACGGCATTCGAATACGGTGCGCTCATTGGCCGCGAGTTGCGCAACCAGGGGTCCAACATGTCGCAGGGCGGCGGCGTGAATTTGACCCGCGAGCCGCGCGGCGGCCGTACATTCGAATACCAGGGTGAAGATCCGCTGCTCGCGGGAACGTTGGCGGGCAACCTCGTCCGCGGGCTCCAGTCAGAACACGTCGTCGGCGACCTGAAGCATTACGCGGTCAACGACCAGGAGAGTGGTCGAAATTCTTTCGACGCAAACATCAGCAAGCGGGCCATGCGCGAAACCGACCTTCGCGCCTTCGAAATTGCACTCGACATCTCCAACGCCGGCGGTGTCATGTGCTCCTACAATCGCGTGAACGGAGATTTCGCGTGCGAGAACAGTTACCTGCTCAACGACATACTTAAGAAGGAGTTCCGATTCAAAGGATTCGTCCTCTCCGACTGGGCCGGTGCACATTCGACTGTGAAAGCTTCACACGCCGGACTGGATATGGAGCAGCCGTACAACATCTTCTTCGGCGACGCACTCAAGAAAGCGGTTGAAAGCGGCGAAGTATCAGAGGCCGAGGTCGATGAGCACGTGCACCGCATTCTGCGCACTATCTTTGCGGCAGGCCTATTCGATCACCCGGTGGTCAGACAAGTTCCCGATGTGGAACGCGGGTATCAGGTGGCCCAGCAGATCGCCGAGAAAAGCATTGTCCTGTTAAAAAATCAAAACGACATTCTGCCGCTCTCTCGGAAAGTGCGCTCGGTCGTGCTAATTGGGGGACACGCTGACGTCGGCGTGCTCTCTGGAGGCGGGTCCGGCCAAGTCGATCCTCCAGGAGGCTCGCCGGTACCACCTCCACCGCCCAAGGACATTCTCACCGCTGTCTTCCGCCCCGCCTGGATGCCCAGCTCACCCCTGCGTGCACTTGAAGCGCAGATGCCAGCAGCGAAGGTTTCCTACGTCTCTGGCGATGATCTGGGTGAGGCTACTACTGCCGCGAAATCTGCCGAGGTGGCAATCGTATTCGCATATCAATGGGAGTCGGAGGCCATTGATCTACAAAGTCTGGATCTGTCTCCGGATCAAAATAAGCTCATCGAGGCCGTTGCCGCCGCGAATTCGAGGACCATCGTCGCGCTTGAGACCGGCAGCCCGGCGACGATGCCCTGGGTCGACAAGGTGGCCGGCGTGGTCGAAGCTTGGTATCCGGGAATTCGGGGTGCTGAAGCTCTGGCAAGTATCCTTACCGGGTCAGTGAACCCAAGCGGGAAATTGGCCGTCACTTTTCCCAAAAACGATGCCGACCTCCCGCATCCGAAGCTTGTGCTTCCGCCACCCGGGTCTCTGCCGAACTTCAACAATGTTCATCCCGGCGATCCGAACATGCTGAGCGTGTTGTTCCAGGCCCTCCCCGCGTTTCAGATCAACTACGACGAGGGATTAAAGGTTGGCTACAAGTGGTACGATGCTGAGCACAAACCTGTGCTCTTCCCATTCGGCTTTGGCCTCTCGTACACCACCTATGCGTACTCAGGACTGTCAGTGATACCGGGCGAAACCACGACAGTTTCTTTCACCGTAAAGAACACGGGCAAGCGTGCTGGAAGGGAGATCGCACAAGTCTATGTTTGGTTCCCCGATGCGGCTGGGGAACCACCCAAGCGCTTGATCGGCTGGACGAGGGTTCAACTACGACCAGGTGAATCGAAGCAGGTTTCTGTTCCGGTGGATCGCGATCGCTTGATGGTGTACGACGAAGCATCAGATTCCTGGAGGCTCGTTCCCGGCAAGTACGTCGTCCGAGTTGGCGGTTCGTCGCAGGATTTGCCGTTGGAAGAGAGAGTCTCGTTTTAAGAACCGATACGTGCACGCAGGTTGAAACAGTTGCTCAACAGGAAACACGATCATGCCCAAAGACGTGAACTCATCATTCGACAAAGCCGCTGGGCTCATTGGCGACCGCTGGATGTTGTCAATCTTGCGGCAATTTTCGTTACGCAGTTCGCTTTCTTTTACCGAATTGCTGGCGGCCATTCGCGGAATCGCGACGAATATATTGGCCGACCGGCTGCGAACATTGAGATCGGAGGGAATCCTTTCCGCAACTGCTGGAAGGTCTGATGCACGCCGGCTTCTCTATTCATTTACGCCAAAAGGCTCAAACCTCGAACCGGTTCTCGAAGCAATCGACCAGTGGGGCAAGAAGTATCATCGCCATGACCCTCAGAAGAAGAAATGAAGGTGTGACGTATCCAGGAGCGACTGGAATACGTATTAGCAGCATGAAGAAAACGTGGCCGTCAAAGTTGTGGATGACTATCATCCACAGCTAGGACTGAGGAGACCATTCTTACAAAGCGTTGGGCGGAGGTTGGCAATCATCTTCCCAGGCGTGAATGAATGTCTGAAACAAAGGCTTTTCAATAGGAGGAAATGTGAATCTGTACGGACCCAAACAACTGGCCGAAAGCATGCGCACAGTGCGCAAGAACACCATCCAGATCGCACAAGATATCCCAGAACGCGAATACGGCTATCGCCCCACATCGGACAGCCGTTCTGTGTCGGAAATGCTCATGCATATCGTGTTGTTATCGAAGTTCGACTACGTCGTCCACGAGGAAAGCCATCTGACCTTGCTTGAGGGAATTGACTTTGGAACATTTATCAACAAGTCGGAAATCGAGGAAAAGCGCCAGCGTTCAAAGAATGAAATCGTGGATCTGTTGAGCAGCGAGGGCGAACGTTGGGCGCAATGGGTAGAGAAATTGCCCGAGGCGCTTCTGTCTGAACAGGTGCGAATGCCTGGCGGCGGCACCAAAAACCGTCTTGAAATGCTGCTTGGCACCAAGGAACATGAGATGCATCACCGGGCGCAGCTCACGGTGATCGAACGGTTGTTGGGCGTCGTGCCTCATCTGACGCGAAGGCGGCAGGTGGCTCGCGAAGAGGCCGCGTCCTGACCTCTGCCTTCGCCTGAAGCATGGGCGCAGGCTTGCCGGGCTCTCCGGATTTAGCCTCTAAGGACACTTGGGAACGGCTGACCGTCTTTGCTGGTTCCGGTCGCCAAATGGCCGGAGGGTACGGCTGCCCGTGGATGAGCACGACATATGATGTCGGCAGGTGAAGACTGTCAACTGATTAAAACCGAAGCGAAAAAGTGATGGCGACTCCGCGCTTCGCGTCACACACGAGTGCATAGAAATGGATCGTCGACGTTTCATCCAAAGGTCGCTTGTAGCTGGCAGCGCTTTGCTCGCGAACCGCGGGTTCACCGCTCGAATCCCGTCTTCTCAAGACACGGTCGCAGGTACTGTGGCACCTTCCGAGATCGAGAGTGCCCGCTTTCCAAGCGGCTTCCTCTGGGGGATGGCCTCTGCCGCATACCAAGTTGAAGGCGCCTGGAATGTGGATGGAAAGGGCGAATCGAATTGGGATCGGTTCTCGCACACCGTAGGTAAGATCAAAGGTGGCGCTACGGGAGACGTCTCTTGCGATCAGTACCACCGCTACAAGGACGACATCGCTGTTCTCAAGCGCTTGAATCAGAAGAGCTACCGTTTTTCGACCTCGTGAGCGCGAGTTCAACCTGCAGGCACTGGGCCGGTGAATCAGAAGGGCGTCGATTATTACAGTCGCCTCGCCGATGCTTTGCTCGAAGCAGGCATCCGTCCGTTCTGCACGCTTTATCATTGGGACCTCCCTCAGGCGCTTGAAGACCGGGGCGGATGGCCGAATCGCGATCTCGCCGGATACTATGCCGATTATGCCGGACTCCTTGCAAAGAACCTCGGCGACCGAATCACAACCTGGGCTCCCTTCAACATGCCGTGGACCTTTACTTACTACGGCTACGGCGTCGGTGTTTTTCCTCCGGGAAAGGCCGATTTCGACTTGTTTCTAAAAGCAGCACACACTGTAAACCTCGCACAGGGCGAGGCTTTCCGGGCGATCAAGGCAGCATCGTCGAAAGCCACGGTCGGCAGTGCATATGGAATGGCTCCGGCCTACCCGAAGACGGAGAGCGACGCCGATCGCGCGGCCACGGCGCGTTACCACGCAATGAACAATCTCTACTTCCTCAACACAGCGATCCGTGGCGATTATCCAAAGGCTTTCGTCGGCGCAACGCCCTATGAGGCCATGGGTTTCAAAACCGGTGACGAGAAGATCATGAAGGTTCCACTAGATTGGCTCGGATTTCACTATTACACCCGCCGCGCCGTCTCCCATGCGACTGCTAGCTCGCAGCCTGGCGGTGGGGGGCGCTTCGGCACGGAAACCGAGGGAGAAGGAGGTTTGTCAGGACGGGATCCGTTGACGCAAATCCATGTTGAGATGCCGACGGAAGGTTCGCTGACCGAAGCGGGACTGGAGATATGGCCGCGAGGAATCTATGACCTTGTGATGCAGACCTCGCGCGAGTATAACCACCCAATTATTGAGATCAGTGAGAACGGGTGTTGCTACCTTGACAGTCCCGACGAAACTGGCCGTGTTCCCGACACGCGCCGTATCGCGTTTCATCGCCAAATTCTGGCGGAGTTAGCGCGCGCCATCGCTGACGGTGCCAAGGTGCGCGCATATCATGCGTGGAGCCTGGTGGATAACTTCGAGTGGGCGGATGGCTATACGCAGCGCTACGGGCTTACTTACGTAGATTTCCGCAACCAGAAGCGCACAGTGAAGGATTCGGGGCTCTGGTATGGGCGTGTCGCTGCCTCGAACCGCCTCGACGTGTAATCAACAGATTTGCTCGCGAATCTTGTGCTGGGTAGACCTCGGTACAATTCATCGGTCGCACTCTCCAACCATGCAACGCTCCAGTTCTTTTCCTGCCTCGCGCCGCACGTTAGGCTCAGCGTTCTTCGCAAGTGCTTGTTAGATTCGGCTCTTCAAAGCGGCTGCGGTCATCTTGCCGCTCTCAGATCAATATCTTCTCCATGTGCGTTTTGCGCCACTCTGCCGAGATGCTCCGCCGAGGTACACCGGTAACGACGGCGGCGCTGAACCGCGGGTTCTCGCCGGGCGCAAACAAACACTCGTAGGTCCGCAGTTCTAAATTGATTCTGTGCTGGGAGTCGGTGACAGGGCAGTGTTCTAACCGGAGGGAGCGGCAGTCGGCTACCAGAGTCATTGGAGGCCGTTCCCGTGATCTTGAGAAGACACGTCACAACCCCTTTGCGAGAGGCTCTGCAGATAAATTCCGGTGTTGCCGAGCGGCCAAAACCCGAGGCGTGACCAGTACGATCTCAGCTTCCGAATGGCCTCGCCTTTGCATACGTTCGGTAGCGCAAGTCTTTTCAACGCTTTTTGATCGTCTGCAGTGGACGGGGTGAACTGTAGCGGCCAAGGCTTGCACGCTACCAGCCCGCACCCTGCATCGAAAATGTCGATCGTACGGTGAATGGCGGACTCGGCGATCCCTAACCCCCGAAATTCCGGATATATCTCAATGTAGTCGATGATCAGTAGATCTAGATCTACCACTGCGAACTGAGCCTGTATTTCTTCTTTCGGATAACCAGTTTCCACGTCGAAAAGATGTTCCCAATATTCAGAGATGTCGCCGGAAATGCCATCTCCGAGTCTTTCCGCACTGATGCCGTGGTCCAGTGCCTCGCCGAACTGAACCAGCGAAGCTGCAATGCGCCCGACCTCCTCTCTTCCACGGCTTTCCGGTACGGCAACAATCCTTCCAGCAATGGAATGAATAAAATCCGTCTCAACGGATTCGTGCAGCTCAGCACGGAGGACGAACTCAACACTCGCGACGACATTCTCATCGGAATCGGTTCCCTTACTCTTCTCAGTCAATGATTTGGTCGGTTTCATTTTCCGTTACCCCGCTTTTCTGAGCTTCCGATGCACCCGTTGCACGACACTCTCCGGGACTCGGAGTGTGGTATAGCCTCGTTTGAACCGTGTTTCACCGCTCTCCCACTTGATGACCCCAGGCTCGTCGGCGAAAATGCGACGAATTGTTCGTTCGCTTAATCCCCACAATTCAGCGACTTCACTCACGCAATAGTGTTTTTCAAATGCCGCACTGGCCGGCATCGCTGGTTTGCTTGGAGGAGCGTAGCTGGGCTGGAGAGATGGTTCTGTTGCCATAGCACACCGTGTTTGAGTATGTAGTACGCGATTGAAATCTCGTCAAACGGACGATTTACCAGACGCCAGAGACTTCTGCGCTGGACATGCGAAGGGGAATGGCGCAAATTCTTGCGTTTTTTCGCCAATTAGCCTGTGGCTGGTGTCAGTAGGTGCGATGAGGCAGTGACCACGAAATGGGTGGTGACGGGTACGCCGCACATGAATAGCGAAAGTGGCATTCAGGAGACGGCTTTTTTACTAAGAACTTACGGCGCGTCTCACGACTCTGCCCGAGCGCCCATCCGCAATATTGACCACCGGGGCGGCATTGTTCAGACCCATTGTGGACCATGCCGTGCGAACGCTCGTTGCCAGGCTCTGCTGCCGCTCAAGAACAAGGAGCGTAGTGCTTCTGTGTAATCAGCACACTGGAGTGACCAAGCAAACGAGAAACCTCTTCCAAAGGCATGCCCGCAAGGAGGTATTCGACTGCAAACGTGTCTCGCAGCATGTGAAGGTGGGCTGGCCTAGAGGCGCCGTCAGCCTCCGAGAAGAGTTTGGGATGGGTCTCGGTAGCCTTAGCCAGAATCTTCCCAAAGATCTTGATCCAATTCGAAACTTCGCTCTTGCGTTTACTGCGACCACTCCAAAAGAAATGGCCCGGATGGGTGTAGGCGTTGGACGGCACGTTGCGTAGTTCCTCGGCCACGTCGTGCGGCAATAAGCCATAGACGGCGGAACTTGTTTTGCCCTTGACCTTCTTCTGGTACAGGAAAAGAGAATCATCGTCCCGTAGTTTGTCTCTAGACAGACACGCAGCGTCGCCAGCTCGTAGGCCGCTCCAACGCAGAAGTTTCAAATAGGTGCGTGCACGGCGAGCGTTCACTGTGTCGCCACTCTTCTTGCCGTCGCGACTGTCATAGATCCACGTTGCCTTAATCAATGCATCATATTGTTCGCGGGTGAAAGGCTGCGTCTCATCCTGCTCCGGAGCAACTTTCTTGATTTTCCTGCCCGGATTTTCTTTCATCCTTGTTCCATGCAAAAGAAAAAGAACGTGATAACCCGCTGGTGCTGGTTGTGCCGGGTGGTGGGTGCACCGGGCCACGAGTGGATCCACCGGCGCATCGTTTCAACGTCCAACTCGGAAAGGCGAGCAACCGCGGGCTTTTGCTGGGCACACCAGTTCAAGAGTCGATCTTCCAGGGTAAGGCGGTATTTCCCTTGGGTCGCCTCTTCGCGGTTCAGACGTTCCACTTCTTTCAAAAACAGCGCAACAGCATCCGTGATCAGTACCTCGCGTGCCTCGCTTCTTCGGACTTTTGCTTCCAGTTCACGCTGAAGCGCCCTCACGGGACTCCAGGATTCGCGGATTTCCTGTGCCCGCTCTTCCGCCCTTTCCCAACTACGTGTCTTTGCGCTGACCTGGCGCGAAGTATTCTCCCTGTACACGTAGAGGTACTTCATGCAGTGACACCGTTTCCAGTACGGCTCGCCGTTCTTGGGACAGGACTCGCTGTGGCGTGTGTAGACGGTAACGGTTTGGGTGGAAAGCGAGCCCGGCGGATGGCTGTCCGCCGCCGCTTGTAAACCGATCAGATGAGACCCCATCGACTCAACTCCACAGACTGAGTTTGGAGAGCAGCTCTTTGTAACGCGAAGAGCCGAAACTGACAAACGGCCATGCGCTCAGGCGAACTCTCTGTTTCGGAGAGTCTAGCAGATCGTTCATTCAGTTTTCATTCAGTTTCGGAAGAGAATCTGGAAATTACTGAATATGTGGAGCTTTAGGTTGGTTGCGGGGGGTGGATTTGAACCACCGACCTTTGGGTTATGAGTGCAACCATCAACAGAATCTAAAGACAATGCGCGGCGCAAAGAGTAACGCATTGTGCTCAAAAAGAACCAACTGGAATCGTATCTGCCCTTGTGTTGCCCTCGTGATTCGTGCAAAGTTGTCCGGCACACGGCACCGATCAAGCGTGTCTGCCGGGATGTCTCTCCGGAAGAGCTGCGACAGCTTGATCTGATAATTAAGAAGATCGGTAAACGGGCGGAAAGTCGTGCCGACAAGAAGCCCAACTAAGCTTGGATGACTGAAAAAGATGCGCTGCAGTGCCGGTGGGACAGCGGCTTTCCGGGAGAGAACATGCCCTGCCCAAAGGACAAGAAACCGATGGTATGATCGCGCCGGGAGTCACCCATGGAACCGACAAGACCCAAGCTTCCGAGCGAAGCCATAAAGCTCTACAACGATTTCATTCACGGTGAGATTAGTCGCCGCGCCTTTATGGAGGGCGTGCAGCGATTAGCGGGCGGTCTGGCGGCAGCCACGGTTATCAATGCATTGATGCCGAATTATGCGCTGGGCCAGCAGGTTTCCCGCACCGATGACCGAATCAAGACCATATACGAGACCGTGCCCTCCACGAAGGGCACCGGAAGCATCAAGGGATATCTCGTGCGGCCGATCAGCGCCGACACCCGCTCCGAGACGGTAACGAAGTTGCCCGGCGTAATCGTGGTCCATGAAAATCGGGGTCTGAATCCGCATATCGAGGACATCGCGCGGCGGTTTGCCCTGGCCAACTTTATGGCATTCGCGCCCGACGGCCTCACCTCTCTGGGCGGATATCCGGGCGACGACTATAAGGGCGGCCAGATGTTCAACAAGGTCGACAAGGAAAAGATGTCCGAGGATATGGTGGCTGCCGCCATATGGTTAAAGTCGCGCCCTGACTGCACGGGAAAGATCGGTGCTACCGGCTTCTGCTACGGGGGTGCGACCTCCAACATGCTGGCGGTACGGCTGGGAACCGATCTGGCGGCCGCGGCGCCATTCTATGGCGGTCCTCCCGCCCCAGAGGACATCCCAAAAATTAAGGCGGCGATCCTGGTACATCACGGGGAACTCGACACGCGACTGGTGGCGACATGGCCGGCCTACGACAAGGCGCTGAGTGCGGCCAACGTTCCGCACGAAGGCTACATTTACCCAGGCGCCGGACACGGCTTTAATTGCGACGCGACGCCGGAACGGTATAACAAAACCGCGGCGGATCTTGCCTGGCAACGTACGATCGACTGGTTCAACAAATACGTGCGTGGTCCCCAGAATTGAAGTGCTCAAATTTCAACCCGCACAAAGGCGTTTCCCGATAGCGATCCCACAGACGAACGGGTTCCTCGGGTTGCCCGTCATCTTTAACCTAGAGGCCGAGGTCGCTTAAGCCTGCGTGGTTATCGGGACGACGCCCGAGTCCCCAGTGGTATTTGCGATCGGTTTCCAAAATGGGGAGGTCGTTGATTGATGCATACCTTGACGCCATGAGCCCATCGTCATTGAACTCCCAGTTCTCATTGCCATAGGAGCGATACCAGTGACCCGAGTCATCGTGCCACTCATAAGCGAAGCGCACAGCGATGCGGTTTCCCGTGAATGCCCACATTTCCTTGATAAGCCTGTAGTCGATTTCTTTAGCCCACTTGCGGGAGAGGAAAGCAATGATTTCGTTTCGCCCGTTGATGAACTCCGATCGGTTCCTCCAGTGTGAATCGATCGTGTATGCCAGAGCTACTTTTGCAGGATCGCGAGTATTCCAACCATCTTCAGCGAGGCGCACCTTTTGCATCGCACTGTCGCGTGTGAACGGCGGGAAAGGGGGGCGTGCCGGCGTCGTTGCTGTTCCCATGATTTCTTCTCCTGGGATCGATTCCTTCGGCATATTAATAAACTCATGTGCTCGTGCGGCGATCTCGTTGGCGGCTATGTCGAGAGAGAGATGGCCGCCATCGACAATGTCAACCTGCACTGAGAGCACTGTTTTCAGGAGATCGTGGCTCATTCCAACTATTTGCCCGACTATTCTTGATGCGTTTGGATTCCAGCCATCGTCCCACACTTTCGCTCCAATGGGAGTGCGTTCGTGTCAGCAAGAGATAAATGACAGCCAGCACCATCACCATGAGAGCGTCGACAAAGAACCAGCCATATCCCAACACGAAAATGTGACTGAGAATTACGGCAGTCATCCAGACAACAATCAATCCCCCTGCCAATCTGGCTGTCTTCGGAATCAGGAGCAGAATCGCCACCGCTGTCTCGAAGGCTCCTGACCCTAGCCGGAAT
>Ga0137409_10001743_pt1 | contig 23551 bp, 35 predicted proteins | sample CZODoug1_16funga_FD_122059 | JGI IMG/M metagenome (GOLD analysis project Ga0137409, IMG submission 122059) | Vadose zone soil fungal communities from Angelo Coast Range Reserve, California, USA - CZODoug1_16fungal (Hybrid Assembly) | ecosystem: Environmental > Terrestrial > Soil > Vadose zone...
GCACGCTCTTCATCGATGACATTGCGCTGCTGACCTCCGCTACGCAAGCGGAGCTTCTTTCGCTTCTGGAGGACGGCCTGGCGTACCGCACCTCAGTTGGACCGGCCAGCATGAGCGTGCGCCTGATCGCGGGCGCCAGCCGCCACCTCGATCGCGAACGTGCAGCTGGAGCGTTCTGCACGGAGTTGTTCTATCGCTTGAACGTCATTCACGTCGATCTGATTCCACAGGCTCGGCGCAGGCCGAACTCGAACTGAAAAAAGCTTGACTCATCGGAGACCGCCTTCGGCTACACTTCGCGCCGAAGGCGGTCTGCTATGAGCTCAAATGATGTACTGACTCCTGTTGCGGGTGGTGGGTTGCTCGATCGCCGAGCCTTTCTGCGGGGAGGCGGCGGCCTTGCCGCCGCGTTATTTGGGTTACAAATAGATTGTTCAACGATCCAAGAAGGCCTGTGATGTTATGGTAATTCGGCCCTTCTTTGCGAATAAGCTCCGCCGCGTTCCGAACTTCATCGTTAGGAATAGTATGCTCATCCCAATCCTTTGGAATGCTTGAAAGGGACTTTCCAGAATCCCAAAGAGCATCGACGAGATTCTGCCCCCATTGCACAGCTAGGCTACCTGCGGTTTCGCCGAAGTCTTTCTCAACCGCGCTCCGCCCTTTAGGCAACGCCTTCATCTTCCCGGAGGCTTCGTCGAGATTATGTAAATCGCCGTTGGAAACAATTCCGGCTAAAGGGTGACTATTAATATAATCACTAATATGACGGTTACCACGAATAAGCTGAGCAGTGGTAGCAGCTTTGACATTGTTTTCAAAGCTTTCAATATCCGCGTGGATCGCGACGGGATTGGCGCCAGTTTTGTTACCAAGGTCTATCGCCCGAGCGGCGTCCTCTGGTGGGTCTTCAAGGGTGCCGATGGTTCGGTCAACGGCGAGGTTATCGAAGGGATCATAGGCGTCGGTCATTGGCCAAGTCCTGCACCAGCGCCTGGGGCTCGGAGAGCTTCAGCAGGCTTGCCTTTGCCTTTCCAAATGGTTTCATAGAGTTGCAAGCGATATTCGCGTTGCAAGGATTCATCGTCTGGAGGAGGTTCTTTCGGATGTTTATCCATATAATCCGTGCGGACTTTGTCGAGTTCTTTCGCAGGCAAGGACTTATTGTAGATGGAATATTTATTCGTCCAAAGATTGCCCCAGATAGCACCGGGTTCGGAGTATTCTTGCAAGAGGCGATTGCCGATGGTTTTGATTTCATCAATCGTTGGGGGCTTGTTATTGTTTTCCTTCATGTGCTCCACGATTGTATCTTGCAAAGTTCCGATGAAGGCATTGTAGTCATCGGGACGGTCGGCCTTTGTAAGGCCTATGGCGCGGAGCTTGGGGCCAAGGGCAGAGACGCTTAAAGCGCGTTGGATTTGTGGATCTCGTTGATCTGGGTTCTTACGAATTTGGTCCTGGAGAGATAGAAGAGATTTCATTTCGCCATAGGAGATTTTATCATTAGAAAGCACGTCTTCTTTCAAGAATCCTGTTGGATCATTGATTGCCTGTCCCCGAAGTCGTCGACCTTCGATTTCGGAATTTTCACGCTTCTGAGCGTTAGCTACGTTTTCCATTCGCTTGAGCATGGCGAATTGCTTCGGGGGTTCTAGGTTATTAAAAGCTTCATTAATTCTAGGGTCCATTGTGAGTTCTTCGACAGATGTCGGCACTTTACCCTGCGAACTATTCCCCATGATTCCATCGTAGACAGTGTTGAGATTCTCGGTCTCAGCCTCTCGACGTTGCCGTTTAATCTCGTTATATCCAGTACTAATCCGTTGGCGAGTGTAATCGTGGAATAAAGTATTATCCGGGAAGAGTTGCTTCGCATAGTTTTCTCCACGTTCTACGAGTTCCTTTTCAGTCGGCTCTGGCCGTTTCGGTGCGTCTTTAACATCAAAGTTTTTATCCAATGAATAATGGCCTGGGTCCCAAGATTTAAAATCCTCAGACTTCGCGGCCAGGGGGATACCAAGTCTAACAGAGGCCTTCTCCATGGCCTCCGCGATTTTACCATACGTGGCCTTGTCCTCATAATTCTCCCTACCTTTGTCATCGAGGGGAACCAAATCAAGGGCACGCCCTGATAGATGATCTGAATTATACGTCTTGGAACGTCCAGCTGCGACAAGTTTAGCCTGCTCTTCGGGGGTTCGTTTTCCACCTTGGCCACCAATGGTTACCTTTATTCCTTGCACTTCCAAATCCTTCTGCGCAGCTTGTACTACCGACACAAGTGTTTTATCAACATTAGCAGCGCGATCAACATGATTAGGTTGCATATAAGGGGCCCAGCCTTCTCGGACGTTGTCAGAAATAACGCGAGCGCCGGTGTTATCGAGTTGAGACTGGGTGACGTTTTCGACATGGTTACGGTGCTGCGCAAAGATTTTATCCCGATTTTCTTCCAGCATTTGGCGAGCACGTACAGGGTCTCCGCGTTGGGAAACTGCTTCGATTCGATGGGTCAGAGCCATAGAATAATGCAGGGCCTTTTCACGGTCTGTCTGATCCGGTCCCCAACCACCGAGGGCAGCTTGCTGATCGATACGAGTGTTGATTTCTTTAACATTAGTGTCGAAGACGTTCTGATCATTGGGGTTTTGGGAGATTTGTTGGAACAATGGATCAATACCAGCTTTTGCTTCATCGTTGGCCCATTTTTTGTTCTGTGTTGCGGCATGGCCAGCGCCGGCGAAGATTTCTCGGCCCATAAAACCACGGCTAGAAGCATCATAGCGGCGCTGGGCATCGGGATTGGAAAGGCTTTTACGTACGCCAGTGCGAAGAGTATCGAGATCTTTGATGTGGCCAGGATAGGAATCGACTGCGTCGCGGCCTTGTTTAGAGTTGAAATCAGCACGGAGCGGGGCGGATTTGATCATGTAGTCGGAGATAGCTTGGTCAGCCTCGGTTTCATTCCGAAGTTTTTGCAACGCAATGGCGCGGCCGAAGAGCTCGTCGGAAGAATGTTCAATTTGGGAACCGAGATGGCTTATGGCTTGGCCAATGTTGGCGCCAAAGGCTTCGGAAACGGCATTGACATGAAAATATGGCGTAGGACGATCTTCAGCTTGAACGTCCGGGACGCCTTTATAAGGTACTTGGGGCATGGGTTATCCGAAGTAATCGTTGTATTGAAGCCATTTCGAAGAGACGGAGGAAGCACCGCCAAGGAGAGAGGAGGTTGCGTTTATACCTCCGGAGATTTCAGAGGTCGTAGCGGCATTTTTATATAACTCACTCTGTGCGCCGAAGTTTATCGCCTCAACTTCATGACCATAAGCTGCGCGGGCGGCGTTGGAGCGGATAGTATCTTGCTCTGCTGCGCCTAGCATTTGCTCAGATTCAAGAACTTTACCACCTGAGCCCTCGCCTACGCGAAAGCCAGAAGAGCCTTGTTTTGCGATTGTCTCGCCGACCATAGCGCGGGTTTTGAGCCCAGAGGTTTCGGCTTTAGATTCTCCGGCAGCGCGAGAGAATTCAGCATTTTGCAAAGCGATTCGTTTATTAACCTCGGCGACGCCAGATTGGTATTTGTATGCTTGCGCATTGGCAAAGCCAGTATATAAAGCCCCAGCTGCGCCAACTGCTGCGCTTGCTCCACTGCCAACAATCGCAATAGTGGCTAGGGTAATCGGATCAGCCATTGACTTTAGCCTTTATTTCAAACGAAGAAAGGTCACCATGGGGATGGTCGAACTTGGCCCCAAGCCAGGTTAACCACCGTCGACCAATTGTGTTAGAAACCATACAGTCTCCAATGATAATAGGATAAGCTTTAAGCATACGTTTGATTTGAACCTGGCTATGGCGAATGAAGGCGAATTTGTACTGTTCCACAAGGTCATTGTGGTAAAGCCATAAATAGGCACGGTCAGACATTAGAGTTGGAGGAATTAATCCCCACATGCAAGCGAGGACATTATCTGCGGTGCCAATAAATCGTTCCTCGCTTCGCGCATAGCAATCGCCAACGATTTTCCATTGCTCGTTAGTTAATGCTTCTTGCAGAGGAAAGATGGCAAAATCGCAGTCGCTGACGTCGACAATGTTTACTTTCACTTGGGTGTGTCTCCGACTACGATTTCTGGAATGACTCCAAGGATAGTTGCAGGGAAGGGATTGGATTGTTGAAACGAATATTGACCAAAGACATCATACTGCGGATCAACAATCGTACGAGCGTCGGAAGTGACGAGATCAGTCACGACTGTGTTAGACATTGTACCAATTTGACCACGAACAAGGTCTTTCATCGGGACGGCGGTTGCAAATGTACGACCCGCAGAAAGACCAAGGGTGTCTTGAACACGGGCAGTTACGGCTACCGCTTTCTTGCGTTTGGATTGAACTGTAGGTTCACCGAGATCGAGGGCGAGGGTTGTGAGTTGTGGCAAGAACGAAAGGCCTACGGTGACTTTCGAAGCTGCTGCAAGGCTAAACGCGCCATCGATTGTTGGCGTGACAGATACAACCTGGCCATCTGCAAGGCCTGTAAGGACTGTATTAGCCAAGTGTTCCGCGCCTGTGAAAGATGTTGCAGGAGCGCCAGAATACTGCAAACCAGCATCCACACACCAAGCATCAACCACGCCGTTGGGGAAGATACGCTCAGCCATTCGCTCGATGTATTGCACAGTGTTTCCATTGATGGTCCTTTGGATTACGAAGTAAACTGCGTCGACAGCGCCAAAGGAGACGGTTTCAGTAACTACACAGTTGGATTTGAAGAGACCATTAGTATCACTGTGTGCCCAGCCGATAAGATCTTGTTCCTTTAAGAAAGTCAGGGATAGGCACTGCCCATCGCTACGCACAGCCCAAATGACTTTGAAAGGTTCTTCGGCGAAGGCCCAACTAGAAATGGTAAAACCATAAAAGAGATGGCTCGATAGAACAGAGATATCAGTGCCTGTGTAAACCTGGGTGTAGAAGTTGAATGCCAGATCACGAACAATAGAGCCTTTGGATTGAACGTAAAGAACATCGAAGTTGCCCACAATCGGTGGAAGATCCCCTGCGCCGTTGTAGGCTTGTGGATTTGCGGTAGCATCAATTGGAGTTATCGAAGCGTTTGTTCCGCCACCGTTGACAAGCCAAGCTTGTTTGTCGGTTAAAGTAACAAGTCCCGAAGGCATCGGGATCATGGACTTAATTGATTGCAGCGTAAGTGCAGCAAGAGTTTCAATAAGAGCATCGTCAGGTTGAATTGGAGTAGAAATGTCGAAGTTGAAGAATGCTGCGGATTTAGAGAAATTCATCTGCCCTGGCGATAGTGGAGGAGCAGCTAAGACAAGGCGTTGTTGAAAATATGCAGGAACAGAAGGATTACCAGTGTTACCTCCAATAACTGCTGTAGCTGCAGCTGCCCCAGTAGAAAAAGTTACAGCTGGAACTACGGTATAACCAGTTCCTCCCGAAAGAATGGTGACGTACCCAACGCCCCAAGTTAGGTTAACAGTTACAGTAGGGCCAAAAGTACCGCCTTGATGGAATGAAACAGGATTACCCGGCGTAGTACCTGTGGTTATGTTTCCTGGATTACTTCCCGGAAATGTAACTGGTTGAAATGTTGCGACTTGAGTTCCAGTAAGCGTAGCAACGACAAGAAGAACAACAAGTCCAGGACGGCCTGGATCAGGGTTTATTATTGCGATATCACCCACAGCCCAACCAGAACTTGAGGCTGCTACAGTAGGCGTGCCTTGGACTTGCAAGGCAGCATAACCAGTCGCTTGCTGTCCAGAAGCAGGTGTGGCAATGGTAACAGTTGGAACGGTTGTATAGGTACCAGCATTTGTAACAGTGACAGATGTTACAGGACCGCCAAGGAAAGGATTTTGTGGGATTGGCGGAGTGAGAGAAAAGTCGGCGGTAATATTGGTATCTTGGAATGAAGTTCCGACGGTGAAGCCAATAAAGCCATGCATTGCGCCAGCGGCTACAGCTGCACCATAGGCCCGAGTGGCTTTATAAACATTATAGTATTGAGCCCCCGCAACTCCAGACCAAGAAATAGTATTAGTACCTGGAACCGTTGTGATATCAGTTAACGGTCCTATAATTGCAGCAGCAGATGGACCACTTTCTTGCCCATTAAAGTCAACCGCAGTTACACGATAGGAATAGTTTACAGTACCAGCAGCAAGAGTTGTAGCCACAGATTGACCAATAGGTGTAGAAATAGTAGCGCCGAAGGAAATGGTAGAAATTGTCCAGTTATTGGCGGAGATAAGCGTAAGAATTTGAGGTGCATAGTTAGGATGGCAAAGCACCATTGTATTAACATTTTGAGCATATTTAACTAAAGCAAGATCAGCAGCGGCAAAAGGCGAGGGCAATGTGTAAACACGAGCGACCGTTCCGCCACTAACATAGGCGGAATAAGCGCCGGTGTTTATAGCACTGCTATCAAGAATTCGCTGGAGCGAGAAATGATTCGCATCGGTGACAACGACCTTGGCGTAGCGACCGTTTAGTTGAGTCATCCCGATAATGTTGGTTATGAAAACCCATTCACCCGTGGAATAACCGTGGGCAGTGACGTTGAGAATGCCAGGGCTCGCCTGGGTAATCCCGAGGATCGGCTTAGAAGCCTCAAGAATTGGAGCGCCATTGAAGTGGAATCGGATGTAGAAATCTCCAAATTCAAGCACGTAGTTGACAGTAAAGGAAGCCGAGAATGGGATAATACGGATCGCAGTGGCGGACTTAAAGGCTTGTAGGACATATTTAGTTCCTGCACGAGTGGAGGCCCCGCCACGGTAGTCGACGTAGAAATTTCTCATTAGTGAAGCGGCAGAGCGATACTTTGCTAAGTCCACTCGAGCGTTTAATGCTGGGGCGAGTTCCCCAGCATGGAAGCTATGTTGCATTACTGGCTGGGCCATCAGAGATTAACCATATGGTGTAAACATTGGACCCCAGTCGAATTGGGAATTCGGTGAAAACTCCCAATTCGGATAGGCGATACCGCGTGTGCGGAGCCAGTCTGGGGTGACATCGTTAATGGTTAGGCCTTCATTGCCGTCGTTTTTACGGGCTTCAGCAATTTTGGCATTAGCACGTTGGATTGCCATAGACATCAAGGCTTTGTCGCCGTTGATATTAGGGCAAATAGTCGCGCCTAAGGCTTGAACTAAGGCTTCGACGAAGTCATCGTCCATGATATTAGGATCGGTAATTCGTTTTACATAAGTAAGGATTGCAGATTCTTGATTGCACAGAATGACTCGTTGGTCGAACTTCGTTGGCGGCGAAGCAAAGGTTAGATTAAAGGTTGCTCCAATTCCAACTCCAGTTGAAGAACCTTGTGCAATGGGATTGGTAGGGATTGTGAAATAGCTTCCGGCAAGAACTTCTTCGAAGATACTTGTAATAATTGATGCTCCAGTGATAACACCCCCTGCGACGGCAGTGACCAATACCTGTGCAGGTGCGCCAAGTCCGGAGGCTGGAGTGGCCAATGTGAGAACATCTCCAATTGCATGGCCGGTACCTCCGTTGGCGATTGCTACTGTAGTTGCACAGAAGAATTGATCGACTTGAACTTGGAATTTAACCGGAGGCCCGTTCCAGAAGGAAGGGATGCCTCCGGTTACAGCGGTGGTTATAGGAACTCCTCCACCGAAGCCAGTTGCAAATTGTGGAACGATTGAGATTGCGCGAAGGCAATCGGTAGGGTATTGGTATTCGTAGGCCCAAGGCGGCGCCGGGATTCCTTTCTGCCACGTAAGCATGCTAGCAGTTGGATTCTCCGGCGTCCCTGGTGCAGAGGTGATGAAGGTTAATGTAGCGAGGTTTTTAGCACAATTCCAAGGGGCTTGGCGAATGATTTCATCACGAACAGTTGCATAGACGAGATTGATCTGGATCGCTTCGTTGGTGGAACTGGCGACAAGCTCTCCTGCGGTTATATTGGTTCTAGACCCAACAGCTTGGAGAGAACGATTCGCGATCTCAGTCAGATCAGTCACGACTAGTCTCCTTGAGTACCATCGGGGCCATGGTTTTCTCCGCCGAGGCCTGGCTTGCCGGACTGTCCATCGCCTCGAGTGGCGTAAGGGCCTTGAGTACCAGAAGGGCCACAGTTGTGTCCGCCTAGACCGACGCCAATGTGAGACGCAGCTCGGCCAGTAGGAGGAGCGTAGTTATTAACGTCGCGGGACGAAGAGCCTACGGACTTCGGTCCTTGACTACCGGATTTACTCATCTTCGGATTCCTTTTCGGTTTCGTCAGCAGGCTCTTCAACCTCTTCCTGCGGAGGATTCGCGATATCGTTGAGCTTTGCCATTGCTGCGTCGGAGATCGACTTCAGATTCGGGTGCCCACGGAGTAGATCGACGATGTCAATCAGTTCTCGAATCTGAGCCCAATCGTATTCAGCGGCTTCGACGGTATCTTCTTCAACCATAGTCTATTTTCCTCTTCCTTGTGAACCAGTTTTATGAACAGTGCGGTGAGCACCAGGACCTTGGTTGCCTTTGCCAAGGGTGGCAGAGCCTACTTGTTTATAGCCCATTCCGCCGTAGAGTTTTTCCACGGCGAAAGAATTTCCAAGATGGTTACCGAGTTGGTCAACCGCGCAAGGATTGACAATCTTTGGGATAGGTTCCCGTTTGAAATCGGCTTGAACGTCAACTTTAGCGCGACCTTGTTTCATCTATTTTCCTTTCTTCTTTCGAATACCGGTGCCGGTGTCGGCCTTGTTGAACTCCTTCGCGACCTTTGGTGGGATGCCGACTTTCTTCGCGAACTTTGGGTCGTGAGCAGCCGCAGCCATTGTGCGAGCTTGCTTTGCAGATTTTGAAGGCATATCAGACTCCTATGAGTTTATTCCTTTGATAACATTGAAGTGGAAGACTGGTTGTTCCGTTGTGGTGCCACCAGTAGTAAAGAATGTTACTTTAAAACTTCCAGCGGCAACATTAGTGATAAGAATATTATACAAATCTGTGCCGGATTTCTGGTTGATACTAATAGTATCCGTCGCTGCTACTGCACTGTTGGTAACGGTAAAACTATTTGCAGTAGTACTACCTGCCGCGCTAACTAGAGTAATATCGCCGGATACCGTATTAAGCGTTACTCCTGTAGCTCGAGAAGTAATTTGTGTGACAGTGCCACCGGCGCCAGTGGCGTAGCCAATACCTTGTGTTGCGTGGCTTGACTTAAGGCCGACCGTGGCAATTCCGGCGTTGCCTGCGCCATCAAAAGTTAACCGCGCTGTCGCGTTGGTACGAAGGGTCATGCCGTGAGCGGACGCCGTTCCGACCTCCATTGCAATGCCATTAGTTTGCCAGTACTGCGTACCGCCGAAGGACCCGATGGTAGAGAACCCTGTCGGGCCAGTAAAACGAAAGACATCGGCATCAACAAGGGAAGTAATGGCAATAGAAGTCGCGATGACTTCCTGAAGAACTCCCGCAGGATTGAATACACCAATGTTCTGCGCGCCGACCTGCCGATTGCCTTGACCAAGGAGGACCTTCGCGGTAAGGCCTTGGGCGCTCAGCCATTGGAAGGTATTGGACAGGTTATCTTGCGCAAAGTTGTCGTCCACGAGAATTCGATCGATTGAACCCTCAGTGATGACATAGCTATGGAGGCCGCCGCCGCCTGCGGGGTTGCCCGCAAGGCCACCAGAACAGGCATTGACAACGGTATTTCCTAAGATGCTCACGTTCTGCGCACCGATATAGCCGAGGCCGCCACCACCACCTAGCAAGGAGAATCCTGTCTTGCCTTGGAAGAACATGACGTTGTTGGAGATTAGCACATCTTCGAATTTCGTATTGGCATCTCCAGCAAGTGAGATACCGAAGGAAACGCCATTGCGAATATCATTATCGCTGATGATACCTCTAACCACGCCCAAGGCACCGAGGAGGTCGTTCTCTCCAATCATGCCAAGAACGTTGCTTACGATACCGGCGCCGGTATTCAGGGTGAGACTTGTGTTGCTATTGACTTGTTTGATGTCGGCTTGAATGGTACCATTGTTGGCGATCAACAGCATGCCGGACTTGGCGCTGGCGAAATTCGGCCCGCTAACCCAAGTAACCGCGGTTCCATTGACATCCACCCGCATTGGGGCGCTTACGTTTCCGATGAATGAACCAACGAAGCGGTTGTTAATTACTTGGAAATTGGCTATTCCGCCGATCAAGAGCGACTGATCGAAGTAGTTGTTGGCAACCAAAAGGTCGGCGGTGAAATTCGCACCGATATTAACCAAAAAGAATTGATGTGCTTCCGTATTCGTGCAGTAGTTGTTGGTGAACCGCATATGCACACAAGCAGCACCGTGCGCGCCATAGCCAGGGCCATTCTGGAGTGTGCAGTTGTCGATGGTTACGAAACCGATGTTGCCATAATAGATTAGGCGTCGCTCATTAACACCGCCCTGAAGTCTGCCGGTGTTGTTCGCGCGATTGCCGTCTACCACACAGTAACGGATCGTAGCACCAGTAGCGGTTGTATTCTCGGCGAAGTCGACAACTTGACGCAGATTCGCGGCGTTGCCTTGGATGATGATCGAGTTCGTGCCATCGCCAAGAAGGGTGACATTTGGCTGCATCACGATCGGCGCGGTGACACGGTAGGTGCCGGACGGCAGGCGAACAGTGCTGACACCGGCTACGCTTGCGGCCAAAAGCGCGGCATTGATCGCGGGCGCGTCGTTGGCAACGCCATCGCCGACGGTGCCAAAATCCCGAACCGAAAAGATATCGCGTTCTTTATTTTGGACAGTTCGGTTAACAGCGCCAGTACCAGCCTGGAGAAAGTTTAGTTTAGTCGCTTGAATTGCAGCTGCGGTATTGACATTAACGTCAAATATTGATCCGGGTGGGATGTTAATTCCTGCGTTACTCTCAATGTACCACCCAGAAAGATCGAATAATGGATAGAGCCGAATCATCTGGAAGTTTGTATTCATCACCACATTGGCAGCGGATTTGTCAATTAATTGTCCGCCAAAAGGATGAACAGTAATGTTGAAAAGTGTAGCATTGCCTCCAAGGTCTTTAATCCATAAAGCACGCTCATAGCCTGTGGCTGGACGACCGAAAGATTGTTTCACCCATTCAACTACGTCAGGAAGATTGACAGTAACAGTCGCAGCGACATCGACTAGGACAACCGAATCGCCGGGATCAATTGTAGAAGTACCGGTAATAGTGATTATTCTAGCTGGAATAAGCGGACTATCAACCCAGCCAAGGGTGGGACCGAGATAGACTTTGGAGCGATGAAATCCGGTCCCTCCTTTATCAAGATCGGTTGCCATTATTCAAAGTATCCTTGAATCATGACGTTGCCACGAATGATCTGGGAGACAGTGGCAAGGCCTACTGGACAGGCCAGGATTGCGTAGGCATTGGCAGCAACGGCAAGGCCAGCGTTGAGGGTGATGAAGCCACCGGATTGGACGATAGTCATTCCAGAGGTGGTTGGCACCCAGACGTTGGTGTTGACAGCGACTCCATCAACTTGTTCGAAAAATATTAGGGAGTCATTAGAGACGTTCGTAAATCCATTCTCGGTCTGCGTTCCCTGACCACCGCCGCCGGTGCCAGACATGGTAGCCTCCTATCGTTGGACGATGTAGTCGATTTTACCTGCAACTTTGGTCGCCGCCGAAGAGTTGATGATAAAGTCGTTACCCGCAGATGTTTCGAACCAGGGAAGAGAAGTTGGATCAAGAGTAATCTGGCCTAAGGCACTGATGTCCATAGGGCCGGTTAGAGAGGTCCCGGCTCCGTCTTTGAAAGTGATAGTAGTTGCTCCAGTGATGACTAGGAGAATTCGATATATTTCGAGCTTCTTCCCAGCTACTGCAGCAGCAGCAACGGTATCGTTTGCTGCTGAGGAATTATAAGGCACAGATATTATAGGCCCTGTTACGCAAACCTGATCCATAAAACCCATAGTTACCCCCGAAGTAAAGCGATGAGGTTAACTCCGGTGAGATCGCCAGAGTTTTGTATGATTTGACCGTCGACCGGAACAAATGCCAAGGTACTACTGCTGGTACCAAAGTTGCTATTTACATTGGCAGCGCCGCTGGTACTTACAACACTAATAATCTGCTGCCCGGCTTTAGCGTTAGGAGCACTCACAATAACGGGATGAGATCCAGCATTTCCTCCAGTAATAGAAACGAGAGTGTCACTCATCATATCCTCCTTGCAGGAACTTCACCGGATTTTGCCGTAGGCGTAGGCATATTTAGGCGTTCCATGATAGCATCGAGCTTTGCTCGGAGATCGGCGTTCTCGGCCTTGATCGAATCGAGTTCGCTAGAAGTGATAGGAGCCATAGGCGGCTGGAGTTTTCCAAGAGAATCGAGTTGCCGAGAGAGCTTCGCGAGGATATCTTCGCCCAGGGAGCCATTCAAGGATTCAATCGGGTGTTCACCGTGGTAGTTCGCCTTGAACTCCTCCATCATAGCTTCAGCTTCGTCATCGAGAGGAAGCATGTCGATAGTGCATATAAACCCAGGACCAGTGACGTAGTCATCTGGATAGCGCCGGCTTTCTTCGGTAGAGATGATGATCTCCCCGGGGTAGTTCTGATCCGATTGGTCCTTGGGATCAAGATACATCGGGACCACAAAGACCTTTTTGTGCAGACGATGCCGGCCGCGGACTTTGGTTTGAAGCTCCTGCTTCTCTTCCCAGTCGCAGCCTTCGATGTTGATATAGTGTTTTTCGAGGAGTTTGAAGCGAGCCATAGGAAGGTTCCTTATGAGACGGCTATACAAACCCAGTTATAAGTACTGGCAGTTGCCGCCTGGTTGATAGTGAAACCAGCAGTGGTTACAGCAGAGACAAAGTAAGGTCCTGCATTGGTTGTGCCAAGTGATATTACACACCGTGGAGCAGTGCCATAGACTTGGCCAAAGACGACGGCACAAGTAGTAGCAGAGGCACCGGTGACTTGGCCGGAGAAATCGGTAGAATTGGCGGTGATAGTGCCACCGGTACAAGTGCCGAGTGTTGGTGTAGTACCAGTCGTAGAGGCATTGAGATGTCGATTGTTGGTGATGATGAGATTATTGTTGACATCAACACCAAACGGCCCAGAGCCATCTTGCGACAGCTGTAAGGACTTCGTGATTTGGGCAACGGCCAGAGTACCAGCAATAGCCAGTGCAAAGACTAGGCCACAGGCAGCAGAGCGAAGAAGGGATTTGATCATTGGATTACCTCAGTTTGAACCATTTAAGAGTGGCATTGGTGAATTGGAAGCAAGTTGAAGTTCCGACAGAGATAGTCTGAGCAGAGAAAGCAGCAGCCAAGGTTTGGTTTTCGGGAGTTGTAAGAGCGGTTACTGTAACCAAGGTAGTGAGAGTGGTGTCGGTTCCAAGACATAGAACTTCGCCATCATAGGCCGGATTGGGCAAGGTGACTGCCCAAGTGGTAGGCGCCGCACCTGTCCACATGAGGGTGCCTTGCTGTTGAGTTGCGGCGGTAGTAGCTGCGCCAGAGCCGGAGATCAAGGAGATCGCCTGCCCATTGCGGACTTGGTTGATGCAAAGGAAGTTCGAAGGGCCACCTGGGCCTTGTCCGGCGTTCCAGCATTCGTTGCCGGAGATTTCGTTTTGAACCACGCCCTGAGCGTAAACCCAGGTCCCAATAGCGAGGGCGATAGCGACAACTATTGCCCCCACTCGAAGTACAGTTTTGACCATGTTTGACCTCAGTTTGCGATTGTGATGCCGGCAGGGTAGCCACCTCGAATGACATTGTTGGTGCCCTGGTACATTGGATCTTCGCGATCGAGGACGATCCAGGATTTAATGGCGCCGCCAGTCATAACGGCAGTCGCGATTGTCCAGGCCATTTGGAGGAATCGAGGAATGGCAACGCCAGCAGGTGGACGCGGCATATCCATTTCGTAGAGCTTAGCTCCAGCAGCTAGGGTTGCAAGAGCGTAGGCTGGCGAGGACCACCAAGAGACGAAGGCATTAGGTGCACCTGCGCCGTTATCGGTTGCACCTTGGAGAATCGCTTGGAGCGTTCCGGCACCGCCAGAAGTGAAGGTTGTGGTGACCCAAGCGACCATTTTCAAGGCGGGTTTGTCTCCGATTCCCATATCGCGGGCGCCTTGCAAGTTGGCAAGAACAGGGATGCCCGTCATGTGGAGGTCGAGGATATTCGTTGAAGCGTTAGTGGCGATGGCAGTGGGGGTGTCGCCAGCCGCAGCGGTGAACTGTAGGAATGCATCAAGGATCATGTTATTTCACCTTCCATGTGAGTTCGCCAAGGGCCCTATCCATTTCCCAATGAAAGGCCGTCGTGTGCTTGATGATTCCAAGCCGCCAGAGATAGGCGAGCTTGGCGCGAATCTCGAGGATAGCTCGGAGAATCATGTGACCCTCGCTTCGTTGTTAAGGATAGCATCGCAGGTTCGCACCGGGATGCCGCGGAAGGTGGTGACGACTTTACCGTCGAACTGCTCAAGACGTAGCAGAACGTTGGTTTTGTTCATCGCCTGAAGGTCGAGGTAGGTACGGACGATGCGATTGCAGTAGATAACCGTGCGGCCCATGTTTCCACGGACTTCAGGAGAATCGGAAGACTGAATCGCGGTCGTACCGGAAGGAGCAGTCGGGAGACGATAGAGTGCGCGGACGATCAGGTTGATCAGGTTCGCTGCGTTGACGCCGGTAAGCTGGGTGACGTCAATGTTGCAGACGCGGGCGGTGTAACGCCAATCGCGGAGGACTAGACCGATTTCCCACTTAAAGTGGTCGCGGTAAGCCTGGTAGGTGTTGCCAGAAGCGTCCTGGACAGGCCACTCGCCCATGTCGCGATGTTGGAGGCCGGTGATTTTACCCTTGGGGAAGGTGGCGTGGGTGGTATCGGAGCCCCAAACGGTGATCCAGAGAGAGGTGTTGGTAGAGGCAACGCCGCCCGCGTCGAGGACGTTGGCTGCAGTTGCGGAATTCGCGGCGGTGATTGTGCTGTAGCGTGGAGCAAGGCCGGTAAAGCGTTCGGGGTTGACACTTTGGTTGCCATAGATCAGGGTTGCCGCAACTTGCTGCGACATTCCTTCGAGGAAGGCTTTGACTTCGGAGAATCGGAACTCGGCGGTATTGCCATTGAGGTCCGCGATGTCTTTGTCGATTACTGCGTAGGTTTCCAAGTTCCCACAGGTGTCAACGATCTGCGCAGTGGTGGACTTGGCATTGGGAACGCCAGCGTTGAGGAAACGCCAGGTGGCTTGAGGGAGCCCGGTACGGACAGTGGTTTTGTGTCCAGTAGGGAGGTTACCCTCGACGACCATCATGTCTTCGAGGATTTCGTTTGTTTGGGAAAGCAATTCAATGATGGTGGCAATTTTGTAATTGTCCTCCATCCGCTTCGCCCAGTCGGCGAAGGTTAGCGCGGTTGCGCCAAGAATAGCCATTGGATTTTATCCTGACTGTTGAGTCGGAAGATCGGGATACATGGCCTGGGCGGCAGAGCCAGGTTTTGGCTTCGCTGTGCTTCCAGCCACAGGTGACCCCTCGCCTAGGCGCTCTGCGAGTTTATGAAAGATCTTGATAAACGCGGGGTTATCTCCGGCGCCTGTCAAGTCCATCGCAGATTTAAAGTCTTTGACGAGTTGAGCATTTTCAGGGCCTAAGGCGGTGTATAGGGCACCGATCCGGGCCTTGACTTCACCAAGCTTCCCACCGATCTCGGGGTCGGCCTTGATTTCGGTTTTCCAAGCCAATTTCTGGGCGAGCCATCCATCCATGTTGGTTTTGGACACGGCTGCGGCAGTCTCAGACAGGGTCTTGGAATGAAAATCTACAAGCTTCTGAGCTTGGGTTTGCGAAAGGTTCATCTCTTTGAAAAGCCCAGAGACTTCCGTCACCACTTCCGGTGATAGCTCTAACCCTTCGGGGAGCTTGAAGTCGGAGTACTTTTCAGGAGCGCCAGAGGCAGGCTTATCCCCATCCTTCGGAGGCTCAGTAGGCTTCGTCTCCGTCGTCTTCGGATCCGTTGCTGGTTCTTCCTCGTTCAGGAGTGATACCGAGGCGCTCGGCTTCGGCTCGGTTGCCGGCGTCACGTTCGTCGTCGATGGGGTTAGCGCTGGATCGGCGGGAGGCGTCTGCAAGGGAGCGTTCATGGGATTCTCGCATCATCTGAAGGTACTCGTCCGGGCATAGCCGAACTACCAGGAGGAATTCCTGGAGAGCGTCATTTTGGGTTCCGCAGTTGAAGGCCATTTGAATGGGATCGGTGGAGAAGGGGGTAGAAAATATATGGTTGCGGACAAATCGGTTGTGCATCCATTCGCGGCCATTATATTCAGACATAATAGCTTCAAAGATATGTTCATTGGCCCGATCGAGTTCTTTGGACTTTTTCTGGCGTTCACGAATAGCGCGGCGGCTAGAGGCGTCGAAGGTCATGGAAGGCTCCGGAAGACGGCTTCGAGCACAGAACTAAGCAGAAGGCCGAGCATGATGCCGAGAGAAAGAATGCCGAGAAGGCGCATCAAGATGCTCCGGTTAGATTTTGCAAGGCAGATTTGCCTCCACCGACGTTGACGTTTGATAAAGTCTCTGCACCGCCAGCGAGCTTTTGCGCTGTGTCAGCTTGCTGTGCCATGGCTTGTTGTTGCTGTTGTTGCCGACGCTCATCGCGCAAGGCCTTGATGGCTTCGGGCGTTCGGATGAGCTTGGGGTCATTGTTAAGCAAGGAGGAATATTTCATAACGCCGTAGTCATAGTCGATGACATCCATAATCGCAGGGTCGACACCAGCAACGTTGCCAGTTATGCCAAAGACTCGCTCAATGCCTCCGGCAGCGGCGGCTTCCTGGGCTTGCGCAAGCATGGAGACGAATTCGATATCGATATTCATTCCCGAGCGGAGTTCAGGCGGAGGCGGAGGCAGGATTTGGGCTCGCGATGCCATGGCAAAGGTTCGGTCGATAGCATTTGGAAGGGTCTCGGACATAATGCGCTGGAGAACTGGGCCAACCATTAGCATCCCTTCGGCTCGGCGGGCATCGATTTCGGTGGCACTGACGTTGGAACGGGTTTCGAACTGAGAGATGATTTGAAAGATGTCATTGAAAAAGGTCTTCTTGATTCGGTCTTGGACTTCTTTTATATCTTCGGTGATTTCACCGACAGGGAATTTCATGTCGTAGACAGAGGCGAAGCCGGGTTTGCCGGAAGAGGCGAAACCAGTAATATACGTTGTTCCTCCGGGCAGAAGAGAAGCAGGTTGGTTCTTAAGTTGAATATCCGCCACCATAGGGGGGTTAACAGTTTTATCAATAGCCTGTGCTTTACGCCGAGTTTCCTGTTGGAGTTGCTTAATGTCTCCAAGCGCATCCATAGCTGGTGCTCGACCATATGCGTCATTGCCCACAAGGTCCCAGCGACCGGGGATAAGAGGATTTTCGAAATAGCCTTTCTTGCGGAGGAATAAGGTTGAGGCTGAGCCGAGTTCCCAATAGAGTTCGCGGAAGACGAAGTGTTCGGGGAATCCGAGGTCTCGTTTGTCATTGGGCTCGATGCCATGGCCGATAAGGATTTCGCGGGTAAGTTGGGCATTGCCGTCGCGGAAGGATTGGGCTACGCTGGGGGAGACGTTGTCTATGCCAAATTCTTCGACAGCTTGAGCAACCGTCAAGACAAATTCTCGATAAAAGATCTTGGCCTTGAAGTCAGAGGAGTTGTCGAGAAAGAATTCGCCTGCGCAGGGGTTGTAGCATTTGATAATGTTTTCGAAATCTTCATAGATTAAGATGGCGGCCGTGCCAAATACGACGAGGTCGAAATAAAAGGTCGCCATGGCTTGGTAGAAATTGGATGCCTGGAAAATAGCACGCAGCAAACGCTCACACTCGGCTAACCACAAAGAGACTGGGCCAGTTTGTGTCGAATCGATCTTATTAATCTTAAGTCGGAACCACTGTTTGGTGGGATTTGTAGTTCCAGTAAGCATGCCTGCTGCACAATTTCGGGCAGCAAGAGTACCTGTCGAGTCAATAATATGTTGGTTGATTGGAGATCCGCGTGCAGCTTGATTCGGAGTAATAAGCCATTTGTAGCGTCTAGGTAACACGTAATCAGCCAATTCCCTCCAATGAACCCACCAGCTGTAGCGGTTAACCTTAAGACCACTTAGGCGCCCGTCGAATTGCTTGCGTAGTTTGATCCCGATGGGATCACCAGCAACTGGAGTCATCCCGCCTTGAGCTCGAGCGTTCATCGCTTAGGCCCTGCGGGTTGTTCGAGTTTGGAGATTCGGCGATCGATGATATCGATATGGTCTTTCAGGAAGGCAATGAGTTGATCGCGGAGACGGAAGTCTCGCTCAGCATCGGCAGCGCGATAGCGACCGTCCATTTGGGATTCGATGCGGATCTGAAGACCGTCAAGGCGACCGCTAAGAGCAGATTGTTGCTTAGAGATTTCCCAAAGGGCGCTAGCGGTCCAAATGAGAGTTGGCGCGGCTAGAGTCATAGCACCTTGTGCAATCAAGCGGAAGTAGCCGCTGTCGGCGATTTTGGCTATCGATAGAGATCGACCGTTGGTAGTGTCGGTCACTTTACAACTTTCAACTTACGCACTTGGCGCTTAGGGTTAGGGTTAGGATGGGTATCCTTCGCCGAAGGCATGGAGAAGGAACCCTGGTTTTGCATCTGGGCAGCGGCCATTAGAAGGTTAGTCGGATCGACGGAAGTGAGAGGGGACTTACCCTCCCCACCCATATTGATTGAGGAAGATTCGGGAACCTTGGGCATTAGTGGACTCGATACGAGAGTCGGAACACAGCTTGGTCGACGGTAAGCCGATCGGAGCTACCAATGCCCATCAGATTGAAGGTCGGGTTGGCGGCAGCGACCTTGCCGAAGTCGTAGTGCTTGTACTCGCCGCCGAAGACGAAATACTCACCTACCTTGAACTCGACGCCCCCGCCGATATTGAGGCCGAACAAGGATTGTTCATTGGAAGTATCAAGATTGTTGAGATTGATAAGGGCACTAACATCAGTCTTGACATGGGCCCAGGCAGGACCGCCAGTTAGGTAGATCAAGGTGTTAGGAAACGGTGTGATACCAATTCGTGCATTGACATAGGCCGCCCAGTCGACCTTAGTCTGAAGACCGTTGGTGATCAAGGTAGCAGGTAGAACCACAATCGGAGGAGTGTCGCTCTTAGCCTTCTGGCTCCAATTCTGGATACCAATTTCTGCGCCGAAGACGATGATGCCACCTGCGGGCTGGATGAGATAGCCCATGTGGCCGCCGAACATCCAAGAGTTGTCGTCGAGGTTAACCTCGGTTCCAGTCGGTCCACATGCACGACAGAATGGTGAGAATGCGCCAAGATTCTGGCCTACATCAAGGCCAAGATAGAAGCCTGACCAGCCCACGTCCGCCATCGGGTTAGCAAGACGTGGGCGGGCCGGCAAGTCAGCCGCAGACGCGGGCAACGTGGGGAGTGCTACGGCCAACAAGAGGAGAAAGATGCGAAGCATGAGAGGATTCCTTATTTTGAGGGATCGACGATGACGTTAGACGGAGTCGCGATGGAAATTGCAGGCGTGTCAGGGCTACGCGGATCGAGAAGGATCTTAGCATCGGGCACGGCAATTGCGGCTACTGCGATGAGGTTGGATTTGCGATTGATATACCAACCCCAAGCGGCAGAGAGGCCGGAACCTCCGATGACGAGGAGATCAGGGATAAAGCTCTGGTCGAAGCCAGGGATTTTGGATCCATATTTCACAAGGAAATAGGTTGCGTAGATAGTCGCGATTCGCTCTGCGGCGGCTTTGAGTTTGGGATCCATATCATTGCCCTAATAAAGTATTTCCACCGGTTTGTCCGGCACCAGGTGTGGCCTCGTTGCCGAGGAAGGTTGGAATGGGATTTTGAGCCGTGGGCTTCTTTTTGCCGGAAAAAGCAGTCGGCGATTGCGGTGGCGGAGGTGGTGTAGGGGTGTCGATCTTTGGAGCTTTCATCATGGCAACGCCTCGAGGAAGGATTTGACTGCGGCTTCGATGGTAGTGGAACCGGAATCAATGAGGGATTTTGGCACAAGGAGAATCATGCCATTGCGCAGATTGATTCGATAGGCGAGGATTTCTAGGCCGACGTCGTCAGTGAAAGGAACAATGCGGTAGTTCATAGTTTTATTTCTTCGATTGGAATATACCTAGGCTCGGCTCCAGCCATATCGAGATGGCCCATGCCGAAGGTAAGCATATCCATCCAGGCCTTGCCGGCTTCGCGACGGTAGATTCGAAGCATACGATAGTAGATTTTCCAATCTTGTTTATTCACGCTGCCATCCTCTCTACTGCAAAGGGATCGTATTCACTTTTGACCAAACTTGGTTGTGGAAATTGGCCACCAGCGTGAGCACTTCGGGCCACAGGGTAGGCGAAGGTTAGCGCAAGGGCGTCCGCTCGATCTGGCGAGGCAACGCCCCGCTTCATCATATCCTCTTTGCGCTCGAGTTGGATCGCGCCCTTCAGATTTAGAGTATACGTCGGACCAATTAACTGCTGGATCAACTCCTCGTCCGCTGGAATTGCCCCGCCGTCGGTTAGCCAACCGCGCATTAGCCCCCATATTTCTGCTCGCTTATTGGCGTAGACTTCGCCTTCCACGCCTTGGGCAAAACCCACGCCATCAGGCTTAGAACCAAATTGAACGTCAAAACAATTAATATGCATATCACGGAGATTGTCAACAACACCGCCACCAACGCCACCGCCATCAACAAACACGGCATCAGCAGCCAGTTCAAGAACTGCCGCAGAGACTTGGGCCGCCAGTTGAGTTGTGCTAAGACCTGTGAAAATCCGTGGAAGAATAGATCTAGCATCACGTCCCTTGCGGAAGAATATGACACTTTCGTTGCTTCCATAACGCGCGACATCAACTCCAAGCACAAGGGGAGCGTAGTCATCGCCATAGAAATCCTCCAACAGGGATGCATTGCGGGCAACCTCCCCTGAAATAAATTCCATCTCGCCGACGCGGGGGAAGGTTCCGCGGACACGAATACGAACAAAATCACTATCCTCGCCGTAAGCAGAGATCCACTTGGCAATCTGCTTTTTATTGGTAAGGGTTACTTCTCGCGAATCGACTTGGGTTGAGTGCCAGGTCTTGGCGTGCCGGTGGCCGGGGAAGCAGTCGCGGAATCTACCGCTGTTGCGTGTAGGATTTCCAAACACGGCCCAGATAATCTGAGTTCCTTCGTCAGTAAGCGCACCTTCAGTTGTTTCCCAAATGATGTCGGGGATTGCCGAAGCTTCATCAAATATAACAAGGATACGTCTCCCTTTGTTATGCAAGCCAGCGAAAGCCTCTGTGTTGCGCTCGCTCCATGGAACCATATCGAAACGCCAGTCTTCAGCAGCGGAGCGGGCGAAGAGAGATGTAGCTGTAAGCTCAAAGAGGTCTCTCCCGATGAACATATGGAACCACTTACCGAGTTCCACCCAGGTTTTGGTTTTTAACTGAGTCTCAGTATTGGCGGTGACGACGCCTCTGGTGTTTGGGAACGTGGACATTCCCCATAGGATAAGCCAAGAAACAAGGCATGACTTGCCCACTCCGTGGCCACTAGCCGTGGCTTCTTGAATCGCTTCATCGATTGTGAGAAGCCCAATTCGAATTCGCTCGAGGAGATTTCTTTGCCAATCCTCCGGACCGTCTTCCTTCTCCAGTCGCGACCCTGTCACGCCCCAAGGGAAAGCGCCAGCCACAAATGCCAATGGGTCATTGCTGACGCTGGCAAGCCAAGCGAGAAGTGGGTCGTTATCGTCAGCCATCGATAACCTTTAAGGGATGACATGCAGGTGCCGGGACGTACCCACCATCCACATTGCTCCCGGCTTCCTCGGGGACCAAGGTCGGTCGAGCATTGATAACCTTCGCCGATGCAGCTAACGCCTGCGCAAGGCGATCGGCAAGGTCCATTGTGATTTTCTTGGTAGTAACTTTACCGTAGCCTGTGCGATCCGCGCTGTCGCTGGCGATTGCATTCAAATCCTTATAAGGAACAAAATCCCCATTCTCCTGGGCTTCGCGAAGTTGATCCAACCGCATGCGCTCTGCAAGAATCCCGGCTTCCGCAATTGTTAGAAACCGTTCATCCAGCGCTGCGCGGACTCTTACATCATCGCTCTGCCGATAGGCTTCGACAACGGCCTGAAAAGTCGGATCCTCTGTCAATTGACGAACTCGACCTATCCCATACCCACTGCGCGAAGCAATTTCGTCATTGCGAAGCCCAAGCGCAACCAGCCTCGCGACGGCATGGTAGCTGTCCCGGAACTTCTGAAAAGCTGGTAGCTGGGCTCGCTCAAGGTTGACTACGTCTTCAACGGTGAGTTCTCGAGCGACTCCGATGCTCCGCTTTGTGGAAGGTCTTCCTCGGCCTAACATTAGAATCGCCTACCAAAGGCTACTCCTTTCACTTCATTATTTACAACTACTTTCAACCTTCCTCGTTCTGCCATTATCATACTTAAGGGCTTAACATATTCTGGCCTAATGTCTTTGGCTTTAACTTTACCTAATTTATTATGCTCTGGGTTATATTTCTTAATAAGTGCTGTTTCTATACTAAGCCTTTTTGCTTCATTCGCGCAGGGCCAGAAAAGAACTCGATTAAAATACATTCTATGATCTAAATTCTTATATCCTTTACTATATCCATTCATATGCTCCCCTATGCGTTTTCCAACAATATTTGTCTGACCTATATATACAATTTCATTTCCAAGGTATAAAATATAAATCCCTTCAAGCATTGCCGATGATATATCTTCGAATTCATCTAATTCCGGAATTTCTTTCGCCGTTAGCTTAGCCCAAGACCCCGCACTTGAATAAGGTTTTTCAAACTCCTCCATAAACTCAGCTAATTCACTCATACTTTTCCACCTTCCCCAGGGTACTTTAGAAGTATACCATGCCTTCCCCCTTTCTGTCAACCCCTAATTTCTCTCACGAAGAAGAAAGATATGGGTGTGTGGAACACGCACAAAATTTGCGAAGGGGGAGTGGCCGCCGGCGAATAGCCAAAGTTTGGCCCCACCCCCTCGTGATCGCGGAAACGTGATGCGGACGCCACAATTGCGCCGCAATCGAGGTGCATGATGCTGGGGTCGGCAGGCAATGCGCCCTGAGCCGATGGGCTGTTTGACAATCAGGAGTTGGACCATGAGCGACCAAGGACAGGCTACACCCCAAGGCGTAGACTTAGCCCAGGCTTATCTGGAGTTGACGCAGGCTCTGAGAGAGGCGAAGGCAGAGAATGCCAGGCTAAAGACCTCAGGGCAGAGCAAGCTCACTGTTAAGGTCGGAGAGAAGGGCGGGATCAGCGTGTATGGCTTCGGCAGGTTTCCGCTGACGCTGTACAAGTCCCAGTGGATTAAGTTCTGGGAGAACGCTGAAAGCCTAAAGGCGAAGATCGAGGCTGAGTATCCAAATGCCTCGGACAAAGCCTAGGCGAGA
>Ga0137409_10001744_pt1 | contig 23532 bp, 20 predicted proteins | sample CZODoug1_16funga_FD_122059 | JGI IMG/M metagenome (GOLD analysis project Ga0137409, IMG submission 122059) | Vadose zone soil fungal communities from Angelo Coast Range Reserve, California, USA - CZODoug1_16fungal (Hybrid Assembly) | ecosystem: Environmental > Terrestrial > Soil > Vadose zone...
CTCGTCAGTGAGGCTCTGCGGCGAATCCCTTGGGGTTGTGAAACCTCGGGTCCGTATCACCAGGAGAAGGAGGTAAAGCATGATGGCTAAGAAGAAGGCTGCCAAGAAGACCGCCGCCAAGAAGAAGCCGGCCGCGAAGAAGAAGAAGTAACTAAGACTTCTTCATTCTTCTTGTAGTAGTTCGTTCTGCGCCGGGTTCTGTGGAGCCCGGCGCTCTTCATTTGAGAGGGAACAAGGTTCCGTCGCATGGTCACCCTCCCTCCGGCCGCACGCCGCGATGGCGCTTTTGTGTTTATGAACGCCCGATGATGGACGCGACCTGCATCGCGGCCAGAGGCGCGAGCAGGATGCCCTTGCGATGGTGGCCGGTCGCCACGATGAGGTTCTTTGCGCCAACCGTATCCACGATGGGCTGCCCGTCGGAGGTGACTGGTCGTAATCCCGCCCAAACCCGCGTCAAGCTGGCGGCGCCGAGGCCTGGCACGAGTCGGCACGCAAGGTTCAACAGCGTCGCGATACCCGCGACTGTCGGCCGATCGTCGAAACCGGAATCTTCCTCAGTGCCGCCCGCGATGATGGACCCGTCGGCTTTCGGCACGAGGTAACCGGTGGACCAGAAAATGCTGCGCCGTAAGGAGACCATGCCGGGGTCGAGGGCAGCGAGCTGACCGCGCTGCGGAAGCACGTCGACCTCGACGCCTGCCCTCGACGCGACCTCCTTGCTCCAGGGGCCGGCCGCGATCACAGTCCAGTCGGCCTCATGCGAGCCGATTGCCGTGATCACTCGGCGCACCTCGCCGCCCTTGATGTCGAAACCTGTGATTGGAGTTCCTTCGTTGATCGAAGCGCCGCGTGCGGCCGCCGCCATCGCCAGCGCGCGGACAAAGCGCGGCGGCGTCAGGTGTGAGTGCTCGAGCAGCACGGCGCCCATCACCTCGATGCTCAAGGAAGGTTCGGCCTTGCGGCAGGCCTGTGCATCGAGCCAGTGCTCGCCCGTGGCCTGCAGCGCAGCCGCCTCCTCCTCGGAGAACGCGGGCTGCAGACCCTGCTGAACCCGGTATTCGACGTTGATCGCGGTGTCTTTTTCGATGCGGGCGATGAGCTCGGGGAAAAGCGCGAGGCTCTTGAGGGCAGGTTCCTCGGCGCGCGAGGCCGTGCTTCGGGGGCTCAGCTCGCCGGCGGCCGCCCCTGACGCGTGGCTTCCGAGCTGGTCGCGCTCGAAAAGGGTGACCTGGTGGCCGTCGAGACTCAACCGCTCGGCGACGGCGCAGCCGATCACGCCTCCGCCGATCACGACGACCCTCGACATATAAAGAAGATAAGCAGCCCTTGACTTACGAACATTTGTTCGATATGGTCAGGAGTGCCTCCACTTCTCTCCTGCGTCTTACCTGACGAGGCGCCAAAGATGCAGGAAGCAAAGCTGGATTACGCCATCAACTCGATTCGGGTCCGTTTCGGCAGCCAGGCGCTGACGAGGGCGGCGGAGCTTCCGCCGCCACAGCCCTGGCCCAGCCGGACTCCGATCGATCGCCTGAGCGGGATCGGGGGGCTGCCGCGCGGCCGGCTCACCGTTCTGACCGGGAGCGGGACGTGCGGCAAGCTCACGCTCGCTCTTGCGCTGCTGGCGGGCGCGACCCGCGAGCTCGCGCATGTGATCGTGATCGACACCAAGTCGGGTTTCGATCCCTGGACGCTGCTCCCCTTCTCCCCTGAGCTGGGCGCGCTGACCGTGGTTCGCGCGCCCGCTCCCGATCTTGCTGGTGAGGCGGCGGCCGCGCTGGCCAGGGCCGGAGCGGGCTTCATCCTTTTAATGGGGGAGGTCCCGGAGCACTGGCTGGGCCCCCTCGAGTCGGCGGCCAACCGCTCGGGGACCGTGCTGATGGGAGTGCTCGACGCGCCTGGGCGGGCATTCGCCCACGCCTCGAGCCTCAGCGTCGGTTTTTCACGGACCGACTGGATCTGGGAGCGCGGGCAGCTGGTCGGGCTTCGCGCTTCGGCGCGCTGCGTGAAAAACCGCGTGGCGCCTCCACTGGGAGAAACCGAGCTGGAGATTCGCTATCCACTGGGCGCGCGATCCCTGTTCGACCACCCGGTCCACATCGTTGACGTTCCCCTTCGCACAGAAGAGCTGAAGTGCGCATCTGCTGTGGTCTGACCGGACACCTCGAGCTCGCCCGGCGACCCGACCTGTACGGGAGTCCCGTCGTGGTCGGGGATTGGGAAGAGCACGTCGTCGCTGTTTCCGATGAGGCGCTGCTTTCTGGCGTGGTGCCCGGGATGGCATCGCGCCAGGCTGAGCACCTCTGCCCGCTGGCGACCTTTCTTCCACCTGAGCCGGAAGCCGCGGCGCAGCTGCGAGAGCTGATCTCTTCCGCGCTCTATGACCTCGCGCCGACGGTCGAGGTCTGCGTCGACGGAGTCGCATGGCTGGACGTGAACGGCGTCGTGAGCGCGGGCGAATTGATTCGCGAGGCTCGACGCCGGTTGAAGAAGGCGATCGGCCGCGAACCACGCTTGGGTCTTGCGCCCGGCCCTTTCTCGGCGCGCCTTGCCGCTGCTCGCGCGCGACCGGGCCGCCTCGTGCAGGTCGAAAACGCACGCACCTTCGTGGCTCCGCTTTCTTCACACGAGCTTCCGCTCGACGCGGAGCAGCTGGAACGCCTTGATCTCCTGGGCCTGCGCACACTTGGCGCCGTGGCCGCGATCGGCCCTCGCGAGCTTGAGAGCCAGCTCGGTCGCGATGGACGTCACGCGGTTTTGCTCGCACGAGGCCTCGAGCCGGATCAGCTCACGCCATGGCGCCCTCCGCTTTTCACCAGCGTGCACCGGCAGTTCGAGCCCCCCATCGAAGATCGCGAGGCTCTGCTGTTCGTCGCGCGAGCGCTGTGCGACGACCTTGCCGCCGAACTAGGCCTGCGCGGCGCGGGCGCCAAGCGGATTCGCGTGCGGCTTCTCCTCGAGTCCGCGCCTCACGAGCAGCGCGACTCTTTGGTGCGCCATCCGTTGAGCAGCGCAGCCGAGCTGTTCGGGCTCATCGGCTCGTGGATCAAAGAATGGCAGCCGCGCGCTCCGATCACCGAGATGTGGATCGAGCTGCCGGTGCTCGAGGCGGCGGGGCGGCGGCAGCTGAGGCTTTGGGCGGGCGGAGATGGAAACAGCGAAGAGGTGGTCGCGGCGCTCGAGCGATTGCAGGAACGATGGGGTGACGAGGTCGTGCACAGGCCACGCCCCAACCTTCTCTCCTCCCCCATTCCCTCCCAGCGATTCGCGTGACTCGACTGCTGTCCCCGGCCGCCCAGGTCGACGTCACGCTGGCAGAGGACGGAACGCCGTGCTTCATCTCTGGCGCCTTCAGCGGGTCGATCGACCCGATCGCGCGCTGGAAGGTCGAGACCGAATGGTGGAAGCAGCCGGTGGTTCGCGAGTACTGGAAGGCGCTGCTCAACAGCAATCTTCTCTGCGAGCTGTACCACGACCTCTCACGAGACGAGTGGTTCGTAGAGCGGGTTTATGACTGAAGCCGGCAGAAAAAGAAGTGACCCCGCCGGATCGCCTCGCTGGCTCCGGCCCCTGCCTTGCGGCTGGTGCCAGATCCCTCGTACGTTTCCTTCGGGGCCGTCGGCAAACGTATCGCGTCTGCCGAAAGGTTGGCAATCCCCAATTTTTGTCGCCAGGCTACGTCGTGTAGGCGCGCACCTGGAAGAGGTTGCGGAGCCAGCCAGAAAGGTTCAGCCAGCGCGATCGCGGACGGCGAACAGGCGATTCTGGTGCGGGTGGCCCTTCCTCGTGAAGGATCGCGTAGCACAGCTCGACGCACTGATCACAAATGAAGACGCCCGGCCCGGCGACAACCTTCCGGACCTCGTCCTGGCGCTTACCGCAAAAGCTGCACTGCAACTTGACCTGTCTGGCCATGCCGTAAACATAAGTCTGTAGCCCCAAAACTTGAACCCTTACGTCGAGCTGCACTGCCACTCCAACTTCTCTTTCCTTGACGGCGGGTCGCATCCAGCCGAGCTGGTGATGCGGGCGGCGGAGCTCGAGATGCCGGCGCTCGCGATCACCGACCGCGGCGGCGTCTACGGAGCAGTGAAGTTCCTCCAGGCTTGCCGCAAGCTAGGGGTCAAGCCGGTCATCGGCGCCGCGCTCGAGGTGGACGGCGAAGAGGTCGTCATCCTCGCTCGCAACCTTCGCGGGTACTCGAACCTCTGCCGCCTTTTGAGCTTTGCGCATGCCGACCAGCCCAAGGGCGAGGCGCGGACGACCATCGCGAAAGTTGCTGAGCAGCGCGGCGACCTCTTCTACCTCAGCGCGACCGACGAAGAGAAACGGCTGCGAGGAATGCAGGAGGCGTTGGGCAGGGAGAACGTCTTCAGCGAGCTTCACCATCACCTCGGCCCTGAAGACTCCTGGGTGCTCGAGGGCCGCGCAGCAATGGCGAAACGATGCGGGGCCGCGATCGTGGCGACCAACGAGGTGCACTACCACGTCGCCGAGCGGCGTCGCCTGCATGACGTGCTGGTCGCCATCCGCCGCCGCGCCACGCTGGAGACGGCGCGGCCGCACCTCTTTCCCAACTCCGAGCACCACCTGAAGGGCGGCGAGGCGATGCGCCCGCTGTTCAAGGGCCATGAGGAGGCGCTGGCCACGCCGTGGGACATCGCGTGCGAGTGCGACCTTGACCTCAACTTCCGCGGGGTGCGCTTCCCCGGATACCCGGTGCCCGACGGCGAAACGCCCTTCTCATTTCTCTACAAGCTGTGCTTCGAAGGCGTTCGCGACCGCTACCGCCCGATCACGCCCGAGGTCGCCCGCCGGCTGCAGCGCGAGCTGGAGGTGATCCAGAAGACGGGGCTCGCCGAGTTCTTCCTCATCAACTGGGACCTGATGCGATTCGCGCGCGAGCACGGTGTGCCGGGCCAGGGGCGTGGCTCGGCCGCAGACTCGATCGTCGCCTACGTGCTCGGCATCACCCGGGTCGATCCCATCGAGCACAACCTCCTCTTCGAGCGCTTCCTGCACGAGGAGATGACGAGCACGCCAGACATCGACATCGACTTCTCCACGGCACATCGCGAGCAGGTGATCCAGTACATCTATGACAAGTACGGCTGGGAGCGGACGGGGATGGTCTGCAACGTCGTCACGTTCCAGCCGAGGATGGCGATCCGTCAGGTCGGCAAGGCGCTCGGATTCTCGGCCGAGCTGCTCGACCGGCTGGCCAAGGGGGTCGATCGATGGTTCACAGAGGACATCGCGGACTCGATGCTGGACGCGGTCCCTCCGCCGGACATGCGCCCGCAGAGCTGGCAGCACTTCCTGGAGCTGTGCCGGGAGGTGATCGAGTTTCCGCGTCACCTGTCGATCCACAACGGAGGCATGCTCGTCACCGGAGAGCCGCTCGTCGAGATCGCGCCGGTCGAGCCCGCGACCATGGAGGGCCGCCGCGTCGTCCAGTTCAACAAGGACGACGTCGAAGACCTGGGACTGATCAAGATGGACATGCTCGGGCTGCGCACCCTTTCGGTCGTCGCCGAAGCCCTCGAGCTGATCAAGGATGCGACCGGCATCCGTCCCGACCTCGACCAGCTGCCGCTGACCGACCCAAAGGTGTTCGAGATGTGCGGCGCCGCGGACACGATAGGCGTGTTTCAGATCGAGTCGCGCGCGCAGATGCAGACGCTGCCGCGGACACGCCCGCAGAGCTTCAACGACCTGGTGGTCGAGGTCGCGATCATCAGGCCTGGCCCGATCCAGGGCAATGCGGTCCATCCGTACATACGGCGCAAGCAGGGCCGCGAGCCCGTCACCTACGCGCACCCTCTACTCGAACCGATCCTCAAGGACACGCTGGGGGTGATCCTCTACCAGGAGCAGATCATCGAGATCGCGATGTACGTCGCGGGCATGACGCCGAGCGGTGCGGACGGCTTCCGGCGCGCGATGACCCGCCACCTCAACCGGGTCGAGATGTCTTCGCTCGAAGGCGACTTCATCAGCGGCTGCCTCGGCAACGGCGTACCTCGCGAAGTGGCGGACCAGCTCTTCACCGCCGTCCAGGGATTTGCCGTGTATGGCTTCTGCCGCTCACACGCCGCAGCGTTCGCACGCACGTCATACGAGACCTCATGGCTGAAGCTCAACCACCCGGTGGAGTTCGGCTGCGGCCTCCTCAACAACCAGCCAATGGGCTTCTACCACCCGAGCGTGCTGGTCGAGGACCTCAAGCGCCACGGTGTGACGGTGCTGCCGGTCGACGTCAACCGCTCCGATGTGCGCTGCCTGCCCGAGCCTCTGCCGCCAATCCGGCCGAATTCGCCTCCAGTGCCGGCGCGCGCGGGTTTGGTGCAGGCGCGATACCCGCGGGAGCCGGCACACGATCCAAATGAGCCACAGGCCCACCTCACCGAGGGCCCTCCCTCCTCCACCAGACCAGCCCTCCCCCGCCGGCCAACCGGTACCAGCGTATCGATGACGTCAACCCAGCCTGTTAAGGCGATGACCCACGCCATGCGCATCGGGTTCAACTACGTCAGAGACCTCGGCGAAGACGGACGCAAAGCGATCGTCGAGGAGCGCGCGCGCGGCCCCTACACGTCCTTAGACGATTTCCTCCACCGACTTCGCGGCGCGCCCGTCGGTCCGCGCGCCGTCCGCAACCTCGTCATGGTCGGGGGCTTCGATGGGCTCGGCCAACCCCGACGCGAGCTGCTCTGGGGCTGGCAGGAGAGATGGCACGGCCACGGCCTGCGCCAGGGCATCGCCAAACAGTCAGAGCTCCGGCTCAACGGCACCGCACCCGCCTTGCCCGACATCGACGAGTTCGACGCCAACCAGCTCGAGTACCGGATCTCGGACCTCTCCACCGGCCACCACCTCATCCACTTCTGTCGCGAACGCCTGGAAAAGCTGGGCGCGCTGGAAAGCAACAGGCTGGACGGAATCCGCAACAACCAGAAGGTGAGGGTCGCCGGTCTGGTCATCACGCGCCAGGCGCCCTCGACCGCAAAAAAGATCCGCTTCTTCACGCTCGAGGATGAGTTCGGCCAGGTCAACGTGACCATCAAGCCAGACGTCTACGAGCGCTACCGCCAGGTCGCCAACCGCCAGCCGATCCTGGTCATCGACGGGGTGATGCAGCGCAACGACGGTGTGTATTCAGTCCTGGCCAGCCACATCGAAGCCCTCCACGGAATCCCCCGGCCGCAGCAGAAATCGCACGACTACCGCTAGCCAAGACCTACTTTCCGTAGCCAAATAGGGGCCCTTTGAGCCAAGCTATGCCAATCGGACCACTGCCGCAGCACTGAACGCAGCAACCCCAAAGGAAGGATCCATGTCGATCGGTAGAGAAATCGAAGACATCGCCCGGGACCTGATCAAGCACCAGCACGACCATCCGCCGGTCCGCGACCTCAACCGCGAGGTCGAGCGCAAGCTCACCTTCGCCGACCGCGTCGCCGACGATTTCGCGCGCCTGATCGGCAGCTGGATCTTCGTCCTCGCCCAGGCCGGGATCATGGTTTTGTGGGTCGGGCTGAACGCCTTGAACCTGATCCATCCATGGGATCGCTATCCATTCCTCTTCCTCAACTTCATCCTTGCGGTCGAGGCGGCGGTCTGGGTCTCAGTGGTGTTGATGGCGCTCAACCGCCTCGCCGACCGCGACCGACTGCGCGCCCAGCACGACTACGAGCTGAACGTGAAAGCCGAGGAAGAGCTGAAGGCGCTCATGAACCACCTCATGCACCAGGACGAGGTCCTGCTCCAGATCGTCAACCGGCTCGACCGCGGCGACCGCGAGCTGAAGCGACTGGCGCGGCACCTCGAGCAGGCGATCGAGTCAAGCACTCAACCTCCGACGCCGCGACCCGCCGGGGCCGATCGCCCGCCGATCAGCCTGCCAGCGCCGTAGAGCTCACGAGGCGCGAGCCCAGCTCACGAACAACGCGCACGATGAGGTCCACATCTTCCTCAGTTGTTCGCCAGTTGACGATCGCAGGCCGAAACGCCACCTTGCCCGCGTACTCAGTCGTGCCGAAATAGACGCGTCCATCCTCGAGCACCATCTCGCCGAGCCTGCGGTTGATTCCGTCCAACGCGTCTTCAGCCACACCGGGCGGTCGGAACCGAAAACAGACCACGTTGAGCGGCACCTCCGCGAGTCGCTCAAGGTCGGGGGCCTCATCCACCTGCTGAGCCACTCGTTGGGCGAGCCGCAGGTGGCGCTCGACCATCGCGCGATATCCATCCCGCCCGTAGGCGCGAAGGGTCGCCCAGACAGGTAAGGAGCGGGCGCGGCGCGACATCTCAAGCGACAGGTTGCCGAAGATGGGCCGGTCCGTTGCCTCTGAGCGCAGGTATGCCGCGGTCGCCGAAAACGCACCGGCGTGTATCACGGGGTCGCGGACGAAAGCAAAGCCACTCTCGTAAGGCACGTTCAGCCATTTGTGCCCGTCGACGGCGACCGAATGCGCACCCTCGATCCCTTCGACCAGGTGGCGCGTCAGAGGCGAGACTGCAGCGAACAAACCGAAGGCTCCGTCCACGTGCATCCACGCGCCGTGAGCACGGGCAAGCTCGGCCACCTTGGCCAGCGGGTCGAAGTCACCGGTGTTTACATCTCCCGCCGTGGCGATCACAATCGCCGGCTGTCCCCCTAAGCCGTTGAGCGCGGCGGCGAGCGCCACCACGTCGAGGCATCCGGCGGCGTCACGGGCCAAGATTTTCGGTTGCGCTCGGCCGATCCCCAGCATGCCCAGCGCCTTGGTTGCGCTGGCGTGCAGGTAGCCGCTCGCGAACACCGGCACCGATGGCAGTCCGACAAAGCCCTCTACGTCGATGTCCACTGAATGCTTCAATCCCCACCACCGGCGCGCCGCCGCCAGGCCGACAAAGTTCGATGCGGTTGCTCCCGTGGTCAGCACCCCGCTCCAGTCAGAAGGAATCCCGAACAAGTCCTTGAGCCAGTCGAGACTGATCTGCTCGAGGCGCGAGGCAAACGGCGAGCCGATCCAGTTGAAAGCGTGCTGGTCCAGGGCTGAAGCGAGCCAGTCGGCTGCGAGGGCCGCGTGCGTAACCCCGCCGGTGACGTAATGGAAGTAGTGCGGCCCTGCTGAACGGGTGGCCCCGTCCACTGACGCGGCGATCAGCTCCGACATCGCCTGGAGTGATCCCACTCCTTCCGCAGGGAGAATAGACGGGGGCTCTGCGCTGCCCGGCGGGCGAGCCAGCGCCGTATCAATCGCGCCCAGGTATGCCTCCGCCTCCCGCTCCACCAGGCGGAGCACCGCGTTCAGCTCACCGCGATCGTCGATGGGATCAGTCACGGCCGTAATCTACAGCCCTCCTCTAGCGCGAGACCCTGTAGACGGCGTACTCGCCGTTGTCGAAAACCAAGGTGCCGTGCTCGTCCCAGTAGGCGCGGCTTGCTCCGAGAGGTAGCTCCTGCGGGCCGATCATCACGTAGTCGACGCCGTATTTGCGCACCAGCTCGGACGTCGACGGATCGCCGATGAGGATCCGTTTGTCGTCATCTCCCTTCTGGACGTAGTCCGGCAGTCCATAGGTCCACAGCCATCCCGGATAACCGATCAGCACTCGCCGTCCTGCCAGGGTCGGGATGGGGCTGTTGTGCTCAGGAGCGACGACGAAGACTGCATCGGGGCTGGTGTGTCCGCGGACCCAACCGGCGACCTCGAGCCCGCGCATGTCTGTGAACTGAACCGCGCTCACGGTGTAATCCGACGCACGGGCGAGGTCAAGCGCCCCCGCCAGCACGAGCACGGCCAGCAGCGCCGTCGCGACGATCCTCGAGCCCAGGCCTCGCTGAAACATCCGCGAGAGCACGCCTCCCACAACGATGCTGCCGAGCAGCGCCCAGAAGACGAAGAACTTCGTGTTGTCCCAGTCCCAGGGCTGCAGCACGATGACGTTGGGGACGAGAAACCACAGCCACATCGGGGCGAACCAGGTCACAAACCCGGTCTGGAACCAGCTGCGCAAGAAGTGCGCGGCGACCAGCAGCGGAATGAGGGCAGACGTGTTCTTCACCCAGAACCACACCAAGTCGCGTCCGAACCAGATCGCACCGTCGCGCTGCCAGTCCAGGTAGGAAAGCCAGCCCAGCTCGAGACAGTAACCGCGCAGGCTTACGCCGTCCCCGCACATGCTCAGATTGGCCGGCGGCCACATCCAGAGGAGGATCGGCACCCCAATCGCAAGGGCAGGGATGAAAAATGCGAGCCACTGGATCCGGCGGGTGAACAGAGCCCAGAAAACCGAGAGGGCGACCACGGTGCCGAATGCGTGCACGTGGAACACGGGCATCACGCCGGCGACGACGCCCGCGAACAGAAAGGGTCGCGCCCTTGAGCCGCCTCTTGAGGCGACCCAGAGGATCACCAGCAGGATCAAGGTCAGGCTGAACCCGAACAGAGTCGAGCGCTGCGGCACGAGGTACGCCAGCACGGGGTTCAGCCACTGGAAGTTCAGGTCGCGGTTGAGCGTGTACTCGCGGGGCAGGTGGACGAGCGCGGCAAGACCGCCGTGCTGGATGTCGCCCAGCAAGAAATAGAAGCCCAGGCCGCCGCTCAAAAGGAACACGAACACCGCGATCGCCGCGGCGGCGCGGCCGCCGGCGAATCGCTGCGCTGCGAGATAAAGCACAGCTGGGAATGCCAATCCGAGCAGGCCGCTGGTCATCACGAGAGCTGAGGTCAACGAGCTGCCCAGCGGGACCAGGCAGGCGGCAAAGAAATCGATCATGAACGGATAGCCGAGGCGATGCCCCGGGTCGATCGGATACTCGGGCGGGAAGTTGTGGCCGTAGGCGAACGAGCCGGTGAAGCTGAGATGCGCAGCCCAGTCGCCCCAGATGTTCACGTAGCCGGCGAACAGGCCACCTGGCGTGTACACGTAGGCCTGGTGCAGGAAGTGGACGGTCCACACGCCGCACACCAGTACCACCGCGGCGAGCGGCCACGGATGGCCGGGCGAACGGAGCGGCGCCAGCCAGCGCATCCGCGCGTCGGCGATCTCCGCTCTCATCAGTTTTCCATGCCGGGCGACCGCGCCTGCGGCCACGACGAGCACGAGGCCCAAGGCCAGCAGGGCCATCCACGCAGTTACATCCCGAGCAAGAAGTGCGAGTGCGAAGGCCAGGCCCGCCACAGCCGTCGCGCCGAGCACAGCTCCGAACGCGATGCGCTCCTCGAGGAGAAGGGGAACGCCGATCAGATACGTGAGGCCGAACCCGGCCACCACGCATGCCGCGAGGAATGCTGCTGCCGCTAGTTCCAACAGAAGAGCTGCGGCTGGCTGGGCAGCAGGTCATAGCGGCAGTTGGCGAACCATGTCTTCGGACCCCAAGGCGGAGTGTCCGGCCCCAGGAAGTAAGCCGGTCCGGAGATGGGAAGGCCCGTCCACACAGGATAGAAGTAGAAAAAGAACAGCACGGCGAGCCCGAGGTGGTTGGCGACAAGGATCCGGCGGCCCCGTGGCTCCAGCTGTTGAGCCAGGTGCGCGAGCACGAAAGCGAGGGCCAGGATCATGAAGACCAGTCCGCCAAACATGTGGTACATGAAAATCACCCGGCTGATCTGAGACCAGGGCAGGTACTGCGTGATGAAACCGAGCAGGATCACCGTAGCCGGGAAGCTGCGATGCCGGACGATGAAGTAAGGCAGAGACGCCACGCAAGGCAGGCTCGTCCACCAGATCCACGGGTTTCCGAGGTCCGCCATTCGCGAGACAAGCTCCTTGCCCGTCCAGTGGTCGAGCCCGAGGTTGGTGTATTCCGCGTAATACAGCACCGGTCGCGAGAGAAGCGGCCAGGACCACCACGGCGAGCCGTATGGATGCGTGGCCTTCAGCGTGGCGTGATAGTTGAACGACTGCCTCTGATACTCGATCAGGTCCGCCAGGTTGTGGAACTGGCCGCGAGCGAAGAACGGGTACCACGACTCGACGTAAATCACGGCGGGGATCGCCACCAGCGCGATCAGGGCGACCACGAGATAAGCGGGCAAGCGCGCGCCTCCGGGAATTCCGGGACCATCGCCTCTCCCCCATGACCATGTCGGGTTTCCAATTGGTCCGACGTGGAAGTCGACGTGGCGACGGATCGCTCGCATGACGAGGAGGAACACGATGCTCGCAAACGCAGCGAGGACGATCCACTTCGACGCGATGCCGATCCCGAGCACCACGCCGAGCGCAACCATCGAGACGAGCGAAGACAGTGGCGCGCGGCTCTGGATGTGTACCAGGTAGAGGAAGTACGAAAGCAGAATGAAGAAGATCGGAAAGATGTCGATCATCCCGATCCTTGACTGGATGAAGAACATTCCGTCGAAGCAGACCAGCGTCGCAGCCGCGATCGCGAACAACCGGTAAGGCCAGAGCCGGCGCGCGAGCAGGTAGATCATCGGGACGCACAGGATCCCGAAGATGCACGCAGCGATCCGCCAGCCGAACGTGTTGAACCCGAGATCGAGGTAGTCGCCCGAAGCGCCCTCGAAGTGGGCGCGGTACCAGCCGTAACCCCACTCGCCGGCTCCGATGAACAGCTTGGCAAGCGGCGGTTCGGGGTCGAAGTAATTCAGGTGCGTTCCTGATGGCGTCTGGCAATCAACCGTCGTCGGATGACACAGCTCGATGCCTTTGAAGTCGTAATAGGCGTCGACTGGGAAATAGATCTCGTCGAAGACCTGGCCGTTGGGCGGCGACAACACCTTGTTCGCGTCGGGGTACCCGCGGTTGAAAGGGTAGGCAAGTCCGCACAACGTGCCGGGATCGCCCTGCGCGTTGATCGGGGTGTTCGGCACACAGTTTGTGATCGCCGGCCCTTGGAACGGGTGAACGAAAAAGTCGGGCATGATCGGGCTGTAGAAGCGGAGGACGAACGCGACCGACGTCAGCGCGAGCAGCGCGATGAGATCCCAGCGATCGAAATATTTCCCGTCGCCCCTGGGCTTGGCTGTCTGCGGCGCTTCCAGCTGCTCGGCGGGGCTCCCGTTCACCGCCGCCGTTTGCGGCGCTGCTTGCCACCCTGGTTCTGTCCCAGGTGCAGCGGCAAGCGTGAGCTGATCTCCCAGGCGACGGCATCGGCGTCGAGCACCGGGAGGGCGATGGTGTCCTCGTACATGATTCGGCGGCCGAGTACTTTCTTGATCTCAGCCATGTCCTCTTCCGCGCCGCGCAGGCGCACGAAGAGTGCGGGCTTCTCCATCAGGGGTTTCATCATCGGCGCGACCATGCGACTGCGGCGGTCCTGAAACGCAAGCTTCAACGGCTGCACCCGCACACCGCGGATGCGGTCGTAGTCGATCAGCACGCTCGACCTCAGCGTGCCGACCTTCACACCTGCGTCAAGCGCCTCCACGTAGCTTCGCCGCTTGTACAGCAGGAAGGCCCCGCCCAGCAGAAGGCCGCTCGGGATGTACAGGAGCCAGATCACGTTTGCCGATTTCGCGATCTGGCCCTGATAGATCAAAAGTATCGTCATGACCAGGCCGACCGCGATCAAAAAGCCGGCGAAAAATCTCTGCTGTCGCCACAGCTGGTCGGCGTACAGGATCGGCTGCCGGGCGCGGCCGGACGGCGCTTCGGTGCTCAAGGCCTACTGATTATCGGGTTTGGCCCAGTCTCGACTCCTGGTCACGGCTTCGCGCCACCGTGATTGGAGGATGCCGGCCTGGTCTCGCGACATCGCGGGCTCGAACTCGCGGTCGAGCTTCCAGAGGTCTTTCAGGTCGGCGGCGTTCCAGACTCCGGCGCCCAAGCCTGCAAGGAATGCCGCGCCCAGGGCTGTGGTCTCGGTCTGGCGCGGTCGCCTGACAGGAATCCCGAGCAGGTCGGCCTGGAACTGGCACAGCACGTCCATCACCGCAGCGCCTCCGTCGACCCGCAGCTCACGCATGGGCGAGCCCATGTCGCCCTCCATCGCCTCGACGACATCGCGGCTTTGATAGGCCATCGACTCGACCGCGGCCCTGACCAGCTGGGCGCGGCCGCTGCCCCGTGTCAGGCCGATGATCGTGCCGCGCGCATACGGATCCCAGTGCGGGGCGCCGAGGCCGACAAACGCCGGCACCATGAACACCCCTCCGCTGTCCGGTATGGACGAGGCGATCGGGCCCGCCTCGGCTGCGCTGCCGATGATGCCCAGGCCGTCGCGCAGCCACTGCAGGGCGGCGCCGGTGATAAAGATCGCGCCTTCAAGCGCGTAGCTGAGCCGTCCCGCCCGGCGCCACGCCACCGTGGTCAACATGCCGGACCTCGACGCGATTCGATCGAAGCCCGTCTGCATCAGCACGAACGAGCCGGTGCCGTACGTGTTCTTGGCCATGCCGACCTCGGTGCACGCCTGGCCGAAGAGGGCGGCTTGCTGGTCGCCGGCGATGCCGCTGATCGGAGCGTCGATGCCACCAAACGCGCGAGGGTCGGTCTGCGAGATCTCACCCGCGGAATCGACGACGCGAGGCAGGTTCGCCACCGGTACGCCGAAGAGGTCGGCCATCTCATCGCTCCACTCGCCTCGTCCGATGTCGAACAGCAGAGTGCGCGACGCATTCGATGCGTCGGTGACGTGGTCGCGGCCGGCGGACAGGCGCGCCACCAGCCAGCTGTCAACGGTCCCGACTGCGGCGTTCGCTGCGCCGTCGACGTTCTCCATCACCCAGGCCAGCTTGGTGGCGGTGAAGTAGGGGTCGAGCACCAGGCCGGTGACCTCGCGCACGCGCTCTTCGTGGCCGGCCTTGCGCAGGCGATCGCACACTGCTGCGGTGCGACGGTCCTGCCAGACGATCGCTGGGGCCAGCGGCTCGAGGGTGCGCCGGTCCCAAACGACAAGAGTCTCGCGCTGGTTGGTGATGCCGACCGCTCGAACGTCCCCAGGCGTCGCCTCCGCCGCGCGCAGCGCGTCTTGCGCCGCAGCCTGGGCGGCCGACCAGATCTCCAGCGGGTCGTGCTCCACCCACGCCGGCTGCGGATAGTGCTGGGTGATCTCGCGATAACCCTTCGAGCGGACCTCTCCGTCGAGTCCGACGACGACAGCGGTCGCGCCGGTGGTGCCTTCATCCAGGCTCAGCACGACGCCGCGCTCAGCCATCCATCGCGCTCTCTAGCTGTTTGGGTGTTGCCAGGTCCGGTTCAGACTGCCCGTGGCGTAGCCCTCGAGGTCGGCCGACACGAACTTGTAGCCCACTTTGCGCACAGCCTCTACGACGCGCTCGCGCTGTGTAATGAGGCGCTCAATTTCCGCGCCGTCCACCTCGATTCTCGCCACGTCTCCGTGATGCCGGACGCGCACCTGCGAGAAGCCCAGCGCCTTGACGGCGGCCTCTGCCGCCTCGATCTTGCGCAGCGCCTCCACAGTGACCGGGGTGCCGTGCGGGATCCGGGATGACAGACACGCGAACGACGGCTTGTTCCAGTTCGGCAGACCGAGCTGCCGCGCGGCGGCGCGGATCTCGGGCTTTCCCATGCCGGCCTCGAGCAGCGGGAAGCGCACGCCGCGGCGGATGGCCGAGCCATGGCCGGGCCGGTGGTCGTCTGCGTCATCGGCGGTGGCGCCGTAGGCGAGGTGATCGAGTCCCAGCTCTCGCTGCACCGGCTCCAGCTTGTCGAAGAGCTCCTCTTTGCAGTGAAAGCATCGGTCCGGGTTGTTGCGCGTGTAGGCCTCGAGCTCGACCTCGTCGGTCGTGAGCTCGATCAGGCGAGCGCCGAGCGAGCTCGCAAGCACGCGCGCCTCCTCCTGCTCCGACTCCGGGTATGCGGGCGAGCTCGCGAGAGCGCCAACCGCGCGGTCGCCGAGCTCATCCAGGGCGAGCCTGAGCAGAAGCGTGGAATCGACTCCGCCCGAGTAGGCGACGAGGACGGACCCGAGATCGCGCACGATCCGGCGCGCCTGGTCGAGGCGGGTGGGGTCGTGCCGGTCGAGCTGGATCATCTCCAGCTGAGATTAGCTAATCCCCACGAAATCAGAGGCTGCGCCGTGATTTCGCGGGGGCCCCTAGGACGCCCGGGCTTCGGAAGGCTCCATCGCGGGAGCGCCACACCACGCTTCGTAGTCGATCAAGGAATCCACAGTGGGGTTCTCCCCGCACAGCGGGCAGGCCTTGTTCTGGCGCAGCCTCAGCTCCCGGAAGCTCATGTCCTCGCCTTCGAAGAGCAGGTAGCGGCCGATCATCGGGCGCCCGATGTTCAAGAGGTACTTGATGGTTTCGAAGGCCATCATGCTGCCGATGATCCCGGGCAGCACCCCGAACACTCCCGCTTCGGCGCAGCTCTGGACAGATCCGGGCGGCGGCGGCTCGGGGAACAGGCAGCGGTAGCAGCCGGTGCCCTTGGCCGAGTCGAACAGGGCAAGGCGGCCTTCGAACCGGAAGATGCTTCCGTGAACCAGCGGCTTGGCCAGGAAGTGGGCCGCGTCGTTGGCCAGGTAGCGGGTCGGGAAGTTGTCGGTGCCGTCGACGATCACGTCGTAAGGGGTGAAGATCCGCATCGCCGTTTCCGAGTTGAGGTGTTCGTTGATCGGGATGACCTGCACGTCGGGGTTCAAGCTGCGAAGCGTCTCAGCCGCCGACTCGACTTTGGGCCGGCCGATGTCGTCGTGGCCGTGAAGCAGCTGGCGCTGCAGGTTGGAGGCGTCGACGACGTCGAAGTCGACGATGCCGATCTTCCCCACCCCCGCCGCCGCGAGGTACATGGCCGCAGGTGAGCCGAGTCCACCGGCGCCAAGCAGGAGCACGCTGGAGGCGAGCAGCTTGCGCTGGCCGGCGCCGCCGACCTCGGGCAGGATGAGGTGGCGCGCGTAGCGGGCGACTTGATCCGGGGTGAAGCCCTTGGCGGCTGACATCGTCAATCCAATATACCCAGGGTGCTTTGGCAGTTATTCCTATAGTTGGAAGGCCATGGAGAGTGAATACCTAGACGAGGAGCAGGTCATCGCGCTCTACAACAAGGTCCGGACCGGCAAGCGGACCTGGCCGACCGGCATCTGGACGTCGCCTGCGGCCCTCCAGTACGCGGTCACCGTCTTTGACTACTGGATCCACAACGTCATGGGCTGGAAGGCCTGGCCCGACGCGCGCGGGAAGGTGACGCCGGCGCTGCTCGAGGAGCATCGGCTGGCTGACCTGGTTGAGAGCGTGTTCGTGCCCGAGTTCGGGGACGACTGGCTCGACTTCGAGGTCGTGCTCAACGAGAGCATGCGACTCTCGGAGGACGAGGGCTGGGCGCCCGATGTCGCCGATCGCCAGGAGCGCGTGGAGGCGGCTTTCGAGCATGCCTTCGAGCAGCTGATCGGATCACCGAAGCAGCAGCCCAAGCTGCTCCCGACCTATCACCGATTCCGAAATCACCTGCTTCGGATGTGGAGCGCCTTCCAGGAGGCGCAGGCCGAGCACGACAAGGCCGAGCGGGAGTCGGCCGAGCGTTTCTGGGCTCACCTGCGACTTGTCCGCAGCACGCGCGCGCAGGCGGCTGAAGCCTGGTCCATCGTCAACGCAGACGACGAGCGGCGCGGCGAGGTGACGATGGTCTGGGGAGAGCCTCATCCCTACTGCCTGGTGGTGCTCGACGATGACATCGAAACCGGGGGTTGGGAGCAGGTGATCTACAGGCTCGAGCAGGAGATCCTGGTGGAAGAGCCCGGTGTCGTCAGCTACGCCGTCTGGCACAAGGGCTTCGTGGGTGAGTACTACCGGTGCGCCGACTGCGGCGAGCTGCACAGCCAGTTCGACGAGGATGCCGGCACCGAGCTTCGACTGGACGACCTGGAGCCCCCGGAAGAGCGCTAGTTTTCACCTCCCCACATGTGGGGAGGTCCCGGCCAAGCCGGGGGAGCCCTAGTCGACCACGAGATCGAAGTTCTTGCCCTCCCAGCCGGTCATGTAGTGCGCGGTCCACGAGAACGAGGAGCCGGACGAGAGCCGGTTGGACGGAATCTCCGCCACCCATACGCCCAACGTCGTATCGATGGCTTCGACCTCGGCGAACGTGGCCCAATCGTCGAACGAGTAGTGCACTGCGCCTGGCCGGGGTAGCTGGACGCGCAGGCGGCGACCCGCGGTCAATCGGGTGATCTGGTGGCGATGCGACCACACGAAAGCAGGCTCGTGCGCGGGACCTTCGGTGTAGCGCCTGCGAGCCGGCATCACGATGTCCGGGAAGCCGGCGAGCGCGATGGTGACGAGCAGCTCGAGGTACTCGGCGTGCGCCCAGCCGAGCGGCGTTGCGGATCCATTCGGCCGGCCGAACTGCAGGCCGCGGCTCGGAATGTCCGGGCCGTCCCAGACCTGTTCCGGAATCATCAAGCCCTGCCCGGCGAAACCTTCGATCGTGCGAATCAGCTCGGCCGCGGGCAGCCCCATCGAGAAAAAGTGGCGCGCACGCTCTCCGGTCAGGACGGGCCACGGCCGGCCGCGGCCGCTTCCGTCCCAGGGAGATCCATCCTCGTGCTCGCCGTAACGATCGCCGACGTAACGTCGCCAGCTCGGGCCCGCGGGCAGGCTGACCTTCAAGGATGTGTCGACGCTCTGGAGGCTGCGAAGGATTCGCTCATCTTTCGGCCGGCGTAATCCGTATCGGACGAGCTCGAGGAACTCGGGCGCGATCGCGCCTTCTGTCGGTCGGTGATCCGGATCGCCGGCCAGGCGCACGTACTGGCCCGCCGCCGTAGAGCACCATGTCTCGACGCGGTCGTTCCAGTAGTCGGCCACCGCACGGAGGTGCATCGCGGCCACGTGCTCACCGGCCTCGTGCGCGAACTCCGCGGAGACGATGAGGGCCGCGATGCAGGCCGCGAGCGTCGACGGAGACAGCCCGCCGAGGTCCTCCCAGCGATCAAGCTGTGTGAGCGGTCCCTCACGGATGATGAACTGCGCCGCGGGCCGCACCATCACCGGGTATGGATCGTGGTCGAGGCAGTTTGCGACACCGAGCCGCCACGCGAGAAGGATCGGGAGAGCCACCTGGTCGAGCTCGGTCGACGTCCAGTGTGGCGTGCCGTTGAGAAACCAGTTCTGATACCAGCCGCCATCCGGCCGCTGGCGCGACTGAAGATGGCGGAACGCACGCAGCGCTGCGGCGCTGTCGCCTGCATCCAGCAATGCGGTTGCGATGCGACACAGATCACGTGGCCACACGAGGTGATAGACGTGGTTGCCGTCGTGATTGGTCTCGCCCCATGGCGCGCACGGCGCGGCGATGAACGCGCCGGCGTGCGATTTGTCTTCGAGGCAGCGCAACACCGTGAGGGATGCGCGGGCAAGCACGCCTTCGTCGCCACTTACCTTGGCCAGGGCTTGAGGCATGTCGGGCTGTGAACGCCAGGCTCGTTCGAACGCCTGGCGTATGTTGTTGGCGCCCTTCTCCAGCGCCTGCCGCGCGACCTCCTCAGCGTCGGCGCGCGTGTGAGCAAAGCCGATCGCGAGCTGGAACGAGCCGGCTCTGATTCCGATCTCGGCCCCGAGGGCAACGTTGCCGGGGCCGGCACGGTCGTACGAGTTGGTCAGGTAGCCGTCGCCGTCGCTCAGGTCGATCTGCAGGTCCGAGCTGCGATAGTAGCCCGCCGTCGCGCGGCTGAATGGTCCGACGATGCAGATCCAGACGTCCTGCTGGTGGAAGAGAAGCGCCGGAGGGTGCGTGTCGAGAACCTGGCCGAAGTTGCCTTCTGTGCCGGGCTGCCAGTGCGCGCTTGCCTGCATGTACAGGCGAACGTCAGGAAGCTCCGGCGTGAAGGTGGCCGCGATCAGCAGCGCGTTTTCCTCGGGGTCGGAGAAGAATTCTTTGGTCAGGCGGTATTCGTGATGGGTGCTGTCGACCGTAAACGCCGGAACGCCTGGGCTCAACCAGCTGATGCGGTGCTCGCCGTCCGCCGAGTCATCCACTGGAGGCGCTCCACCCGCAGATGCGAAAAAGCGAAGCTCGTGCAGCGCGACCCGGTCGAGGAAGGGAAAGAAAACGTCGCTGAGCGCCCCGTCGGCGATCGTGTACCAGAGTTTGCTCTTGGAACCGGGCGCCGCTCCGAACGCCATCTTGCGCCCGGGACCCCACATCGGCGGCGCGCCTGGTCCTCCTGGAGCCTCCATCGGGCGTTAAGTATGGAGAGCGGGTAGCTCAGATTAGAATCGAACGGCGACCCTGACTCTCCGGGGAGGTGGCTGAGTGGCCGAAAGCACCCGCCTGCTAAGCGGGTAGGGGGTGTAAAGCTCCCTCGCGAGTTCGAATCTCGCCCTTCCCGCTTATCCGAGAAACACGCGCTGCGCCCGGACCTCAATCTCCAAGTAATCCATTGCTGTGCTGAGGAACAAGGCAACCCGGCTGGCGCGGTCACCCCGCGGGGGCATACAGATATCTGGGGTCCTTCACGTGCAGCCTTTCAAACAGCGCGTTGAAGAGGTTCCACCCGGCTTAGCCGGAAAAAGGTGGTTAGCCCTCGCGCTCCAGCTTTTTGTCGCCGACCCACACTAGTGTGCCCGGCGCCAACTGAACAGCGGCCACGATGACGACTCCGGTTGTGCTCCCTGCTGCACCCTTAGCAATGAAGAGCCGTGACTGACGATGGCGGTGGAACATCCGGTCCCGCGGATTCTGCGGTCCAATGCCAAGTGGTCGGAGACGCCCCTCTACACTGCACTCAGATGTATCCAGTTGGTCCCTCGGAGCCCGGTCGTGGTGATCGGATACTGGCTGAGTTCGAGGCCAAGCTCCTTGCCAAGGACGAACCACGGCATGCAGATCTCGTCGAGGAGCGGGTTCGGGGAATCAATAGGATTGCGGCGCGCTGGCTGCTCCTGTTGACCAGCGCAGCCGTCCTCGCGATGCTCTCGGCTAATGTCTTGATGACTCTAGCCCTGGCGGCTGGTCTCGCTCTCGCGGCTGTGGCGGAGATCTGGTTGTTCATTCGACGTCGGCATGAGATCGCAACTTCACGGGCCGGGCCGAGGGCGTAAATCGTCGGCCAGTCGACCGGCGTCCAATTCATGCTTGCCTGATACCCCAGCTAGAGGCCGGTAATTGCTGATCTGACCGTCCTCAGCCGAGCGACTCAAATAGTCGAGCTAGGGTTCTTCGCGGCCCGGGAACGCTCGCGCGTTGTCGTCAGCTCGTCTTACTGCGGCTGCCAGAACGTGCTTATGCGCCTTACTAAAATGAGCAAATGACGATTCAGCGGATGGACAACGTTCTCATCGTTGTCGACGACCTCGAGGCGGCCAAGTCTTTCTTCATCGAACTCGGCCTCGAGCTCGAAGGCGAGACGCAGGTCGAGGGACCTTCGGTCGACAGCGTGATCGGGCTCAAGGACGTTCGCGCCACCCTCGCGTTGATGCGGACCCCGGACGGCCACGGTCGCATCGAGCTCGACAAGTTCCACACGCCCAACGCGATCAGGTTTGGGCCCGTGGACGCGCCGGTGAACGCGCTGGGCATCCGTCGCATCATGTTCGCCGTCGAAGACATCGACGCTGTCGTCGCGCGCTTGCTCGCCCACGGGGCCGAGCTGATAGGCGAGGTGGTGCGGTACGAGGACACGTATCGGCTTGGCTACATCCGCGGGCCTGAAGGCATCATCATCGGACTGAGCGAGCAGCTCAGATGAGACCTCCACGGCAGACAGTGCGATTCTCGTGGCGGATGCCTGCGTATAGTCGCGCCGTTGACCAGACCGGAGCCCGCGTGGACGCCTCGAGAGGCCGTCATCTATCTGGCGACACTCGCGCCGTTCGTGTTGCTCTTCGTGGGGGCCGCGATCGGCTGGACGATCGCGCCGCTCGAGCATCTTCGACCGACGCCCGAGAACGTCGCTGCTGGAGTGGTGACGTTCATCGTCGGCATGGCGATCGTCCGATGGCGTTGGGGCCCTCGGCATGTAATCGGGCGGCAGGGCACCGTCGTGCCCGAGTTCGAACCCCCGGAGGGTCTGCGCCCGGCGGAAGCCGACGTGCTTCTTCATGGCAAGCCTCGTCGGCGCGACGTGATCGCGACCGTCGTCGACCTGGCGTTGCGTGACTTCATTCGGATCGAGGAGCGAGCGGTCGGGAGCAATGCGCCGACGTGGGTGTTCGAACGAACCGACGCCCCGATCGATGAGCTGCGCGAATACGAGCGCAAGACCCTCGCGGGTCTCTTTGCCTACGGTCCGACGGTGAACCTCGCGGCGCTCGAGCCGCGGTTCTTCGTCACCGCCGATCTCGTCCAAGACGAGCTCGAGCGCGAAGTCGTCCGTCGCGGTTGGTTCGCGGATCGACCTGCTCGCCTCCGCTCCCGCTGGGCGACGGCGGGCTGGCTGACGGCACTGGCAGGCGTCGCGGTGACCTTCGTGCTCGGGAACGCGTTCACCCTTGGGCTGGCGGGTGCTGCTGTATCCGCCGTCGGGATCGTCGTGTACGCGGCCGCGCCGTGGCGGCCCGCGCGGACCGCCGAGGGCGAGGCGCTCATGATGCGCGCGGCCGGCTTCGAACACTTCCTTCGCACAGCGGAGGAGGAGCGTCACCGATTCGCCGAACGGGAGCGGCTCTTCGAGGACTACCTGCCGTACGCGATCTCGTTCGGTTTCGTCGAGCAATGGGTACACGGGTTTGGGCTCGTCGATCGCCCCGGAGACTTCGAGGCGCCGGCACCCGCGCGGACTCCGCTGGGAGCACGCCTCGTGGGACTCGTCCGCCAACTCGACGTTGAGGCGACGCGACCGGATCCGGATGAGCCGCGCGACCCGGCGTCGACCCGCCGCGTCGGCTGAGCGGTACTCTCGCGCGCGTGGACGCCTTTGCCGTGTTCGGGGTCCAGACGTTCTTCTCGTTCGTCGTCTTCGGCCTCCTCGCGTGGTGGTACGTGTGGCCGTGGCTGAGGTCCGCGGATCGCACCACCGCGTTCACGGCGCTGACCTTCAGCCACGCGCTCCGGCCCATCGGGGCGACGGTGCTCGTGGCATCCGTTGCCGGGACGGCATTACCGCGCGATTTCGCTGAGGCCGTCGCCTACGGTGATCTCGCCACGAGCGTGCTCGCGATCGTCACGCTGCTCGCGCTGCGCGCCCGGCTCGGATTCGCGATCGCGCTCGTTTGGCTGACGAACATCGTCGGCTTTGTCGATCTTGCGAACGCGCTTGTCGGCGGAGTGCGGTACGACATCGCGCGTCTGGGGATGGGTTCGTTCTGGTACGTCGTGACGATCCTGGTACCTGTCCTGTGGATCGCCCACGTGCTCGCCTTCGCGCTGCTCCTGCGCCGGCGCAGCTGACGAACGCTACTTGTCCGCGGGCGTAGGAAAGAGCGGACGGTACCCGGCCTGGGCCTTCGCGATGCTCTGGCGTGCGTACCAGCCGTGCGCCGCGAGCGTGATCAGGAACCCCACCGCTCCACCGATGAGGATCCCCGACGGCGTCGCTCCAAGACGGAGCGCGAGTATCGCGGCGATGGCGCCAGCGAGCGCGGAGTTCAGGATCATCACCACGGTCGGCGTGCCCGCGACGATCTGGCCGATCCAGGAGACCACGCCGCCGGGCTGCACGCCCATGGTGAT
>Ga0137409_10001745_pt1 | contig 23523 bp, 12 predicted proteins | sample CZODoug1_16funga_FD_122059 | JGI IMG/M metagenome (GOLD analysis project Ga0137409, IMG submission 122059) | Vadose zone soil fungal communities from Angelo Coast Range Reserve, California, USA - CZODoug1_16fungal (Hybrid Assembly) | ecosystem: Environmental > Terrestrial > Soil > Vadose zone...
CCGCCGTTCGCTAAAAAACGCGCGAACGGCACCCCTCCTAACTTAGGAGGGGAGTTTCGAAAACTTGACTCATTTACATCAACTCTTCATCGTCAAGATTCCTAATACGTTCCGGCAGGAAAATCCTATCCTTATGACACGATGAGTGGCGGGCGCTGAATTCGCGAAATCCTTCGTGATTTCGTGAAGTTCTTCGGGAATTCTCTACCTTTTCTTCTGGTGTTCCCGAAAGGATTCAGCACGTTAGAACCTTGGCATACGAGTTGCACGCCCATACGCCATCTGCATCTGGCCTGATTTGATGCGTTCGAAATCAGCGCCGGACATCGCCTATCGCTGCTTCGTCCGCAGCATCCATGTTTGAAAGATGTTACAGGAGAAAACAATGATCGAGTTCTCTGTAAATCATACGCGTGCCAATCTCGATGTGGACCCTTCGACACCACTTCTGTGGGTCATCCGGGATCACCTGGGCCTTACCGGAACAAAATACGGATGCGGAATCGCGCAGTGCGGCGCCTGCACGGTACACATCGACGGGCAGGCAGTGCGCTCCTGTGTAGCGCCGGTGTCACGCGCTGCAGGTAAAGAAGTGACCACGATTGAAGGGCTATCGCCTGATTTGAGCCATCCGCTGCAACGCGCGTGGATCGAGGAGGATGTGCCTCAATGCGGCTACTGTCAATCGGGCCAGCTCATGAGTGCCGCCGTGCTTTTGCGTGAGAAGCCGCGGCCGACCGACGAAGACATCGACCAGGCCATGGCCGGCAACATCTGCCGTTGCGGAACGTATCCGCGCATCCGGCAGGCTATTCATCGCGCCGCAGGTACCGTCGCAAAGGGAGGCGCCAGATGAGCCGCGGGATTCCACGTCGCGAATTCCTGAGAGTTTCGATTGGAGCCAGTGGCGGTTTGCTCATCGGCTTCTGCCTGCCGGGAGCCGTTGAAGCGTCCGCCGCGCAGAACGGATCGGCAACCAGCTTCATGCCAAACGCGTTTGTTCGAATCGGGGCAGACGAACGAGTAACCGTCATCGTGAACCACTCTGAGATGGGCCAGGGTGTCTATACCTCGTTGCCGATGCTTCTCGCTGAAGAACTCGATGCCGACTGGAGCAAGGTTGGCTTCGAGTCGGCTCCGGTCGATCCAAAGTACAACCACCCCGTCTATGGAATGCAGATGACCGGAGGAAGTTCGAGCGTTTGGTCGGCCTTCGAGCAATTTCGTCAAGCGGGCGCCGCGGCACGGGCGATGTTAATCGCTGCCGCAGCCCAGCAATGGAATATGGATGCGGCCAACTGCCGCACGGATTCGGGCGCGGTGTTGGATCCATCGAATCGCAAGCTGACGTATGGACAACTCGCAGCAGCGGCGGCAAAGTTGACTCCGCCTGCACAGGTAGCGCTCAAAGATCCGAAAACGTTCAAACTCATTGGTAAGCCGGCGAAACGCTTGGATACTTCTGAGAAAGTGAACGGGAAAGCGGTCTTCGGCATCGACGTCAAGATTCCCCAGATGATGACCGCAATCGTTGCACGCGCTCCGGTTTTCGGAGCCAGAATGCGGACCTTTGATGATTCCCGCGCGCGCGCCATGGCTGGCGTTCGCCGGATTGTTGCGGTGCCTTCCGGTGTGGCAGTTATCGCGGATTCGTTTTGGCAGGCGAAGATGGCGCGAGACGCCCTTCGCATCGATTGGGATGAAGGACCGATGTCTTCCTTCAACACCAATCAAATGATGCAGCAGTTCCGCGAACAGGCAAAGTCGGCCGGCAAGAGCGTGCGGCGCGACGGCAATGCGGATGCAGAACTTGCCAAAGCTGTAAGGAAGGTGGAAGCCGTCTACGAAGTGCCTTATCTCTCGCACGCGATGATGGAGCCGCTGAACTGCGCCGTGGACCTCCGTCCCGGCTCGTGCGAGATCTGGACGGGCACGCAGTTCCAGACGATGGATCGCGCCAGCGCAGCAAAGATCGCTGGGCTTCCGGAGGAGAAAGTACAAATCCACACCACCTTTCTTGGTGGAGGCTTCGGGCGCCGCGCGAATCCGCAATCGGATTTCGTGGTAGAAGCCGTTCACGTTGCTAAAGCAGCGGGAGCGCCGGTCAAAGTCGTGTGGACGCGCGAAGACGACATGCAAGGTGGTTGGTATCGTCCGGCGTTTTTGCATGCGATCGCGGGTGCGATCGACGCGAATGGCAAACCAGTCGCGTGGAGGTCGCGCGTCGTGGGTCAGTCGATCATGGTTGGAACTCCGTTCGAAGCCTTGATGGACCTCAAGACGAAAGGCTACGACCCATCCTCTGTGGAAGGCGTTGACGACCTTCCGTATGAGATTCCCAATCTACTCGTTGAGTCTCACCAGATGGAGGTTGGGGTCCCGGTACAGTGGTGGCGGTCCGTGGGACACTCTCACACAGCGTTCGCGACCGAGTGTTTCATCGACGAACTCGCCACGCTTGCGCACCAGGATCCTTACAGGTTCAGAAGAGCTTTACTGCAGAAGCATCCTCGACATCTCGGCGTCCTCGACCTCGCCGCCCAAAAGGCAGGTTGGGCGAAACCGCTGCCGAAAGGACGCGCACGAGGAATCGCCGTGCACGCTTCATTCGAAAGTTTTTCGGCACAAGTGGCGGAGGTTTCGGTGACCGAAGGGAAGATTCAGGTGCATCGCATGGTTTGCGCCATCGACTGCGGGCGATACGTGAACCCCGGCATCATCGCGGCGCAGACGCAGGGCGGCGCGATTTTTGGCGCCTCTGCGGCCCTGTTTCAGGAACTCACATTCGAAAATGGCCGGCTGCAGCAGACGAATTTTCATTCCTTTCCAATGCTTCGTATGAACGAATGCCCTGAGATTGAAACGCATATCGTGGAGAGTACCGAGAAGTCCGGAGGAATTGGCGAGCCGGGCGTTCCTTGCGCTGCGCCCGCAATCGCGAACGCAGCATTCGCTGCGACAGGGAAACGAATTCGACGATTGCCGATTCGTTTATCGGAGGCGGTATGAAACATTGGCAAACATTCCTGGGGCTCTGCATCGTCATCCTGATGGCTCTTGTCGCTTTTGCCGGCCCGCGGGGCTCCGCTCCTTCGCCCATGGCCGTCAAGCAACCGGCCAATGGAGCGTTGTTCACCGCTTTTGTTTCTGTGTTACGGCATCCGCGATGCATGAACTGCCACTCGCGCGGAGACTTTCCACGCCAGGGTGATGACGGGCATCCGCACACGATGAACGTGCGACGCGGTTCAGACGGCCACGGAGTGACGTCGGAGAAATGCAGCACTTGCCATCAGGACCATAATCTCCCAGGAGCACACTTGCCGCCGGGCGCGCCCAATTGGGGGCTGCCGCCTGCCAGCATGCCGATGATCTGGCAGGGTCTCGCTGATGCGCAGCTCTGCCGTTCGATCAAGGACCCAAAGCAAAACAAGAACCGGAATATCGATCAGCTCGTGGAGCACCTTACTGAAGATAAATTGGTGATGTGGGGTTGGAATCCGGGCGAAGGCCGGGACCCCATTCCAATGCCGCACGAAGAGTTCGTTGCAAAAGTGAAACAGTGGCGAGAAGCCGGAGCGCCCTGCCCGAATTAGGTGGGCAGCAAACCGGGAACAGCCGCGGATTACGCGAATTACGCGGACGAAGGTCCCTAAGGACTAAACTCACAGTGTGTTAACCAGTGTCCGCGTAATTCGCGTAATCCGCGGCTGGTTCCCTCTGCTTCTCGCCAGTTGCAAGCTTCATTGGTGAGAAATGGAGGCCAGTACTATTTAGTCCCGTCGCACTGCAGTAAAAATGCCGTCTCTAGTCCGCCCAAATCCGCCGGTGGTGCAGCAGGAAATTCAGCAACGAATTTGCCGTTCCCTTGTGATAGAAACCCTAAGCGAGTATCCTGCCAGCTTGCAAACATAAACAAGGAGAATCAACATGAAGCGCGTGAGCGTCATGCTCTTGGGCTACGGCATCGTCTCAGTCCTGCTAGTTCAGGCGCAGGCAGTGACCCCTTTCAAACTGGGCACGTTCGAAATCCGGGCCCGCACGTTCGTGGGAATCGTTCTGCGCGATTCGGTTGTAGTGGATTTTGCCGCCGCCAGTCGCGCTATCACACCGGCCTCCAACGTGGCGCTTCCGACCGACATGAAGGACCTCATTGCCCGTTACGACTCGGGACTGCGCGATCGTATCGTCCAGGTGGTGCGGAGCGTGAATGCCCAGACCGGCGCCCGCCCGGCCTACGTATATGACCTGACGGTCCTCAAGACGATGCCGCCGATCGTGTATCCGACGACGATGCTCAATGTCGCAGTGAATTACACCGAACACGGCGCGGAAATGGCCGCGCGTGATGGCAGCCGCGCCGCGGAGACACCACAGGGGAGCGCCGTGCCCGGTACGAAGAGTGCACCAGGCATCTGGGAGCGGAAGCCGGCCGATACTCGCTGGAATCCGTACATGTTCCTGAAATCGCCGACGGCTGTGATTGCCAATGGCGAATCGATTCAGCTCCCGGCTGGGCGAACCGATATCGACTGGGAATGTGAACTCGGCGTGGTCATCGGCAAGCGTGCATCGCGCGTTCCGGCCGCGAGCGCCAAGGACTACATCTTTGGCTACACGGTCGAGAACGACGTCTCCGATCGCGGAGGACGTGGCGACTCGCGGTTCGCCGGCTCCGACTGGTTAATCGGGAAGTCGCACGACACGTTTGCTCCGATGGGCCCATTCATCGTGCCGAAAGAATTCGTCGCGAATCCGCAGGCGTTGTCGATCCATGTGCTCTTGAATGGCAAACCGTTCCAGGAAGGCACGTCGGCAGACATGATTCACGACGTCTACGAGCAGGTCGAGTATGCGTCCAACATCATGACGCTGCGGCCAGGCGATGTCATTGCCACGGGCACGCCGCCCGGCGTCGGTTCGGCCAAGAAGCCGCCGGTGTTTTTCAAAGCCGGCGATTCGCTGTCGTGCACTTATCAGGGTATCGGAACGCTGACGAATCCGGTGGTCGGCGCGTCGACGACCTCGTCGCGCTGATAAATATACCGAGATCTCGGAGAGCGCATTCTTCCCGGGCCTAACCACAACCGTTCCTACCGACTTCGTCGAACAAAGCAGAGGTCCGTTGTCCGGTTTAGCATACCGGGCGGTGAAAGGAATTTAGAGTGAGACGGAGCATTCAGGAGAACTCGATCTTACCGCCTCTGCCGACTATATTCAGGACCCTTCTGATCGCCGCTTTCGTTAGCGCTTCTTCTTATTTGTGCGCGCAATCGGCAACGACGGGGGCGTTACGTGGCACCGTCGTGGATCCCGCGGGCGCAGTCGTTCCGGGCGTGACCGTCAGCCTCCTGAACCCCACGACCGGGCAGACGCAAACCACGATGACCGACGCGAAGGGCCTCTATGCATTCTCGTTGCTTTCTCCCGGCACCTATGACGTGGAGTTTTCTGCGCAAGGCTTCAAGACGTCCAGAGCAATGTCTGTGGTCGTCAACGTTTCGGAGGCACCCGACCTCGATGCCCAGCTCGAGACGGGAGCATCGGAAGAACGTGTTCCCTGCCGGTGCCAGTTCAGCGAGACGGCGACGTCCTCGAGCGGGACGCTGGTGGACAGCAAGACTATTACGGCGGTGCCACTGACCACGCGCAATTTAACGCAAGTACTCTCGATGTCGTCTGGCTCCACCGCCAGTGTCAATAATGCCGGGACGCTGGGAGCCGGTTCACAGAGCGTGAATGTGAATGGCAATACTGCCACAGGCACGTTTACTGTCGACGGGGCAGTTTCCACCAGCACTGTCCCTAACCCCGATACAATTTCGGAATTTAAAATTCAAACCTCGCAATACGACGCGGGATATGGCACGAGGGTTCCCAATACCAATCTGGTGACCCGAACCGGCGAGAACGAGTTTCACGGAGACGCCTGGGAATTCCTGCGCAACGACATTTTCAATGCCAATGCGTTTTTCAGGAATGCGGCGGGGCAACCCCGTGCGACGCTGAAGCAGAATCAATTCGGCGGCACGCTCGGCGGACCCATCAGGCGAGACAAATTGTTCTTCTTTGGTTCCTACCAGGGAACACGGCAGGTGAACGGCCTGGATCCCACCGCTTCCTTGTCTACTGTTATTCTTCCCCCACTCACCAACGATCGCTCGGCGGCCACAATCGGTTCGCAGTTTTGTCCGGCGAACAAGGAGCCGGCTGCACAATCCAGGTACTTGACGTTTGCCGGAGGAGTGCAGGTGGCGTGTGATGGCTCGAACATCAATCCTGTGGCTCTAAAGCTCCTGCAACTGAAACAGGCCGATGGCAGCTATTTGATCCCCACACCTCAAACGATTCTTTCGAGCGGAGTGAATGCGGGCCTCGGGTATTCTTCCTATAGTCTTCCGTCCACGTACGACGAAGACCAGGTGCTCGCAAATATTAGCTACCTGATTTCCAGGAAACACACGCTCACAGGCCGGCTCTATCACGCCACGGCGAACACGCAAAGAGCCTACTCATCCGATTTCCTTCGTTCCCCCGAGACACCGCCTACTCCGGGGTTCCCGGTAACAATGCACGAAACGAACTACATTACCAGCATGCAACTCAGTTCGGTGTTGACCTCCAATCTGGCCAATGAAGCGCGGATGACATTCACGGACAACCTTTCCACGCCGGCAGTGCCCGGCCTTGCGTCAGTAACTTCCGTCGGTATGACCCCAGCCAATGTCTTGTCGCCGGGGTTGCCGGATATCACGATGCGGGGATCATTGGGAGGTTTTCAGGCGGGAAACGTCTACAGCGACTTTCTGAACGGCACCAGAAGTTATTCCTGGTCGGATACTCTTTCCTGGACTCACGGCAGGCATACGATTCGCACCGGGGTCTTTGCGTTAACGCAGCATTTGAAATCCTCCAACATTGGTCTCGCCCGAGGACGGCTTGCGTTTCAGAACTTCACCGACTTCCTGCTGGGAATGAGTGCGGCGCAGAATGGCAGTCCTCAGGGACTCAGCAATATTCAATCTATCGAGGCCAACGAAGGCATGGGACCGCTGGGCGCCGTCGTGCTTTCGCAGCGGTTCTACCATACCGCCGCCTTCGTCCAGGGGGATCTAAAAGCCGGCGCGCGCCTCACGCTCAATCTGGGTTTGCGCTGGGAATACCTGCCGCCTTCTTTTGGCGAAGCTCAGGACCTGGGCAACGCCTGGCCGTCGCTTTTGCAGACGGTGCCCATTCCGCCCGCTTCCGGCACCTATGTAGGGATGACGGTGCCTTCTGACTACAATCCAAACCGGATCAACCCCTATACGGGCCAACCTTTCGGACCGCCGCCTCCCGTCGTGATTGTGCGTCCCAACAAGGGTCTCTACGAGAATGGTGCTCCTTTGGACCGCTTCGCGCCTCGCTTTGGCTTTGCGTGGCAACCCGGAAGCAAGCAGAGCCGCGTGGCTGTGCGCGGTGGGTATGGATGGTTCTACCAACCCCTCGCCGACAGGGGAAATGCGCAAGGCACTCCTTCGACGAATATGCAGCCTCTTGCCCAACTCATCGGTCGTTCGGGAGCTGGCAACAATGCGTCGACACTGCAAATGCCATTCCCAGCCACAACCCTTGGGTTTGTACTACGAACGCCTTCCTCAAACCTGGGGGACCGGATTATCGGACCGACCTTCCGGCTTCCGAAGCTACAACAATGGAACCTGAACGTGCGGTACGCCGTCTCCAGCAATTTCAGTTTCGACCTGGGTTATGTTGGATCGTACGCAAAAAATCTGTTTCTCTTTTATGGCTCCAACCAGCCGCTCCTGGCAACTCCGGGACACCCGGTAAACTGCGGGCTGCCGGCTACGCCCGCTGCTTTGGGCGTAACGCCCGCGGTCTTCGCCACGCTGGGAGTCGATCCAACATCGGGCTGCGTCACCACGAATACCTCCGCCAATGCTTACCTGCGCGTCCCTATCGTCGGCGAGGCACCCACAGGCTTATTAGCACACCAGTATCTCGGGGCTTCCTGGTACCACAGCATGCAGGCCACATTGAGGCAGCAGATTTCGAACGGCTTGAGCTTTCAAGTTGCCTACACTTTTTCCAAGGCCGAGGCCAATACAACTGCTTATAACGACCAGAGGAACCTCGATCTGGATTGGGCTCGTGCGAGTTTCGATCGCACGCACCGCTTGATCACCAACTTCACCTATGATTTGCCCAGCCTCCGGACAAACGGATTTACGGGGGCGCTGCTGGGAGGCTGGTCGATTTCCGGAATCGTTATTGTGCAGAGTGGATTGCCGATGTCTTTGATCGACCGCGGCGGGGGCTCCGTCTACGGTTTCGCCGGACCCGCCACCGTCACGCTCTGCCCCGGCGCAACAAACAAAGATCTCGTAACCTCGGGCACTACAGCGTCGCGTTTGTACAACTGGATTAATAAGTCGGTAATCTGTAAGGCGCCGGTAATTGGATCCGATGGATCGACGGGTTACGGGAGTACCGGTCAAAGCATTATGGATGGACCGGGACAATTCAATACGGATTTCTCTTTCGGCAAGACGACTGCGGCGGGAGGTCTTCGGGAAAACGCGCAACTTGCTTTCCGCGTGGAGTTCTACAATGCCTTCAATCACCCGCAATTTTCCAATCCCGGTACGAATTTTGGGACGGCAAACTTCGGTGTCGTCAGCCGGACCTCGGTGGCGCCTCGGCTGATCCAGTTCGGCTTGAAGTATGTTTTCTAGCGAGGCTTCGCCTCAGACCAACGAGGCATGTCAGAACTCGAGCCGCAGCGCGAATTGAATTTGGCGGCCGTTTCCCGACGAAGCCGTCCCGGTAATGACCCCTGCTGTAGGGCTGATGTCCGTGCCGGAAAAAACAATCAGATTCGGTGTGTCAAAGTTCGCGTGATTCAGGACGTTGAATACCTCGGTCCGGAACTGCAAATTCAATCGCTCTTTCAAAGGGATCCGTTTGAACAACGACGTATCCATGTTGAGGAAGCCTGGTCCTCGGAGCTGGCCGCGCCCTATGTTGCCGAAGGTTCCCGCCAACGGCAGCAAGAAGGCGTTGGGATCGTAATAGCGGCCGGTCTTCTTGAACTCCTTTGCTCCCAGAATCGCGTTTCCTTTGAAGTCGGGATTCCAGCTTGGCCTATCGGGAAGGCGACCAGTGTCTCCCGTACCGGACCGATTCGAGCCAACCTGAGGCGTAATGGGAAAGCCGCTATTGGCTACAAAGATGCTGTTCCACTGCCAACCGCCGATCAGCTTGTCCACCCAACCCGTAGCTCCGCCGCCGAACGCCTTGCCGTTCCCGAACGGCAACTGATAGCTGAAGTTGGTGCTGAATTGGTGCAGGAGGCTGAAGGAGGCGGGTCCCTTGTCGAGCCTCCGGTTAAAGCGATTCAACGTTGTGGGAGCCTCATTATCGGCGCCATTGACGAGGTTAGCGGAATTGATGTCCAGCACCTTTCCCCAGGTGTAGCTGGTTTTGAACGTCAGTCCGCGGCGCGCGCGCTTGAGCAAGGAGAGATTCATCGCATGGTAGCTGCTGGTGCCGACATAGTACCAGCCCTGGCTGGAGCCGAGTAGCGGGTTCGGACGCGATCCCACCGGGACGTACAGGGTTCCCTGCGGGACGACACTCCTCTGGTTTGCCGCGAGAACTCCGCCTGCAAGGCAGCCCGCTGGATTGTCGCACTTCAACGGTTGAATCGTATTTACGTCCATTGTTGTCGAAACGTGATATGACTGGCTGCCCACATACTCGACCTCGGCCACGAGGTCTTGCGCCAGTTGGTGTTCCACCGTCAGGCTCCATTGCTGGAGTGTAGGCGTGTGCAGAACCGGATCGACCCCGCCCGGCGCATAGACCGAGCAGGGTGGATTCGTCTGTCCGACGAATTTACAAGCGGGCGGGGGTGCCACTTCAGCGGATACCGGAATGATGGAGAGCAGCGGCTGGTTCAGGAAAGTTAACCGCCCGCTGAACGGGGGATTCGCGTTGAGCCGGTTGGCGAGATTGTCCTGCAGGTCGTTATGAATCCCAAAGCCGGCCCGCACCGCCCACTTGCCTGAACCGGTCACGTCCCACGCCAAGCCGACCCGCGGCTGCCACAACGCCTTGGCGTGGTTCTCGATGAGCGGCGTTTTCCCAACGAACGGGTCGGTCATCAGGATCCCATTCGCATCAAACAGGTAATTCGAAGAGTGACCATTTTTCTCGTTGATCATGGTGGTCATCTCGTCCCGCAGTCCCAGCCGCACCGTGAGATTCGGACGCAGCTTCATTTCATCCTGAAAATACCAGGCGGCTTCCTTCGAGCTAAAGATCAGTTCCGTCGGTTTCGTTTGCGTGTTGAATTGGGTCGGGCGATCCTGGAGAAAAGCCAACAGGGTGGTATAACTGACGGTCCCGGCATTGTTCTGGCCCGAGGAAAACGCCGTTTGCTCCACTCGCTGGAACCACGCGCCGAAGCTGAAGCTGTGAATCCCTTTCGTCAGCTTCACGTCGTCGGAGAAGCTGAAGTTCCGCCGGGCGTTGTAATTGAGGTTCTGGCCGTTGGGTGCGATTAGAGCCGATGCCCCGACCGTTACCGTCCCGCCTCCAATGACGATCGATCCCGGATTGTTCCGGCCTCCTCCGCTCAGAAACAAGAGCCCGTCCGGAAATGGCGCGACTGGAGGGGCTTTCTGCTGTGCCCGCGCGTTGGAGTACCCGAAGTTCGCGACGTTGACCAGAGTTGGAGAAAAGATATGCGTCTCTTGCGTACTGAGGGTATACAGATTGGTTTCCTGGGCTACGAGGAAGGTGGGGTCCTGCGGATTGCTCCGATTCCCCTTGTCCGCCGTGAAATTGCCGTTGACCGAATCTTGGTTGGATAAGTAGTAATCAAAGCGGCCCAACCCAAAATCTTCCTGAACCGAACGCTTGGGATTGGCGCTATAACGCGCGGTTCCGGTGGGCAAGCCGTTCAGGAGCTGCTCCGGACCATTGGGTTCCGGCCAATACCGGAAAAACGGCAGCATGCGCGGCTCGAGGTTGGGAGCTTGCGCATACTGACCCGCAGCGTTCGGCCAAAGACCCTGCCGCGCCTGCCGGCTGGGCACATAACCGTATTGGCTCACTGCCAACCGCTCTCGAAATCCTTCGTAGTTTCCGAAAAAGAACATCTTGTCCTTGCGGATCGGCCCTCCCACGGCTCCGCCAAACTGGTTCCTCTGGAACGGTGGTACCTTGGTCGGGTTTGGAGCATTGGCGACGTCGAAGAAGTTCCGGGTATCCAAAGCGTTGTTGCGCAGATACTCGAAGACGGATCCACGCCACTGGTTCGTCCCCGACGTCGTCACGATGGTCACCTGTGCCCCGGCACGTTTTCCATATTCGGCACCATAGGTGTGCCCGAGAACGTTGAATTCCCGCACGGCGTCTACGCCGAGCAAAAACCCGCTTATGCCCTGGGGCGCGGTGTAGGTTCCGCCCGCGTTGTTCCCGACGTAGTCCATTCCATTCATCGTAAACCGATTGCTGTCGGGCCGCTTGCCCGCGATCGAGAACGAGGGCACGTTATTGTCGGTGGTATTCGATCGGTTGGTAATAACGCCCGCGTTGAGCGTCATCAGCTCCAGGAAACTCCGCCCGTTCAACGGCAGATCCTTGATTTGGTCTCGGGTGACCAGGCCGGAGGTGGAGCTTAGCGTCGTGTTCACGAGCGGGGCGTCCTCGGTCACCGTTACGTTCTCTTTGAGGTCTCCGACCTCCAGCGTGAAATTCACCACTGCTTCCTGAGTCACAACCAGATTGATGCCGCGCCGCACCTGCTGCTTGAAGCCGGATAATTCTGCGGTCACTTCATATGCGCCGACCGGAAGCGCTGGCATACGGTAGCTGCCGGTCTCGTTGGTGATTACCGTGCGCGTTAGCCCGCTATCGGTATGCTTAGCCGTAACACTCACTCCCGGCACCACCCCACCACCGGCGTCGTGCACGACGCCGGACATGGTCGCCGAGAATTCTTGCCCAAACACCAGCCCGCTCGTCAGCGCGATCACTGCCAGAATTCCTGCTAGTCTTATTGGCAACCCGATGGAATTTCTCCCGCTCCTGCAAACCATAACTCACTCCTTTTTTGGTTTTGAGATGCGACATTGATTTCGTCGGAACCCCGCTCGCAGCGTCGATTGCGTCTGCCAGACGAAACGCTACGAGGTTTTCCAGCGCTGGAGCTAAAGACTCCCCGAAACCTATTAGTCCCGTCGTACTGCCGATAGTAAAAATGCCGTGTCTATTCCGCCCAAGTCCTCAGGTGCAGGAGAAAATTCAGCAACGAATTTGTCGTTCTTGTGACAGAGACGCTATGCGAGTTTTTCCCAAGATGTCAAGCTGTCGAGGTTCGATATTTATCATGTTGACCATATCGAAACGGACGTTTTCCCAGTGACGGCTCACGAACAAATGACTTCCCGCGCAATTTCCGACTGGGACTTGATGCTTCTGATCAAACCGGTCGAAGAGTGGCATTGGCAATGAGCCGCCGGGCGGCGGAGCCTTGGAGAACCGGCGATATTTCTTGACAAACCCATCAAACGGTCGTAGCCATGTGTTAATCAAAAATTTTAGCGGACATAACATTTCCTGAGATTACAGTCGGCGCGCCGCGTTTTTACAAAACAGTAGACCGGCTCAGGAAGAGCCAGGGACCAAAGGCCTAGACGCCTGCCATATTTGTTTTCGGAGATAGAGCGGATTCGAAAGGAGCGGAATATGGTAAGGAAAATGGGTAGCAGTGTGCGTTCGTTCGGAAGATTCGTAACAGCGATTGTTGTATTGATCGCATTGCCAATGTGCCTGGTTTTTGCTCAGACTTCCACGGCGACCATCCTGGGCGTAGTGAAGGACACCTCGGGGGCGCTGGTGCCGGGAGTGAGTATCACCGTCAAGCATACCGAGAGTGGCCTGACCCGTACGGTCGTGAGCGGCGAGCGCGGCGGCTACAATGTGCCGTTGCTTCCGGTGGGAGCATATGAGATCACCACGACCATGCCAGGCTTCAAGCAGGCGGTCCGGAGCGGCATCAATCTTGTGGTGGGTCAGGAAGCGGTGGTGGATCTGACGCTGGAAGTGGGCGCCGTCGGCGAGCAAGTCACGGTGACGGAGGAAGCGCCGCTCGTGAATACAACGACGAGTTCCACCTCGGGAGTGATCACCGAGCAGCAGGTGAAGGAGTTGCCGCTGAACGGGCGCAGTTTCGATCAGCTCATAACGCTCAACGTCGGCGTTTCCAATGCCACTTCGAATACGCTCGATAGCGGCAATTGGAACATGTTCTCGGTGGCGGGGAAGCGGCCGGAAACCAATCGGTTCATTATCAACGGAATCGACTGGGTTGGCGGGAACGCGAACGGTCAATACATCACGCCGGAAGGAGCCAGCCGGCAAATGCTGGGTGTGGAAGCCATCCGGGAATTCAACGTTCTCACGGCCACCTACAGCGCCGAGTATGGAAAACGGGCCGGAGGTCAGATCAATATCGTGACGACCTCGGGGACCAACCAATTGCACGGATCCGCGTTCGAGTATCTGCGGAACAGCGCGCTGGACGCCCGCAACTTCTTCGATCAAACCATTGGCGCCCCTCCATTCAAACGCAATCAATTTGGAGGAGCGCTGGGAGGCCCGCTGAAGAAGGACAAGATGTTCGCATTCGGAACCTACGAAGGGTTCCAGGAACGGTTATCGCGTTCGAGCGCGTCGATTGTGCCGGGCGCCTTCGCCCGCCAGGGTCTAGCGTGGCCCGGTAATTCCCTGGGTCCAAATGGTTCGCCCGTGCCGGTTGGTTCGCCGGTTCCGGGTCTGCAGCCGGCGATGCTCAAGTATGCCAACGCCTTCTGGCCGGCGCCCAGCACCCCCGACCGTCCCGACGGCAGTGCGATCGCCTACGCGAATCCGCCGCAGAAGATCGGGGAAAGTTTTGGCCTCGGGCGCTTTGACTACGTCATCTCCACCAAGGATTCATTCTATGGAAACCTCACGGTGGACAATGGTCTCAGGATCAACCCGTGGGGAGGAGGAGGCGGCGGCGACCCGAATTTCAAGACTGTCGCCGACTTACTCGCCAGAACCCTCAGCTTGAAAGAAACGCATGTTTTCTCTTCCAATCTCGTGAATATCGCGACCTTGGGGTACGCGAGGACGTACGGAGACAGTGTCAACGCTCCCGCCGTACCGATGTCCAAAGACGTCGTGTTTCTCGAGGGCGGTAATCCCGGCACTGTTGTCATTGGCGGCGGGATCAGCGCGGCCGCCTCGTCGGCGATCGCTGGTGTGCCCGGCAATAACCCCTATTGGGGCGTGAGGAATTACTTTACGTACACCGATGACGTGCGCTTCATCAAAGGCAAGCACTCCTGGAGCATGGGAGGCTGGCTCATGAAGGTGCAACAAGACCAGTCGGGCGTAGCATTGTCATCGGCGGCAAACGTCGCCTATCCAACCATACCGGCATTTCTCAGGGATCAGCCCAACAACGGTATTTTGACGCGCAATGCGCCGACGCTGGGCTTCCGCTCCACGGAAGGCGCCTGGTATGTCCAGGATGACATGAAGCTGCGGTCGAATTTCACCTTGCGCCTGGGGTTACGGCACGAGATGACCAACGGATGGAACGAGGTCGTGGGCCGGTGTTCGAACTACAGATTTGACCCTGGCTTTGTGATCCAGACCAATCCGACCGTGGGCAAATCCTGCCTCGAACAGAACCACGCCAAGTTTTTGCTGCAACCGCGCGTGGGTCTGGCTTGGGATCCGACAGGCACGGGAACCTGGGCGGTGCGCGCCGCCTTTGGAATCCACAACGATCTGATCGATAACCTCGGCATCCGGGCACAGGCCGGTATGCCACCGTTCGCTGCCCGCGAGTCGCTGCCGGTGACTCCAGCGACCGGGTTCCTTCCTCTGCTTCCGCTGAAGAAGAACGTCGCGCTTCCGCCCACCTGCGGCCCAGGCATCGCGGCGCCCTGCTCGATTTATCAACCCACGGGTTTCGATCCGAACTTGTCGACCCCCACCGTCCAGATATGGGACCTTACAGTGGAACGCCAGCTTGCGAAAGACTTGGTGCTGTCGGTCGGCTATATCGGCAGCCAGTCCTACCACACCAATACCACAGCAAATAGCAATCAGGCTCCGCCTGAGGTGTGCCAGAACCCGCAGGGATGCCGGAGCGGCGGCGTTCTTCCAGCCAATCAATCGGCTATTGTTCCGCAGGGAACCGTGTACATGCCGTCCAAACCTCCGATCGTGGTCAACGGCATCACTCTCCAGCAGCGCCCGAACCCCTATGTGGTCTACACCCAGTCATGGTTTGGTTGGGGTACCGCCAGCTATCATGCGATGAATGTGTCGGTGCTCAAGCGCGCGGCGCGCGGGTTGACGTTCAAAGCGAATTATAGCTTCTCGAAGGCGCTGGATTTGAATTCGGCCATCCTTGCGCCTTCAGGAGAAAATGAGCCGACGAACCTTGTCAGTGGTCTCTACAATCGCAACCTGAACAAAGGCGTCGCCGCCTACAACCCCGCACACCAGTTCAATTCGAACTTCAGCTATCAGTTGCCGTTCGGGAGCGGACAGCGCTTTGGCGGGGGCGCCAGCGGGTTGCTGAACCGTTTGATTGGGGGCTGGCAATGGAATGGGATCGCCACCGCTCAGACCGGATTTCCTTTCACGCCTCTGATTGGCTTCAACAATTCCGGCACCGGCGACGGAACGCAACCAACCGACATAGCCGACAGGAATCCGAACTTCAAAGGCCCGGTGATCCTGGGGACAGTGGACCACTGGTTCGACCCCCGCGCTTTCTCGATGCCGATTGCCGGCACCTTCGGGAACGCGGGACGCAGTGCGTACCGCGGCCCGGGCCTGTTCAACGTCGACACGTCCTTGTTCAAGAGGATCCCCATCCGGGAGAGCGTGACTTTGCAGCTCCGCGTGGAAGCGTTCAATGTTTTGAATCACGTTAATCTCGCGTTCCCGAATCAGGTGGTCTTCCAGGGCAACAGCTCCAATTACAGCTACAGCGAGTCGGCCGGCCAGATTACAAATACGGCCACGACATCTCGGCAAATCCAGTTCGCACTGAAGCTGCTGTTCTGAAAGCCGCGTAGCGGCGTTAGAGTGTAGCCACGGCTGAAAGCCGTGGTCTGGAGATTGGCCATCTGTGGGGAGTTTGGAAGCAAGAACTCACGTTTCGCGTGCATGACCGCTCGCGCAACGAAGGGTCAGGTTGGCGAAAGAACCAGCCTCACAAAATACTACGGCTTTCAGCCGTGGCTACACTCTTACGCCGCTACGCGGCCGGGGAGACGAGGGAACCTTTGGGCTACTTGACGGCCGGCCCTTCGAGGGCACCGAGCTTCTGCAGCAGAGAGACAGTGCTGTCGTGGGGAACTGGAAGCTGCGTCAGACTTGCTTTGCCCATAGCGATATCCAATGGCGTGTGTCCCTGGTTGGTTTTCGCATTCAGAGCCGCGCCATGCTCCACGAGAAACCTGACGATGGTGTCCGCGCCTCTGGAAGCGGCCCCATGCAGTGCGGTCTCGCCCTTTGTGTTCGCCTGATTGAGATCGAGTCCTGTCTCGAGGCTGACTTTCAGGGCTTCGAGAGCATCGTTCTCACTGCCGGTCGTGTTTTTGTCCCGATAGCCCACGCCGGCCGCGAACATCAAGGCGGTGTTTCCTTCCTTGGTCATAAGCCTGGCGTCGGCCCCTTTTTCGAGCAAAAGCCGCATGACCGTCGCGTCACCGGCCCGTGCGGCCCGCATCAGCGGAGTTGTACCGGGGCCCAGAATCGTATCGCCGTAATCCATTCCGCTTCTACCGGGAAGAGGGGCGGTCAGGGTCGCATTGACGTTGGCGCCGCGAGAGAGTAACTGATTTACGATCTCCAGGCTCGGCAACGGATCCTCGGCCTTCCGGTTCGGCAACGTGGACCAGTCTTCATTTCGAATATCGACGATGGCGTACAAAGCGGTTCGCCCATACCCGCCTGCGACGTTGATATCGGCGCGGCGATCGATCAGGAATTTGGCGAATGTATATTGCTTGTTCATGATGGAGACGATCAGGGCGCTGGTGTTATCCACATCGCCGTAATTGATATCGACTCCCCCGTCGAGCATGACACGTGCGGATTCGATGTCTCCTTCACGCGCAGAGAACGAGAGAGCGGTGAATCCGCCTCGAGCAATCGGTGAAATGGACGAGGCCGCGCTCAGCCGCGGCACCTTTGTTTCCCGATCGAACGAGCGGACCTTCCAATCGGCGCCATGTTCCAGCAGAAGTTTCACGATCTCAGGATGGCGCTCCGAGGCCGCCCACATGAGAGCTGTTTGTCCTTTGTAGGTCTCCCGGGCGTTCACATCCGCGCCGCGGTCCAACAGAATCCTTACGGCATCGAGGTTGCCGGCACGGGCGGCGGTCATGAGCACGGTTTCACCGTCGCGCGTCGTCAATGTCTTCGGATCGGCGCCTGCCCGCAGTAAAGCCTCGATCATTGCCCCGCTTTCCGAAGCGGCCGCTTCAGACAGCGGTGTCGCACCATAGCGGTTGACGGCTTTGGCGTTCGCGCCGGCGCGAAGCAGCAGGTCCACAAGCTCGGCATCGTTCCAATGGGCTGCCCAGTGAAGCGCCGTTGTGCCATCCGGTTGCGGGGCATTCACGTCGGCGCGTTGTCTGACGAGCGCCCGCAGCGCGTCCCTATCCTTTCGCTGGGCCGCGTCCGCGGCCTCCGGGCCTGCGGCGGCATACGTGGTTCCCTGGAGAACAATGCAGAGCAAAACGGTCAACCATGATCGATTCCATTGCGTTCTCATGCGAGCATCCTCTTTCAGTTTCCGTCACTGTAGCGGCGGTCTATGACCGCCGACAATACGGCAACGTGCGAGATCGCCGGCGGTCATAGACCGCCGCTACAGTTACACTTCCGACAGAAAGCCTGTGCTATCGCCAACGCTTTCCTGCGGAATCCCGGCCTTCTCCAAAATGGTCATCAGCAGATTCGCCATGGGCGTGTTCTCCGGATACTTGAGGTGACGACCACCCTTCATTCTGCCCGCTGCGCCACCAGCCACAAGGACCGGCAATGGCGAGTGATTATGAACGTTGCTGTTGCTCATCGCGCCACCGTAAAGGATCAGCGAATGATCGAGCAGACTGCCGTCGCCGTCCGGCGCGTTCTTCAACCGCTCCAGCAGGTAGGCCAGGAAAGTGACGTGGTACGTATTGATCCTGGTCAAAGCTTCCAGCCGGGCCGCATTGTTCTGATGATGCGACGCGGGATGGAAAGCCTCGGAAATGCCGATCTTCGGGAAAGTACGGTAGCTGACCTCTCGAGCCATCATGAATGTCGAGATGCGTGTGATGTCCGCCTGAAACGCCACGGTCATCAGGTCGAGCATCAACTTCATGTGTTCTTCCCACTCGTCGGGAATTCCGCTCGGCGAGGCCGGCACGTCGAGATTCGACTTGCTTTGCTTCTCAGAGAGCTGGATGCGGCGTTCGATTTCCCGCACCGTATCCAGGTACTCGGCCACGCGATTGCGATCGTTCGTGCCGAGTCCGCCTTGCAAACGCCGGATCTGGCCGGTGACCGCATCGAGAATGCTGCGCTGGCTTTCAATACGCCGAAGCCGCTCTTCGGCGGTTGCGCCATCGCCGAACATGCGGTCAAAAACGACACGTGGATTGATTTCCATGGGCATGGGCGTCGTTGGTGTCCGCCAGGAGATGGTATTCATGTAGGTGCAACTGAAACCCACGTCGCAGGATCCAACCAATCCGCTGTAGTCCTCAATCGCCAGTTCCAGCGACGGCAGCAACGTGTCCTGACCGATTTTCTGCGCCGCAATTTGATCGATGGTTGCACCCGCGCGGATGTCCGCCCCATCGGTGCGCTTCGGATGAACGCCATTCAGATAAACCGCGGGGCAACGCGTGTGGTCTCCGCCGTTGTCGCCCGGCCCCTGAGGTCCGGCCATCTGATGAGCAAGATTACTGATGACGACGACGCGATCCCTGTGAGGTTCGAGAGGCGCCAATATGGGAGAGAGCTTCAGCGCGCCTGCTTCAGCGGGTGTCCACTGTGCCATCACCGCGCCGTGAGGCATGAAGCAGAGCCCGAGACGAATCTGAGGATTGGCGGCGGTTTTCGCGAGCGGTGTCTGGGCCGGCACCATGGATTCCAGCAGCGGCAATGACAGGCCTACTCCCATGCCGCGAATAAACGTCCGGCGCGAAAGGTGCTTTTTCGTAATGAAGCTCACTTAGCCTCCTTCATCTGAAACGGCGTACTCCTGACGATTCCCAGTACTATCGATGAGAACCGGAAATCCTTGTTTCTGGCGTCCTGCACGACCTTTCGTACGGCCGGCATATCGTAGTATTCGATCCCGCGGCCAACCGCATAGGTCAGCATCTTTTCCGTCATCACTCCGACGAAAACCTCCGGCTGCGCGGCCAGGGCCTGGCGAAGCCCGGCCACGCCATCCAGGGTAGCACCATTAAATAATGTCCCCGAAGGATCGATTTTGGCACCATCTTCGTTTGTTCTCCAGTGGCCGACACCATCGAAGTTTTCAAGCGCGAAGCCGATAGGATCCATCAGCCGGTGACAGCCCGCGCAAACCGGATTCGCCCGGTGTTGCTCCATTCGCTCCCTGAGGGAAAGAACTTTGCCGTCGGCCGAACTTTCCTGCAAAGGCGGCACATTCGGCGGAGGCGGCTGCGGAGGAACGCCGAGCAGATTCGTCAGAATCCACTTGCCGCGTTCAACCGGCGAAGTGCGATTCGGATACGACGTCACCGTCAGAATGCTGCCCTGCCCGAGAAGGCCGCGGCGCGCCTCGCTCGGAACCTTGACGCGGCGGAACTCACTTCCATAAACATTGGGAATTCCGTAATGCCGCGCCAGCCGCTCGTTGACGAACGTGTAGTCCGCATTCAGCAGGTCCACAACGCTGCGGTCCTCGCGCATGATACTGTCGAAGAACAGCGTGGTCTCTTCTTTCATCGCCTGGCGCAGATTGTCATCGAAATCGGGAAACGCTTGCAGATCCGGGCCGGAGTTCTTGAGATTGCGCAGGTGAAGCCATTGCTCGGCGAAGTTGGCTATCAGCGACCTGGATCGTCCGTCCGCCAGCATTCGCCTGACCTGCTGTTCCAGCACGGCCGGATCCTTCAATTTGCCCTGCGCGGCAAGCGTCAGGAGCTGGTCATCCGGAATGCTGCTCCACAGGAAGAACGAAAGACGCGAAGCGAGCGCTATGTCGTCAAGACGATAAACCGCGTTCGGCGCCAGGTTCGAAGGATCGGCTTCAAACCGGATTAAGAACTCCGGGCTCGCCAGAAGGAACTGGAGCGCCGATTCGATTCCGCTGTCGAAGCTGCCCTTTCCGGCGCGGCCTCGCGCGTAGAACTCCATCAATGTGTCGAGCGTCGCTTTGTCCACCGGCCTGCGGTAAGCAAGCCGGCCGAGCGTCGAAAGGATTTTGCCGGCGCAGGCCGATTCGTCTGCGGGCGCCGCGGGCCTGCAGACGAATATCTTTTGGCGGGAGGGCGTGTCTCCGGAGCCGGTCGCTGCGAAAGGCCCTTCGATGGTGACGCGGTCTATTGAAGGATCGCCCATGATGTCGAGCCCATCGATGGTGGTCCTGATGAAGGGCTTGATCATATCGTCTCGCGCGGCGTGGCTTCTCAACACGGTCGTCGCCCAGATGGTGTGGGTTCCCGCCTTCACGGGGATCCTGATCGTGAGACGCTGGTCGAGGTCCGTTCCGAACGTCCCCGGGTTTTCCGCCATCTTCAGAAAATCCTCGCGGCCTCCGGCAGTCACCAGCTTCAAGCGAACTCCATCCATCGCGACTTCGATATCGTGCGGGTCTTCCATGCCTCGCATCAGGTCGAACGTGTTTCGCCACAACCGCACCTTGATGTTGTATTCGCCGTCGAGAGGAAAATTGTGTTTAGCGAGAATTCCGCCGCGCGTTCCCGGCGGCAGTCCGTCGATGTGCTGGTCTTGAGAGAGATCGGGCCGGAGGCGGTACACCGATGTGGCGGGCGCTATATTAAGGTTGCCGACGGCCATGCGGCTGATATTCCACGACGCCGACAAATAACGCTCCATGAGGGACGGCGAGACGGTTAGGACATCCGCAATGTTGTCAAAGCCGCTGCTCTCGTCGTCTGGAGGCAGCAGAGCGGCCACGTCCACATCTAACGCAAGAAGATCCCGGATGGCATTGGCATATTCGGCTCGATTCAGCCGATGCATGGCCGTGCGTCCCGGACGCGGCCTGACAGCCGCCGCACGGTCGAGGGAAGTTTCAAGATATCCGGCGAGCCCCGCCAACTGCTCCGCTGGAGGCCGCCGAGCAGTTGGCGGAGGCATCATTCCAGCCCGAACTTTTCGGATGACCTTTTCCCAGGTCTCCGCCCCCTTGGGAATATCACCGAGATCGGCTCCTTCAAGGGATAAGCCGCCCGATCGCGTCCTGTCTCCATGACAGGTGATACAGTAAGTATTCAGCACTACCGCGGGTTCCGGCGGCTGCTGGGCGGCGAATGCAGTCCCTAAAACGAGGAGTAGCGCACTTCCAGGCAATTTTGACCTCCGCAGAGCTAACCTGGCGCAAGTATAGTGCGGCAATCCCTTGAACGCATAGCCGAAGTAAAACTTAGTTCGTCCCTCTTCCCATCAGCGGCACAGGCGTGATCAACTTCGCGCGATCTGCCCCCCGTGCCGGGCGGAACTTCTGGGTACGACCCCCGAACGTCTCGGCGGCGTAGAGATTTCCATCCGAGTCCACCGAGAACTGGTGCACGCCCCAGAATGCGCCCGGGAACGTCCCGTAAGTTCCCCACGAATACAGCAGTTTCCCGTTCAGATCGTATTTCAGAAACTTGTTGGTGACGCCGTCGGCAACCCACAAGTACTGGTCGGGAGACATTTCGATGTGATACGGCTGCCGGATGTTCGGCCACATCTCGAGGAACTTCCCATTTTCGTCGAACACCTGGATGCGGCTGTGCCCTCGATCGGAAACATAGAGGCGCCGGTTCTTATCGATCGCCACCGAGTGCACCGTGTCGAATTGGCTGGGGCCGGTGCCCGGTGTTCCCCACGTCAGCAGGAACTTTCCATTCCTGTCGAACTTGACGACGCGCGTGTTCGTATAGCCGTCGCTGATGAAGAAGGTGCCGTCGGGAAGCCAGGCGATGTCCGTGGGCCGGCCGAAATGCTTGTCATCATTGCCGGCAACGCCCGCCACGCCCAGGGTCATCAGGAGCTTCTTTCCGTCGTTGCTGAACTTGAAGACCTGCTGCCGCATGTCGTCGACGACCCACACGGCTCTCTCGGGATCATACGGGCTGATCTTGACCGCGTGCGGACCGCGGCCACCTTCAAAAAGCTTGTCCCACTGGGTCCACGATTCGATCAATTTGCCATTGGCGTCGACGATGACGATGCAGTTGCGCAACTCCGGCTTTTGACCGGTTGCCTGGCTGCCAAGAGAACCCCAGGCGCCGTTGAAGTTGTTGGGCAGCTTGTCCGGGAGCTTGAGCTCGCCGCGATTCGCCATGAAGATCCGGTTGGGTGATTCCGCGAACACACCGCCTTGCGACCCCTGGATGTATCCCTGCCGCGCGAACGGCTGCGGCCATTTGGCGACGATCTCGTACGGGCCAGTTTCGTCTTCTCCGCCCTTCTGCGAGTTGGACGAGAGCACCCCCAGCCCCGCGTCCTTTTCAATCTGAGCTTGCTGGGTCAGAGCGGGAAGGGACAGCAGGCCGACAGCGAAGACAGCGATCAGCGCGATGACACACGTGCGCATTTCAGACCTCCTTTGATGTTTGGTGAGGGTCTGAGCGTAACAAGGCAGTCGAGTATCCGCAAGTTTTTCGATTGCAGACTTCTTGACATCCGATTCGCGCGGAGTAGATCATTCCTTCGGAAACCTGCTTCTTCTCGGGAAATTACATTGTCACGTTGGCAGATGTGGAGAAGGAATGTGAATTTTCTCTCATCAAAGTCCGGGTTCGTGTACATGGCACCGGTCCTGCTTTTCTTCGGAATACTGGTATCGACGCAGCTCGTCTATCCGCAGGAAGCTCAAAACCGCGGCCCCGAAATCGAGCTTTTGCCTGTACAAGGCAACATCAGCATGCTGGCAGGAGCGGGCGGCAACATAACGGTGCAGGCAGGTAAGGACGGCATCCTGCTGGTCGACACCGGCGTCGCAGCTATGAGCGATAAGGTCCTGGAGGCCATCCGGGCCTTATCTAAACGTCAGATCACCTACATTATTAATACCAGCGACAGAACCGATCATGTAGGCGGCAATGAGAACTTCGCAAAGATCGGCCCGCCCCTGGCCATCAACCGGGCCGCGCGGGCGAGCGTTTTTATCATTGCCTTCAGCGCGATTCTCGACAGGATGAGCGATCCCAACGCCAGACCTTCCATACCGGAAAAAGCCTG
>Ga0137409_10001747_pt1 | contig 23503 bp, 21 predicted proteins | sample CZODoug1_16funga_FD_122059 | JGI IMG/M metagenome (GOLD analysis project Ga0137409, IMG submission 122059) | Vadose zone soil fungal communities from Angelo Coast Range Reserve, California, USA - CZODoug1_16fungal (Hybrid Assembly) | ecosystem: Environmental > Terrestrial > Soil > Vadose zone...
GCTCATGCAGTTCTTACTGAAGAAATATAACGACGCCTACGGCAAGAAAATCTCGGGTCTTACGCGGCGGGCGCAAACGGCGATACTGCAACATCCGTGGCCCGGCAACGTGCGCGAACTGGAAAACGTGATTTCAAGCGCCTCGATAACGGCTACCGGAGAATTTATCGACCTGGGCGACCTGCCGGAACAATTGCAGCGGCGGGGCTCCAGTATGGGCGGCAGCGAAGACTGGCGGCCGTTGTCGCTGGACGAAGTCTGCGCGCAGCATATTCAGCGCGTGCTTGAAGTGTGTAAAGGAAACCGTTTGCGCGCGGCACAGATTCTGGGAATCGGCCGGACTAGCCTGTACCGCTATTTGAAACGCGACGCGGCGGAACATAAGACAGGCGCGCACGAATATCAGAAGCGTCCGCAACCTTCCGTTCATGCACATTGACAGGCGGCGCGATTCCGGCTCGCAATCCACCGTCGTCACTGTTTCAGCGGGGAACACGGTTCGCACTTGATTCAATCTTCGGCGCATCTCGCGAAATGAAGTGGCACAAAACACGCTAGTTAGCGGCAGCAACTTTGGCAAGCGCTCTGCATTACTCCAGGGTGAAGAGAGTTCGCGGAAGTCAGCGAACGATGCGAACAAAAAGTTTGGCGCAACGAGAATGTTTGCGTTCCGCGGAAAAGGCTCCTCAACTCGGTCCTCAAATAACTCCACAAACCACTAGCCAGAACCCCCAATAGGCGCCGCATCTGGACCCCTGAAAAACAGATTCGGCGCCCTTTCCTCGTTCGGGCTCAGGATTTCGGCGGCCAGGAGATTTGCCCGGTGCGTTGATATGCAAGATTTGCGATTTGTCCGGCGCGAGCCGCCGCGACACCGGTTTCGACCGGAGCGTTCGGCTCTTTGCGGCTTTTGACGCAATCGAAAAAGTTCTGCATGTGGGTGATGGTGCCATCGCGGAAACTGTCCGCCTTCACGACCGGGTTATCTTTGGCGCTCACGCCTTCCCGATGAACGCTGAATCCGCTCCGATTCAGTTTCAGCGTTCCTTCCGTGCCGCGAAATTCAAGGCCGCCATCGTCGATGGAAGAGGCCATCATGCCTTCGTATACGACATCGAATCCGGGATAGCGAAACGCGGCTTGCACGGTATCCGGGCAATCCCACTGTTCGAAGATGTATTTGTCGCCCAGCATGTGCACCTGGCGCGGCGTGTCCGATTTCATTGCCCAGTGCACAACGTCAATCCAATGTGTGCAGAGGTCGGTCATCGCGCCGCCGCCAAAATTCCAGAACCAGCGCCAGCGATAAAATTTTTCTTCGGCGAAAGGTTGCGTGGGCGCGTTGCCGAGCCACTGCTTCCAGTCGAGCGCCTGCGTATCAACCGGCTTGAAGTTCGACCCCGGTTGGTAGTTCTGCCACCAGTAGGTGCGGACCTGCGGAACGCGGCCGATGCTGCCGCCCTGAATCAAATCCACCGCATCGCGAAAGTGGCTCCAGCTTCGCTGCTGCATGCCGCATTGAAGGATCCGCTTGCTGGAGCGGACGGCATTGATGAGCGCCGCGCCTTCTTCGACCGTGTGCGTGACAGGCTTTTCGAGATAGACGTCTTTACCCGCGGCTAAGGCGCCGACGGCCATCGGAACATGCCAGTGGTCGGGCGAGCCGATGAACACCGCGTCCAGCTGCTGGTCAAGGACTTCGCGAAAGTCGGCGTGCGTTGTCGCCAGACCTTTCGAACGTTCTTTGACGGCGTCACGCCGCGGCCCGTAGACGTCGCTGACTGCGACAATTTGATAGGGATAGTTGCCGGCCCGGTCGGCGGCGTTGAGCAAATCGTTCATGCGGCCGCCGGCGCCGATGACGCCGATGCGCAACGTATCGTTCGCACCGAGAACACGAGTGGATGCCAGGGCGGTGAGGCCCGAGGCGATGAGGAAATTACGACGATTAGGTGGATAGTTCATGGCGGCATCTTAACGATTTGAAGTCGCAGGGAAAAGTTCTAAATTTGGTGGAGGCGGCGCAGCGAAGGGCATGCCGCGTCTGGTTCCCGATCCCGCGCGGCGGAACTTTACGGCTAATCGACTGAAATAGCCGATCACAAGTAAAACGCCCCGGCTTGCAGCCGAGGCGTTTTGAACACAACGTTTGAAGCTAAGCAGTCCGGCGCAATTTCTAGAACAAGTTCCAGAGGAACTGATTGTAGACCTCGTGGTGATACTGCACTTCCGGCGCTTTGACGAACGTGCCGAGAGCGCGCGGGCAGCGATCCGCTGAAGCGCGCTTCAAATCGGCGTAACGCGCTTTCACGTCCGCGCCGATGAGCTTGGACATCCAGTCGGCCTTTTCAAAATTGTCGAGCGCCGTATAAATGTTGTCCGGCAGATAGCGTTCGGCCTGGCGTAGGTTCTTGATCTTTGCGGTGTCGCCTTCAAGACCCGTCTTAAAGATGGAGAGCATTACGAGATAAGGATTCGCGTCCGGCGCGACCGAGCGAACTTCGACGCGTGAGCTGTTCTCGTTGCCGATGGGGATGCGAATCATCGAGCCACGATCCACCGGCGAAGCCTTAATCTGATTCGGCGCTTCGAAGTGCGGGTCGAGGCGGCGGTAGGCGTTCACGCTCGGATTCAGCAGCAGGCAAATGTCGTTGCCGTGTGTAAGAATCTTGTCGATGAAGCTCCAGCCGAGCTTGCTGAGTTTTTCTTCGCCCTTCGGATCCCAGAAGAGATTCTTGCCGGCTTTGCTGATGGAAACGTTGGTGTGCATGCCGCTGCCGTTCACGCCGACAACCGGCTTCGGCAGGAAGCTGGCAGTGAAACCCATCTTCGTGGCAACCTGCCGGCAAATTAGTTTGTAGAGCTGAATCTGGTCGGCGGCGGCGACGACTTCGCCATAGCCGTAGTTGATTTCAAACTGCGACGGCGCAACTTCCGGGTGATCCTTTTCGTTCTGGAAACCCATCGAGCGCTGCACTTCGGCGGTCGTGTCAATAAAGCTGCGCAGCGGATCACCGGGCAGCGAGTGGTAATAGCCGCCACTGTTCACGTACTCAAATTTGTGCGACTCGTGATAGTGGCGTTCGGCGTTTTCACCTTTAAACAGGAAGCCTTCGATTTCGTTCGCCGCGTTGAGCGTGTAGCCTTCGTCTTTGTGAAGCTTTTCGGCAAAGCCCTTGAGCAGGCCGCGCGTGTCCGCGCCATAAGGTGAACCGTCCTTGTCGATCACTTCCCCGAAGACGAGAACCTTGCCGGACCCAAAAACATCCGTAGGCGCCCAGTAGAATGAGCCCCAATCCATTCCCAGCCGCAGGTCACTTTCGCGCTGCGCGGTGAATCCGCGAATCGAAGAACCGTCAAAGGTCAAATTGTCCCAGCTCTTTACGAGAAACTTCTTGTCGTAATCGAGCATGTGCAAGCGGCCTTCGAGGTCGCTGAAAAGAACCGTGACAGCCTTGATGCGCTTCTCGTCGGTCAGGTACTTGATACGCTCTTCCTGGATTTTGTGGGGCGCGACGCGGTTTTTGCGCTGCTCTTTGGCTTTCAAGTTGAGCTGTTCGAGCTCGTCATACGACAACGAAAGAAAATTACGAAGTTCAGTCGACATGAATCTCCTTCAGTTGATTTTCCACAAATTCGGAGCAAAATCCGAACACCCTGGCGGTACTTCGTGGCCGGTAGGCTATCGCACCCCGCCGAAAATCGCCATACTGAAAAATTGCGCAGACAGATTAAAAAATTAAATTGTTGGCAGGCGTCTCGATACCGGTGCGCGGACCGCGCTAAAGCTGCACGGGCTCCAATACCGGTGTTCGGAACGCGATCTTGAGCAGCAGCGGGGTCACCAATGTCGTCGCCACGGCCATGAAAACCACGACACTGTAGACTTCCGAGCTGATCACCGCCATGCTCAGCCCAATCTGCGCTACTACCATTCCAACTTCGCCGCGCGGCACCATGCCCAAGCCCACCTTCAAAACATTCTGCCACCCAAGAGAAACGGCGCCGAGACCGCATCCAATTAGTTTGGTGACAATGGCCGCCACCAGGACAACCAAAGCGAGGACCATCATCGAGCGCGAACGGAAAGCGGCCAGATTCAGATGCAGGCCTATTCCAACGAGGAAAAATGGAACGAGCATCTCACTTACGCCGCGCGTCAGGGTACGCACACGCGCGTCCGCCGTATCCGAAAGAGCCAGGCCGGCGAGAAATGCTCCGACGATTGCCGCGACGCCTGTGTATTGCGCAAGTAGCCCCATGCCGAACAGAAAAACCAACGCGATGTGAAACTTGGCATCGTCGGCCTTTACCCTCGAGTCGAAGTGTGGCATCAGCCGGTTCGCCGCCTTCGTGCCCCATAAGCCCGTCACCACCGTGAATGCGGTTGCAAGTCCTGCCGTCAGCGCGATCTCCCAAACGTTGACATGCCCGCGTGCAACGCTGCTCACGGCGGCCAGAACGATTAGGCCGAGTACGTCGTCAATCACAGCAGCGGCCAGAATAATTTGGCTGGCGACTTCGTGAAGCAATTTCTTCGCCGATAGCACGGAGGCCGTAATGCCAACGCTCGTGGCCACCATGGACGCGCCAACGAAAATGGCCTCGATCTGGGGCGCTCCCCAGGCGCGCATGATTCCCCAGCCGGCGAAAAACGGGACGATCACGCCGATCGTAGCGACGAGCGTTGCTTTCGCGCCGACTTTGAGGAGCTCGGAGGCTTTGACTTCCAATCCAACGCCAAACAGCAGAAACATCACGCCGAGATCGGACAGCGCTTTGAGGGTATCGTTTGGAGCAATCCATCCCAGGATGCTGGGGCCAATCAGCGCGCCCGCAAGAATTTCTCCGACGAGCCCGGGCTGTCCGAGGCGTTCGCAAATTTCGCCCAGCAATTTCGCCGAACCGAAGACGATCAGCATCGCGAGCGGTAGCGGCAGCGGGTCGTGCATAAGATTCAGATTAAGTCTTCTGCGGAGCGGCGCGCGATAATTTCCGCCAGGTGGCCAGCGCGGCCAGACCGCAACCGGCCAGAACCGCGAACACGGGGATTCCGCGAGAAATCAGAAAATAGGCCGCAAGAAACGCGGAGCCTGTGAAAAAACTCCATTTGACCATCATGGCAGCGCCTTAAAGAGGATCGTCACGACCCATAGCATAAGCGCAAAACACACCACGGGGATAGTTAGAGATTTGGTCCACGTGGGCTTGATTGTGCCTTCGCGAGTCATGCGACGAATGTCATTGAGCTGGCTGCGGGCTTGCGCCAGTTCCCACGGCGTCGTGGCAAGTTCCAGCGCGCGGACGGTTTCCGCCTCGGCGACGCGCAGTGCGCGCAAGCGATAATGGAGTTCGGCGAACTTGAACTGCGCCATGAAATTGCTGGGCTCGAGAGTGCGGGCCTCTTCCAGGATGTCCATAGACTCGTACGCGTTGTAGTTCATCGCGTAAGCGATGCCCAGACACACGCGGACATCGACGTTAGTGGGGTTTAACGCACAAGCTTCCTTGAGGGAAGCGATTACTGCCGCGAGTTGTTCCGGCGGGACGGAATGCGGGTCGCGCCACGGAATCGCTGGAAGACGGCTTACGCCGGTGGTGGGGGAGAGAGTTCCCGTCACCGGCGCAAGTGCGGCCGAAACAAAAGTGTCGCTGGACATCAATAGGCTCCTTCGTTTCCAGTTAGGCCTGAGTCTTTAGCTCGAACTCCGGATAGCCGAGAGCGCCCATTTCAGGTAAGTCCAGGCCTTGAAGTTCGGATTTTGCAGAAACGCGCTGGCCGACAACCCAATCAACTAAGAGATTGAAGACGAAGCTCAGGGTGAATACGAAACCAAGAAGCGTCGCTACCCCGATTAACTGGGCAACAAGCTGGCCACCGTTATCACCGTAAAAAAGGCCAGTGACCGAACCGCTGACGCCGTTCCACGAACCGCCGTAGTTGCTCTTTCCATCTGCAAAGAGCCCAATGGAGATTACGCCCCAAAGGCCGTTCGCACCGTGAACGGAAATGGCACCGACTGGATCGTCCACCTTCAGCACCCTGTCCACAAACTCTACAGAGATGCATACTAGAACTCCCGCGAATACTCCAATGATCACGGAAGCCACCGGATTGACGAAGCCAGAAGGCGCTGTTATCGCCACGAGACCGGCAAGCAAACCGTTGCCGCTCATCGATGCATCCGGCTTGCCGTACCGAAGCCACATATAAAGCATGGCTCCGAAGGAGCCCGCCATACCGGCGAGCATGGTGTTGGTGGCAACAGAGCCGATCCGCAAGCTGCCGTTGCCGGAAGCGCCAAGCGTCGAGCCAGGGTTAAATCCAAACCACCCGAACGCAAGGATGAAACATCCGGTTAGCACGATGACGATGTCGTGCGCAAGAATAGCGTTTGGTTTGCCCTCTCGAGTGAACTTCCCGATGCGCGGACCCAAAATCATTGCGACAGCTAGTGCCGTCATCCCTCCAACCGAGTGGACCACCCCCGATCCTGCAAAGTCGCAATAACCTTTGCCAAGCCCAAAGTTCGCGCCGAGATTGGCGAGCCAGCCGCCACCCCAAGCCCAGTTAGCAAAAATGGGGTACGTGAAGGCCGCCAGAAACATTGTCGAGACGATGAATGCGGCGTACTTCCAGCGTTCGCAGCAAGAACCGGTGACGATTGTGGTCGTCGTGTCCATGAACACCATCTGGAAAAGAAACAGCACCATAATCGACACATCGTAGGTGCCCTTGTGCACGAGGAAGAGACCGTGCGTACCGAATAAACCGAAGGCCTTTCCGAATAAGGTGATTGTAAATTCCGAGTTGAGAGGAGGTGTGCCGCCAAGATTCGCCACTGCGCCAACACCGCCCATCTGAATCGTGAATCCAATCAGCCAGTAGGCGAGCATGCCGACACCGTAAACCATGAAGTTCATCATCATGGTGTGATTGGCGTTCTTAGCTCGCACTAAGCCAGTCTCGACAATCGCGAATCCCGCCTGCATGAACATGACCAAGAAACCGGTGACGAGAGTCCATACAAAGTTGATCGCGATTTTGTTTTGTCCGGCTTGATTTGCGAGGTCGCCAATCGAAATTCCCTTCTTAGAGTCCGACACGGTGACGTCGCTTGCTGTTCCTGTCAGGGATCCGTCCGGATCGCCTTTGGCGCGGGCATCCGCCGAAGGGACCGGAGCGCCCGCCAAGTCCGCCTCTGTAATCGCTTTTGAAGCAGGAGCCGGCGTCGCTGCGGCCGGCGCAGCCGGAGTCTGCGAGAGTCCGAGCGAAGCACAACATAGCGTAACGACCAATACCAGGAGTAGTCTCTTGGTTGTTTTCATCCCTGCGTCATCCCTTCTTCCAAATGGCGTTTTTCAAGTAATGCTTGTTGAGGAGACCCATAATTCCAAACAGGCTCACTGCAATTCCCAACAGCACGATCACGAGGCGGCCGCCTACCGAACTGGTCAGAGTCAGGCTAAGCACGCTGATCACGAATCCGAACAACGTCACGAGAAGTCCGATTAAGATCATCATCTCTCTCCTCAATTCTCTGCGTGTTCGAGCGGCTTCGCCTTACGGAACGCGGCCACCGAACCTGCCAAAAGAGCTGCCGCGACGACGTAGAGCAAAACGCTCCCGGCATACATGGCCCCAGAAAATACAGTGAACCCGAGCAAGAAGGCCGTTACCCCCACGGCCTGTGTGGAATTAGCTCCCATTGCGTATTCCCTCCTTGTTTCCAATCGAATTCTCAAACATCGATCTGTTGCAAAAAACCCCTGGATTGTACGTCTACCGTTTGGGCCCGAAAAAGGCGACAAACCCGACCGCGAGCGTGTCTTGATATTTCCTCGAGGCAGGATTGGTGGTTTCGTCGAAGAATGGCTGGTTGGACCAGTCGTGGCGATATTCAAAGCGCGTCAGAAACCCTTCCACTAGTTTGTATTCGCCGGTGAGCGTAACTTCCTTGACGTCCTGCGGGGTTCCGGTTGAAAAACCGTCGCGGTCCTTAAACCATTCGAGGCGCGGCGTGAAAGACCACTTACTGGTCGGCTGAAGATGCACTGCGCCGGCCACTCCGTACCACCTGGCAGTGAATTCTGTCAGGCCGGACCCGGACTTGTTTTGTCCAACATCAAAATTGAAATAGGCGTTGAATTTTGCGTTGGGCGTCAACAAAAGTACGGTGTCGTAAAGCTGGCGCCAACCCACGTTGGTACCGGTATTCTCGGGGCCGCCATAGTAGGTGTTGGTCCACGCGAATTTGGTGGTGCTGTAGGTGCCAGTGAGCCCGACGGTTTTTCCGCTGTTGTTGTCTTCCGTGTTGTTCCACCCGTTCACCAGTTGAACGCCGCCGGTGAAATGCTTGCCGACAGGGAACGAAGTGCGGATTCCAAAATGATAGTACGGGATGGCCCAGGCAAAGAGCAGCGAGCGAGAGTAGTTCCAGTTGGAATGCGTTTCGATCACTTCGGCGCCGGCGCTGGTCACGAATTGGCCTAGATCGACTTCGAAGCCTTTCCACTTCGCGGGTTTCAACATTACGTACGCCTGTTCGATGTTGCGAAGGAAGCTCGGAGCGGTGCTTGGTTCGCCGGCATGAATAATGTCAAACGCTCTACCGAAACCTAAGTCGACTTGAAAGCCGACCGGATCAGCAGTGTGTGACATGCTGAGTTTGGCCATGTTCAAGCTGAATTGGTTGGCCTTCACGTCGAAGTTGTACAGTTGATTGAACTGCGACGCGGGGTGATTCGCGTTGAAGGAATAGTAGCCATCCACCAGGCCGCTGAAATCAATCGGGCCGACCGACCAGGTCGGTGCCGAGGCGGGCGCGGGATCTTGCGGCGCGGGAGTGGGGGCGGGAGCTGCGGCAGGCGTTGCCGCGGGAGCGGCCGTGGGAGTCTGGTTTTCCGCAGCAGGGGGTGCCGCACTTCCGGCCGCAGCAGGGCCGCGCGCTTCCAGTTCAGATAGGCGCTTCTCCAATTGGTCAATCCGATCCAAGAGCAAGCGTTCGCGATTCTCCTCGGCGGTGCGAGCCGCTTCGCCCGGCGCAGCCGGCGGCTTGCTCTTTTCGGGTTGTGCGTCTGTCTTGGGAACTGGCGCGGAAGGCGGGCTAATCAACGATGCGGTGCGAGTGGATTGATCGGCAGGAGTGGAGCTCGTTTGGCACAGGGCGGGGCCTCCGAGCAATAAGCCGAATAAAGTAGAACAACAAAGAGAACGAAAAATCATTGAGCCTCCCTATCCTTTCTCCATTTCTCAATTGCCCGGGGAAAACCAGTTCTACGAATCCGCAGAAGAGACAACCGAACTTCACTTGGCATCGGAATGTATTGGTGTCGGGTTTGGAAAGCCAACGCAAATTTTCAATTGAAGAAATTCAAATTTTGTGATTGGCGAGGATATCACGCGAGTGCATGATGCCATTCACGCTGTTTCGGCCCCTGGGCGCTAGTGCGCCAACCAGAATCAAAAAGTTTTCCACCGAGAGGGGAAATGAATGAAGAAGATTGAAGCAATCATCCAGCCGTCACGATTTGAACCTCTGAAAGAGGCCTTGCGGGAAATTGGCGTGGAGGGTATCACGGTGACCGAAGTGCGGGGGCACGGAAGACAGAAAGGCCACACCGAGGTCTACCGGGGGCGGGAATATTCGGTGGATCTACTGCCGAAAGTAAAACTCGAGCTGGTATTGCCGGAAGCGCAGGCGGCAAAAGTGATTGAGACGATCCTGCAAACCACGAAGACCGGAAAGATCGGAGACGGCAAAATCTTCATCTATACACTGGACGATGCGATCCGAATCCGTAACGGTGAACGCGGGGAAGGCGCGCTGTAAGCTGCATGACGTCCGGCGCAAGACCCGTTCTAGCTGCGAATGTGTGCGTTTCGCGACTGCAACCGCGCACCGGCGAGGTGCAGCACCCGAACCGTGCCGATTGTGAAGAAATCCGGAGGCAAATCCGACAATCATTTCTGGCGGGAGCCGGCGCGCGCGTCACCATTGAGCGCTTGCGGCAACTGGCGGACCGCTGTGTAGATGAGGCGGTGCAACATTCGTCGTTCGAGCACGAAACCGAGAGCAGGGATTTTGCCGTGATCTCGCTCGGGGGATTCGGCCGTGGCGAGTTATTTCCGTATTCGGATTTGGACCTGTTGTTCCTATTCAAGGATAAGCGCGCTGAACAGAAGCTGCAGGCGGTCGTCGCGCAAGCTTCGCGCGTTCTTTGGGACCTTGGTTTCAAGGTGAGCACGACCGCGCGAACGATGGACGAGTGCAAGCGGGTGGATCGCGAAAACGTGGAGTTCCATCTGGCGATGTTGGACCGGCGATTGCTCACAGGCGATCGTGCGGTGTTTCAACAACTGGAGGACCGGCTACTGCCGCGCGTGGAAAAGTTGTCGCGAGCATTTTTGCACGGGGAATTGCGAAAGCTGACCGAGCAACGTTTGGCAAAGTTTGGCAACACCATTTTTCATCTCGAGCCAAATGTGAAAGAAGCTCCGGGTGGATTGCGGGACTTTCACGCCAGTGCCTGGCTCCGGTACCTGTCGAGTGACGGGAGCGAGCTTCTAGGCGCGGAAGCAGCCGAACATCGAACCGCACTGGTTGCAGCGGAGTTCGTCAGCGAAGTGCGATGTTTCTTGCATTACGCAAACGGCAGGAATGACAACATTCTGACCTACGAATTACAGGTGGCCGCCGCAGAACGGTCTTTAGGCCTGGTGGACGGACAAACCGTAACCGCTGCGGACTGGATGCGGTTGTACTACCGAAATGCTCGAACGCTGCAACGCCAGTTGCAACGTTGCTTGAGTCTGACGTCGTCGGCGGGGCAAAACTTATGGCAGAAGCTGCGAACCAGCGTCCGGCCGGAAAAATCACAATCGACTTCGGGCAAACCGTTTGTAATTCGGAACGCACAACTGGAAATTCTGGACTGCACGGCGTTGTGGGATCGCGCGGCCATTATGTCGATACTCACCGAAGTGGCGCAGACCGGAGTGATGCTTAGCCGCCAGGCCGAGCGGGAACTGGCCTATATCCTTTCGCACACGGAATTACGACAGAATGCGGGCGAACTTGGCTGGCGCGAGCTGCACGAGATTTTTGCTGGGGACTATCCAGGGGCGGCGCTGCGGCCAATGCACAAGATGGGTTTGTTGACCGAGCTCCTGCCAGAGTTTGGAACGATCGACGCGCTGGTGATCCGAGATTTTTATCATCGTTATACTGTAGACGAGCATTCGCTGCGAGCGATCGAGTATCTGCAAACCCTGGCCAATCCTGGAGACGCACGCGACTTGCCTTTCGCACTTTTGTGGAAGACGGTCGAGGGCCGCGATCTGTTGGTGTTGGCGATACTGTTGCACGATGTGGGCAAGGGCATGGAGGTCGATCACCATGTCACCGGAAGCCTGGCGGCACTGGAAACCGTCGCCGATCGACTCAGACTTTCCGAGGAAGAGCGCGCCGAAGTTCACTTCCTGATCGAGCACCATCTGGAAATGTCGGACACCATGCGACGGCGCGACATTTTCGATGCCGCGACCATTCAAGCGTTCACTGATTTAGTTGGAACGCGGGAACGCCTGCAGCGCTTGTGTTTGCTGACCTACGCGGACATCCATGCGGTAAACCCGGAAGCGTTGACGCCCTGGCGGGCCGAAATGCTTTGGCGTTTGTATCTCGCCGCAACGAATCATTTGACGCGTTCGATGGACTCGGATCGGCTGCATGCATCAGAAGAAGACTCGCTACTGGAGAGGCTGCGGAACGTGACGCGGTGCGACGGGCCGATGGAAATCGAGCGCTTCCTGGAAGGCTTCCCAAAACGCTACCTCAGAGTTCACTCCACAACGGAAATTACGAACCACTTCTCTTTGTATCGACAACTGAAGGACCAGCCGGTGCAGATGGAGATAAGTTCGACGCCTCATGCGTTTACCCTAACGCTTCTTACCGCGGACCGGCCGGGACTGTTCGCGACGGTCGCCGGGGTTTTGGCAGGTTGGCGTATGAATATCGTGAAAGCGGAAGCGTTTGCCAATTCCGCCGGAATCATTCTGGATACTTTTCATTTCACGGACTCTTCGCGCACCTTCGAAATGAACCCGGGCGAAATCGACCGATTCCAGGATGACCTGGAAAGTGTGCTTTGCCGGAATCGGCCACTGCAGCCAAAACTTTCGGGATATGAAAATCACCATTTGGTCTCGGCGCCGAAGGTAACTTGTGAGACCTCCATCAGATTTGATAATGAATCTTCCGAGCGCTGCACCTTGTTGGAAGTGGTGACCCAGGACCGCCAGGGTTTGTTATACCGGATGAGCTCGGCGTTGGCGGCATTAACATGCAATATCGAAGTGGCTTTGATTGATACCGAAGGACAAAAGGCCATCGACGTGTTTTACTTGACCATGGGCGCAGCAAAGCTGACCGAGGATCAGGGAAGCCTGGTTCGTGAGGCACTCGAAACAGCGTTGGCTTGATTTTCCCGCAGCGGGAAACCACGCAACAAATTTATTTGCATCGAATTTCATGCCGATGCAGTCTTCCATTGCCAGGCGGGTTGCTGTCGCTAGCGGCTGGCGGTTAGCCGCCGGCGTAGCGGACGTGACAATCTCGAAGTGCTCTTACGTTGGCGACGGAGGACGCTATTCAAGAACGGCGAGGATTGGGTGTTTGCGAGCCCGTTCAAAGCGGGCAAAACCCCGTGGTATCCCTGGGGAGTGCAGCAAGTGCATATCACGCCCACAGGACTTCGCTGTGGTTTCGGACGGATCGGCTGGCACACGTTCCGGCACACCTTTCGGACGCTTCTCGATGAGACAGGCGCTCCGATGAAAGTGCAGCAAGAACTGATGCGGCATTCGGACATCCGGACCACGATGAACGTCTACGGGAAAGAACATCGCTCGGCTCCTTTCTTCCGAGCCTCGGTCGTTTAGCGCAACCAAGTTTACTCGGTGCTAGGAGCCGACGCCCTCATCCAATCAGCCGGACAAACCCTGAACTCGTCTCCCGCCCAATCAGATGGACATTGATGGGGCGGAATAACAATCCGCGTTACTGGGGCCTCGTTGCTCGGACTTCTCTCGCCAATTTTAGATGTTTGCCAGCCTTCTCCGATGCCGTATTCGCAGCCTGGTAGTAATTGTCCGCGCGCCACTTGTGGTTTTGATAGGGCGTCGGATACACCTTGCCGTACATGCTTGGGTGCGCTAGGAAATAGTCTGCCAATTCTTGCTCTTCCTTCGCCTTTTTCTGCAGTCTTTGCGCTTGCTCCTGGTAGTAAGCCGCAATCCGCTGGTGATCTTCCAAGCTTCTGGCAGTCTTTAGAGCGACATTCAGATCCTTCCGGTTTGTAATGGCCTGCGGCCCGGCAAGGACAGCACTGCTGAAAAAACCGCTCAGGCATACGAACAGGATCATCGAGAATTGAATCTTAAAGAACATTTTCGTCGGTAACATGGAAGGGAGCCTCCTTATTTGACTCGCCATGCGCTGGGCCACTTCGTTACGCGCCCTATACTCATTGAGCGTACAAAGCTGTCAGTGAAGAAGGCGTGACGAATTCATAATGATTAAGTTGGATGACCATAAGCTGTTCGTAAACCCAGAACCCTTGCGTTCCGCCGTGAACTCACGAGTTTTGCACTGGATTGGCACAAGAGGATGCCGCTGCTGGAGCGTCCTGCTGCACTGTCGAACCTGCGTCGCAATTAGCAAGCCTCTCCCTGTTTCTTTCCGTCGGCGCGGATGACAATCAGATTCGGCAATTTCAGCGTAGTAGTCACCGCCAAAGATCGCCGACGACGGCGACGATTCTCTGTCAGGAAGTTTGAACTGGTGTGGAGTGACGCGCGGATGACAGAATGGAATCGCGATGGACAAAGTCGAGCGCGCGAATTCTGCGCAAGAATTATTTGACGGGTATGCGAAGAGCTACGACGCAGCGCTGTCGAGCGCGTTGGCACCTTCGGGGGAGAGCCGGGAGTTTTTCGCGGAAGGACGTGTGGAGTGGCTGCGGCGTTGCCTGGGTGAGCTTGGCGCGAGGCCACGACGGGTGTTGGACTTTGGCTGTGGAGATGGATCGACGACGCCGTTGCTGCAGCGAATTTTGGGCGCTGAGTCATGCATTGGCGTGGACGTTTCGCCGAAGTCTCTGGATATTGCGCGGGCGACACATGCTACGGAGCGGATCCGTTTTGAACTAATCAGCGACGTGCGAAGCGACTGGCAGATGGATTTGGCCTATTGCAACGGGGTGTTCCATCACATCGCTCCGGACGCGCGGCCCGCGGCGCTGGCGATGATCCGCGATGCGTTGAAGCCGGGCGGGCTATTTGCGTTTTGGGAGAACAATGCGTGGAATCCGGCGACGCGGTACGTAATGTCGCGGTGTCCGTTCGATGAAGACGCGATTTTAATTTCGCCGCGCGAGGCCAAGGCTATGCTGAGGACGGCTGGCTTCGAGGTCGTTCGAACAGACTTTCGATTTATTTTTCCACGCGCCCTGCGTGGGTTAAGGAAGTTGGAAGATTTGGTATATCGGCTGCCGCTGGGTGCGCAGTTCCAGGTTCTTTGTCGCAAGGGCAAATGAATTAAAGAACCAGGTCGTCTGGATGTGCGAGAGCGGGAAGCTTTTCTTCAGGGGCTAAAGCCAATTCGAGCCCGCGTTAACGCCGGGGCTGAAGCCCCGGCCTCCTAAAGAATCTACTTGTAGATCACATCAAGCAATAAACGACGCGGATGGCGGAACTCTGCCCGACTTAAGACTGGTCGAGGCCTGTAAGTGTGCGGACGTGCACTTCGAGGGCTTGATTGTATTGCCGCTCGATTTGAAGTTCGGTCTGCAGCTTTTTGATGAGAAGTTCGAGGCGCGAGATTTCTGCGCGAAGTTTTTGCATGTCCACGCTGGTCGGCGCGGGGCGCTGTGGCGGCGCGGCGAATGGATTGGATGGCGGCGGTGCAGGCGGGCGCGGCGTAAAGGCGTCCGCGAGGGCACGCGGCCAAGCGGGATCACCCGATGGAGATGGCAGATGCGACGGCGGTGCAGCATGTGCCGGAGCAACTGGCGCGGGCGCAAACAGTCCCGACAAGGCAGATGGAGCTTCGTGGCGCGGCGCGGGTGCTTCTTCGGGCGCGCGCCTTGGTTCGAGCAAGGTCTTCACGCGAGAGATGAGTTCTTGCGGCTGAAACGGCTTGCGGATGAGTTCGTCGGCGCGAACGGCGACCGCTTTGTCCGCGACGCTCTTGTTGACGACACCCGACATCAGAATGACGGGCGTGGCGCTAAACTGGGCGTGCTCGCGAATCTGGGTGCAGACGGAGTAGCCGTCAGTGTCCGGCATGATGACGTCGGTGATGACTGCATCGGGCGGATTCTGATCGAACTGCCCGAGGGCAGAAGCCGCGTCCGCGCACGTGATGACGTTGAAATTCTCGTGGCGGAACGCGATCTTGATGACTTCGCGCATGGTGGCGCTGTCATCGATAAAATAGACGGTAGGCGTCTGTCTTGCAGGCGCATCCGTCAGCGGGGGAATGGGCATCGTTTCGCTCATTGCGCTTCCTTGTCCGCCGTGTCGCGAGATGATTCATCGACCTCGCGCATGGCATCCAGCATAAGGTCCGTCGCCGAGCGCAAAACCGTGCGCTGCGACGACGTCATTCCATAAGCAAATTTGTAAACGCCGGAATTGTTCTCGACGCAATTTTTCAGAATGTGGATGACGGCTTCGTCGCCAAACAGGTTGCCACATTCGGCGTGGGAGATTTCTCCCGCGTCAAAAAAGAGCACCGCGTCGGTTTCGCCGGCGTTGATATGCAGCGCGCCGGTCTGGTGCGCGTGGCCGAGCATTTGCATGACACCGGGAAGATCGTGGTGCGTTAGGCTGCCGCTCAGGCTGGTGTCGGACTGCGTGAGCATCTGCGTCGGCTGGAAGCCGTTGGCTTTGCTGACGATGATGTTTTTGACGTGTGTGGCGATAACGGGCGGCGCGAGGTGGCGGTCAATATAATCGTCGCAACCCGCCTGGAAGGCTTCCATGAGCGCGCGCTGACTGCCGTCGCCGAGGGCGATAATCATCAGGGCGACATTTTTCGGGTCGGCGTGAATGATGCGCGCCATTTCGAGCGCGCCCATTTCGCGCATGTTCGTGGCGCACAAGATCGCGGCAGGCGTGTCGTATTCAAGCGTGGTTAGCGCGAAAGAAGCCTGCGTGTACGGCTTCACTTCAAAGCCTTCGCGCTTCAAGGCATCGCCAAGGCGTTTCGAAAAATAGACATTGCTGTCTATCAACAGAATTTTGGCGGGGCGTCCGGGCAGCATCATGCGCGGACCTCGACGGGCTGTAGAGCGACAGAAGTTGCGGGTACGGCCGGGATACCAGGCGTCAAAGCTTCGAGGTCGAGAACTTCGATGACGTCACCGCCGTGCGAGAGCCAACCGGCGACGTGAGTCGAATCGGATTCGGAGCGCGGCGTCATGTCAACGGTGATGAGTTCGCAGTCGCCACTAACGGGCAGGGCGACAGGTTCCTTGCGCGCGCCGAACAAGCGCGTGGCAATCAGATAGAAGCGACGGACCGATAATTTTTTGCCAACGAGTTGTTCCGAGATGTCGCAGACGGAAATGATGCGACCGCGACGAAGAATCACGCCTTCAACGGCGGCGGTGTTGTGCGGAAACCGAAAAACGCGGCTCGGCGCGATAAGCTCCACAATCTGGCGCGCACGCACGGCAAATCGCCGTTCGCCCAGGCGGAGCAGGACGAACGATTCAAGCGCGATTTCGGCTACGATCGTCATTCGCCAGTTTCTGCCTCCGCGGGTTGTTGCTGCCGCTCAGCGCGCAAAACGCTGTCGAGCAAAGTGAGTTCTTCTACCGAGAGAAACCCTTCGGGCTTTACGACGGGCACGATCATTTGGTCGAGAGCCGTCAGACCGCGATACCAGTCGCGCTCTTCGTGACAAAACGTCTGCGGGAGGGCCTGTAGATAAGTCATGGTCGTCATTTTGTCGATGCCATCGATGAGCAGTGCGGTTGGAGTGTGGCGCAGAAAGAAAACCAGTCCGGCGGACGCAGCCGGGAGCCCAAAATGCGAAGTGCCACTGACGACGTAATGCGTTGTATCACCACGGCGAATTGTGTGACGCACTTTCGGCACGATACTTTGAGAAATTTCCTGCGTTGTTCCGGTGAGGCCGTCGACGCTGCGCACTTCCTGCACTGAGCCAGAAGAAATAGCGAATAATTGGCCGCTCACGCGGAACAGGATGATTTGCTCGGCGCGCGGCGCACGAGATTTGGTGGCCGGTGCGGGTTGCATTAGCGCACGCCTACCGGAGTTGCGCGGCAGAGATTGAGCACGCGCTTCTCGATTGCCGAATAGATGTCATCGATCGGCAGAACTTGTTCGACCGCGCCGGTTTTGATCGCCTCGGCGGGCATTCCGAAAATAACGGAGGTGGCTTCGTCCTGTGCGAGGACGATTCCGCCCGCGCTCTTGATAGCTTTTGCGCCGATGGCTCCGTCATTTCCCATGCCCGTAAGAATTGCGGCGATGGCCATCGGCCCGGCAAAGGCGGCGACGGATTCGAGAGTGACGTCTATATTGGGCAGATAGCCGTTGAGGCGGCCCGTAGTGCTGTCGAGTTGAATGCGAGCGGTTGGAGAAACGCGTAGATGCTGGCCACCGGGGCAGATGTAAAGTGTGCCGGGCTGGAGAACATCGTTTGCAGCGGCCTCTTTGACGCTGATTCCGGTAAATTCTTCGAGCTGAGCGGCGTACTGCGTCGTGAATGCAGCGGGCATGTGCTGGACCAAAATCACCGCAGCAGGGAAGTCTTTTGTGAAACCGGGCGCGAGGCGCATCACAGTTGCCGGGCCGCCGGTGGACGCTGCCAACACGACGACGGGGAACCGTTGATCGGATCCGCTACTCGGCATTGAAACGCGTGGCGCGGCAGGTTTCGCGGGTGCGCCTGCGTGACCATTGCTGGATTGCAGAGTCATGGCGAGCCGCGAGGCGGTGCGCACGACGCGAACTTTCGCAGCCATGCGAACTTTGCGCAGCAATTCTTCCTTGACGCTGTTCATGTCCAAGTCAATAGCCCCGGAGGGCTTCGCAACAAATTCGATGGCGCCAAGTTCAAGAGCTTTCAATGTGCTGGAGGCCCCTTCGCGCGATTCCGAGCTGACGATGACGATGGGCTTCGGGTTAGTCGTCATGATTTGTGCTGTAGCCTGCAAGCCATCCATGTGCGGCATGTTGATATCCATGGTGATGACATCGGGCTTGAGTGATTCAGCTAGCGCGACGGCTTCACGGCCGTCTTTCGCCTGGCCGACGACTTGCAATTGCTCGTCGGCATTGAAAATCGTTTCGAGCACCTTGCGCATGAAGGTGGAGTCGTCTACGACGAGCACCCGAAATTTCTTGCTGGGAGTTGTTGCCATATTCGCCTACGCCACGGGAACGACCGGACGCGTCACCTCCGTTCCCATAAGTTGTTCCACCGCTGCGATGAGTTGATCTTCCTGAACCGGCTTTGTAAGGAAAGCGACAGCGCCTTCCTTCATAGCGCGGTCGCGGTGTTTTGCGCCTGCGCGAGAAGTCACGACCATCACGGGAATGCGCCGTGTTGTCGGGCTCTGACGCAACTGCGCCATTAATTCGTAGCCGGTCATGCGCGGCATTTCGAGGTCGGTAATCACAAGGTGACAGCCATGCTGCGCGATGATTTCGGCGGCTTCGAGGCCGTCGGAAGCGAGTAGGACGCGGTAGCCGTTCTTTTCGAGCATGCGACCGACGAACTTGCGCACGCTGATGGAATCATCAGCGACGACGACGACGCGTTCATGTTGCACGCGGTCGATGGCTTCGGTCGGAATCGTGCCCTTGGCAACGGCTGCAGAACCTGGCGCGAAGATTCTGGCGGCGCTGGCGTTTGCCTGAAGTGCGCGGCGCTGGTTTGGTTCGGACGCAACCATACGATTCAGATCGATCAGCAGAATCAGGCTGCCGTCGGGAGCGATAGTCGTGCCCGGGAAAAGTTTTACGCGGCGCAAATATTCGCCAAGGCTTTTGATAACGATTTCGTCTTTGCCGAGGACTTCTTCGACGATCAGGCCGACCTGGCGATTGTCCACGTTGGCGACGACCATGCGGAAATAGCCGTTGATGGGCTCAAGCGTCGGCAAACCGAGATGGGTATCGAGGCGAACGACTTCGGTGACGACGTCGCGGACCTTGGTGAGCAGCTTTCCGCCGACGTCTTCGATTTCGTCGGCGCGAATGCGGCGGATTTCCTCGACAACGGGCAGCGGCAGAGCAAAAGTAGCGGTTCCGCAGCGAACAAAGAGCGCTGGAGAGATAATCAACGTCAACGGAACTTTTAATGTGAACTTTGTGCCCTGGCCGGGCGTGCTGTGAATTTCGATTTCGCCATTGAGCGTATTCAGATTGGCTCGAACGACATCGAGTCCGACTCCACGGCCGGCGAGTTCCGTCTTTGTCGCGGCGGTGGAGAAGCCAGGATGGAAAATCATCTCGCGCAGATCGCGTTCGGTAAGCCGGTCGGCGGTTTCGAGAGAGACGAGTCCGCGTTCGATGGCGGCCTGGCGCACGCGGTCGTACTCGATGCCGCGGCCGTCGTCTTCCACTTCGATATAGATATGGTTTCCACGGTGGTAGGCGCGCAGGGTTACGCGACCGGTGTCTGACTTGCCGGACGCCTTGCGCTCATTGGGAAATTCAATACCGTGTGCGACGGAATTTCGCAGCAAGTGCACAAGTGGATCGGAAATCTGCTGAATGATGTTGTTATCGAGTTCGGTGTCGCTGCCCGATAGGTCGAGTTCAACTATTTTGTCGGCAGAATGCGCGGCATCGCGGACAGCGCGCGAAAGGCGCGAGTACAGCGTGCCGATGGGCACCATTCGGGCCGCGGTGATCTCGTCCTGCAGGTGGTGCGCGAGTTTCGTGAACTCGTCAATGTCGCCCTCGACGCGACCGATGAATCCACCGAGCTGAGTAAGAACTTCGTTTACGTCGGCGGAAATTTCCGTCATGGAGCGCGACAGAATGTTTACGTCGTCGTAGCGGTCCATTTCGAGTTCGCTGAATTCGGATAGGAACGAGGAGTCGCCTGCCGCAGCGCTGGTGAGCATCTGGCGAGTTGGCTGTTGCTGCTGTGGTTTTGAAAGTGGCCAATTTGAGCTGAGCTTGTTGTATTCGTACTTTTCCTGGAACTCGGCAACTTTGCCCTGCAGGCGTTCTTTCGAAAAGCTGAGAGTTTCGACGAGGCGCTCGAGTTCGGTGACGCGCCCGACCATTCGCGTACGGTTGATGACCAGTTCGCCGACGGTGTTCATCATGCGGTCGAGCCGCGCCAGCGAAATGCGCACGGATTTTGCTGCATTGACCGCTTGCTGTTTGTCGCCAGTGTTGACGCGAGCCGCCGGAGCCGCTGTGGCTGAAGCTGACGCCGACTCTTCTGGCGTTGCCGGAACGAGTTCGCCGTCTTCGACTTCGACTGGTGCGAATTCCGCGATTTGCGCGAGCAGGGAATCAACGCCGTTCCGCATGTCGGCTTCGTCGGCCCACTGCTTTTGCAGCGTCTTCTTTAGAACGTCCGTTGAGACCAGGCAAAGATCAATGACTTGTGGCGTCGGCTCCAGTTCGCCGTCGCGCATGCGGCCAATCAAATCTTCGACGCGGTGTGCGATTGCACCCAGCCGCTTCAAGCCGACTTGAGCCGCAGAGCCTTTTACCGTGTGAATTGCCCGGAAAAGTTTATTGATTTCTTCCGGATTGTTGTTGCCTTCGAGCGCTAACAGGCAATCGCTGACGATCTGGAGATGCTCTTCCGCTTCCGGTTGGAAGAATTCCAGAATTTCCGCAGGCACATCGTCGTCCAGGGGCAGCGCGTCAAAATAAGAGCCGGTTGCGGCGGAGACGATTTCCTGTTCGGGTTCGCCGAGCAAAGCATTGGCGGAATGGCTGCGCGGAGCCGAAAGGTTCAGCGGCGGCGGTTCGACCGGGAAGGCGAAGCGATAGCGCTCTTTAAACGCCGCGATGTCTTCGACGTTTTCGTTGCCGGTGTCGCTGATTTCGAGAAGGTCGGTCTCGAGGACGGAAATGCCGTCCGAAAGGAACTCAGTGAGCGGACCGTGCAGGTCCTCGCCCAACGGTGCATTCAACGCGTATTGAAAAACGTGCGCAAGCTTTCCCGCGACTTCCGAGAATTTTGTGTAGCCGTAGCTGCCGGAAGTGCCGCTGAGCGTATGCGCCGCAATATAGAGGCGCTCCATGTCTTCGCGCTTGGGCGTGATTTCCTGGAGGACGCCGACGTACTCCCGCAAATATTGCAGGTGCTCCGAAGCTTCCTGGAGAAAGAGTTCCACGGCTTCGCGGTCTGGTCCGCTCATGCCCGACCCTCAGCAACAAGCTCCGGTTTCAACAGCTCTTCCGCGGTCGGCTTGCGATACAAGATGCAGTCGTTCAACACGATGGCCTGGAACTTGACTGGCATCTTCGAAATCGATTCGGAATGGCCGAGGAACAGGTAGCCGCCCGGCTCCAGCGCGTCAAAGAAGCGCTGCACGAGTTCGCGTTTACGCTCTTCGGAGAAGTAGATGAGCACGTTCATGCAGAAAATCAGGTCCATTTTGCCGACGTACACCGGATTCGACAGATTCATCTGGAAGAAATTGACCATTTTGCGAATTCTTGGCCGCACCTGATGTGCATTTCCAACCGGAGTGAAATGTGCTGCGAGCTGCCGTTCGCTTACGCTCGCGATGGTCCGCCCGGAATACGTGGCGCGTTCCGCGATATCCAGCGCCTGCCTGCCGATGTCGGTTGCCAGGATTTCGACGTTCCATGCATCAGAAAAGGCGAGCGTGTCCGCGACAGTGATAGCGATCGAATAAGGCTCTTCACCCGTCGAACAGCCGGCGCTCCAGACTCGCAACGTCCGCGGGTTCTTCCAGAATTTCTTTACATGCAGTTCCGGCAGAATGCGCTTTTCGAACGCTTCATACACGCCCGGGTACCGAAAGAACGTCGTCTCCTGCGTAAGCAGCCGCTCGAGCAGCGCTTGATAATCCGGCGTCGCCTTCCGCATGGAGCGCAGCAGCTCCGTGCCGCGTTTGTGACCCTTCGCCAGCATGTACTCGCGCACACGCGTGGAGAAGAATCGCTCGCGCGACTCGTCGAAAGAGATTCCCGTGCGTTCATGAATAAGCATGCGGATCTCGCTCAACTCGTGCTCGGTCAAAGTGATTGCATGTCCCAAACGTTCGCTCATCGTCATTCGGCTCGCGTTCCGGGCCTCCGCCGGAGAAGACAATTACCGCTTACCGCAGAGCGCCTGCTGGGACGGGCCGCTCGGATTCTGCTGCTGCCATGGCCGCGTGCTTCGAACCCGCGCGGAATTGCGACAGGGCTTCGTTCAGCTGATCGGACAATTTCACAAGCTGGCTGACGGTGGCCACCGTGCCTCGCGTACCTTGCGACGTCTGGCGCGTGATGCCGGAGATAATCTGCATCGCGTGGGCGACGCCTTCGGTTCCGCGTACCTGCTGTTTGGAAGCGAGCGAAATTTCCTGAACGAGTTCCGCAGACTGGCGAACGACGCTGGAAATTGCGTCGAGCGCGCGTCCCGCCTGGTCGGCTAGTGAAGCGCCGCCTTCCACTTCCTTCGTGCCTTCTTCCATAACGACGACCGCTTCGTTCGTCTCGGCCTGAATGGCCTTGATAAGGGCTGCGATGTCTTTCGTCGCGCTGCGGGAGTGTTCCGCGAGCTTGCGGACTTCGTCGGCAACGACTGCGAAACCGCGACCTGCATCGCCTGCGCGCGCCGCTTCAATGGCTGCGTTCAATGCGAGCAAGTTCGTCTGTTCCGTGATGTCGTTAATCACGTTGATGATTTCCGAAATTTCCAGTGACCGGTCGCCGAGTGACTTGATCTTCTTCGAAGTCGCCTGCACCGATGCGCGAATGCGCTGCATGCCCTCAAGCGTGTCGCGCACCGCGCGGTTGCCCTGTTCGGCGGCATCCAGCGCTCGGCGTGCCGCTTCCGCGCTCGCTTCGGCGTTGTTCGAAACCTGTTTCATTGAAACCGTCAGTTCTTCGACGGCGCTGGAGGTGTTCGTAATTTCCTGGTCTTGTTGTGTCGCGCCGGCCTGCATTTCATCGGCGGCCACCAGAATGTTGTTGGAGCACGCGGTCACTTCCATGGCCGCCTTGCGGACGCGCTCGAGAACCTTGGTGAAGTTGTCCAGCATGTAGTTGATGGAGTCCGTTACGTTTCCGAGGGCGTCGTTGGTTACCTTGCCGCGCTGCGCCAAATCGCCACGAGCGACCTGGTTGATGACGCTCAGCAATTCCGTGATGCTGCGCTGCAATCCGTCGTTGGCGTCCTGGTTGCTCGTGGCTTTAGAGACCTTGGCGACCGCCCGATTGAGGTTATCCGCGATGTAACCGAGTTCATCG
>Ga0137409_10001748_pt1 | contig 23497 bp, 22 predicted proteins | sample CZODoug1_16funga_FD_122059 | JGI IMG/M metagenome (GOLD analysis project Ga0137409, IMG submission 122059) | Vadose zone soil fungal communities from Angelo Coast Range Reserve, California, USA - CZODoug1_16fungal (Hybrid Assembly) | ecosystem: Environmental > Terrestrial > Soil > Vadose zone...
ACACGGCAACGTTTTCGCTTGCGCTGGGCTGATCGTTATCCATGCTTGCACGACTCTGCAGAAACTTCTAGATTTGATCGTCATTACATCTACCACACTGCTTGGGCGGCGAGGGTATTGGCCGAACAAAGACCGAATACTCACGTCGACGTTTCATCGAGCTTGTATTTCTGCTCTATCGTATCTGCCTTTGTGCCGGTCGAGTTTTACGACTATCGGCCGGTGAACTTGTCGCTAACTAACCTCACCTCGGAATCGGCGGATCTGTTGGCTCTCCCATTTGGTGATAAGAGCATTAACTCTTTGTCTTGCATGCATGTGGTAGAGCATATTGGTTTGGGACGATACGGCGATGCGTTGGATCCAGATGGCGATCTTAAGGCCATTGGTGAACTGAAGAGAGTTGTTTCAGACGGAGGAAACTTGCTTTTTGTAATTCCAATAGGCGGCCCGAAGGTCATGTTTAATGCTCATCGCATATACGGCTATGAACAGGTCCTAAAGATGTTCCCTGAATTTGAATTGATCCAATTCGCGCTGATCCCGGATAACCCGCTGAATGGTGATCTAGTACTCGACCCGTCGGAAGAGCTACTCAATGCTCAAACTTATGGATGTGGCTGTTTCTGCTTTCGGCGAAACTAGAGAAGAGTTGAGTAACAAAGTCAACGCCGCTGCGTATTCCATGTTTTGAAATGCCGCGTCCATTCTAATTCTCTACGCCGCCGGATGCTTCGCAACGAATGCGAGCTATTCAGAATGAGTTAGCCAAAACTCATCACTTAACCTATCAGTATTTATTTGTTTGGGAAAACTGGCGACGAAACGGTCATTGACTGCGGTAAACAATAAGATGGTTGTTGTTCGATTGATGGGCGGTTTGGGGAATCAGTTGTTTCAGTATGCTGCCGCCCGCAGGATATCCTATGTGAATAATGTGCAGTTGAAGTTTGACATATCGGCTTTCAACAATGGAGGTTCACGCAGCTACTGTCTGGAGAAGTTCAATGTAGCGGGACAGGTTGCTTTGCCACGAGACATAGCACGTTTCGCTAATGCGGATCGTCCGGCGTTTGTCAGACTATATTCGAAATGGGCTGATGGCTTAAAGTTCTATCACAGGCGTAGCATAGTCCGAGAGCGTCGGTTTCATTTCGATCCAAATCTTCTAAAGGTTTCTGGACATGTGTATTTGGACGGATATTGGCAAAGCGAGAAATACTTCAAAGATATTCAGCACGTTATCCGTCGCGAATTGGCATTCAAGCGACTGCCGGGAAATGCCAAGGACGATCTCGCGCGCAGGATTCGGCAAGAAGTGTCAGTCAGTTTGCATATCCGACGTGGTGATTACGCTTCAGATGAAAAGGTCAAACGCGTTCATGGTGAGTGCGAACTGGGTTACTACCATACGGCACTCCAGAAGTTGACAGGGCTGATACGCGACCCCCACATTTTCGTCTTTTCTGACGATCCGCAATGGGCACAAGATAATCTACACCTGTCCCATCCTGTAACCTTTGTCAGCCGAGGCGGCACCGAGAGCCAGTATGAAGACTTCCGGTTGATGACTATTTGTAAGCATCACATAATTGCGAACAGCTCGTTCAGTTGGTGGGGTGCCTGGTTATCCGAATATCCAGCAAAAGTCGTCTTCGCGCCGAAGGCGTGGTTCAAGACCAGCGAACGCGATTCAAAAGATATCGTTCCTGAGTCGTGGCAATTGATCTAGTCTCAGAAACATGACTCATCATCCTCTAGTGAGTGTAATAATGCCGGTGCGCGACGGTGAGAGATTTGTCACTGAAGCGATACAGAGCATTCTGAAGCAGACCTTTCAGGATTTTGAATTCATCATCGTCGATGACGGCTCAAGCGACGGTACTCGAAACATTCTAGAACGGTTCCATCAAAAAGACCGCCGCATAATAATCTATCACCAGGAGAAACTGGGATTCACCGAAGCACTCAATCGAGCCTGCGCTTTGGCGCAGGGGAAATATATCGCTCGGATGGACTCGGATGACATCAGTCTGCCCGAAAGGTTAAGAAGACAGGTCGAACTTCTTGACGCTGATCCTGGATGTAAGGTATGTGGATCATGGATCAGAACTGTCGGTTATGCGAAAGGTCAAGTTGTCCGATACCCAACGACGAGCGAACGCGTCAGATCTCAATTGTTGTTTGATTGTTGCTTAGCGCATCCTTCAGTGATGATGAGAAGAGACCTCTTTGCGGATTGTGGGCTGAACTATGACGGTGATTTTCGAGAGGCATCAGACTATCGCTTATGGGTTGAGGTAACCAAGTTTGGGACGCTAATGAACATACCCGAGGTTTTGCTGCTTTACCGAAAACATCCTTTACAGGTCAGCGAGCAGGATCGCCAGCAACAACAGCGACTCGCTCAACAGGTACGTCTTCTCCAACTCGAAAGGCTTTCAGTTTCATTGGAACCCGGAGAATTCGAGCTCCACACAGCGTTATCCACCGATCTCTCCCCAACTACTCAGGAGTTTGTGGAACGAACTGAGAGATGGCTACTCAAGCTTCAGGCGGCGAATGAAAAGAGCGGCTGCTACGATCTGCTAGCGTTCGCGGAGGTGTTGTCTGATTGCTGGTTGCACATATGTAGTGCAGCCACAGCTCACGGTCCGTGGGCTTTCAGAAGATTCTTTACCTCCTCACTTAGCAAGCATGCGCAACTGACGTTTGCGGACAAATCCAAATTCCTGACAAGGTGTTTAGTCCGAAGAAGTCGATCTGAGGCAGTACTTGAGTCGCCATCTTACTCTCTCCGCTAATGCCACTCTGCTACAGGGTGGGCAGGGACTCAATCTTCATCACATGATCGAAGGCAGCCGTGGCGCTTTTGATCTTTCTGTATTTTGCCGCACCGCGTGTCCGGGAGTGGAAACCAAACTAGTGCCTGATTCGCTCGTGAGTAGATCAATTGCCAGAGTTCCGTTCGTGCGCCGGTTGAGAGATTGGCAGACACTCTGTTCGGACAGCAACTTTGATAGTTACGTGGCGAAGCGAATAAACGGTGCACGTATTTTCCAAGGAGTGACTGGCCAATGTCTGGGCAGTCTGAAGGCGGCCAGAAACAAGAGTTGCCGAACTTTGTTGGACGTGGTGACGACGCACATCGACGACTTCGGCGCGCAGCAGGATCGCGAATGTTTAAAGTTCCGGGTGCGGCCTTCAATTCACCCTCGGCAACGCCAGCGTATGCGACTCGAGTATGAGCGCGCAGACGTGATTCGCGTAATGTCTGAAACAGCGCGGCGGACATTTTTGGAACGGGGTTTTTCCAATAAACAGGTGGTGGTCATCCCACCGCCGATAAACCTCGATGAGTTTCCGGAAGCGGATTTCGCTGAGCCCAAGTTCAGAGTCAGCTACGTCGGTCTCATTGAGCCCTGGAAAGGCTTTGATTATTTGATCGACGCTTTCAATGCGCTCAACTTGCCGGACAGTGAACTGGTTTTGTGGGGCGGCCCTGGCACGCGTTCGGTAAGTCGCTACCTGCGGGAGCAGATGGTCCGAAATCCCAGAATCCTGGTGAAGCCCGTTGAAATTCGCCGGCGTGGGTACGGTGAGGTGTACGGCAAGTCCAGCGTTCTGGTTCATCCTTCGCTGGCCGATGGCTTCGGTTACGTTGTCGGTGATGCGATGGCGAGCGGCATCCCAGTGATCGTCACCAGCAGCACCGGAGCATCTGATCTAATTGCCGACGGACAGAACGGATACGTCGTGCCGCCGGCTGATAGCGACGCAATACGTGATCGCCTGGCTCATTTAGCAACCCATCCAGCTCTCTTGCGCCAGATGGGCCACGCCGCGCGTGAAACGGCGCGCTCTATGACCTTCGAAAAGTTTCGCCAGAGGTATACCTCCTCCCTTGACGCCCTGGCTGCCTGAGCTTCCGGGAATCAATCGAATACCGCTACCTGAAACTTTGAAACCTGTTTCTGAATTAACAGCAATTCTCTTGGGTGGCGGTAAGGCGAGATGAGTTTGCTGCAAAGCATTGCTCGACAAACCTCAGGATTGATCGGTCGAGAGTCACGCTTGATTCGCCGCATGCGGCCGGTCTATGAATCTTTGCTGGACTGGTCGGGCGGCGAGAGTGGAATCCCATGGCCCATTAACGGAGTAACCTATCGCATCGATCCTCATTGCCGTCACCGGCTCGGACAGAATTACGACGCGCCCGTCGCAGCGTTTCTTCGCGAACGCGTCAAGCCGGGTGCGTTGTGCCTGGACGTGGGAGCTAATGTCGGCGTCTATGTTCTGCAATTCGCACACTGGTCGGCGCCAAGCGGTCAGGTCATAGCCTTTGAACCCAACCCGAGCGCCTGCACGATTCTGCAAAAGCATGTCGAGATGAATGGACTGACGGAACGAGTCCGCATCGTCTCGGCTGCTGTCGGCGAGGCAAGCGGTGAAGATATTCTTTACGCCGCCGGCGCCGATGGAATGAGCCGACTCGGTGAGCCCAATATCGCTCTAAGGGGGAGTGTCTCTGAGATCAACGTGTCAGTGGTGACGTTGGATGAGTATTGCTCTAAAGAAGGACTGAAACCTGACTGGTTGTTCGTGGACATAGAAGGCTTCGAAATCGCTGCGTTGGCGGGAGCGCGTCAAGTTATTCAAAGCCGGCGAGGACAATTAGGCATTGTGGTTGAAATGCATCCCAACGTTTGGGATTCTGCGAACACCACGCGCGCAAGAGCGGAAACGTTGCTTGCAAACCTAGGGCTGCGCGCTGAGCCTCTAATGGGCCAGACCGACCCGCTGGAAGAATATGGTTTGGTCCACCTGGCTTACGCATAATTTTGGTGAAGCAAACGAGCTGGCATGTCATCACGAGCGAGTATCCGCCGCAAGCAGGGGGCGTCAGCGATTACACGAAACTCATTGCTACTGAACTCGCGGCGGCTGGCGACGAAGTTCATGTTTGGTGTCCGGGAGACCAAAGAACAGAGATCAGAGGTCAGAAGTCAGAAGTCAAAATGGCAGCGAGCGAAGATCAGAGAACAGAGATCGGAGAACAGAGATCAGAGGTCAGAGATCAGAGGTCAGAGGTAGGTAACGGCGAAGGGCCAGGGCCAAAGGGCGAAGGGGCAAAGGGCGAAGGGGTTACGGTGCATCGGGAGTTGGGCCGCTTCGCGCCCGCTGATTTAAGTCGCACGGGGCGGAGACTGGATCAATTTCCCGCGCCGCGGCGGCTGCTGGTCCAATGGGTCCCACAGGGTTACGGCTACCGTTCGATGAACCTGCCGTTTTGTTTATGGCTCTGGCGGCGAGCAAAACTCAAGCACGATCGGATCGAGCTTATGGTCCACGAGCCGTTCCTGGCTTTCGGTGAAGGTTCAGGGAAGCAGGACATGGCCGCGGCTGCGCATCGGCTGATGGTTGTCATCCTGTTGAAAGCGGCAAGTCACGTCTGGGTTTCGATTCCCGATTGGGAAACTCACCTTCGACCGTTCCTCCTGGGTCGACAAAAATCATTTAGCTGCTTGCCGGTGCCCAGTAATATTCCCGTCGTTGACGATCCTGACGGCGTTGCCCGTGTTCGCGCTCAGTATGCGTCCGTCAACGCGCCTATCGTGGGCCATTTCGGAGCCTATGACCAATACATGACTGAGCTAATGCTCGAGCTGTTGCCGTCTCTCGTAAACGGACGTGACAAGCTCTCAGTGATGCTCATTGGAAACGGTAGCCGTGAGTTACGCGACAGTCTGATTGAATTGCGTCCCGAGTTGTCAGAAGCTGTGCGCGCTACGGGTACGCTCTCCGCGGATGACATATCCCGCCATATCAGCGCCTGCGATGTGATGTTGCAGCCTTATCAGGACGGCGTTAGCGGCCGGCGCACGAGTGTGATGACCGCACTTTCACACGGCGTGCCCGTCGTGACTAATGCAGGCAAAGCAACGGAAAGTTGCTGGGCCGAAAGCCAGGCGATGAAGCTCACGAGGGTTGGCGACGTTAGCAGCATGGTCGAAGCCGCGCGGTGCTTGTTAGCTGACGAAGCGATGCGAAACTCGATGATCGATCTCGGCCGCAAACTTTACCGGGAGCGGTTTAGTATTCAGCAAACCATTTCCGCTTTGCGGCGATGTTCTCCCGAGAACACATGGAAACCTTCCGAATCTCCCGCCTGAATGACTAATGACGACACATTGAGACTCGGGATTACCTCCTCAGAAAGTTCCGCGTATGAGCTCGATCCCACCACGCTTCCCGAGTTCAAACTTTTTGCCGATTCCTGCCGGCAGGGCCTCTCGGTTGTCTATCCATTTAAGGCCAGGAATTTTCCGGATCCGTTTGGCTGGAAATTTGGTAAGCGATGGCCGCCGTCATATTCAGCCTTTGGACGCATGCGATCGTTGCTGGCCGTTCAGGATGCGGTGCGATTGAAGCCGGACAGGGTTTTGGAGGTCGCGGCAGGCGGAGGCGGATTGGCCGCGAGCTTAGCAGCGGCTGGTTGCGCTGTTGTTGTTAACGACCTGCTCGAGGAAAAAACTAAAGAGGCCATTGAAGAGTACTCGACCGGAGAAAGCATCGAGGTTATCGGCGGCAACCTCTTTGCCCTCTCGCCGGATCAGACTGGAAAATTCGATCTCGTGATTGCGTGTGAAGTAATCGAGCATGTTGCTCATCCGCTGGAACTGCTTACGCACTTAAGAGAATTCCTTGAACCGGAAGGTCGCATCTTATTGACGACTCCAAACGGCTCACACTTTCGCAATCGGCTTCCGACGTTTGCGGAAGTTGATGACTTCACGGAATTAGAGTCGCGTCAGTTTATGCCGGATGCCGACGGCCATCTCTTTCTCTTCACTCCGCAGGAGTTGGTTGCGCTGGTTGGCGCGGCCGGAATGCGCATCGAACAACTTAATTGTTGGGGCAGTCCGATGCTAAGCGGTCACTGCGGATTTAGATTTATCGCGGCGCCGGTAATGGTAAGGGCCGCTTATGAGGTTGAGCGATTCATGCAACGCTTGAGTGCGGGTACGCGCGAGCACATCTGTACGGCGCTCTCTGCGGTTTTGCAACGGTCTTGAGTGACCTATTGTTGAATTCAACTAAGCGCCGTTGGCGCTAAGAGCCGCAGAACACGTCGTATAATTTGGGTCGCTACCTCAATTGGACAGGAATTGCTGGTCTGTAACGGAGCGTTACGAATGTGATGCGCATTGCCATTGTCAATTGGAGCAGTCGCCGGGTTGGCGGCGTGGAGACTTATCTCAGCACCATCATTCCCGAGCTTTCCCGTGCGGGACATGAGATAGCTTTCTGTTCCGAAGTTGACGAGCCGAGCGAGCGAGCACGAATTGACTTACCAGATGGCGCCGCCTCGTGGTGTGTCGCGGCAATGGGAGCAGAGCAGACGCTTGCCGCTGTGCGCGATTGGCGTCCCGACGTGATTTATGCACACAAGCTGGCGGACCCGGACCTGGAGTACAAAATCCTTCGCCTCGCGCCTTCGGTTTTTTTCGCGCACGATTACAACGGCACCTGCATTAGCGGAACCAAGACGTTCAAGTTGCCGGTGGTGCGGCCATGCAGCCGGCGCTTCGGCTGGCAGTGTCTCGTGAATTACTTTCCGCACCGGTGTGGCGGCTTGAGTCCGGTTACCATGTTGAAGCTCTACAGTTTGCAATCGAAGCGGTTGGAAAATCTACATTCTTATGACGCGATCGTGACGCACTCCGATCACATGCTTGCAGAACTAATGAAGCATGGCCTTTCCCCTAAGCGCGCTTACAATTTTCCTTATTATGTGCAGTCCGCCAACGGGAGTGGAAAGTCCGCCAGTCTCTCGCGTCAACCGACAGCGACATCTTCGCCGATCGCGGAAGTCGCCGAACAGCAAAGCGTTGTCGCTCAGAGAGACACAAAAGCGGAGTTGAATCTGCTCTTCTCGGGGCGCATGGAATATCTCAAGGGCGGTCACGTCTTTATTGATGCGTTGCCGGAAGTGGCGGCAACTTTGAATAGACCCTTGCGCGTAACTTTTGCCGGCGATGGACGCGAGCGTTTGGCTCTGGAGCGACAAGCCGCACGCTTGCGCACCGCGAAGCTGGAGATCGTATTTGCCGGTTGGGTGGAACGCGGAGAGGTGGAGGCGCTGCTCAAGACCTGCGACCTGCTGGTCGTGCCGAGTCTTTGGCCGGAACCCTTTGGACTGGTTGGTCCGGAAGCGGGACAGTTTGGGGTGCCCGTGGCGGCTTTCGACGTCGGCGGCATTCATGATTGGTTGTCGGATGGCGTCAATGGTTTTCTCGCTTCAGCGTCTCCGCCAACTGCCAAAGGTTTGGCCCAAGCCATAATTAACTGTCTTCGAGATCCCGCGACGCACGCGCGACTGCGCGCAGGCGCAATTGAAGTCTCACAACAGTTCAATATCAAGAACCACCTCACTGCCTTGCTGGAAGTTTTTTCGAACGTCACGGTGCACCCGTGAATGCCGCCGCAAATATTTCTACTGACCTACGCCTAAGCCCTGGAGCGTCTGCTCAGCCGCGCCGCATGAAGATCGCTCTGGTAGTTCACGACCTTCACGATCATGGCGGACATAGTCTGTACACGAAAATTCTCGCCGACCAACTTTCACGCCATCATGAGGTCGCGGTCTTTGCGAATCGTTGCGAAGGCGCCGCGGATGCTCGCTGGCAATATCACCATGTCCGCGCCTGGCGCAATAGCTCACTCGCGACCGTGCAAACTTTCCCACTCGGTCTTCGCTCGCTTGCGAACGTTTTATCAAACTACGAGATTCAACATGCGCAAGGCTACTGCGGTGGCGAGCCGAATATTGTGACGGCACACATCTGTGTCGCCGCTTACCGGGATTCGCTCCAGGCAATCAGCCGGCGCAATCGCGCGTCGCTAAAATTAATGGCGGCCGCGGAGGAACGCTTCTATCGTCGCCATCAAGGACGAGTCATCGCTGTCTCGCAAAAAGTCGCACATGAGTTGAAGGAACGATACGGCGTTAATGGATCAGTTGAAGTGATTCCGCATGGCGTCGATATCGCCCGTTTCAACAGTGGGAATCGTGAGCGCTACCGTGAGGAGCTGCGACGACAGTTGGGAATTGACGAGCAGGTGACGTTGGCTTTGTACGTCGGCGATCTAACCAAGTCGCATGCTTACTTGAAAGAACTCGCCGCAGCCGCGCCCGAGGCAAGGTTTGTAATCGTGACTGCTTCGCAGGCTTATCATTGGAGCAGTCCGAATGTTCAGATTCTGCCGCCGACTTCAGAACTCCAGCGCTACTACGCGGCGGCCGATGCTTTTGTGTTCCCGACAACCTATGACGCTTTCGGCATGGTCGTGCTCGAAGCGATGGCTTCCGGACTTCCGGTGTTCAGTTCCGACCAGGCAGGCGCAGCCGAGTTGATCGACCCCGGCGAAGATGGCTTTGTGATGCCGTTGCGTGAGTGGGTTGAGGAAACTGCTGGGCGCCTTCGAGACCACGCGCGGTTACAAGATATCGGACGCCGTGCCGAACAGACTGCGCGACGTTATGACTGGCCTGCGGTAGTGTCGGCGGTCGAGCAGCTTTACTTTGAAATCGCCACATCAGGGTAATCGCAGCTTTCAACGAAGTAGGATATTTTTCCTCGTCCGCTGCGCGCGGAATATGACCAGCATCGCTTTCATCGTTAATGGCGATCAGCAAAGCGCGATGGCTTATCGGGCCCGAGCGCTCGCCGGACATTTACGCGAACGCTACGACATTCAGTTGGCTTACCGCGAGGGCAACAAGATCCTGGCGCTGTTGCGGTTTGCAAAGTCTCTGCGGCGAGTGAAGCCGCAAGTCACCTACGTCTTCGACATCTCTTATTCCGGCGTGCTGGCGGCGTGGTTGCACCGGCTCTTCATGCGCAACCTCTTAGTTATTGAGACCGGAGACGTCATCTATGAATTGATGCGTTCGACCGGCAATCGCACTCGCGTGGGACTCTTGCTGACTCGCTGGTTGGAAGATTTCTCGTTGTGCATCGCGGACCGCATCGTCGTGCGCGGCCGTTATCATCAGCAATGGCTCAAGCAGAGAGGCTTGGGCGCCGACGTCATCCAGGATGGTGTGGACACCGAACAGTTTACTCCGCAGAGCGCGAATGAGTTGCGACGCGAGCATGGTCTAAATGGAACGCTGACGGTTGGGTTGGTGGGCTCGTCGATTTGGAGCGAGAAGCTGGGCATGTGTTATGGCTGGGAAGTGATCGAGATGCTGCGATTGTTACCGGGTGCTCCTGTCAAAGGCATTATCATCGGCGACGGCTCAGGGATTCCTCACCTTAAGGCGCGTTGCCGGGAGTTTGGCATCGAAGATCGTGTGCTCTTCCTGGGCCATGTTCCGTATCAGCAGTTGCCGCGCTACCTCAACATGATTGACGTTTGCCTTTCGACACAAACAAATGATCTGGTGGGACAAGTGCGTACGTCGGGAAAGCTGCCGCTGTATCTGGCAACCGGCCGTTACGTGTTGGCAAGCGACGTGGGTGAAGCTGCGGTGGTGCTTGAACCGGAGATGTTGGTTCCGTATGAAGGCGTGAAGGACCGCGAGTACCCGCGGAAATTAGCGGAGAGAGTTCAGGGGATTGTGGGCGACCAGCGACGACTCGATAGCGCTGTGGGCAATGTTGCCGTCGCGAAGGAAATTTTTGAATACTCAAAACTAGCTGAGCGGTTGGGTAGCGTGATCGAGACAGTAATCAACAACGCGTCCGATAAACTTTAGTTTGTCGTTGCTCGTTGAACCCCCTCTCCCTTTGGGAGAGGGTTGGGGAGAGGGCGTAGGCTCGCAGTAAGTCCCTCTTCCCCAGCCCTTCTCCAAAAGGGAGAAGGGAGAAGGAACTAAGACAGCGGATCACTGACAAGTGATTGCTGACTATTTCAGAGCTTCCCTTAGTTTGTCGCGGCGGTACTGACGTATCGACAAGCTGAAGCTTATCGGACGGTAAACGGTGAAAGATACTGGAGTCGATTTGAGTTATTTGGATGAGCCTTTGCGCGAGGGACACTATGCGCGGAAGCAGATCTTCTCCCGGAGCCGGCTCATTTCCTGGAGCCATCGCAGTCGTTTTCAAGTCGGGCTGCAACTCGCACAGGAATTCGCTGGAAAGAAAGTCCTTGATTACGGCAGCGGCGATGGCAGTTTCCTCGCGATGCTGATGAACGGCCAGGCGCCACCCGCCGTCGCTGTCGGAGCAGAGATTCAGAGTGAGGTGGTGGAAGGTTGCCGTGCGCGCCTGGGAACGCAGGTTTTGAGTTTCGTCGTCAACAAAGAATTGGAGGATGCGGCGCATCAGGGAGTTTACGATGCGGTGATTTGCATGGAGGTGCTGGAGCACGTGCTTGAAGTGGGGCCGTTGCTCGACCGATTTGTCCGACTGCTTTCGCCGTCAGGAAAACTGCTCATCAGCGTGCCGGTGGAAACGGGCTTGCCTTTGATCTTGAAGGAAGCAGTCAGAAGATTTGCCGGCTGGCGTGGCATTGGCGACTATCCGGGCACCACTTCTTACAGGCCAGCGGAATATGTGACGAGTCTGCTCGCAAACGGAAAACGGCAACACATCGTTCGGCCAATTCACAAGAATGCTGACGGCAGCGGTTCTCACGACCATAAGGGATTCAACTGGATGGTCCTGAAACAAGCGCTGGCCCAGATGTTTGAAATCGAGAGAGTCGTCGGTTCGCCGCTTACCTGGCTGACGCCTCACCTTGCTAGTCAGGTCTGGTTTTTGGCGCGGAAAAAAGTATGACAGTGCTGGTTGAGACTTTAGTTGATCCCGTTGCAGTTAAAGCCAGGGAGTTGCCACGTGTTGCTATTGTTTGTGATCTATACGAAGAGGATTGGCCGAGCATGGAGTTGGTGGCGGACATGTTGCTCGACCACTTGCAAAGAGATTATGCGGACGTCTTCGCGCCGACTCGCATCCGCCCACCGATGCGCCGTCGATTCACGAGACAGAGGTCAGGGGTCGGAGAGCAGAGGTCAGAGGACGGAAATCAGCCGTCAGCGGTCAGCGGTCAGCGGTCAGCTTTTGACGACAGCCGCTTCAATGCCGATCGGTTTCTGAATCGTTTCTGGGACTATCCGCGATTTGTGCGCGGCCGCAGATCGGAGTTTGATCTGTTCCACGTCGTCGATCACAGCTATGGGCAACTCTTGCATGAGCTGCCTCCCGAGCGAACCATCATTACCTGTCATGATCTGGATACGTTTCAGTGCCTGCTGAATCCAGTCGAGGAGCCGCGCTCGATCTTTTTCAGGAAGATGACGGGCCGCACGCTCAGCGGCTTTCGCCAGGCGGCGCGCGTGACCTGCGATAGCGTCGCCACGCGCGAGGAGTTGCTGGCCCACAAACTGGTAGCGCCCGAGCGGGCGGTGGTTATCCCGAATGGAGTTCATCCTTCCTGCTCGCCGGAAGCCGATCCGGTCGCCGACGAAGAAGTGACACGATTACTCGGTAAGCCTGACGCCGGCGCTCCAGATATCCTGCACGTCGGCAGCACGATTCCCCGCAAGCGCATCGATGTGTTGTTGCGGATCTTCGCGGCGGTGTTGCTGGAGTTTCCCGGCGCGCGTTTGACTCGTGTCGGTGGTCCATTTACACCGGAGCAGATCAAATTAGTGAACGAGCTCGGGATTGCCGGCGCGATCGTTGTGCTGCCTCATCTCGAGAGGAAACTGCTGGCGGCTGTTTATCGTCGCGCCGCGGTGGTCTTACAGCCGTCCAGCCGCGAAGGCTTTGGCTTGCCGGTCGTCGAGGCCATGGCCTGCGGCACGACCGTAGTCGCGAGCGACCTGCCGGTCTTGCGCGAGGTAGGCGGCGCTGCCGCACTCTATTGCCCGGTTGGCGATATCTCGTCGTGGCAGGAAACTGTGATCCAACTACTCAACGACAGAAGACAAGCGTCTCGTAGCTGGTCGGAGCGACGTGACGCGGGCATCGCGCAGGCGAGTAAGTTCAGTTGGGAGGAGTACACCAGGAAAATGGTAGCGGTGTATCAGGAGCTGCTCTGAGAAAGCCAGAGGTCAGAAGTCAGAGGTCAGAGGTCGAGGTCAGAAGTCGGAGGTCAGAAGTTTTCTGTGCTACCGAGAATCTTGCATGGTTCTGCGTCACAGCAGTCCGCCAATTTGTTTGACATTCTTCGAAGATGCGTCTAATGTGCGAACCGTTCTTTTTGCTTGAAAGGCCCAGCTCCGGCGAGTAAAACCTTGAGGCTTAGCGGAGAATCTGCACTGTTAATCCTGGCAGGCCTCGCTCTCAGATTCGTGTCTCAAGACTTTGAAGCGATTCTTCTGAAGACATATGCGCATCTTCCCACAGATGCCAATACCATTGTTTAGTTGAGAACTTTTTTCGGAAGCCCCCGAGGAACACCGCCGTCTGGTCTCCTCGGTTCACATGATCTGAATCGATGTTAGTTGATTTAAGCGCCCATAAAGCAACCGACACACAACCCGAGACGCGAGCAACGCGCCGGTCGGCCACCTACCCACGCGCGGCCCGCCTGCGCGTCCTGCATGTTGGCAAATACTATCCGCCGTATCGAGGCGGCATGGAGAGTCACCTTGAGATCCTCAGCGGAGAACTGAAAGGACGAGTCGATCTCAAAGTGATCGTGGCCAACACGAGCCGGGAGACCACGAGAGATTTGATAGCCGGCGTAGACGTCACGCGAGTCGGCAAGCTCTTCGATCTCAGCTCGGCTCCCGTTTGTCCGGCGTTGGTGCGCGAGATACGCCGAGCCAAAGCTGACATCGTTCACATACACTGGCCCAACCCGACGGCGGTGTTGGCATATCTGGCCAGCGGTCATCGCGGCAAGCTCGTCTTCACTTATCACAGCGACATCGTCCGGCAAAGGAAAATGGCCGTTGCCTTCATGCCCATCCTGCGTTACGCGCTCAGGAAGTCAGCCGCCATCATCGTCAGCAGCCCAAACTATATCGACGGCTCAGACGTGCTGCGCGAATTCCGCGATCGTTGTCGCGTGGTACCGTTCGGAGTTTCGGTCGATCACTTCAACCAGTATGACCTGAACGAAGTGCAGCGCATCCGTCAATTGTATGGATCCCGAATCGTTCTCGGCGTCGGACGCATGGTTTACTACAAAGGTTTCGAGCATCTGGTTCGCGCGATGACCAGGGTTGACGGTCATTTATTGCTCATCGGCAAGGGGCCGCTGCGAGAATATCTCGGCCAGCTCGCGCTCGACCTTGGCATCGGCGATCGGGTTACATTGCTGAGCGATGTAGACGACATTCGTCCTTACTATCACGCGACGGACGTCTTTGCGCTTTCGTCCGTGATGCGCAGCGAAGCGTTCGGCATCGTGCAACTCGAAGCGATGGCCTGCGGCAAGCCGGTTATCAATACTCAGTTGGATTCGGGAGTTACTTTTGTTTCGCCGCACGGAGTTTCCGGGTTGACAGTGCCACCGGCCGACGCGGTGGCGCTCGGCGACGCAATAGATCAACTGCTCAACCAACGCGACCGCAGGAATGAGTTGGGCAATGGCGGCCGCGCGCGGGTTGCGAACAAGTTCACGGTAGAAGGAATGATTCAAAGCACCTTCGAGCTTTATCAGGAAGTGATGAACGGTAAACCTGTCGCCAGTTTCAGCGACGAAGACTTAGTGCTCGCCTTTTCTCCCCGCGCGACTCCTCGCTGAGGAACGCGGTCCGGAAATTCCATCACCCCAAGTTTGAAAAATCCGTCGCGAACAGCCACGAGCGGCGCGTTTAGTCTGCCTGGCATAATCGACTGCGTGGTTTTCTATTCGCTGCTGGCCGTGATCGCGCTGGCTGCGATCCCTTACGGCACGGTCGAGCCCTGGTGGAAAGCGCTCTTTCAATGCCTCGTGTTTGCCCTGGCCGCGTTATCCGTTATTGCCCAGTTGCTCGATCGCGACGGGCTGAGGCGTCGTGCTAATCTGCCGACCCTGTTCCTGCCCGTGCTCGGGTTAATCGCGTTCGCTTTAATTCAGACGATCCCCTGGGCACATTTCAACAGCGCTGGAATACGCAGCGGGCAAATTTTAAGCGCCGACGCCTTTCAAACGCGGCAATTCGTCGCCCAACTATTTGCACTGCTTCTCGTCGCCTGGCTGCTGCTGGTCCATACGACGACGAAGCGACGCCTTCGTCTTTTGGTCGAACTGATCATCGCCATCGGCACAGTCAGCGCCATCTTTGGACTCTGGCGTCAGGCAGGCCAGCATCAGGCTGGTTTTCTGCTTCCTTACTTACTGCCGCGTTTTGGTTACGGCCAGTTCATCAACTCGAATCACTTTGCATATCTGATGGAGATGGCGCTGGGCCTGACGATTGGCATCATTATCTTCCGTGGCGTCACTGGAATGCGCTTGGCGATGTATCTGATCGCCGCCGTGCCCATGTGGGTGGCGCTCGTGTTGGCAAACTCGCGCGGCGGTATCTTGAGCATGCTTTGCCAGGTGTTGTTTCTTGCCGCCGTGTTCGTTTCTCGACGAGATGACTTGGAAGAACCGCGGGACCACGCCGCTTCAGGATCGCAGGCGAGGTTTTCGCGTGCACGGCTGCTGCTGTTGCGCGCGGTATTGGTTGCGACCTTACTCATCGGGGCCGTCGTTACCATTGTCTTCGTCGGCGGCGATCCATTGGCTGGAAGAATCGACAGTCTCTCAGTCGAGCTCGACCGGAAGACTGCCGACTCCTACACGCTGCGGCCGAACATTTGGCGGGCCACCTGGGAACTGATCAAGGACCACCCGGTCGCGGGCGTCGGGTTTGGCGGTTACTGGATCGCGATTACCGAGTATCACCATGGCTCGGGCGAAGCGACGCCGCAAGAGGCCCACAGCGACTATTTGGAATTGTTGGCGAGCGGCGGTTTGATCGGACTCGCAATCGGAATCTGGTTCGTGTTTGTCTTTGTGAAGGCGGCCCGCCGGCCGGTTTGGCGGGACGATCGCTTGCTACGCGCCGCAAAGTTTGGCGCGCTCGCCGGCATCGTGGCGGTTGCAGTGCATAGTCTCGTGGATTTTGGACTGCACATCACTATCAACGCGGTAGTTTTCACGGCGCTGCTCGGGATTGTCGTGATTAGCGCCGGAGAGTTGCAGGACTAAACTGGTCCAGGGTTTATCTTCTGATATACTCTGCCGCATCTTAAAGCTAAGGAGACTGGCCCATGACGCAAATACTTCGTCTGGTGTTTCAACTGTCGTGGTGGTTGGGATTGCTGAACATTGTCGCCGCAGTAGTCGTCAAGCTCCTACAGGCGGAACCGAGAGCACACGTGACGGGCCACACGCTGTTTCTGGTGGCCGGCACGTTCTTCCTGTGTGCGCTGGCGACGCGCGAGATGCAGAGATTTCAATCTGGTCAATAAGCAGTTTAGAGTACAAACTTTAGTTTGCGTGGCCAAAACCCAGACTAAAGGCTGAACTCAGAACTACCGGCTTCAAACCGAGCAGGAGCCCGTGCCAGAAACATTGACCGCCGCCAACTGCGGGCATATACTCTGCACCGCCGGCAGGAAAGCTAACGGTCGTTCTCTCACCAGTGCTGGAAAGGCTTACATCATGAACTCTAAATCACAACGCGTCATGAGCGCCATCGCCTTAGTTCTCAGCTTCGCAATTGCACAGGTCTACATCGGCGTCAGCTTTGCCCAGGCTGGAGCCACTACGGGCCCGAATGAGAGTTCAACGAGTTCGATAACCTCGACGGCGTCGCAACAAATGACCGGAGTTCTCTCCGTGCAGGGTGGCAGAGCGATTACTGTCAATGGCGCGTCAGCGATTACTGGTTCGACGATTCTCAGCGGCGCCAGTATAGAAACTCCTGCCGGAGTTGGTGGAACCGTAAACCTGACCGAGCTTGGTTCGCTTGAAATTGAGCCAGGATCGAAACTTACGCTGGAATTTCAGGACGGCAACATTAAGGTCACGCTACTTCAGGGCTGCGTCACGCTTCACGCTAACAAGGGCGTCACGGGTGAGATTGATAAACCCGACGGCAATTTCATGAAGACTGATCCGAGGGCTGAGGGTGTGCTCAGAGCATGTAATCCGGAAACCGGCGCCGTATTGACCGCTCCAGCTTCAGCGGAAGGCGGAGGCGGATTGTTTGGCTCGGGCACTTTCGCAGATGTAGCTATCCTGGCAGGTTTCGGAACAATCGTCTCGACTCCTTTCATCTTCGGGAACCGCAATCCAAGTCGCGTGACGCCTTAGCTTCACCACCGTTTGATTGTTACAGGCGTGCGCTCCAGTTGGAGAGCACGTCTTCTTTTGGCTCAGACTTGTAAAGAAAACGTTGGTTTGCAACTGACCAAACGCCAAGTCAGCAGTCAAAAGTCGAAACCAAAGTACAACCCCGATTATGTTGAATAAGGTAACGCACGTCGCATTCTTGGTTGTCCTGCTTTTCATGATTTGGACCACCGGGCGCGCCGGGTTCGCGAGCCTGCTCTATGTTGTTGCTGCCGGGGTGAATCAACCGGCCGCGGCTAGTGCTGCCGTCAATCTCAGCCCGCGCGACGCTCAGGCCCACTATACATGGGGCGCCCTGCTCGAAAGGAAGCAAGACTTGCGCGGGGCAGTTGCTGAATATACGCAAGCGGTTTCACTCCGTCCCCGCGACTCTATTTTGTGGCTCGCCCTCGCGCATGCACGCGAGTTGAGTGGCGACAAGCCCGGTGCAATTGCTGCTGCGAAGGAGGCGGTATCTCGTGCTCCTTTTTATGCGCAGCCTCACTGGCTACTAGGAAATGTTTTAATTCGGGCCGGACAAGTTGATGACGGATTCGGAGAATTGCGCCTGGCGTCGGAAAGTGATCCGTCCCTGCTGCCGGCTGTCATCGATCTGGCCGGGCGTCTCAGGGGAGACAAATCTCAGGACGTTTTGCGGGCTATTCAGCCTCACACTCCTGAAGCGTATAAGTCATTAGGCTACTATTTCCTAAAGCACGGGTCAGCGACCGAGGCAGTTGCCATGTTTCGGGATGCAGGCAGCACGGCGGAGTCGGAAAGTCGCGCCTACATCGAGGCGCTAATCTCAGCGAAAGATTTCAAGAACGCATTTGTCCTGTGGACGCTGCGACACCCCGCCGTTTCGACTGGGCCAACGATAAATGATCCAGGATTTGAGCAGGGAAGCGATCTGGACGAACCGGGTTTCGGTTGGCGTGCAAAGAAGGCCCCAGGCCTCGCGCTCTCGCTCGATGGAGCAAATCCGAAGGAAGGAAAGTGGAGCCTGGCGGTGGCCTTCAATGGTGAATCCGATCCAGGCCAGCCCGTGATCTCGCAGTTCGTTTTGGTAGCGCCGCGCGCTCGTTATCAGCTTCACTTGGCGGCGCGAACGGAAGACCTGGTCTCAGGTGGTTTGCCTTACCTGAGCGTTACGGACGCCACCACTCAACAGGTGCTGGGTCAAACAGATGCCTTTCCACAAACCAGCAGCGGTTGGCGCGATTACACCGTAGACTTCACCGCAGCCGAAAATGCCACGGCGATTCAGATCACGGTTCAGCGTCAACCTTGCAGCAAGACTCCCTGTCCCATCTTCGGCCGTCTCTGGCTTGACGACTTCTCTCTGACCACTGGCCACTGACGACTGACCGCTGGTCACTGACCACTGCTCACTGCTCACTGACTCCTGACCTCTGTTCTCTGACCTCTGTGTTCTAACTCGTGGTAGGCCATCCTGACTGCGCTCTGGTCGCAAGTTGTCGGTCCATCGATTCCATTCGACTCACTTGCAGTCTTGAGCAGGCCCATCGCCGTGCTCTTGCGATTACACTTGTAACAATCCAACAGCCCCAGGCTGTGGCCCAACTCATGCGCGATAACATTCGTCAGCACTTCCGCCCGGTTCACGCTGATATCCACGATGACCAGCGCATAGTCGATCAATTGATTGTCTTTCAGGCTGTGCGCTTCGAGCATGGCCAGGTGCCTCACCTTCTTGTCATAGATGGCGCCGCGCACGATCGTCATGTCCGCCTGCGCGGTTTTTGTTTCCCGCGTTAAGCCCTGGAAACTGAAACGCACATTGGAACCATTCTCGAGCGCGGTGGCGTCCCAATTCTCGACGGCAACTTTGACCGCTGCAACTTCTGCTTCAGAAAAATCCGGCTGGCGCAGGTAGACGTTAACGCGCGAGTTCGCAGGCCACGTCCAGAAACCGACAGGCGCGGCAGTGCGGCCCACGACACAAGGCTCCAGCGCGATCTCGGCAGACCTTGCTTCGGCAGCGCTGATAAAGATTACGACTGCCGGCAGACCTGCGAGCAGACAGGAGAATAAAATTCGTTTTGTTTTCATCTTACACGTCCATGACTTGCGAACTAAGGGCGGTGCGAATGGCGGGTCTTAGACACACTTCGCCCTTCCCAAAATTGAGATTCAAATGCGAGGTATGTTTTAAGGGAGCAGGAACGAGTGAAGGCGGGGAAGTCTTATTCGTCCACCTCGACAATCTTCAGGCGCGAGGCGAACCGTTTAAAGTCGTAGTATCTGACCTTGATGCGGTAGTGCACGTCCTTGTTTGAAAAGTGGAGCACGTCGTCGGCCGTCGTTTCAGATGGGAAAACCTGATCGTCGATCTTTAGTTCCCGCACTGTTTCGAAAACCGGAAAGCGTTGTTTGCCGTGCGGCTCCGTAATCCCGCGCAACTTGATCGTTTGAAAACTCTCCGCATCGATCCAGATATGCCCAATGAAGAAACGCGCGCGCATCTGGTGTGGGTCCGGCTCCTGTCTTGGTCTCACCGCGAGCAGGAAAGCAGGCCGTCCGTCCAAACTCTCTTCGCCGACAAGAGCAAAGTTGTAAGCGAGATCGCCGGCGCTGAGTTTCTCCGTCTCCAGGCCAAAGAGTTGTGAGCCGGCCAGGTCCTGAATGTCCTCTTTGGTGATTTTCATCTCGTTGATGGTGGACCGTGGGTGGTAAACCACTTGCTCAACTCGCTGCCCCGAATCATCGAGCGCAAAAACCGAGTTGCGGATGTATTCGCCCGTCACTTCGCCCCCGGTTCCGATCGTCTGCAAGACCACATCGCGTTTGAAAGAAAACTGAATCAGTGTTTCCCGAAATTTTCTTTCCGCCGCGATGAAGTTTGTGACGATCAGAGCCGGAGTGGGGCGCCGGGAGGAGCCCGAAAGCGAAGGCGGCGGTTCATTAAGCGAATCAATTGCCGGATTGTTTTTGACGAGCGCGTAAGAGGTGGCAGACCAGCGGTGCGTCAGGTTTGCTGTTTCCTGTTTGGCTGCTGGTTGTAACTGCTGCCCGCTGGTTGTAAAGCACAAACCGAGCAACAACAAACCAAGCCGAATGAAGTTTGAGTTTTTGGTCGTCATCATAGAGTAGCGCTCGGAGGTGGCGATAGACTTTGGTACGTAATCTATAGAGGCATTCGTCCCGTTGGGATGGGAAAACATTTTTTCAAGCAAGCAGGAAGTCGGTGTTGCAACACGCCCGTCTTATCTCATTAGCATCGTCGCTTTAGCGCGGTGGATTAGAAAGCGTCCCAAACCGAAAACCGTTTAAACGGTTTCCCAATTTCAACCCCACCACTAATCAACCGGGCTGAAGCCACGGTGTTAATGAGAAGGACCTCAAACCAACTGCGGTGGAATGGAGCGGCGACTTGCCCGCGCGTTAGTGCATTTCTCACCATCTTTGGCGGTTTGAATAGCCCCGGGCCGCCGGTAACCGTCATTAGGCATTGGCTGTGCCAGCGCGGAACAGTGGACAGTCGCCAGTGGTCAGTGACCAGCAAATGAATTCAATGGTCCTGCCCACTGGCCACTGACCACTGGTCACTGACCACTACTTTTTGCCCACTGCCCACTGCCCACTGATTTCATTGCTATCTATTACGTCGCGTGGTATAAACCGGAGTCTTAATTAGCGTGTTTTGGTAGTTCAGTTAGCTCGCCCAACCTCGAGCCGCTTTAGTATTCGTAATTTCGCGACCATCGAGATAGAGGCCCAGAGCATTCCCGGGATTTCCCAGCCCGTGAGCCGCTTGTTTCGGTAGCGCAACGCGCGCAAGTTTAGTCAGGCAAGGAACCCTCGCTTACCCGTTGATTGATCCTGATTACATGGAGAACGTATGAAGAGAATTCCCACGCAACATTTCCCAAGGATGCGTAAGCAAGGCCTGGTGATCGATGATCTTCCCAATGAAGTTCTGGTTTACGATCTCGAACGCGACCAGGCCCATTGTCTTAACCGCACCGCCGCCCTGGTTTGGAGAGCTTGCGACGGAGACACCGGAGCGCCGGAAATTGCGCGCCGGCTGAGAGTGGAGCTCGACGCTCCTTTCAACGAAGAGCTGGTCTGGATGGCGCTGGACCAACTGGAAAAACAGCATCTCCTGGAACACGCGATCGCCGTCCCATCTCAATTTACGCATCTCTCCCGGCGCCAGATGATTCGCAACCTCGGCCTGGCTGCCGCGATTGCGGTGCCGGTAGTGACTTCAATCGTGGCCCCGACTGCCGTGCAGGCCGCGACCTGCCAACAATCAGGCAATCCGTGCGTGCCCAGCAAACTCTGCTGTTCACCGTTGGGCTGCAATCCTTGTTGTTTTTTTATGGGCGACGCCTGCCGCTGAAGCCAAGACACCTGCGCCTTCGTGCCCAGCGGGCGTGCATCCAACGGCATCCACGCCATTAAAGGAAAAAGCGGCCGAAGAGGGCTGTTCCCCGAAGACGAGCCGCGGATTCCCAATCCCGGACTCCGCGTGCACTCCAGGTGCGATCAATCCCACGGTCACGCTAAAGGTCCTTCAGGGCGGAAAATTCAAGACCGGCTGCGAGCGCGATAAAGCGACCACACGGACGAAGAAGAATACGACTTATGTTCAATACAGCCTCGACCGTCCGAAGAACAACACGGGCAAGAAGCAGACGTGCGAGCTTGATCACCTGGTGTCGCTGGAACTGGGGGGCGCGGATACGCTCGATAACATCTGGCCCCAGTGCGGTCCCGACGATGTCGGTCTCGCGCAGCGCTTCTTCAAGATCAAGGATAGCGTCGAGAACTACCTCGCCGTGCAGGTTCGGGTTGGCGCGATTGCACTCTCGGATGCGCAGCACGGAATCGCCGAGGATTGGACGCAGTATGTGGATGCGGCGACGGCGTACTGGAGCAATCACGTCGCGCGCGGCTTTGGGCGTGACGAATGAGACCCGCCTCATGCTCGCGCTTCCACGGGTAGGAATAGCGGACTCAGCGGATTTCTGAGAACTAGAGCAAATACGAAGGGACTCCCTATGACTCGAACCTTTGTCATTCTGCTTGGATTGCTATCGGCTTTGGATGTGCATGCCCGTGATGTTCCACCGCCGGTAGAAAATTTCTTTAAATCGTTTAGTTATCAGGGCATGGCGCTATCGCCCAGTGGGCGCTATCTAGGAGTGCTTTATCCAACGCATGAAACATCCAATATTGCCGTGATTGATCTTGATGGCAAGCGTTCTGCGGGCATAACCAACTACGGGAAGACGGGCCGTGTCACTTGGCTCGGTTGGAAATCGGATGATCGGTTACTTTTTGGATTGAAAGCGATGGAGCGTGGACTTTATCGCTATTCAGTCCACTCTATACGCCGTGATGGTTCGGATTTGCACGAGATCGCGACGGATACAGGCAGTGGAATCATTAGCTGGCTGCATAACGATCCCAATCATATTCTTTACAGCGCTCAGGGCCAACGCGACCGCGTTGAAGCTCTCAAGGTCTTCATCGGGGACCAACATGATGAACCCGTTCCGTCTAGGGAAAGAACGACGACCACGGTAGTGCTCGTGCAAGCGCCCTATTGCCGGTATACCGCAGACAATGATGGTGAGGTGCGCGTGTGTGCCACGACGGAGCCAGATGGGCGCTCCCGCATTTTGTACCGCGATCTTGGCGCTGCGCCTTGGCGCCAAATCGCTCTCACCTCAGCGACCGAGCCCGGATTCATTGTCTTGGGGTTCACGCGCGATAACAAGCAGCTGTATGTGCTCTCCAATGAGAATCGAGACACATTGGCGCTGTATGAATTTAATCCGACAGATGCGACTCGCGGAAAACTTCTCTTCGAGGGACCTGATGTTGATTTGGGAGGAGGGGTATTTTCTTCGGATTACGAGCTATTGGGTGTGCGTTTCGTTGAGGACCGCGCCGATGTGCACTATTTCAATCCGAATGCCGTACAGCTTCAACATGATTTGTTAGACGCCTTTCCAGGGGAACGAATCGATATCATCAGCGCGGCGCCGGCGTGGAAACGCGCCGTTATTTTAGTCACCAGCGATAGATCGCCCGGACGATATTATCTCTATGACCGCTTGCAGGGCTCCGTTGAAGAAATCATCAAGCGTGCTCCTTGGATCAACGATAAAGAGACTTCCGACGTCCGCGCTGTGCGCTTCGAAGCGCGTGACAAACTGCCGTTATCCGGCTACTTAACCTTGCCTCGTGG
>Ga0137409_10001749_pt1 | contig 23493 bp, 19 predicted proteins | sample CZODoug1_16funga_FD_122059 | JGI IMG/M metagenome (GOLD analysis project Ga0137409, IMG submission 122059) | Vadose zone soil fungal communities from Angelo Coast Range Reserve, California, USA - CZODoug1_16fungal (Hybrid Assembly) | ecosystem: Environmental > Terrestrial > Soil > Vadose zone...
CGTAGAGTTTTTCTCCATCATCGGAAACTCCACAGTATGCAACGTAATCGCGGTACCAGCTTGCCACCGATGAATAAGGATCGAATTCAGCCAGGTTGATTTGCGTGATGTGGGTGGAGATTCGATCTACCAACAGCCAGCCACCGCGTTCCCAGCGCCAGTGCGCCTGCGGGCCTTTATCTTCGGGGAGGGCATCGTTCAGGCGGAAAACGCGGCGGACTATGAATAAACGTTCGGTAATGTCGTGCGGTGTGCCGACCGTGTATTCCTTAGCATGACCGTCTACTAGCAGCTGACGAATTTTGAGATCAATGGGCTGATCTTCATTCGACCCGATCATCCATTTGACAGTTGTCCATTTACCGAAAGCAACTGTGTGTGCTTTGGTCGCGGCCAGCGCGGGTAGATTCACTAGGAAAACAAGAGATAACAAGCCAATTAAACGAGACATGCTCGCAGACTAATCATGGAGGGGGCGGAGAAACAAGGACATGCGTCACAGGGAAACTTTTTTGTTCCCACAATGGGAATATTTGGCATTTTTAGCGTTTCTTCTTCTTGGGAAGTTTTTCGAGCAGAACGACCGCATGAGCAATGGCCGCGTTGTCGGTACCGATACCTTCCGGAGTCTTGGCTTTTATGCCTATACAGTCCGGCGGAATGGACAGAAGCTTCGCGACATTGGCTCCACCCTTACTGTCCTCCCAAGGCTTGAGGGTTCCCGGGCTCCGAGGGATGGGCTAAAGTAGGGGCGGGTTACAGGTGCGCGTACTTCCAACTCCACCCTCGACCGAGCCATCCATGAAACCAGAAGACGTAAAAACCGTCTCCGACGCAAAGAAAATCGTCAACGAGCGCAAGCTCACGCATGTCAAGGTCGGTGTCTTCGACATCGACGGCATCCTGCGTGGCAAGTACATGTCGTGCGAGAAATTCTTCAGTTCGCTGGACAAGGGTTTCGGCTTCTGCGACGTGGTGCTGGGTTGGGATTCGAACGACCAGCTTTACGACAACACCGAATTCACCGGATGGCATACCGGTTATCCGGATGCGCAGGTGCGGATTCTTCCTCACACCTGCCGTGACATTCCCTTCGAACCGGGCATGCTGTTCTTCCTCGCAGAATTCACTGAGGAAGCCAAGGCGCCGTGTCCGCGCGGCGTGCTGCGGCGGGTGCTCGACAAGGCGCGCGAGATGGGCTTCGAGGTCTACGCCGGCTTCGAGTACGAGTACTTCGTCTTCGACGAGACGCCGGACTCGGTGCGCTCCAAGCATTACCGCGATCTCAAGCCGATGGCGCCGGGATACTTCGGTTATTCGGTGATCCGCAACACCGTGCACTCCGAGTACTATCTCGAGACGCTGGATCTGTGCGAGAAAATGCGCTTCCCCCTCGAGGCCCTGCACGAGGAAACCGGCCCCGGCGTGCTCGAAGCCGCGATCGCGGTGGATGAAGGGCTGTCGGCGGCGGACAAGGCGGGGCTGTTCAAGACCTTTATCAAGGTGCACGCTCAGCGTCGCGGCCGCATGGCGACTTTCATGGCCAAGTGGAATCCGAACCTGCCGGGCCAGAGCGGCCACATCCATGTTTCGCTCAAGAGCAAGGCCGGCAAGCCGGTGTTCCACGATGCCAGGGGCCAGTTCGGGATGAGTCCGCTGATGCAGCATTTCGTCGCCGGCCAGCAGGCGCTGATGCCCGAGTTCCTCGGCATGGTGGCATCGACGATCAATTCCTATACCCGCATGGTGCCGGGTTACTGGGCGCCGACGCACGCGACCTGGGGTGCGGAGAATCGCACCTGCGCATTGCGGGTGATTCCGGGCTCGGAAAAGAGCCAGCGCGTCGAGTACCGGATCGCCGCCGCCGACTGCAATCCCTACCTGGGCCTTGCCGCCGCGCTCGCCTCCGGCTTGTGGGGGATCGAGCATAAGCTGGCATTGGGCAAAGCGGTCAGCGGCAACGCCTACGATGAGAAGTCGGCCGCAAAGGGCGCGCTGCCGACCACGCTGTGGGATGCCGCGCAAAAATTGAGGGCATCGAAAGCGGCGCGAGCCTGTTTCGGCGATGCGTTCGTCGAGCACTTCGCCGCCACCCGCGAATGGGAGGAACGCCAGTTCCGCAAGTCCGTGACCGACTGGGAACTGGAGCGCTATTTTGAAATCATTTAGCGGTGAAGGCGTGAATGAGTGAAGGGTGAAGGGTGAAGGGTGAAGGGTGAGGGGTAAAAGCGCGAGAACTGGAGCGCGAAGAGTCTTCACCTTACAACGCACCCTGCACGATACCCAATCATATCCGTCTTCCCTTGTAACGCAATCCTTTCGACCTTGGGCATTTCACGCACTTACCCTTCACCCTTCACTCATTCACCCTTCACGCCTTCCCCCTTAACCATTCACCCTTCACGTTTTCCACGATGACCATCGACATCAAAACTCTTACGCGCAACTGGAACTACCCGACCGCGGTGCGCTTCGGTCCCGGACGCATCGCCGAGTTGCCTGCCGTTTGCAAGGAACTCGGCATGAAGCGCCCGCTGCTGGTCACCGATCCGGGTCTTCGCAAGCTGCCGATGATCGAGAGTGCGCTGGCTTCGTTGCGCAAAGCCGGGCTGGGGGACGCCGTCTTTTCCGACATCCGCGCCAATCCGGTCGGCAAGAACGTCGATGATGGCGTTGCCTTCTACAAGGCCGGCAAGTGCGACGGCATCATCGCCTTCGGCGGCGGCAGCGCGCTCGATGTCGGCAAGACCATTGCTTTGATGGTCGGGCAGACGCGGCCGGTGTGGGACTTCGAGGACCGCGACGACTGGTACACCCGCGTCAACGTCGCAGGCGTGGCGCAGACCGTCGCCGTGCCCACCACCGCCGGCACCGGTTCCGAGGTCGGCCGCGCCTCGGTGATCCTCAACGAGGCCACGCACGTCAAGAAAATCATCTTCCATCCGAAGATGCTGCCGGCCGTGGTGATCTCCGATCCGGAATTGACCGTCGGCTTGCCGCCGCGCATCACCGCAGCGACCGGAGTGGACGCGCTTGCGCATTGCCTGGAGGCGTACTGCGCGCCCGGATTTCACCCTCTTGCCGACGGTGTCGCGCTGGAAGGGTTGCGGCTGGTCAGGGAGTGGTTGCCGATCGCGGTGAAGGATGGCAAAAACGTTGCTGCCCGTGCGCACATGCTGGCGGCTGCGAGCATGGGAGCTACCGCCTTCCAAAAAGGCCTGGGCGCCATCCATTCGCTGAGCCACCCGGTGGGTGCGATCTACAACTCGCATCACGGCGAGACCAACGGCGTGGTGATGCCGTACGTGCTGGTATTCAACCGACCGGCGATCGAGGAGAAAATGACGCGGCTGGCGCGTTACCTCGGGCTGGCGAACCCGGGATTCCAGGCAGTGCTCGACTGGGTGCTCGCGCTCAGGAAAGACATCGGTATTCCCAACACGCTGGCGGAACTGGGAGTCAGGGAGGCCGACCTCGACATGCTAGTGCCCATGGCGGTGGATGATCCTTCCACCGGTGGCAATCCGCGTCCGGCGGGCCACGCCGAGATGCGGCAGATGTTCATCAAGGCCATCCGCGGCGATCTGTCCTGATGGGTCTAGGGACTCAAGGAACAACACGCTCAACACGGAACGCGGGAACGCGCTCATCGCAGAGGACGCCGAGGAAGAACAAAAAATGAGGAAAAGCAAATGGGGAATAAAAGCGGGGTGACTGGTCGCTGTCGGCGCCGTCAACTTGGCTTTGGGTGAGGTTGGTGCGCATTTGTCAGTTGAGGGTGGCCCCATCGCGTCAACCCGCCATGCGCTGCCTGTGTGCGCCCTTCGTGGGGTTGGATTTTCTATCCTTGACGGCCCCACTGCCCGGCCGATCTTGGATCGTAGCGGTAGACAATGGCCTCGGGGAACTCCCGCGCGATGCGGAAGTTGGGACGGACGTCCATGAACGAGGGATCCGGCTTGAAGGACGGATTTTTCGAATGCGTTTCCCTGATGCCGGACGGACGGAAGTACACCACGTAGCCGGGGTCCCTCATCCAATCGCGCCAAGCCCGGTCGAAGTCGTCCTGGATCGGCAGCAGCGACTTCGTCTTCCGTTCTGAATAGAAGGCGAGGACCGGGAACTCGTGCGCCGCGTAAAGCGTGTCGGCCGGTGTCGATATCTCTCGAGTGTAGCGCGCAACCTCCACGGTCTGGGTCTCGCTCGGATCGATCCACGATTGTGTGAGCTTGGCGAATGCTGGTCCAAAGTCGACTGCAGCCACCGCCAACGCGAGGAAAAGTCCGGCCAATTTAAACGGAATTGCCTGTACGGACAGCCAGCGCCAGATCGCAGCGGCGCCCAGCGCGCCGACGATCACCACCGGGATGGCCAGCGGCAGCAGGTACCGCACTTCCTTGTGCGGGATCCGCAGCATGTAAACGAAGAACGCGGCGCCCCAGGCCAGCAGCGCAAGGACACGCGCGGTCCGCACGTCGAGATTCGCGAATCGGCTTATCAAGCCGGCGCCATGGGCGCCTAGACTGGGACGCGACCATTCGATGGCTGTGGCGACGAGCCCGATCGCGAAGAGCGCGAGCGCGCTCGCCGGGAATATCTGCGGAATCGCCGCGAAATAGAAAGTCGCGGGAACCAGCGCCGTCCACTCGGTCGTGATGCGGCTCGCAAGCGCGAAGGAGTGAAAAAAGCTTCCGTAGTTCCACCGAATCCAGAACAGGTATGGTGCCATGGCGATGGCCGCGCCGGCGGCGAGCCACAAGAGGCGCCGAAACTTCACCCCCGAAAAGAAAGAATCCACGGCGAAATAGACGAACACGAACAGCGAGGTGAATCGCGTCTGCGCTGCGAGCGCGGACGCGATGCCTGCAACGAAAGGGGAGCGGATTCCCGTCCGATCGAAAAGCCACATCGCGGCGAGCATCAGCGCGACGGCGGGCATGTCCGTCATCAGTTCGTGCGAGGCCTCGACGAAATATGGGGTGAATGCGAACAGCGCAGCGGCGATCAGCGCAGGGGCCGGGCCAAATGCCCTCCGCACGTAGAGGGACGCGAACGGCACCGCAAGCGTGCTGGCGATTCCCTGTACCACGTTGGCGACGTAGATGTTGTCCCATACGAGATATCCGGCCGCGTAGAGGATCGGTAGGAGCGGCGGCCTGTATTCGAACTCATCGTAATTGGTGCGGCCTTCGACGATCACGCGCGCGTGCTGCAGATAGACGGTCTCATCCCAGAAGTGCGAGGCCGTGAGCGGAACGATGCGCAGCAGGAGCGCCGCGAGCAGGATGCCGCCGAGCAGAAGCCCGCGGTTGCGGCCCAAGCGCACGCCCTCGCGGGCAACGTCACGGCCGTCTTGCGCGTTCAAAGGCGAAATCGCGACCCGCGTCCGATCCGTCGGCACTGTGGAAGCGTCGCGCTGACCACGGTACAAGAGTCGTGCTCGGGGCCGGCGCCGGGCGTGGCGCCCCGATCCCGACAGAGACGGGCGGCGACTCGATCCCGGAAGTCGGCAGCGGCTCCGGCGTCACGCACTTCGGGGCATGGCGAACGAGGCCAAGGTCCTCGGCGCTGGAACGCAGGCCGATGAAGCCGAGGATCGCATAAGTGCAGAAGAGCACGCAGGTAAGCGCAAACGCACCGCTCATCCAGTTATGGCGAAAAAGATCGAGACCAAGCATGGTCATGGCGGCCGCCCAGAATCCGTATTCGGCGAGCACGTAACCGGCGGGCGCGGCCGTGCGGCCGATCACCTTGGGCGTTCGTCCGAACGGTGTCCGCCGGCCGGTGATCGCCTGGTGCAGCGATTTCAGCACGCCGCCGAGATGGACCGGCAGCAGCAGCAGGTTCAGCGCATAGACACGCAGGAAGTTCGATGCGCGATAGCCGCACTGAACGAGGTCGCGCGCATACAGGTACATGTACGGCAAGCTGCACCCGAGTAGCCAGGCGATGCGCATGTTGCGCTCGAACACTCCCGACAGGATCACGAGCAGCGCCAGGTTGGCAATCGCGATCGAGGTCAGATAATGGACGCGGCATAATCCTTCGGGCAACTTGCGCCACGCCTGTCGGCCGCGGAAGAGATGCCGCAACGCCTTGGGCAGAATGATCAGCCCGCCGTTCGCCCACCGGTGGCGCTGGATCAGCAACGCGCCGAAATCTGCCGGCGTTGCACTGTAGGCCATCCGTTCAGGGTAGTTGAACAGGGTCCATCCCCGATCCGCGAGGTCGATGCTCGATTCCGTATCCTCGATGACCGTGCGGTCCTGGATGTACTTGCGGATCGGATACCCGCGTTCCTCGTGCTCGGTGACGATGTCCTCGAGCGCGGCCTTGCGAAGCAGGGCGTTGGCGCCGACCCAGAACGTTGCGTTGTAGCGCGTAAAGCCTTGGTGGATCAGGTACTGGACATCGGTGGTCGCCCCGGCAACCCTCTCCAGCACCCCCGGCGCGCCGGGGAAAGCGCTGTACGGCGTCTGTACCACTGCGACGCGCGCATTGCCGGGCTGGCTCATGAGATGTGAGAGCCGCAATGCGTATTCAGGGACGATCACGCTGTCGGCATCGAGGGTCAGCAGCAATGCAGCATCCGGTACATCGAACGTGCCGGCGGCGCGCGGCGCCTCGCGCAACAGCAGGTGCCCGCCGTCTCGCACTTCGCGGAAATTCCGGCCCATCAGCGCGATGTAACTGTTGAGATTCATCGCCTTGTTGGCCTGATGGGAAAGGTTCGCGTATTGCTTGCGCTCGAAGCTCGCGAATCCGACGCGGAACAACGCCGCCAACCGTACGTATTCGCGCGCAGCCGTGGCCCGATCCAGCTCGCCGCCCGCGGCAAGTCCGGTCAAACGCAGGGCACGGTCGCGATGTGCGTCGCGGCAGCGTTGCAGCACCTCGGCGACAAATACCCTGTCGGCATGGTCGGCGACGCGATAGCTCGCGATCTCCCGGTCGAACCACCCGGTGACCTCCACGTACGATCGGGCAAGCCGCGCGGCCTCCATTCGTCCGTCGAACACGGCGTCCCGGCAACGGTCAGCGAATAGCTGCCGCGCCCTTTCCCAGCGCGCGGCAGGCGGATCGAACAGCGCCTGCAACTTGTGTGGCAGTTCGCGCATCGCCGCAAGGTTCGCGGCATCCTCCGGATCGGTCGGGTGGGGCGGGTCGTCGATGAGCAGCACGACCCGGCGCCGCGGATACTCCTGCAACGCGGCCGAAAACAGGGTGCGGCGTACGACCGCAATCTCTTCCTTGTACGAAGGTACCAGGACGGCAAGCGCCGGGGCCTCGCCCGCGTACACGGCCTCGAGCTGCTCGCGGTCGGTCGCAACGTGTTCCCGGCGCCGCTGTAGCTGGCCAATGCGGGTGACGAGATACACAAAATAGCTGTAGACAACAACCGCTACGACGAGCGCAAACACGGTCTGGATCGCAATGCCCAACTGGTCGCCGGCTCGCGCGTATTCGACGCCGATCGCACCGATCTCAACATACGCCATTGCCACCGCCAGCACGGTGAAGACCAGCAGCAAGCGCGTGAGAACGATTTCGCGATCGAGATTCATGGTTATGTTGAATTTGCGACCCAGGGATCGTGCGTTCGTTGCATTCGTACTTGCAGTCCAATCTGATCATAAGCAATAACCTTGCCGAACAATAAAAATGGATATTTAATTAGGATTGATTACAATCGGTTGCGATCAAATGACGGGGGCAATGACAAGATCGCGCCTTAGCAGACTGTCGGTCTTAGCCGACAATGTTGATCGGTATGGGCATAGGATGCGGGGCGGGCAAATGACGCGATTTGTGTCGGTGAATCGAGACACGGCGTCTTTGCTGTCGTCTTCGGTGGAGGATTAGCTACCCAAGGATCACTTGGCGCGCTTCGTGGTCGACATCGTCGATCAATAGAGCGGCCGCCGATGTGAACACGGGCTTGCCAATCGAAAAGGAAAAGGGGGGACATGAAGGCTTTTCCAGTCCGGTTTCTCGTCGGCGTCGCGCTCCTGCTGCAGCTCGTTTCCGCATGGCCTGCGGAGACCATCAAGATCGCGGTATCGGTCGGACTGAGCGGACCGAACGCCATTTATGGCGAAGGGCAGCTCAATGCGTTCAAAGCCGCCACCGACATTGTCAACGCGCGGGGCGGCGTGCTTGGGGGTAAGAAGATGGAGATTGTCCCCATGGACAACAAAGGCACCCCGCAGGAAGCGCTGATCCAGCTAAGGCGTGCAATCGATGACGATATCCGCTTCGTTGCCTCCACGGTATCCAGCGTTGTTCATGCACTCAACGACGCTATCTCCAAACACAATGCGCGCGATCTGGACAAGGCCGTCCTGCTCCTCAATTTCAACTCCCTCGATCCCGCCCTGACCGAGGCGAAATGCAGCTTCTGGCACTTCCGGTTCGAGCCGCATACCGACATGCAGCTCATGGCGCTGACGAATTTCATGGCCTCGCAGAGCACCATCCAAAAGGTCTATCTGCTCAATCAGGATTACGCTTTCGGCCAGAGCGTGAGCCGGGGTTCGCGGGAACAACTGAATGCCAAGCGACCCGATCTCGCCATCGTGGGCGATGAGTTAATTCCTCTGGCGAAGGTCAAGGACTTTGCGCCCTACGTGGCCAAGATTCGCGCCACGGGCGCCGACAGTGTGCTGACCGGCAACTGGGGTACAGACCTATCCCTGCTTCTCAAGGCAAGCAACGAAATGGGGTTCAAGGCGCACTACTACGCGATGCTGGCGGCCGGATTCGGCACCCCATCGGCCATCGGGGCGGCCGGGGCGGACCGCGTGAAGACGATCTATTCGTGGCATCTGAACGCAACCGATCCGAAGTGGGAGCGCACCATTCTGGATTATCAGAGCAAGTACAAGACCAATGCGGACCTGGCCTACCTGCCTGCTTTCCGGACGGTGGAGATGGTGGCGAGCGCAATCAATCAGGCGGGGACCACCGATCCGATCAAGGTGGCGCGAGCGCTCGAGGGCATGCACTTCGCCGGACCAACCGGGGACTCATGGATGCGAGCGGAAGATCATCAGATCATTGCTCCCATCTTCGTGATGAGTTTCGTCAAGGCTGGGCAATCGGGCGCAAAACATGACGTCGAAGGCACGGGCTATGGCTGGAAAACCGAGGCCGTGGTCGCGTCAAAGGAGACGTTGCCGCCGGTGCGATGCGCGATGGAGCGGCCATCTACTCAATGACGGATATGGAAGACGCTCGATATGGGCTGGTCCTCCCATGTGCGCAGCCACGGACTCTAGTTTAAGTGTGGGATCGCGAGGTGGTTATTTGTTGCAGTGATTGTTGGCAAAGCTATTCACACCAGGAGGAGGATATGAAAAAGTCGCGTGGGATTTTGGTAATCGCCGTGGTAGCGTTGGGTCTGGCGGCCGCATCTGCGTATGCCCAGGATGCCGTGAAAGTCTGTCCCAAAAATTTCAAGATAATTGCAGAAGACGATACGGCGCGGGTTCTGCATTTCACCCAAAAAAAGGGCGAGAAATGTGGCATGCATTCTCACCCTTATATTGCAGCCTACGTAATCAAGTCCGGTCAGCTCACTTACCTCATGCCAGACGGATCAAAAAAGGAAGGTCCTAAACTCAAAGCGGGCGAGGCTTTATTGCGTGGACCGGTAACGCATGCGCATGAAGCAGCTCCGCGTGATGCCGAAGCGATCGTCGTCGAGTTCAAGAAGTAGGCGCTCCAGGCAGATTCGGACTGAACCCACTGCGTGCGAGCGCAGTGGGTTTTTTGTGCCCTTGCTCGACTGTTTCCAAAAGGTAGGTTCCGCAGTTTGGCGCGGTGCCTGTCAGGCGGCAACGTTCGCTCCAGGAAAAAATTAGCCCCGGGCCCGACTGGCAGGAATTGGCCCGACTCCTGACCCTGGTGAGTAATGGAAACGTCCCAAGAATGTGCAAAGCCGATGTTCGACGGCATGTGACCCGTCTGTGCATCGCCGCCCAAGTGCCCGGCACTGCTTTGAGGCCCTTCTCGCGCGCTTTTTCAACCCTCACGGGCTGATCCCACAGCTCGCGTTGAGCCCTCCGGGGGCATGTGATACGGTTGAAATTCCTATTCGTCCGTATCCATTACGCTGGAGGGCACCTATGTTGACTCGAATGGCATTGACAATTGGCGCGTCGGTGCTGCTTGCAGCAAACGCCAGCGCGGCAGAACCCATCAAAATCGGCGTTGTCAGCACGTTGACCGGGCCCTACGCCGAATGGGGGAACTTCCAGGTGAACGGATTGCAGCTCGCTTTGGAAGACATCAAAAAGGCGGGCGGCATACTTGGGCGCCCAGTCGAGTTGCGCATCGAAGACAACGCCAGCACGAATCCTGGTACCGTTCTCGCGTTCACCAAGCTCTTTACCGATCCCGAGATCAAGGGGATCGTGGGGCCGATTGCCAGCACGCAGATTCAAGCGGCTTCGCCGGCGATCGCGAAATCCGGCATTCCTACCATGATCGGCGGCACCGACCCCAGCCTCACGCGCATCAACAACAAGTGGGTGTTCCGTGCCCGGCCCAACGATCTGTACTCGTCCAAAGTCATTGCGGACTTCGGCGTCAACACGCTCAAACTCAAAAAGTGGGCGATTGTCCATGCCACCGATGCGTTCGGGCAGGGCGGTGCGAAGGCGCTTACCGAGGCGCTGCAAGCGCTCGGTGTAACTCCCATCCTCGATCAGGGTTACACCAGCAACTCGCAGGACTTCGCTCCGGTCGTGCTCGCCATCAAGAAATCCGGCGCCGAGGTACTCGGAACCTATATGACGGTTCCTGCCGATCAGGCGATATTTGCGAAGCAGTTGCGCCAGCTTGGCGTGAACATTCAATGGATAGGATCGCCGACCACCGCCACCGTAACAGCCCGCAATCTGGCAGGGGAAGCACTGTATGGGACTTACGCAGTTGCCGATTTCAACGCAGATGCCAATGACGCGGCGCGTAAATTCACCAAGAGATATCTCGAGCGATTCGGCATGTACCCGGACAACTTTTCGAGTTGGTCATACGACGCGCTGCATATCCTCGCGTTAGCCATGAACAACGCCAATAGCACCGAACCCGAAGCCGTCCGCAAGGCAATCCTCGCCATCAAGGACTACAAGGGCCTCGAAGGTACCTACGAGTTCGACGCCAGAGGCGACGGCGTCCACGGCTACAACGTGGTGAAGAACGATGGCGGAAAGATCGTGTTCATCAAGCGAGTCGATTTTCCGATCGAGTGACCGCTCAGGAGGAATGGTAATAGCCGTTTTCCTGCCAAAGCCTTTCGATTGCTGTCCGATTTGCTATAGGATTACGCCCTGGTCAATTTGGGGCATTTATTCCGCAGCGTTCGGCAGGTCTTCCTCGAAGTCGATCTGATCTCGTCCTGGCGGTATTTTCCCGCGGCAATAGACGTCAAACCAGCTTTTCAACGAATTTATCATGCGGATGTTTCCTCGCCAAGCCGCTCTGTTGCTGGCGGCCGCCATCACGACGCTTGTTGCTGTTGAAGCCATTGCCGCGGAGGTTTTCGAACTTGAGCCGGAGTTCGTCTACGGCAGGAACCGCAAGCCGCAAATGGGTTATCGGCAGCCGGAGGTCTTCGATCCGCTGAGCGACCGGCTGTATCAGTCCGGCTACCGCAATTTCCCGCCAACTGCGATCCCCGACGAGTTGAAGGAAGTGCCGGCGATGGAACGCGTGCAGAAGATGGGCCGCATCCTTGCCTGTGCCGATGCCTGGTTCTGGCCGTTCTCCCGCACCGCGCATAAGAACGAGCCGCCGGGCCTGGAGATCGAGATTCTGCAATCGATCGCCAAGAAGCATGGCTGGGACGTCAGCATCGCCTGGGTGAATACCGGGATGCGCTTCGGCGTCGGCGTCACCTTCGGCAATTCCATCGACAGGGGCATCTGCGACGTTTTCCTCGGGCTGACCTACACCGGCGACGATCACCACATGCCGAAGCACAAAATGGCCTTCACCAATGCGTTCATGAGCACCGGATACGTGCTGGTGACCCAGGGGCCGGCCGCGGATGTGAAAACTCTCGACGATGCCAAGGCGCAGGGCATAAAGATCGGCGTGCCGGCCTATTCCCCGATGAGCGAATACGCACAGGCCAACGGCATCCCGCACGAAACCTTTTTCCAGAACTATCAGGTCATCGACGCGCTGATCAGGGGGCAGGTCAACGCCGCGATGATCTGGTCGGGTGCAATATCGCAGGCAAAGCTCGCGCACCCGGAAGCGGAATTCGAGATGGTAAAGGGCTACGTGCCGCCGCCGGAAATGCGCTTCGACAACAACTGGGGCGTGAAGGAGAAGGAAATCGAGCTCATCCGGTTCATCAACGAGGCGTTCGCGGAAATGCTCAAGAGCGGCGAAACCAGGCGCCTCTGCGAGCGCTACGGCGTGCCCTTCTATCCGCCGATCCACGAGTAATTCAAGAGCGTTGACGCAAAGGACGCAAAGTGAAATGAAAGGTACGCAAAGGAATACGTAACGAACCTGCAGGGGGCATGTTTCGAGGGATCAGAGGCCCGGGCATTTTTAAAGGAGGTGAGGTGGTCTCTGTGTCCTCCGCGGTGAGAGTTTCTTAAAGGATAAAAATCATGGTTGAAAAACTGATCGAACTGAGCATCATGTCCGGCGGCCTGTTGCCGCTGATGGCGGTGCTGCTGCTGGTGACGCTGGCGGTGATCGTCGAGCGTGCGTATTTCTTCCACAAGGTGCTGAAGTCGGGCCTGGCGATGGAGCACGACCTGCAACTGGTCGAGTACCAGAACGTGGGCAAGCTCGAACAGCTCGCCAACCATTACGAAGGCTCGCTGCAACGTTCCATCATCTCCTCAGCGCTGGCCTCGCGCGGCGAGGATGCCGGCACCATGGAACGCCACATCGAGGAGGCGATCATGTGGCAGATGCCCAAGATCGACAAACACGTCTGGGTGCTCGATACCTCGGTGACGCTTGCCCCGCTCATGGGCCTGCTGGGCACCATCATCGGCATGGTTCACGCCTTCGACATCCTCGGCACGTCGGGTACCGGCGGCGCGGCCACCAGGATGGTGACCGGCGGCATTGCCGAAGCGCTGGTCGCAACCGGGGCGGGTCTGTTCATCGCCATCATCGCGGTGCTGTTCCTCAATGATTTCAATAAACGCGTACGCCTCGCACTGCACCAGATGGACCTGCTGAAGGTAATGGTGATCAACCGGTTCTACGGCGGCGGCTCGGCGCACCAGGGTGTCTCCGTGCGGGACGCGCATGCGGCGAGCGCCGCAGAGATCAAGGCGGGGAGGGGACAGTGAGCCGCCTTACGCGCGGGCGTTATTTCGACGCCAACCGGCCGCGCGTCGAAGTGATTCCGATGATCGACATCATGATGTTCCTGCTGGTGTTCTTCGTCGTCATCTCGCTCAACATGATTGCCGGCTCGGGTGTGCAGATGGAAATTCCCGGCTCGAAGACCACGCAGCAGCTCAAGGCCTCTACCATCACCGTCGGCGTTACCAAGGACGGCAAGGTGGTCGTGGCGGGCAAGCCGCTCAATCCGGATCAGTTGAAGGCGCGGCTCAATGCGCTCAAGAAAGACGGTCCGGTGGACGTCGTGCTCGCCGGCGACAAAGATGTGCCGCTGCAAATGCTGCTCGGCGTGATGGATACGATCCGCGGCTCCGGTATCTCGTCGGTAGGCATCGCTGCCATCGCCGAGAAGAAATGACTTTGGAAACACCCCGGACGCGCGGCCCGCTCTGGGCCGATGCGAAGGATATCGACGAGCAGACCCTGCCGCTGTGGCGTGCCGGCCTGATCGCGCTCGGCCTGGAGCTGCTGGTCCCGTTCCTGGTTTACGGCGTGGACTGGTCGTTCCTGCCCGACTGGCGGGAGCCGCCGCCGACTCAGGTGATGTCGGTGCGCCTCGAGGAGCCGCCGCCTCCGATGGAGCCGCGTCCGGAGCCGGAGAAAAAGAAAGAACAGAAACCGCCGCCGAAAAAGAGGATCAAGCGGGAGAAAAACCCAGTTCCGATCGAAATCCCCAAGCCGCTTCCGGAGGAAGTGCCGGCGAAGATCGAGCTGCCTAAACCCGAGCCGAAACCGCGGCCCGAACCTCCGAAGGAAGAGAAGAAGCCCGAGCCCGAGCCGGAACTGCCGCCATTGCCTTCGGTGTTCCGCGACGTCAAGCCGGTGAAGAAGGTGAAGCCGAAATATCCGCCTGAGGCCGAAGCTGCGCACATCCAGGGCCGGGTGAAGGTGCGGCTCACGGTCGAAGTCAACGGCAGCGTCAGCAACGTGCAGGTGCTGCTGTCGGAACCGTCCGGCGTGTTCGACGAGGCGGTGCTGGAGGCGGTCCGCCAGTACATCTTCAAGCGCGACGGCACCTCCTACCTGGCTGACCAGGAGATCATCTTCAAGATCGACTAGCAGATTGTTGAATACTTCCAGTGCCGCGTTGCGGTAATCTGCGGATTCGCGATAGGGAAAGTCTTACCACGGAGGACACGGAGGACACGGAGGAAAGGCAAGAGCAAGAGAATGGGTTCGGGTAAAAGCCTTCCATTGAATCATCACCAATCACAGACAAAGTTGGCGGCACAATTTCGCGAACAGTCACCCCGCTTTTATCCACCATTCGCTTCTCCTCGTTTTTGTTTTTCCTCCGTGTCCTCCGTGTCCTCCGTGGTGAGCGTCTTGTTCACATTGCACTTCGTGACGAGGAGATAATGGCGTGCTCCCGCAGCTTGACAGTTATGAAGCGATCTACCGGCGATTCGAGTGGGCCGTCCCGGAGTATTTCAACATCGGCTTGGACATCTGCGACAAGTGGGCGGACGACCCGCAGCGGCTGGCGCTGATCCACGAGACCCGCGATGACCGGACGGTCCGCTACACTTTTGCCGACATCAGGAGGCTTTCAAACCAGGCCGCAAACCTGTTCGCCGCACGGGGCATCCGGACCGGCGACCGGGTCGGCATCCTTCTTCCCCAGGAACCGGAAACGGCGGTTGCGCATATCGCCGCTTACAAGATTGGGGCGATCGCGGTGCCGCTGTTCACCCTGTTCGGTTTCGATGCGCTTCAGTTCCGGCTGAGCGACTGCGGAGCGAGACTGCTGGTCACCGATACCACCGGCATGGTAAAGATCCACCAGATCAGATCCGCGCTTCCGGAGTTGCAATCGGTGTTCTGCATCGATGGTGTACTGCCGGGCACGGAGAATTTCGGCGAAGCGCTGCGTGGACTCCCGGACCGGTTCGCCGCGCACCAGACCCGCGCAGACGATCCCGCGCTCATCATCTACACGTCGGGCACCACCGGCAATCCAAAAGGCGCGCTGCACGCGCACCGCACTTTGCTCGGCCATCTGCCTGGTGTGGAAATGTCGCACAACCTGCTGCCGCGGCAGGATGACCTGATGTGGACCCCGGCCGACTGGGCCTGGATAGGCGGGCTGCTGGATTTGCTATTTGCGGCCTGGCATCACGGCATCCCGGTGCTCGCCCACCGCTTCGAGAAATTCAACCCCGAGGCGGCCTTCGAGCTGATGGCGAAGCACAAGGTGCGCAATGCATTCCTGCCGCCGACCGCGCTGAAGATGATGCGCTCGGTGCCCGCTGCGAAGGCGCGCTGGAATCTCGAATTGCGTTCCATCGCCAGCGGCGGCGAATCGCTGGGCGTAGAGCTGCTGCAATGGGGGCACGAGACTTTCGGACTGAACATCAACGAGTTCTACGGGCAAACCGAGTGCAACATGGTGCTGTCTTCCTGCGCAGCCCTATTTGCTGCGAAGCCAGGTGCCATCGGCAAGGCCGCGCCCGGCCATCAGGTGGAGATCGTCGATGATGCCGGCTGCCCGCTTCCGCCTGGCGAACAGGGCAATATCGGCATACGGCGTCCCGATCCGGTGATGTTCCTGGGCTACTGGAACAATCCGCGGGCCACCGAGGAAAAATTTGCCGGCGAGTACCTGCTGACCGGCGATACCGGACGCTGTGATGCGCAGGGCTTCATCGAATTCGTCGGCAGGAATGACGACGTGATTACCAGCGCCGGCTACCGGATCGGGCCGGGACCGATCGAGGACTGCCTGCTCGGTCATCCGGCGGTGCGGTTGGCCGCGGTGGTAGGCGTGCCCGATGCGGAGCGCACAGAGATCGTCAAGGCGTTTCTGGTCCTGAAGGATGGTTGGAGCCCGAGCGAGGAGCTGACTCGCGAGATCCAGAACCATGTGAAGGTGAGGCTGGCGGCCCACGAATATCCGCGCCAGGTCCGCTATGTCGATGCGCTGCCGCTGACCAGCACCGGCAAGATCATCCGCCGCGAGTTGCGCAGCCTCAAGGACTGACGGTGCACGACCGGCATCGATGCAGTAACCTGTCGGTCCCCTGGACCAGAACTGGAAACGTAACCACCAAGGCACCAAGGAATGCAAATGGGAACTTGGAAACATTGTCAGATCTTCTTGGTGCCTTTATGTCTTGGTGGTAAGAATTGATTCGGCCATCGAGTTTTTCAACAGCCTGCTGACAGAGCCAGATGCAAGACCAGACCATCCTCGAAACCCGGCAGCTTTCCAGGGAGTTCAGCGGTTTCGTGGCCGTGAACAACGTCAGCCTCAAAGTCCGGCAGGGCAGCATTCACGGGCTGATTGGCCCCAATGGCGCGGGCAAGACCACGGTGTTCAATTTGTTGACCAAGTTCCTGCTGCCGACCTCCGGCACCATCCTCTACCGCGGCGAGGACATCACCGGCGATCGTCCCGCGCGGGTGGCGCGACGCGGACTGGTACGCTCCTTCCAGATCTCTTCGACCTTCCCCCACATGACGGTGCTCGAGAACGTACGGGTGGCGCTTCAGCGCAGGCTGGGCAATTCGTTTCAGTTCTGGCGTTCGCAGCGCTCGCTCGGACAACTCGATGAGCGCGCGATGGACATCCTCACCAGCGTCGAACTCGCCGGACACGCGCAGCTCCAGGCCACCGAGCTTCCCTACGGGCGCAAACGCGCGCTGGAGTTCGCCACCACGCTGGCGCTGGAACCGGAAGTGATGCTGCTCGATGAGCCGACGCAGGGAATGGCGCACGAGGACGTGGGCCGCGTGGTCGGGCTGATCCGCAAAGTCGCCTCCGGGCGCACCATCCTGATGGTCGAGCACAACCTGAGCGTCGTGGAGGATCTGTGCGACACCATCACGGTGCTGCAACGGGGGGCGGTGCTGGCCGAGGGAACTTACCGGGAAGTGTCTGCCAATCCTCAGGTGCTGGAAGCCTACGTCGGGGTCGCCGATGAATGACGGCGCTCCGATCCTGGAGGTCGCCGACCTGCACGCCTGGTACGGCGAGTCGCACGTCCTGCACGGAATGCAGTTCGCCGTGCACCGCGGCGAGCTGGTCACGCTGCTCGGCCGCAACGGCGCGGGGCGCACGACCACGTTGCGCGCCATACTCGGACTTACCGGCAAGCGCAGCGGCTCGATCCTGGTGCGAGGACGGCAGGCAATCGCCCTGGCGACGCATCGCGTCGCGCGGCTGGGCATCGGCTACTGCCCGGAGGAACGCGGCATCTTCGCCAGCCTGTCGGCCGAGGAAAACCTGCGGCTTCCGCCGCGGATCGGCGCCGGCGGCATGAGCATTGAAGACATCTATGCCATGTTCCCGAATCTGCACGAACGCAGGAAAAGTCCCGGAAGCCGGCTTTCCGGCGGCGAGCAGCAGATGCTGGCGCTGGCGCGGATCCTCCGCACCGGTGCGGATCTGCTGCTGCTGGACGAAATCACCGAGGGGCTGGCTCCGGTGCTGGTCAAGACTCTTGGCCGCGCGGTCCGCAGCCTCAAAGAGAAGGGCTACACGATTATCATGGTGGAACAGAATTTCCGTTTCGCAGCTCCCCTTGCCGACCGGCATTACGTGGTCGAGCTTGGGCGCGTGGTGGAAACGGTCAACAAGAGTGAGCTGGACGCCCGGCTCGATCTGCTGCACGAGTATCTGGGCGTCTGAGCGGATTGCACATTTGGAGGAGAGAAAAATGAACCGAACAAGGATCTGCGCCCTGTCGTGCGCTGCTGTGTTCGTTGCGTGCGCGGCCGCGGCGATGGCCCAGCAGGGGCCGGTAAAGATATCCGATAACGTGGTGAGAATCGGCGTGCTGACCGATATGTCCGGGTTGTATTCCGATATCGGCGGGCAGGGCTCGGTGGTCGCTGCGCAGATGGCGGTGGACGACTTCGGCGGCAAAGTGCTCGGCAAGAAGGTCGATGTGGTCGCCACCGATCACCAGAACAAGGCTGACGTCGCCGCGCAGAAGGTGCGCGAATGGATCGACCGCGGCGGCGTGGACATGATCACCGACGCGCTCAACTCGGCGGTGGCTCTGGCCACTTCCAAGGTCGTTGCCGAAAAGAAGAGGATCCTGATGGATACCGGCGCGGCTTCGACCCGTCTCACCAACGAGGACTGCACGCGTTACACCATCCACCACACCTACGATACCTTTGCGCTTGCCAACGGCACCGGGCGCGCGGTGGTGAAGCAGGGCGGGGATAGCTGGTTCTTTCTCACTGCCGACTATGCCTTCGGCCATTCGCTCGAGCAGGACACCATGAACGTGGTGAAGGAAAACGGCGGCAAGGTGCTGGGTGCCGTACGGCACCCGTTGTCCGCGTCCGACTTTTCTTCGTTCCTGCTGCAGGCGCAGGCCTCGAAAGCCAAGATCGTCGGGCTGGCGAACGCGGGCGGCGACACCATCAATTCCATCAAGGCTGCCAACGAATTCGGGTTGACCAAGACCCAGACCCTCGCGGGCCTGCTGGTGTTCGTCAGCGACATCCACAGCCTTGGCCTGCAGGCCACGCAGGGCATGTACGTCACCGAGGCCTGGTACTGGGACCTGAACGATCAGACCCGCAAGTGGAGCAAGCGGTTCTTCGACAAGACCAAGAGAATGCCGACGATGATCCATGCCGGCGTGTATTCGGCGACGACCATGTATCTCAACGCGGTCAAGGCGACTGGCACCGACGATGCCGATGCCGTGATGTCGTGGATGCGTGCCAGCAAGCACAGCGATATGTTCGGCACGAACATGACGCTGCGCGAGGATGGCCGCCTGGTGCACGACATGTACCTGTTCCAGGTCAAGAAGCCGTCCGAGTCGAAGGGACCGTGGGACTACTATCACCTGCGCGAGACGATTGCGGCCGACCACGCGTTCCAGCCGCTTTCGAAGTCGCGCTGCCCGCTGATCAATAGATGAGGCTGTTCCGGACGGCGTCCGGTAAGTCGGGCACCTGAAAAAAGCGCTCACCACAAATAAGCGCTCACCACGGAGGACGCGGAGGACACGGAGGAAAGGCAAGAGCAAGAAAATAAGTTCGGGTAAAAACCGTTCATTGGCTCATGATCCATCGCAGCGAAAATTGGCCGTACAGGTTAGCGAACAGTTACCCCGCTTTTATCCTCAACTTGCTTTTCCTCGTTTCTGTTTTTCCTCCGTGTCCTCCGCGTCCTCCGTGGTAAGAGTTTGTCTAGACTCGTTGACCGGATAACCATAGAAAAGGCTGAGGAATCAAAACCTGATGGAGCTCTTCGGCATACCGATCCAGGCACTGCTCGGCCAGCTTTTGCTCGGTCTGGTCAACGGCTCGTTCTACGCGATGCTGAGCCTCGGGCTCGCGGTCATTTTCGGCCTGCTCAACATCATCAACTTTGCCCATGGTGCGCTCTACATGATGGGCGCGTACGCGGCATGGATCGGGCTGACATATTTTGGCGTCGGCTACTGGACCAGCCTGTTGCTGGTACCGTTGATCATCGGCGCTTTCGGCATGCTGATCGAGCGCGCGCTGCTGCAATGGCTTTACAAGCTCGACCATCTTTACGGTCTGTTGCTCACTTTCGGGCTCGCGCTGATCATCGAAGGCACCTACCGCCATTTTTTCGGCGTTTCGGGACAGCCCTATCCGGTGCCGGAGCAACTCTCCGGCGCGACCAACCTGGGTTTCATGATCCTGCCCAACTACCGCGCGTGGGTAGTGGCGGCGTCACTCACGCTGTGTATTGCCACCTGGTTCGTGATCGAGCGTACCCGGCTCGGCGCTTATCTGCGCGCAGGCACGGAGAACCCGAAGCTGGTGCAGGCTTTCGGCATCAACGTGCCGCTGATGGTGACGCTGACTTACGGATTCGGTGCGGCGCTGGCCGCGTTCGCCGGCGTGCTAGCCGCGCCGGTGATTCAGGTGAGTCCGCTGATGGGATCCAATCTGATCATCGTCGTGTTTGCGGTCGTCGTGGTCGGCGGGATGGGTTCGATCCTCGGCTCGATCGCCACCGGTCTCGGGCTCGGCGTCATCGAAGGCTTCACCAAGGTGTTCTATCCCGAAGCCTCGGCCACCGTTATTTTCGTGATCATGGCGCTGGTGCTGCTGATCCGGCCGGCCGGTCTGTTCGGGCGCGAGAAGTGAGCCGATGACGCGTACCCACGTTGCCTTTCTGGTTCTTCTCGCCGCTCTACTGGCGGCGCCGTTCTTCGTCTATCCAGTGCTGATGATGAAGGTGCTGTGTTTTGCGCTGTTCGCCTGCGCCTTCAACCTGCTGTTGGGCTTCACCGGTTTGCTATCCTTCGGCCACGCGGCGTTCCTCGGCACCGGCGCTTATACGACCGGGTACGCGATGACGCACCTGCCGGTGACGCCGGAAGTCGCCTTGATCCTGGGCACGCTGGCCGCCGCCGCGCTCGGCGTCGTGTTCGGCGGGTTGGCGATCCGCCGCCAGGGCATCTACTTCGCGATGATCACGCTGGCTCTCGCGCAGATGGTTTACTTCTTCTGCCTGCAGGCGCCGTTCACCGGCGGCGAGGATGGATTGCAGGGCGTGCCCCGCGGCGTGTTGTTCGGATTTCTGGATCTTCGTGATGACATGATGATGTATTACGTGGTGCTTGCTGTTTGCGTGGCTGGATTCTTCACAATCTATCGCACCATCAATTCGCCCTTCGGTCAGGTGCTCAAGGCAATTCGCGAGAACGAACCGCGCGCGTTGTCGCTGGGGTACGACGTAGACCGCTACAAGCTGGTCGCCTTCGTGCTCTCGGCCGCGCTCGCCGGCCTGGCCGGCGCGACCAAGACCCTGGTGCTCGGATTCGCTACGCTGACCGACGTGCATTGGGCAACCTCTGGAGAGGTCGTCCTGATGACACTGGTCGGTGGCGTGGGCACGGTGCTGGGCCCAATTGCCGGCGCCGTCATCATCGTGGTGCTGCAGAACGAACTGGCGGACAAAGTCGGCTCGTGGGTCACGGTCATCATGGGCGCGATCTTCGTCGCCACCGTTCTGGCGTTCCGGCGCGGGGTTGTCGGCGAGATCGCAGCTCGGCTCGGCAACAAATAGCACGAGCGGCGGGGTCGTTAGCTTGACGGGCTGCCGGCCCGTCCTCCATAGTGGTTCAGGTGTTTGTACCAAGCTCGCGTCTGTCCCGGAGGGGGGAACTGTGCGCGCGTGTCGGTTCGACGGTAACCGGTCGATCATTCTTGCGCGGCTCGCGATGTTTGCCGCCACGCTCCTCCTTCTTGTGCCCGCTTCGGACGCAGCAGAAAAAGTCGCTCACATCCGGGTCATTGCAGTGAGCGTCAGCGAACAAAGCGACGAGGCCATGGCGTTCCGCCAAGGCCTGCGCGACGCCGGCCATGCTGAAGGGCGAGACGTGATCATCGATTGGTGGTTCGGTTCCGGTCGTTACGACCGTGTGCCTGAGGCAGTTGCCGACCTGGCTCAGCGTAAACCTGATTTGATAGTAGTGGAAAGCACGCCGGCGGCGCTCGCTGCCAAACGCGCGACCAGCACCGTCCCCATTGTCATGGCCTTGGTAAGTGATCCCGTAGGGGCTGGTCTGGTCGCAAGTCTGGCGCGCCCGGGCGGCAACGTCACGGGGCTAACCAACCAGACCGTCGATCTCGCGGCCAAGCGCCTGCAACTGCTCAAGGAAGCGATTCCTGGAGCAAGGCGCGTGGTCGTCATGTTCAATCCGGAAACGCGTCCCAACCGCACAATGATCAGCCGTATAAAGGAAGCGGCTCCAGGGATAGGAGTCCAATTGAAGTTCATCAGCGTACGAGACGCTGAAGAGCTTCGCTCAGCCTTCTCGGGGTTGGACCGATCAAACGTGGACGCACTGTTCATTGTTGACGACGCTTTTATGACATCCCAGGGGGAAGAGTTTCTCCAATTGGGAATGAAAGCGCGGTTGCCGCTTGTTTATGCCCACAAACCCCTCGCAAGGAAAGGGGTGCTGCTTTCCTACGCAGTCGACCACCCCGCGCTGTTTCGGCGTGCCGCGGGCTATGTAGACAGGATTCTCAAGGGTGCGAAGCCCGGCGACCTGCCCGTCGAGCAACCTACCAAGTTCGAGCTCGTCATCAACCTCCAGACGGCCAAGGCGCTCGGCCTGACGATCCCGCAGTCGCTGCTGCAACGGGCGGATGAGGTGATCCAGTAGTGCGCCGGCGCGCATTCCTGGGCAGTCTGGCTTGCGCCCTCCTCGCCGCGCCGCTCGCCGCCGAGGGGCAGCAGACGGGGAAGATTCCACGCATTGGATATCTGACGCTGTACCCGGTGACACCGACGTCGTCCCCGGCACTGGCCGGCTTTCTGGGGGGATTGCGGGACCTGGGATATGTCGAGAGCCGGAATATAGTTATCGACTACCGGAACGCCGGCGGCCGCGCCGAGCAGCGCTTCGAGCGAGTTCAGGAACTCGTCAACTTGAACGTGGATGTCATCGTCGCCTATGGCGGTATCGATGCCGAGGCGGCGGCGAAATTGACGCGAACCGTTCCGATTGTCATGGTGTACGTCTCCGATCCCATCGCGATGGGCTTGATCAAGAGCTTAGCGCGGCCGGGCGGCAACGTCACCGGACTGGCCCTGCTGGCCCCCGAAGTCAACACCAAGCGGTTCGAGATGCTGAGGGAGATTCGTCCGGGTATTACGCGTGTCGGGCTACTCTGGGATCTGGCCATCGGCCCCCTAGCCCAGATGGAGTCGCTCCGCCCCGGATACGAGGCCGCGGCCCGCGCGATCGGGATCACCCTGCACCCACTCCCGGTCAGGGTAGTCAAGGACTTCGACTCTGCCTTCGAAACTGCGCGCCGTGAACGTTTCGGCGCCGTGCTGCTCGGTCCTGACACGGCGCTTCAGCGCGCTAACCGGAACCGCATTGCCGAGCTTGGCGTGTGTCATCGGATGCTGATGATCGCCGAAATGGATCACTATGCCGAAGCCGGCGCCCTGCTGAGTTACGGGCCGGATGTGCGCGATCTCGCGCGCCGCGCCGCCACCTACGTGGACAAGATCCTCAAGGGCGCCAAGGCCGCCGACCTCCCCGTCGAGCAGCCGACGAAGTTCGAGCTCGTCATCAACCTCAAGACCGCCAAGGCCCTCGGCCTGACGATCCCGCCGTCGCTGCTGCTGCGGGCGGATCAGGT
>Ga0137409_10001750_pt1 | contig 23484 bp, 16 predicted proteins | sample CZODoug1_16funga_FD_122059 | JGI IMG/M metagenome (GOLD analysis project Ga0137409, IMG submission 122059) | Vadose zone soil fungal communities from Angelo Coast Range Reserve, California, USA - CZODoug1_16fungal (Hybrid Assembly) | ecosystem: Environmental > Terrestrial > Soil > Vadose zone...
TGGAAGTCCGCGCGGCTCGCCTCGAGAAGGTCGGAGGCCCTGTCTAGGCACGCGGCACGCGGCTCGCCGCCCTGCAAGTTCCATGTGGGTTGCGCCGCGGCGCCCGCATCGAACGCCATGGCGATTTCGGCCGGGGTCGCGTCGCGGGTGCTGCCTACGGCGTCGCGCCGATCCGCGGGGTTGGTGACCGGATGCGTGCTCCCCGGCAGCAAGATCCCATTGATGATGGGTCCGGCAACGGCCACGGCAGTAGGCTCAGCGGCCCGTTTGACCCGGCGACGAGTCGACACCTCTTTGCCCAGCGCCTCAATCTCTGCCGGATTGCCCAAGTCGATACAGCGGGAGTTGCGCCGATCGGCATACAACGCTCCGGGCAGGGGCAGCCCGGGATGAGCATAGGATTCCAAGCGTTCGATCTCCGAGATGGGATCACGCACGATCTCGGCAACCGGCACTTCTTCATCCATGAAGCGGTTCACGAACGAGGTGTTGGCGCCATTCTCGAGCAGGCGCCGCACCAGATACGCCAGCAAGTCCTTGTGCTCGCCCACGGGTGCGTACACGCGGACTCGGGGGAAGTTAGAGACTTGCCGCGCCGCTTCGGCATACAAGAGCCGGCCCATGCCGTGTAGCCGTTGAAATTCATAATCCGCGCCGGCCGGCGCCAACTCCAACACCGACGCGATGCTGTGCGCATTGTGGGTCGCGAACTGCGGATAAATCACATCCGCATGGCTGAACAAGCGGCCGGCGCAGGCCAGGTAGGACACATCCGTGGTGACTTTGCGCGTGTACACCGGATAGCCCTCGAGACCCCGTTCCTGCGCGCGCTTGATTTCCGAATCCCAGTACGCGCCTTTCACCAAGCGCACGGCCATGCGCCTGCCGTAGGTGCGCGCGGTCGCCGCCGCCCAGTCGATCACTCCCAGGGCGCGTTTGCCGTAGGCCTGCACGGCCAAGCCTAAGCCCGGCCACTGGCGCGTGGCGGGATCCTTGGCCAGCGCCTCGATCACGTCCAGCGACAGATCCAGCCGGTCCGCTTCCTCGGCGTCGATGGTGAGCTGCATCCCGAGATCGGCTGCCCTCCGCATCAGAGCCCCGACCCGCGGCACCAAGCGCTCCATCACGCGTTCATGCTGCAGCAACGAGTAGCGAGGCTCCAACGCCGACAGTTTGATGGAAATGCTCGAGGACTCTTCGGCAGGGCGGCCCGCCGCGGCGGCGCCGATGACGTCGATGGCATGTTCATACGACTCGAGATAGCGCTGCGCATCGGCTTGCGTGCGCGCGCCTTCGCCCAGCATATCGAAAGAACACAGCCCCACGTCCGCTTCGCGCGCGCTGCGCGCCAGCGCCTCTTCGATGCTGCGCCCGACCACGAATTCACCGCCGATGATGCGCATGGCTCGGCGCACGGCCAGACGCACCAAGGGCTCGCCGGCTTTGCGGGTGAACTTTCTCATCCACCCGGTGGTATCCGTCTTGATGGCGGGATCCAGCTCGAGAATGCCGCCGGTGAGCATCAGTCCCCAGGTCGAGGCATTGACGAACAGCGACTCCGACTTGCCGGCGTGGGACGACCAGTCGCCGGTAGCCAGCTTTTCGGCGATCAGACGATCCGCGGTGGCATCATCGGGAATGCGCAGCAGCGCCTCAGCGATGCACATGAGCGCAATGCCTTCTTGATTCGACAGTCCAAATTCTTGCAGGAAGGCGTCGAGAAACGGCCGTTCGTCCCGACGAGCACGCGCGCCCTCGACCAGTGCCATGGCCGTTGCCACGGCGCGATGGCGCGCGCCGCCGGTGAGTTCCAATGCGTGCAGCAGGTGCGTCACCGCCCGATCTTCCGGCCATTCGCCGTGATCGCGGATCGCCTGACGCAGCTTACCTGAGGCGGGAGCTTGCGACGGTTCGTTCAAGTTGGCAGCCATGGGCTCATCCTTACGGAGAATTCGCGGTCAAGTATCGACAAGAGCGCTCGGGAACGCCAGAGGCTTGCGCATCAAAGTACTCTTGCCGAACAGCGATTCGACCAGATCGACGGCGAGCACCGCCGTTTTGTTGCGCACGTCCAGGGCAGGATTCAACTCCATGATATCCAAGGAGCCGACACGGCCGGTATCGGCGATCATCTCCATGCACAGTTGCGCTTCGCGATAGGAGAGTCCGCCGGGAACCGTGGTGCCCACACCCGGCGCGATTTCCGGGTCCAAGCAGTCGACATCGAAGCTCACGTGGAGATGGGTGTCGTCATCCATGTCCTGCAAGGCGAGCTCCATGACCTTCCTGACGCCCATCTCGTCGATGCAACGCATGTCGAACACGTCGAGATCCTGTTCGTGCACGAAGCGTCTCTCCCCCGAGTCCACACTGCGAATGCCGATCTGCCGCACCCATCGCGGACTGATCGCCGGCGACGCACCGCCGATCTGCAACAGCTCGCGAGGACCGAACCCGCACAGACACGACACGGGCATGCCGTGCAGACTGCCGCTCGGGCTGAGTTCACGCGTATTGAAATCGGCATGCGCATCCAGCCACAGCACGCGCAACGGCCGACCCACGCCGCGGCAATGGCGCGCGACCGCCGAGATCGAGCCGATGCTCAGAGAGTGGTCGCCGCCGAGCAGAATGGGCAGCCTCTGTTCGGTCAGCTCCCGATACACCGCATCGTGCACCTCATGATTCCACGCCGTGACCTGTGCAAGATTGCGATAGCCGTTCACCTTGATCAGTCCGGGATTCGGCGGGCCGCTGACGTTGCCGCAATCCACCACGTCGAGGCCGCGCTGAGTCAGCGCCGCGTGAATGCCGGCGACGCGCAGCGCTTCCGGACCCATGGACGCACCGCGATCGCTCGCGCCGATATCCGTGGGCGCTCCAATGAGGCTGGCGGTAGGCGGTGCGGCGGTCATCACGCAAACCTGCGGCGGCGCACACGGGCGCGCTCTTGAGCGTGCTCTCGAGAAAGACCGACGAATAGATCCTTCGGATCGTTCAGTTCCGGAATGAGATCGATGCGCTGGCCTCCATCGGGCTGCTCGGCATTCAGGCGCTGCAAATAGCGCAGCGATGAGAAGTCATTGAGCGCGAAGCCGACGGAATCAAACAGGGTCACTTCGCGATCGTTCACCCGCCCCGGCACCCTGCCGCGCACCACGTCCGCGAGCTCGGTGACTCTCCCCAACGCGTCCATCTCACCCAAGGCCACGAGGTGTTGAATCTCACCCTCGATTCGCGCCTGCGGTTCGAACTCCACGACGATGCGCACGTCCTTGGCGCGCAGGATATCCGCGTGCAATTCGGTCTTCCCCGGACAGTCGCCGCCCACTGCGTTGAGGTGCATGCCCGGCGAGATCATGTCCGGCGTGAGGATGGTGGCGTTGCGCTTGTCCGCAGTCGCCGTGGTCACGATGTCGGCGCCGCGCGCGGCATCGGCCGTGCCGGCGCAGCGCGTGACCTCGAGGTCCGGAAGCCGCAACGAGGCGAGATTGCGCATCAGTTTCGACGTGGCCTGCGGATCGGTGTCGTAGAGCCTCAACTGTCTGATGCCCACCATGCGGTGGAAAGCGATGGCTTGAAATTCGCTTTGTGCGCCGTTGCCGATCAAGGCCATCACACGGCTCTCCGGGCGCGCCATCCGGCGCGCAGTGAGCGCGGAGATCGCCGCGGTGCGCAGCGCCGTCACGAAGGTCATCTCCGACAGCAACAAGGGGTAGCCCGTCGCCACGTCCGCAAGCACGCCGAAGGCCGTGACCGTGAGCAGATGCTTCACCGTGTTCTTCGGATGCCCATTGACGTACTTGAATGAATACAGGCGTCCGTCGCTGGTCGGCATGAGTTCGATGACGCCGCCCGAAGAGTGGATGGCGTGCCGCGGCGATTTCTCGAAATCGTCCCAGCGCCGGTAATCGGCTTCGATCTCTCCGGCCAGTTCCTCGATGAAGCGGCCGGTCCCCGTCCGCGCCATCAGTTCGCGCAGGCGCGCGGTTCCGATGTAATCCACCATGATCGCCCCCAATTCAGCCAACCGGTCCAAGCCCTAGTTTCGAAGCCCGTTGAGCCAAAGAAAAGACAGAATACTGATCAAAACGCGCGACTTTCTGGCAATATCGCCAGCATAGATTGACGTTTTGTACAATAAGGTTCGTTCCGATGGAGGGCCCATGGATTCCACCGATCGCCAACTGCTGTCCCTATTGCGCGATAACGCACGATTGTCGGTGGCTTCCCTGGCCAAGACGTTGCACGTCGCCCGCGGCACGGTGCAGAACCGGCTTGCGCGAATGGAGAAGGACGGCACCATCGTGGGCTACACCGTCAAGCTCAAGCCGCAAGACGAGGATCAGCGCATTCGCGCTCTGATGACTGTCGCCGTCGAAGGCAATCGAACCGACGAAGTACTGAGGGCGCTGCGCGGCGATCCGGCCGTGTGCGCCCTGCACACCACGAATGGGCGCTGGGATATCGTCGCCGAGCTGCGTACCGACAGCCTCGAAGCAGTAGATAAGGTGCTGAGCCGAATTCGCCTCATCGACGGAATTTCAAACACCGAGACGAGTCTGCTGCTCTCCACCCACAAGTTTTAATGTCGCCACGAACACCGAGGTCGACGGGGACGAATGCGCCGACTCGAGCCTGCCAAGACGGCCATTGCAGTGTGACAGTACCGCAAGATCCCAGGGCTCGAGCGTCACGGTTTTCCCCGCAGTGATTTCCAGCTTGAATCGGCGGTCGATGGCGAAAACCAGCGTCGTCTCGTTGCGGGACGCACTCACCACCAGGGACTCTATGAAGCGCTCCACCCGAACAGCGACGCCGTCCGACTTGGAAACCATGAGGTTCAGGTCCACACAGGGACCGTTCAGCAACTCGCAGTGAGCGGCGAGGGCGCCGTCGAATTCCACGAGATCACCCACCTTCCGCAGGCTCTTATGGGTTTCGTCGGCAAAGCGCAATTCGATTCCCGCGCCCCGCAGCAACACCATCTTACGGTTGTACTCGGCGAATTCCGAGAACGGACCCGAGGCATCGATGTCCGCCACGCTGACCCGCCAGCGGAACGGATCGCCGCTCGCCGGCACGCGAATCGCCTCATGCGTGATGCCGCCGCCATTCTTCCAGGGCGTCGCCTTGAACGAAGCTTTGCGGATGACCTGCAGCTTGGAATTTTCCACTCCGGTATTCTATAGGGATGCGCGCCGGCGAAACCAACGGTCCGATACCTCTCCTCGACCTTGGCCGGTTCGATGCCGGCGAAGCGAAACGCGCGGCTTTCCTCGCGGACCTGCGCGCGGCCGCCCATGACGTGGGTTTCTTCTATGTCACCGGCCACGGCGTCGACCCCGGGTTGCTGGACGATCTCATGGATTCCGCGCGACGATTTTTCTCACTGCCCGACGCCGACAAGCTCGCGATAGAGATGGTGAACTCGCCGCATTTTCGTGGCTACAATCGAGTCGCCGCGGAGCGGACTCGCGGCCGGCCGGATTGGCGCGAGCAGATCGACATCGGCGCAGAACGCCCGGCGCTTCCGCGCGGCGGCAACTCTCCCGCATGGGCGAGGCTGCAGGGACCGAATCAATGGCCGGCCACACTGCCGGAGCTCCGGCCGGCGGTCGAGCGCTGGCAGACGGCCGCCATCCAAGTGCTCATCCGCATACTGCGCGCCCTCGCACTAGCGCTCGGTCAAACCGAGAACGCGCTCGAGCCTCTGTACCGCGATGACCCCCACTACCTGGTGAAGCTCATCCGCTATCCCGGAGTCGCTGCGGCCGACGGCGCTCGAGGCGGCGATGCGCAGGGAGTCGGCGCCCACAAAGACTCCGAACTGATCACCCTGCTTCTGCAGGACCCCCAAGGGGGTCTGCAAGTCGAAACCCCGCAAGGCTGGATCGACGTGCCCCCCCGGCCCGGCACCTTCGTGATCAATATCGGCGAACTGCTCGAACTCGCCTCCGACGGCTACTTGCGCGCCACCATGCACCGCGTCCTCACCCCTCCCGCCGGTGTCGAGCGACTATCGGCAGCGTTTTTCCTCGGAGCGCGCCTGGACGCCACCGTGCAGGTGTTGCCGCTGCCACCGGCGCTCGCGTCGCATGCTCGCGGCCCCGAGCGCGACCCGCACAACCCCCTGTTCCGCGAGGTAGGGCTGAATTACATGAAGGGACGTCTCCGCTCGCATCCCGACGTCGCCAGACGCCACCATGCCGACCTGGTCGAAGCGTCCGACGTGAGTAAAGCCGGAAAATCTTAATGAAATCAGAGCTAAAGCATCATGAATAGCCATGATTCTAGCTCGCGGCGCGAGGTATAATACTGTATATAAATCCAGCCACCAGGAGCCGCTCATGGACGGAGGAATTCCAGATGTGTCATCCACCCTGTCAGTCGACGAGCTTGCCGCGCAGATCACCGAACTCGCCGGTCACCTGAACGCCGCGAACTACCGTTGGCTGCGTCTGATCGCCGAGTTCGACCGCCGTAACGGCTGGTCGGATGGCACTCTCAAGTCCTGTGCTCACTGGCTCAACTTCAAATGCGGAGTGGCCTTGGGTGCCGCTCGCGAGAAGGTCCGCGTGGCGCACGCCCTGCCGACACTGCCCAAGATTGCCGCCGCCATGGCCCGGGGAGAATTGAGTTACTCCAAGGTCCGTGCGCTGACTCGGGTCGCGGAAGAAGCGACCGAGGACTATTTCCTGATGATGGCCTTGCACGGCACCGCGCATCATGTCGAGACCTTGGTGAGGCAATACCGCCGTGTGAGGGAAGTGGAAGAACTCGACCGCGAGGCAGCCCAGCAAGATAACCGCCGCTTGAATTACTGGTTTGAGAGCGACGGCAGCTTCGTGTTCAGTGGTCGCCTGCCCGCATTGGCGGGCGCGGCGCTGATCAACGCGCTCGAGGCGGCAATGGAAGCACTCCCCCCGTCGGACATCGACCCTGAATATTCGGACGCGCCCGTGAATCGGCCGATGCGCCGCGCCGACGGTTTAGCCCTGATGGCGGAGAGCTTCCTGCACAAGGGACCGAAGAATGTCAGCGTCGCCGAACGCTACCAAGTCGTGGTGCACGTCGACGCCGAGACTCTGCGCGATAGCACGGCGGGACGCTGCGAAATCGAACACGGTCCCTCGCTGCCAGCGGAGACTGCGCGGCGCCTGGCCTGCGACGCGAGCCTCATCACGCTGACCGAGAATGATCGGGGCGAGCCCCTCGATGTCGGCCGCAAGACCCGCAGCATCCCTCCTGCGATACGCCGTGCGCTGAAGAGCCGCGACAACGGCTGCCGATTTCCCGGATGCACACATCAACGCTACGTCGATGCCCATCACGTGAGGCACTGGGTGCACGGCGGCGAAACCAAGCTCGGCAATCTCGTGACCCTGTGCCGATTCCATCACCGCTATGTGCACGAGGAGAACATCACCGTTCAAACTCAGCCCGACGGCACCTGGCGCTTCCTGACGCCGGACGGCAGCGTGTTCGACGATGTTGGCTCGACACAGGCCCCGGACTATGCGTGGACCGATCTATTGGAGACGCACGATGAGCAAGGGATACACATTGACAGCGAAACAGCCGCCACCCGCTGGCGCGGCGAACGCATGGACTACGGGCTCGCCATCCAGGGACTGTTGCAGCAAGCCGACCCCTCGCTGTTCGCCGATTCTCCACAAAACGTTCCCGCGGAAACGTCCGGCCGTGAACAGGAGATTGAGCACGACGCCGAGTGGCACCGGTGCAATGAGGAAGGATCGTTCTTCATGACAGAAATAAAAAAAAGCATACGAGCGCTAGGGTACCTCCCGCGGTAACCGGTCGCCGCTAAGTAGGCAATTTCATTCGGAAAGATTCCACGTTATCGGAATGGAAACGGTGCCCACGATGGGCTTGCCGTCTTCGGTTGCAGGAAGCATGCGTTGCCCTTTCACGGCATTCAAGCAAGCCTGATCCAGGCGGTCGAAACCGGAGCGAGTTTGAATAGATGCCGCGATGATCCGGCCATCAGCGGCCACTGTCGCCTGCACCACACATCGTCCCATTTCGTTGGCCCGCACCGACGCATCCGGATAGTAGTCTTTGCCGATTCGCAGCGGGTGCCTGGGGTCCATTCGGACCGGCGCGAGTACGTGAGGCTGCGCCGGTGTTTGCGGAATAATCCTCGGCGGATCGGGCGGTAATTTATCGACCGTGACATCTGAGTCGGATGGCGGCGAGAACGTGGGGAATTCTGGCGGCGTTTGGACGATCCTCGGTTGGTTCACCGGCGGCACCGGCGGCGGAGGCTCGACAGTGTGTTTGGGAGGCGCGATTGGCGTCAGCTCGAGCGGCGGGGGCGGGAGTTTTATTCCGATCTTCGCAGCAAACGTGTACAGCGCGTATCCAAACACAAGGTGCATGAGGATCACTGCCATGAGCGCCGCACCCTTCCTGCCGGAAAAGAGAGACGACTCTGCGTACATATCCATGATTCCGACCTCCTGTCAAAATTCAGATGAAGCACCAAGACCGCACGAAAGAATTACGCCGCCGCCGCGCGAAGCACAAGCGCGAAATAACACAATTTGCCGTGCAAGCGAAAATCAGGAATTTCTCCTAGGAATTTTTCCCGATCACGTCCTCTCTTGGGGTTCGCACCGGCCCTCATCGGAGGCTCGCAAAATCCCGGGATGCGGCGCAGTATTCTAGTGACGCGTCGTGTCGGTGGTATGGTGAAGTCGTGTCAATGATATGGTAAACAGAAGTTGACAATGTCTGGCAAGGCGATTGCCTGCTTGGCGCCGATCCTACTTTTGGCAGTGGGCGGCGCACAGGCAGTCGAGTGCGCAAGCAATGCGTTGAACTCCGGGACTGTCACGGTTTGTCGGGTGGACCTTGTCCATGAGCAATTGCAGCTCTTCTGGCGCGATGACACCGGCCATCCGTATGGGCAATTTTCCGCGTTGCGCGACGCCTTGGCCAAACGCGGCAAGACGCTTGAATTCGCAATAAACGGCGGGATGTATCTGCCGGACCTGTCGCCCGTCGGCCTATTCGTTGTGGATGAGCGCGAACTGGTTCCGCTCAATCGCCATACGGGTGCCGGCAATTTTTCTCAGCAGCCCAATGGCGTGTTTCTGTTGGATGGCCACGGTGCCCGCGTGCTCACGACAGACGAATATTGGCAAGAAAAGCCGAAGCCGCTCCTGGCAACGCAGTCGGGACCGATGCTGGTTCACCGGGGAGAACTGACCACATCGCCGGTCATGAATCCTGAGTCGCAGTCGCGGCGTATCAGGAACGGTGTCTGCGCGCCCTCCTCTGAGACGGCGGTATTCGCCATCAGCGAGTCGCCCGTGACTTTCCATGAGTTTGCCGTGTACTTTCGCGAGTCGCTCCGCTGCAGCGAGGCTCTGTATCTTGACGGGTCGATATCGAGCCTCTATGCGCCGCGGCTTGGGCGAGCGGACCATTGGTCCAGTATGGGACCGATCATCGGGGTAACAAGATGAAGACCGCTGCGTGAAGGTCGTAGTCCGCTGATGGGGATATATTTGGCCAAGAATGCCACAGGCATGGGAGGCCGGGCATCTTAGTATGGGCGGTCGCGCATTTTGATCGCCGGCAATTTCGACACGCATAACCGAGGTAACATGGTAACCGCGCGAGTTATCCTTTATACGGTCCTGGTGTTCGTCAACGTGGCGGCTATCATTGCGTGGATCATTGTTTCGAAGCGGCGCCACTATTGCGAGCGACCGACCTGGGCGGACGGCGTCATCGGCTACGTGACGAACTTTCTCGATACGCTCGGCATTGGCTCATACGCGCAGATCACGGCCCTATTTAAACTCCGGGGCAGACCGGAGGATGAGTTCATCCCCGGCACGCTTAACGTTGGAAGCGCCGTTCCCGCCTTTCTCGGTTCCTTGCTCTTCTTTGCCGCCATCGCGGTTGAACCCGTGTTGCTCGCCAGCATGGTGATCAGCTCCGGTATCGGTGCTTGGGTCGGCGCGGGTATTGTCAGTCGGATGCCGCGGCGGGGCATCCAGGTGTTTATGGGCGTGGCGCTGCTGATTGCCGCGGGTTTCTTCGCGATGACCGCGCTGGGTGTCCTTCCGCCCTCCGGAACGGCGATGGGGCTGTCGGGCTGGCGCTTTGCGGTCGCGGTCTTTGCCAACTTCGTGTTCGGTGCGCTGATGTGCATCGGCATCGGCAACTATGCGCCCACCATGGTGCTGCTCGGAGTTCTTGGCATGCATCCGATCGCCGCGTACCCGATCATGATCGGAAGCGACGGGGTGCTGATCCCCGTCGCTACGCTCGGGTTTCTTCGGTCGGGGCGCTTCTCGCACGGCTGCGCGCTGGGCCTCACGTTGGGCGGTCTCCTCGGTACGCTGTGCGCGTTCCCGCTCGTCAACCTGATCGCTGCGCATCTCACCCTGATGCGATGGCTCGTGATCGTCGTGATTATCTACGCGGCAGTGTCGATGCTGCGCTCGGCTCGAGCGCCCATTTCTGAGTCGCCGGATGCCGAGATCGAGTTGCATCCCTGACGATGTTCGACCCACGACTGCGTCATGCCCCCGCCGCACTGCCCGAGCCGGTAATAATCTGACACCATAGTCGCGTCGATCCTCAGGTGAAAACAATTGACGCTCAAGCACCCGCAACTTTCGTTACTCTCTACAGTATGCGCATCCATGTGCTTCCGACCCCCGAAATCGCAGCCGAGCGTGCCGCCGAGTGGCTGCGCACCGAGATCGGCCGTGCGAGCGCGCAGCGCGGTCGCTGCCTCGTTGCCCTGAGCGGCGGGCGCACGCCGTGGCGGATGCTCCGGGACCTGCGCCGACTGCGCGTCCATTGGCACGACCTGCAGGTGTTCCAGGTCGATGAGCGGGTCGTGCCGGAGAACGATGAACGACGCAACGCGCGCCAGATCGCCGACCTGCTCGTCGCACCCGCGATGCTGCACGCCGCGCAGTTCCATGCGATGCCGGTCGAGCGGAGCAATCTCGGAGCGGGCGCCGAGGAGTACGCCCGGCTGCTCAGCGAACATGGCGGAACGCCGCCGGTACTCGACGTGGTCCAGCTTGGGATGGGCGCCGACGGCCATACCGCCTCGCTGGTGCCTGGTGACCCGCTCCTCGAGGCGCGCGACCGCGATGTCGGAATCAGCGTTCCCTACCAGGGGGTGCCCAGGATGACGCTGACCTTTAGAGTGCTCGATGCGGCGCGACACCGCTTGTGGCTCGTCACCGGCGCCGACAAGGCGGCGGCGCTGCGGAAATTGTGGGCCGGCGACGCATCGGCGCCTGCCGGGCGCGTCGTGCGCGACTCGGCGTTGGTATTCACCGATTCAGCGGCGGCAGGCGAATTGCCGGCGGAGATCCGTTCTCCCCACTGAGGCGGCGGGCAGCTCACGGGTCAATACTACGCATTCGCGTAATCGCCTCTATCGGCCACTAGTCGTCATTCGGTCACAGAGGAGAACTTCTCGATAGCGGACGCCGCACCGGTTGAAATGTCGGTTCGTCTCCGCCGCGCAAACGGATTCGGGCTTCCACCCGTGCGCCTGTTGGTGGACGAGGCTGCCGCGCGAACTCGCTCGGGCCCCGGATGGTATTCTCTGCCAGATGCGGCCCATTTTCGACGCGGCGCTGGTCAACCGGACGTTCGGCGACCCGGGGGTACTCATCGACCTGAAGTTCGAGCGGCGGGCGATCCTGTTTGACATCGGCGACGTCTCGGGTCTGCCGACCCGCAAGCTTCTGCGGGTGAGCGACGTCTTCGTCTCGCATACCCACATGGACCATTTCGCCGGCTTTGATCACCTACTGCGGGTCTGCCTCGGGCGCGACACCGGGGTTCGTCTGTACGGCCCCGGGAGGTTCATCGCCCAGCTCGAACACAAGCTCGCCGCCTACACCTGGAACCTCGTGGAGAACTACGAGACCGATTTCGTGATCACCGCACACGAGCTCGAAGCCGACGGGCGCACGCGGCGCGCGCAGTTTCGCAGCCGAGGGCGTTTCGAGCGCGAAATCCTGCCGCAAAGGGAGGCCCCGGACGGAGTCCTTCTGGATTCCTCGTCGTTCCGGGTGCGCACAATACCTCTCGAGCACCATGGAATCCCCTCGCTGGCATTCGCCTTCGAGGAAGGCACGCACATCAACGTCTGGAAGAATCGGCTCGATGAGCTGGGATTACCGACGGGCCCGTGGCTCACTAACCTCAAGGAACAGGTGCGCGCCGGCGCGCCCGACGATACGCCGATTAGAGTCCATTGGCGCACGCGAAACGGCGCGCACGACGAGATGATTGCGCTCGGTGAGCTGAAGGCCAAGGTCCTCGAATTCGTACCCGGACAGAAGGTCTGCTATGTCACGGATGTGGCCGACAACCCACGCAACCGGGAGGCTCTTGCACGTTTCCTGTGCGGCGCTGATCTGCTGTTCATCGAGTCGGTGTTTCTCTACGAAGACCGCCAACACGCCGAGCGCAAGGCGCATCTCACCGCGCGCGCTGCTGGCGAGATCGCGCGAGCGGCTGCCGTGAGGGTTGCGGTGCCGTTTCATTTCTCACCGCGTTACCTCGGGCGAGAAGACGAGGTGCGACAGGAGTTCAAGAGAGCCTGGCGCGAGGCTGAGACGGAGGCCGGATGAGCAGGGGCTTAGGGTCGGGTGCTACCGTCCGGCGGTAGTCGGGCCAGAACCCGCCGTTGACCGCACAGCACAATACATTGCGGCGAGGCTGCCACTTCGATGGTGGCCGTCCCCGGCTTCTGGTAGGGCGCAATGCGCGCAAATCCGGCGCCGGTGTACGATGCTTGCACAATGACTCCTTGGTTAACCCTGGAACAGGCACTTGGTGCTCCTGGCTTGCGTGTGGCGCCGGTGCGCGGTGGTTTACCGTCGCCCTGGTCGGAGTTTGTCCGTGCGTGCTTTCACGTCAAGCGTATTCCCTACTCACTGATCGATGCGCGTGACGCGGATCGAGGTCTCACGTCCATAAAGACGTTGACCGGACAAGAGAGTCTGCCGGTCGTCTTTTGGAATGATGAGCGACCGCGCTCCAACTGGCTCGAGCAGCTCGTACTTGCCGAACGGATTTCGCTGGAGCCGCGCCTACTGCCCGATGATCCTGTCGAGCGGGCCAAGGTCGTAGGCCTGATTGCCGAGCTTTGCTCCGAGGCGGGGTTTGGCTGGCACCGGCGGGTCATGATGATTGCAAGATTGCTCACGGAGCCGACCTTCGGTGAGCGCGAACGCACCATCGGTCAGTATCTGTCGCTGAAGTATCGGCACAATACGGATTCGGTCGAGGGGTCCGCAAAGCACTGCGAAGAAATCGTTTCCACATTTGCAGGCCTACAGGCCGCCGGCCACGACTACCTGTTGGGCTCCAGCCTGACCGCGCTCGACTTGGCTTGGGCCGCATTTGCGGCATTGATTCAGCCACTCTCCGAAGGTTTGTGCCCGATGAAGCCGCTGTGGCGCGATCTATATACGTGGATGCCATCAGTGACACCCCACCATGCCGTAGAAGCTATGCTTTCATTTCGAGGGCGGATTTATCGCGATTGGCTACCGCTACCTGTTGACCTAGGGTAACGGTGGGCTTCGGACACATGTACGGGCGTTCCCGTTGTCGTTTGGTATGACGATGTCCATACAAGGAAGCTCCGTCAGTATCGATATCGTCCACCTTAGCCGATGCATAACAATCCTGCCAACCGGATTGGAGAGTTGCTGGGTGAACGCCCAGGGAATCGAAGTCTCCGGCGGGTTGGCTCTTTAACCCGACGATCGACCGATGGCCAGTCCGCTCTCCTGCATCGGGAGAGCGGGCTCAAGGGAGGCGCCGCCGTGCGCGGTCGCATTGCCGGTAAGGAACGAAAATCGCCATCTATTGTCAAATCTGCCACCCGTGATCGCGAATGTGCGGATACTGGTCGCGCCGCTCCGGCACACGGCAGAGCGCTCGCAGGCGCGTCGTGGCCGGCAGGCCGTCGGGTTACACGCGACCCGAGGGAGGACACCATGTTCCAGCAGGTACGTTTTCTAGTACTGTTGCCATTGCTCGCGGCGGCACTCGGTGTTGCCGCGTGCGGCGGCGGCAACTCGAGCGGAATGATGGCACCTCCGATGAGCCAACCTCAGATGAAGCTGTCGGTCGGCGACGCTCCTCCGGCTGACAACGCCACGCACGTCGTCGTCGTTTTCACCGGCGTCGAGCTGACCGGCGACAGTGGCAATCCGGTGACCATCACGTTCCCCACGCCGAAGAGCATCGATCTCATGACGCAGAGCGGCACTGCATCTGCGGTGCTGTTCGATCAGCCGATCCCGCCGGGCTCCTACGGCCAGATTCGGCTGATGGTGACCGCGGACGGCAGCGCCAATAATTCCTACATCGATTTCGCCGACGGCTCGCGGCTCGGCCTGCGAGTGCCGAGCGGCTCTGAAACGGGCCTCAAGCTGGTCTCAGGCTTCACCGTCCCGAGCAGCGGCGTCGTCGACTACACGATCGACTTCGACCTGCGCCAGGCGATCACCTGCCCGCCGGGGCAGGCTCCCGCGTGCATCCTGAAGCCGGTCGAGCGTCTCGTCGACAACACCTCGGTCGGCAACATCCAGGGGCAAGTCACGAGCACGCTCCCAAGGGGTTGCACGCCCGGCGTGTATCTCTACAACGGCGCCGTGACGAAGCCTGAAGACATGAACAGCAACGCGAGCGGCGACCCCAACCAGCCGGTGGCCTCGAAAGTGCCGGTCGCGAACTCGGTGCCGCCGTATTACTACCAGTTCACGTTCCTGCCGCCCGGCACCTTCACCGTCGCGTTCACGTGTCAGGCCGCGCAGGATAATCCTGATCAGGCGGACCCGTCCGTGATCCTCACACCGGTCGCGACGACGGTCGTGACCGCGGGCCAAACGGCGACGGTCGACATCGCATTCGGTAGCATCCAGGGTCAGATCACGAAAACGCTGCCGACCGGATGCACGCCCGGCGTCTATCTGTACAGCGGCAACGTGACGGCACCGGAAGACTGGAACAGCACGGCCCCGTCCACCGATACCAATCAGCCGCTGAACTCGACGCTGCCCGTTGCGACGTCGGTGCCGCCTTACAGCTACCAGTTCACGGCGCTCCCGCCCGGCACCTACACGCTGGCCTTGACCTGTCAGGCGGCGCTGGACAACCGGGCGCGGGCGGACCCCGCCGTGACGTTCAGTCCGGTCATGACCGGCATCGTGGTCACAGCCGACCACACGACGACGGTCAATATTTCCTAGCCCGCGTCCGGGCGGGCCAGTCGGGTACCTGAGCGGAAGAACCCATTGGTCCGGTCCGCTATTTGTCCGGCAGAGCCTGTAATTCCTCCGTCGTCTCACGTTGAATTTCCCGCATTTTCACCTGCATGGGCTTCATCATGCCTTGCATCTCCCCCATCACATTCTGCATCACCAGCGGCATTTTCTTGATCATCGCTTGACCTGCGGATGTCTTATAGAACGCCATCATTCCATCGAGTTCGTCTTGTGTGAACGATGCACGATAGGTCCGCAAGTACATGGCTTGCAGAGCATCCCAGTTCAGCATTTCATCAAGGGCAGCCTCCATCTTGGCTTGCATCCGATCCAATACGGCCTGTCTTTCCGGAGTGACGGTCCTTCCCTGCATCGCTTGCTTCGACGAGGTCCTTATCATCGCTTGAACCTGCACCTTCATCGTATCGATCAATTTGTGCGCGTCCGTGATGACGAGCAGTTCCTGAATCGATTCGTCGCTCGCCGGCAAGTCGTTGGCCATGGCCGGCCCGGCAAGCAGCAAACAGGCAAGAAGCACGGAGTGTCGATATTTCACGATGAATCCTCCTGATCAAATCGCCCGATCTCGGATCCCGGCGTATCTGCGTGCTACTTTTTCGAGCCATGCACCGCGAATGCCGCACCTTGCGGATCGGCGGCCTGGACGATCCAGCCTCCGCCCGGCACTTGCTGCGGGCCATGCGTGATCTTGCCGTCGCCGTCGGTGATGCGCTTGGCTGCAGCGTCGATATCGCCGACATTGAAGTAATACAGCCAGAATCGCGCCGCTTGCGCAGCCGGACTGTTGAACATGGCGCCCACAGCCGCCCCGCCGATCGTGAACAATTGGTACGTACCCATGGGACCCATGTCCATGGCGTCGCCCTTGAGCCAGCCGAACATCGTAGAGTAAAACTCGAACGCTTTCGGCGCGTCGTTGGTGTGCAACTCATGCCAACCGACCTGCCCCGGTTCCGCCGAAACGTTGCGCTGGCCGGATTGCGTCGGCTTGAACAGATTGAAGCTCGCGCCTTGTGGGTCGGCCACGACCGCGAAACGGCCGACGGTGGGAATGTCGGTGGGCGGGGCATAGATCTTGCCGCCCAAGCTTCGCACCTTGGAGGAGGCGTCATCGACGTCGTCGACTTCGATGTAGCTCGTCCAGCAAGGCCTCATCCCCGCGTTGGCCGCGTCCTTGGGCAGCGTCATCATTCCGCCGACCTGCGTGTCGCCGGCGCTGAGCAGCGTGTAGGTCATGCCGGGCATGGGCATGTCCTGCGTTTTCCACCCAACCACCTTGGTATAGAACGCCTTTGCCGCCGCGACGTCGCTGCTCATCAACTCATACCAAACGAAGGAACTTTGCTTGCCAGCCATGACTGCCTCCCCCACGTGGATTGGACGCATAGGCTAGCACTTCGACAGAGTGGCGCAAATTCTGTTGCTTGCGGGGCGGCTACCCTACTGTTGCCATAGTGTGACAAGCACGTAAATCAATGCGATGACCGTCAATCCCGCATGACCCAGGCGCGACTGCGCCACCAGGTCGTCGGACGGAGGTAGGACGGACGGAGCGAGTCGAACGATTGCGGTGAGAAACAACATGTAGGACGGACCCTGGCAATGTCAAACCTAAAGATAAGCTCGTCGCTCGTCAAAAGCGTGATTTGACTCGCAACTTATGGAAGCCGCCTATTTGTGCTGCCGCATCGCCGCCCGGCGGCCGGGCTAAACCGGTCGCATAAAAAAAGGCCTCGAACCCTTTCGAGCCCGAGGCCATGTCTTTAGATACTTCTTATTGTTCTATTCGGCCGCTTCTGTGTCCCCCGCCGGTACTGCATCATCCGAGTCGCCTACACCGCCGCTCACGTCCATGAAGCTGCGGCGGCGCGTGTCATCGAATGCACGTCGGCGCCGCGCATGATACGCGAAGCCGGTGCCCGCAGGAATGAGGCGGCCCACAATGACGTTTTCCTTCAAGCCGCGCAGGTCATCCTTGAGACCCCGAACCGCCGCCTCGGTAAGCACGCGGGTGGTCTCCTGGAACGACGCTGCCGAGATGAAGGACTCGGTCGCCAGGGATGCCTTGGTGATGCCCAGCAGCATGGGTTCCCAGGTCGATTGGTTCTTACCCTCGGCCTTCTGCTTGGCGATGACATCGAGCAGCCGACCGCGATCCATCTGTTCGCCCTTGAGCAGCGCCGAATCGCCGGTATCCAACACCTCGATCTTGCGTAGCATCTGCCGCACGATGACTTCGATGTGCTTGTCGTTGATCTTCACGCCCTGCAAGCGATACACGTCCTGAATTTCACGGACCAGGTAATTCGCCAAGGCCTCGACGCCCTGCAGCCGCAATATGTCATGCGGGTTCGGCTCGCCGTCGGCAATCACTTCGCCCTTCTCCACCTGCTCGCCTTCGAACACATTCAAGTGGCGCCACTTGGGGATCAACTCTTCGTACTTGTCGGACCCCTCGTTGGTGATGATCAGGCGACGCTTGCCCTTGGTCTCCTTGCCGAAGCTCACCGTGCCGCTGCGCTCCGCCAGAATCGCGGAATCCTTCGGCTTGCGCGCTTCGAACAAGTCCGCCACACGCGGCAGACCGCCGGTGATGTCGCGGGTCTTCGAAGACTCCTGCGGAATGCGCGCGATGACATCGCCCACCGACACCTTGGAACCGTCTTCCAGGCTGACGATGGCGCCCGCAGGCAAGGCATAGACCGCCGGAATATCGGTGTTGGCGAACGTGACTTCCTTGCCCTTGGCATTGGTCAGGCGCACGACGGGACGCAGGTCCTTGCCCCCCGAACCGCGCTGCTTGGGATCGAGAACCACGGTGCTGGTGAGGCCGGTCACATCGTCCACCTGGGTCGTGACGGTGATGCCGTCGACGAAGTCGGAGAACTTGATCATGCCCGCCACTTCCGTGACCACGGGGTGAGTATGCGGATCCCAGTTCGCGACCGACTGCCCGGCGGCGACGACGTCGGCATCGTTCACCGTGATGGTGGCGCCGTACGGAATCTTGTAGCGCTCGCGCTCACGGCCGAACTCATCCACCACACCCAGCTCGCCCGAACGCGACACTGCGACCAGATGCCCCTTCTCATGGCGCACCGTCTTGATGTTGTGCAGCCGGATGGTGCCCTTGCTCTTGACTTCGACCCCATTGGCCGCCGCCGCCCGCGAAGCCGCGCCGCCGACGTGGAAGGTACGCATGGTGAGCTGAGTGCCCGGCTCGCCGATCGACTGCGCCGCGATGACGCCCACCGCTTCGCCGATATTGATGCGATGGCCACGGCCGAGGTCGCGGCCATAGCACTGCGCGCAGACGCCATAGCGGGTTTCGCAGGTGATGGGCGAACGCACCATGACTTGATCGATACCCATCTTTTCCAGCAGCTTGACCAGCTTCTCGTCGATCAACACGCCTGCCTGCACCAGCACCTCGCCGCTGGCCGCCACCACCACATCTTCGGACACCACACGGCCCAACACGCGCTCGCCCAGGCCTTCGACCACATCGCCGCCTTCGACGATCGGAGTGATCGACAGACCGTTGGTCGTGCCGCAATCGATCTCCGTGACGACCAGGTCCTGTGCCACGTCGACCAAACGGCGCGTGAGATAGCCGGAGTTGGCCGTCTTGAGTGCCGTATCGGCCAGGCCCTTGCGCGCGCCGTGAGTCGAGATGAAGTACTGCAGTACGTTCAAGCCTTCGCGGAAATTCGCGGTGATCGGGGTTTCGATGATCGAGCCGTCCGGCTTCGCCATCAGGCCGCGCATGCCGGCGAGCTGACGAATCTGCGCGGCGGAGCCGCGGGCGCCGGAGTCGGCCATCATGAAGATGGAATTGAACGACTTTTGGCGGACCTTGTTGCCCTTGGTGTCGGTGACCTCATCCGTGCCGAGCTTCTCCATCATGGCCTTGGCCACCTGGTCATTGGTACGCGACCAGATGTCGACCACCTTGTTGTAGCGTTCACCGTTGGTGACGAGGCCCGAAGAGTATTGCTCCTGGATCTCCTTCACTTCCTTGTCGGCCGTCGCCAGAATCTTGGTCTTCTGCAGCGGCACGACCATGTCGTCCACTCCGATCGACACGCCGGCGCGGGTCGCATAGTGGAAACCCGTGTACATCAGTTGGTCCGCGAACACGACCGTTTCCTTGAGGCCCACGCTGCGGTAGCACGCGTTGATCGTTCCGGAAATGGTCTTCTTAGTCATGTCCTGATTGATGGCATCGAAGGACAGGCCGTGCGGCAGAATCTCCGACAACAACGCCCGGCCCACCGTGGTGGCGACTACCCGAACGTTCTGCACCAGCTTCCCGGAAGGATCGCGGATGTATTCGGACAGGCGCACCTTGACCTTGGCCTGCAAATCGATATTGCGGCTCTCATAGGCGCGATGCACTTCGGCCACGTCGCTGAATGCCATGCCCTCGCCCTTGGCTCCCACGCGCTCGCGGGTCATGTAGTAGAGCCCCAGCACCACGTCCTGCGACGGAACGATGATGGGATCGCCGTTGGCGGGCGAAAGAATGTTGTTCGACGACATCATCAGGGCGCGCGCCTCGAGCTGCGCCTCGATCGACAGCGGCACGTGAACGGCCATCTGGTCGCCGTCGAAGTCGGCATTGAACGCCGTGCAAACCAGCGGGTGCAGCTGGATCGCCTTGCCCTCGATCAATACCGGCTCGAACGCCTGGATGCCCAGACGGTGCAGGGTCGGCGCACGATTGAGCAGCACCGGATGTTCGCGGATCACCTCTTCGAGGATGTCCCACACCTCCGGTCCCTCGCGCTCCACCAGACGCTTCGCCGCCTTGATGGTCGAGGCCTCGCCGCGCAGCTGCAGCTTGGAGAAGATGAAGGGCTTGAACAACTCCAGAGCCATTTTCTTCGGCAATCCGCACTGGTGCAGACGCAGGGTCGGGCCCACCACGATGACCGAGCGGCCTGAGTAGTCGACGCGCTTGCCGAGCAAGTTCTGGCGGAACCGGCCCTGCTTGCCCTTGATCATGTCGGCCAGGGACTTCAACGGGCGCTTGTTGGTGCCCGTGATCGCACGGCCGCGGCGGCCGTTGTCGAGCAGTGCATCGACCGCTTCCTGCAGCATGCGCTTTTCGTTGCGCACGATGATGTCCGGCGCGTTGAGCTCCAGGAGCCGGCGCAGACGATTGTTGCGGTTGATGACGCGGCGGTACAGATCGTTCAAATCGGAGGTCGCAAAGCGTCCGCCGTCGAGCGGCACCAAGGGACGCAGGTCGGGCGGCAACACCGGCAATACGGTGAGTACCATCCACTCCGGCTTGTTGCCGGACTCCATGAAGGCTTCGATGAGCTTCAAGCGCTTGGATAACCGCTTGATCTTAGTCTCGGAGTTCGTGTTCGCCATGTCCTCGCGAACCTTCACGACCTCGGACGGCAGATCCATGGACTTCAGCAGTTCATGAACAGCTTCGGCGCCCATGCGGGCGTCGAACTCATCGCCGTGCTCTTCGATGGATTCGAGATACATCTCGTCGGTGAGCAACTGGCCGCGCTGCAGCGAGGTCATGCCCGGATCGACCACCACGAAGGCTTCGAAGTACAGCACACGCTCGATTTCCCGCAACGTCATGTCGAGCATGAGGCCGATGCGCGACGGCAGCGACTTCAAGAACCAGATGTGCGCGGTGGGGCTCGCCAGTTCGATATGGCCCATACGCTCGCGGCGCACCTTGGACTGGGTCACTTCGACGCCGCATTTCTCGCACACCACGCCGCGATGCTTCAGGCGCTTGTACTTGCCGCACAGGCATTCGTAGTCCTTCACCGGTCCGAAGATCTTGGCGCAGAACAGGCCGTCGCGTTCCGGCTTGAAGGTGCGGTAGTTGATGGTTTCGGGCTTGCGCACCTCGCCATAGGACCAGGCACGCACCATCTCGGGCGAAGCGAGCCCGATCTTGATCGAGTCGAACTGCTCGATCGGCGCCTGTTGCTTGAAGAGTTTCAGTAGGTCTTTCATAGATTAATTCCTCGTGGCCTGCGGCGCGTCAATCCTGCTCGAGCTCCATGTTGATGCCGAGCGAGCGGATCTCCTTGACCAGCACGTTGAAGGACTCGGGCATGCCCGCCTTCATCTCGTGATTGCCATCGACGATGCTCTTGTACATCTGGGTGCGGCCGATGGTGTCGTCGGACTTCACCGTCAGCATCTCCTGCAGCGTGTAGGCCGCGCCGTAGGCTTCGAGTGCCCAGACCTCCATCTCTCCGAAGCGCTGGCCACCGAACTGCGCCTTGCCACCCAGCGGCTGCTGCGTGACCAGGCTGTACGGGCCGGTCGAGCGCGCGTGCATCTTGTCATCGACCAGGTGATTGAGCTTGAGCATGTACATGTAGCCCACCGTCACCTGACGATCGAAGCGTTCGCCGGTGCGCCCGTCATAGAGCCAGGTCTGGCCCGATAGGGGCACCTCGGCCAGCGCCAGCAGGCCCTTGATATCGCTCTCGGCCGCGCCGTCGAACACCGGCGTCGCCATCGGCACGCCGCGGCGCAGATTTCCCGCCAGCTCGCTGATCTCGGCATCGCTGAAATCCTCGAGCTCTTCCTTCTGGCCGGCCGTCTGGTTGTAGATCTGGTCAAGGAACCCGCGCAGCTCGGCGCTGGAGGCCTGCGCATCGAGCATGCGCCCGATCTTCAGCCCCAGGCCCTTGGCCGCCCACCCGAGGTGCGTCTCGAGCACCTGGCCGACGTTCATGCGCGATGGCACGCCCAGCGGATTGAGCACCACATCGACCGGCGTGCCGTCATCGAGGTACGGCATGTCTTCGACCGGCACGATGGTCGAGATCACGCCCTTGTTGCCGTGGCGCCCCGCCATTTTGTCGCCCGGCTGCACGCGGCGCTTCACGGCCAGGTACACCTTGACCATCTTGAGCACGCCCGGGGCGAGATCGTCGCCCGCAGTGATCTTGGCGCGCTTTTCCTCGAGGCGCTTGTCGAAAGCCGCCTGCTGCGTACGCAGCCGCTCGCCGGCCGCTTCCAGGGCCGCGTTGGCTTCCTCGTCCTCGAGGCGGATCTCGAACCACTCTTCGCGGGTGAGCGTTTCCAGGTATTCGGCGCCAATCTTGGTGGCGCCCTTGAGCTTCTTCGGCCCGCCCGCGGCGCTCTTGCCGAGCAGCATGCCATTGACGCGCGAATACAGGTCATCCTCGAGGATGCGGCGCTGGTCCTGCAGGTCCTTGCGCACGCGCTCGATCTCGGACTTCTCGATCGACTGGGCGCGCGAATCCTTCTCCACGCCATCGCGCGTGAACACGCGCACGTCGATCACGGTGCCGTCCATGCCCGGCGGCACACGGAGCGAAGTGTCTTTCACATCGCTCGCCTTCTCGCCGAAGATCGCGCGCAGGAGCTTTTCCTCCGGCGTCAGCTGGGTCTCGCCCTTCGGGGTGACCTTGCCCACCAGGATGTCCCCGGCGCGCACTTCCGCACCGATGAAGGCGATGCCCGCCTCGTCGAGCTTGGCGAGTGCCGCGTCACCGACGTTGGGAATGTCGGCGGAGATTTCCTCCGGTCCCAGCTTGGTGTCGCGCGCCACGCAGGTCAGCTCCTCGATGTGGATGGTCGTGAAGCGGTCTTCCTGCACCACTCGCTCGGAAATCAGGATCGAGTCCTCAAAGTTGTAGCCATTCCAGGGCATGAAGGCGACCAGCATGTTCTGGCCCAGGGCCAGCTCGCCCAGATCCGTCGAGGGACCGTCGGCGAGCACGTCGCCACGCGCGATGCGGTTCCTGGCCTGCACCAGCGGCCGCTGGTTGATGCAGGTGTTCTGGTTGGAGCGGGTGTACTTGGTCAGGTTGTAGATATCGACACCGGGCTCACCGGCGGTGGTTTCCTCGTCGTTGACCCGCACCACGATGCGCGAGGCATCGACCGAGTCGACTACGCCGCCGCGGCGCGCCACCACGGTGACGCCCGAATCGATGGCCACGGGACGCTCCATCCCGGTGCCCACCAGCGGCGTCTCGGAACGGAGCGTGGGCACCGCCTGGCGCTGCATGTTCGAGCCCATCAGCGCGCGGTTGGCGTCGTCGTGCTCGAGGAAGGGAATGAGCGAGGCGGCGACCGAGACTATCTGCTTGGGGCTGACGTCCAGGTAATTGATGTTGGCGCGCGGCATCAGCGTGAACTCGCT